>Ga0247807_10001724_pt1 | contig 12560 bp, 12 predicted proteins | sample UWRJL074202C1_FD_179931 | JGI IMG/M metagenome (GOLD analysis project Ga0247807, IMG submission 179931) | Plant litter microbial communities from Arlington Agricultural Research Station in Wisconsin, United States - UWRJ-L074-202C-1 | ecosystem: Environmental > Terrestrial > Plant litter >...
GACTGCTGTCTTTTACGTGGGCAATTACTTCGCGGCTGGCACAGGATCCTTGATTGCTGCTGGAATCTTGAAGCTAGCTGGTAAAAATGGATTAGGAGGGTGGCAGTGGTTATTCATCAGTAATTCCCTCCATTCTATATTGAGATGTTGTCTAATGGTTGTAGTTGATGGTACCTTTACTGTTTTAGTTGGCTTTTTGTTCCTCTTTTTACTTCCACACGGACCTCTAAAAACTACAGGTCTTGTTCCAATCAAATTTCTGGATGCTTTCAGCGATAACGACCGCCAAATCCTTCATAAACGAGTTATTCTTGACGACCCACAGAAAGAAGTGCTGGTCTCGAACTTGAACGCAAAGCAAATTTTGGCCGCACTAACCGATTATCGGCTCTGGGGCCACTTCGCAATTAATGTTCTCGCCCTCACTCCAAAAGGTGGTCTTGCACTCTATTCTCCAACCATCATCAAAGCACTAGGTTTCAATACTACTGCTGCGAACGCTCTATCTTCAGTATCTAGCTACGGTGTCATCGTTCTGTCGCTTCTTCTCGCCTGGGGCTCAGACCGTACAAAACAGCGCGGCCTCTTCTCCATAATTGCCGTAAGCTATTCCACCATATTTGCTGGCGTGCAATATGCCTTAACAGGCAGTAAAGACAAATGGGCGAAATACGCTGCATTCACTCTTCTGAACTCAGGTAATGCTATTAGTCAAGGTATCAACGATGCATGGCTCAGTAGTAATTGCCGGACACCACAGCATCGGAGTATTGGTCTTGCACTCGCAGTTATGGGGAGTAACGTGGGAGGACTTACAGGTGGACAGCTATTTCGCACGGATGATGCTCCATCGTATAACAGAGCATTCTTATCTGTGCTATGTCTCTACTCTGCAACTCTGGTTATGATCGCCTTGCAGATGTTTACATATTGGCGAAGTAACAAGAAGATCATTGCTCACGAAGGCGACGGAACCACGGAATCCCATCTTGATAGAGAGGGCAATGTTTGGAAGTATGAGCTTTAGCATAGAATCATATATGTGGGTTTGTATTGTAATAGGCTTCAAAGGGAGGCAAAGGCGGCGAAGGGTTCCCAAGAGTGTGGGTCAGCAAGCATATTTTGAGTATAACTTTCATCTTCTTCAGCACTTGGCCCTAATCCTAGCAATAGATCTGGAAAGTTCAAAGTACTGTCTCGTTCTCTCGATCCTGTTAATTGTGAGTGCTTTGGCGATATTTGTGATGCTTGAACTTCGCTGGCAAATGCTTCCACCACCGGTCTCTGCCTTGAAAACAGGGTTTTTCGAAATTTATTACGAGAATCCCCAGCTAGTGCCCAAGTATGTGACATCTCTGCAAGTAGTGCATCCATTTCAGGAATAACAGTGTCTTTGACCTCGATTCCCTCTGGGTGACGGCCTCTCGCAATAGTAATAGTGGCATTGATGGCTATGATTACGCCAAGAACAAAGCTCAGAGGAGCATTCCTCAAGCTATGTCGTGTTTTAAAATGCTGAAAAATGGACAGAATGCTGTTTGTAGATGCTTCACATATATCTCTTGAGAATTGGAATTGTTCGGCAGCCTCGGGAAATTTGATTAAATCAGGTGGTTCTCTTGAGAGGAATGGCCTGTTGAGAGATATCCGCGTGGCATGGTAGTTCATGCTTTGCAATAGTAAGCAAGATAGACGGAAATTTTGGATTGGGTTGGCAAGGTAGCCTACTGTAGAGAATAGACATTGGGTTGTAACATATCGGCAGATATATCCGATTTCTTGAACATCATGTCAGATGGCAAATTCTCGCGCCAGCGGGCAAGTTTAGTATTCGTCTCGCTGAGAGAGAGCTCTGTCCACTGCTTTCCTTGGCCTTTATCTTTACTCGGCGTGAATACTTGACCAAGGAAATCATGTATAATACGGCTAAGCTCTACTTGTTGATTGAAAACCAGGGTTAATTTCGGGATTACTGGGGTCGGATCTCTCAAGTATTCTAGGCCCTGTTCAACGCACCATTTGCTGAACAGCATCTCCTGGCTTTTCAAAGCAAATTGGGTTAGTGTCCAGAATATGAGATCGGGGTTTACACTAACGGAAGAGGCTCGCTGGTCTCGACATCTGCATCGCTCTCATAAAAGAAGATCGGTCGTCCTAAGAAAAGGCTAAATAATCTACAAATGTTAGCTTAAATAGAACACTTCTTAGAGGATAAGAGATCTCTACTTGTCTGATACAAAGCAGCCCCAGTAGACGCGACGTCGGAATTCAAGATCTATTGTTGGCGAAGAAACACGACTGAGGCCAGTCCAATGTTTTGGATCGCGCTGTATGCCTAAATCCTGACCCATACGGAACGCCATACCTTTCAAATAAGCTATTTCCGAACAATCTAGAGGTTTAACTCTCACCTGAATAGAGCCAACCTTTAGAAAAGTCCCCTCGACCAACCTCATAGAACGCGCAGCAAAGAAGTGCTTGCACAGAAGTTATGTGAGGTGTTCCTAGCCCATTTTGAAACAACAGCCTTTGGGCGGTGGTGGAAAAGTCGTTTGCCTGTTGTTTGACGGGAACATTTGGCGACATTAAAGCGCCCATGGCACAAATAGCGAACACTAAGGCAGGAGAACAATACTGTCCAAAGTCATCCACATTCATATAGTCTACAATAAATGCCTCCCGGTCGATGAACATGAATTGTGAGTATTGCCAGTGGAAGAAAAGTCCAATACATTCACTCATAGAGGGACTATGAAGACAATCAAGACTTACAAGGGCAAGCGGTAGACTTGGGGCATTGGGTTGGGATCTAGAACGAGACAGATCTCCGTTATAGATACTTGTAGGTCCGTGATATGTTAATGAGCCTTTTAGGGATTAGCCAACGAGTAACGCTCCAAGAATCAAGAATGAAGTTGTTGTTTGTTACCTTCTCTCGTTTCTTGTAGTGAGGTCATAAAGTTATATCCTAATTGTGTTCTACTAGCTGATGGGGTATCTTCTGATAGTGATGGAATTACGGGTGAAGGAGAATCAGCAATTGGCAGGTTTCTAATCATTGAATCTCGCTCGTGACTGGGTGCAGATTTCAGAAGTGCGAGGAATGTTTCAAGGGAAGCCACTCGTGTCTCTAAAGTTGCCACATACTCATGGGAAATGGGAGGCCTTTTGGAGTCAAATCCTTTGAACTCACAATCGACACCATCTCTAGAGCAGCTGATACATGGATCCGTTCGAGAGCATCTAATCTGTTGAATGTGAATAACGTTCTATATTGAGCTGAATACCAAAGCTTCCCCGAAACACTCACCTTGCGTCGATGGCATCTTTTACAACTGCAACTTGAGATCAGCAAGCTTATTTCCCCTCAGTGTCACAGTAGGTATTTACGATAGTCTTTTAGTCTCTCGATGGGTCATTTTAATAGTCCTTGCGAAACAATACCCAAGTCGTGCCAAATGATATATTTTCCCTCATGAAAAACGTTGGAAAGGATGAAGAGTTATAATTAGGTGAGGTGGGCGATGAAAAGGGACAACGAAGATGTGTGATAAGCCATGGAAGTAAGTTGCCCAAGATGCTGATAAGTGTAACACTCTAGTGCCGACCCTAGCTAGTTAAGGTTACTAGTCAAAGCCAAAGATCTTGAGATTAACAGTGAAGCCTTGGCATTTATAAGCGAAAATGTACCTGGTAATTTGACTCAAGAACTACTGTATCTACTTGTAAAATTTATGAGCATTGCCAAATAGACTCTTCCTCTGGTTGTCAGAAATTTTTTAACTTGATCTCTCTTCTTGAAGTAAGACTTTTAGCGTAGTTAGATGAGGCATATACCAAACGGGCGACACTAGCGCACCGCAACCCTTCGATGAGCCTTCATAGTAAGCTTCAGAACCCAGCTTCATTTGTGAGACTTCATGGGTGCTCAATGAATTCTCCATCTCCAGCTCCAGTGAAGCGACGGGTCACGTTGCATCTCCTGCCACAATGCGAAATCCTTTGTTTTTCGACCATCCTTAATTTCGACTGCTTCTGCAGCTAACTTGGCAAATTCTCTGCTTACACATTAGCTGATTCGTACAGCTTTTACTATAAAATAGGATTGACACATACATAGCTTTTTTTCTATCTCCGATTGCACTCCACGTTAATGCCGCGTACCCATAAACCGTGTCCATGAAACCTTGCAAGTTCTCGATCTCATACAAATCTAACAACTTCTCTACAAGCTTTGTCTCCGATTTAGATTCAGCACTCCAATCTCCCAAAATCTTTTGGATCCGAATAATTTCTTCGAGATTTGCATCTGATTTACTTCCAGCCTGACAGCGGGAGCACTGACAGGTGAAGTGGAATGCATTCTGAAGGTTGGCACGGCGAACAGAATGAGGCTCAGTGGGATTAGAATAAGAGATAGTAATCTCAGTGTTGACAGTGATGGGACGAGTGGCATGGACGGTGTGAACCAATGTTTCAGGGGAAAGGACGTATTGAGAACTGATCATGTTAGCGGAAGTTTTGCGAACGGTGATACGTATGACGAAATCAGAATCTGTAAGAAAATAATACATTCAATGATTTTTCGGATGAAAGATAACAAAAACCGTCAAATTAAACATACTTAGCCCCACAATCATGATTCATTCTCGAGGTTTCAGGAAAAATAGCCATGTGACGATGATCTCCGATTTCAACCTCAAAAGTATTGGCTTTGAGAACATCCTGTACAATAGTTTCTGCATGACCATAGATTGTCGCCAACTTGTAGTATGCTTCTCTCGAGCTCTGTGGTAGTTGCTCTACAGCTACCCTTAAATATTTCTCTCGTTCCATAGTTGAGAGAACACTTTCCATATATACGATTAGAATAGGGGTGTAGGCTGTGATGAGATCGCCACGCTTTAACGAATGGCTTGCCAGCATTCCTATACCTTTTCCAGGAATGGATCTGGTATACCATGCACCTGTAGCTTCATTGATTCCTGTTAATGCAGTGGCATCTTGCAACACTGGAAGATTGTTGAAGTGTGAGGCTATTTGGGGAGTCGTAAAAATTGAGATACCCCTTCCTTTACTGAAGCTGGCATTTGTGTATACGCACAGGTTGTCACTGATTCCGGCGAGGAAGTCGGTACATGTAGCCTTATTTGACCAAGGGTGAAAATTCGATACCGATGGGTGCTCATTTTTTGTATCAACCAAAATAGGTGTGGCTAGTCCAATTATGAATGAAAATTCGGTATCATTGAGCGGAGAACAACTAATGTGAGTGAATAGAATGCTTTGTTTAGTCGAACAATGCGTACCCCCCTTTTGCTTATAGTTGGGGAAGGAGTAGGCGCTTTGAATGTAAGTGAGTGCCAAACATGCAGTAAGGACGCTAAATCTCCACTTCATTGTCGAATGATCCAATGAATAGAAAGACCCGCGACGAGATATGCGGAAGACTTATTGATTGACAAACAGTTATTCGCATGTATTTTCTTACATTGTGTTGCTACGGATGATTCAACATGATGAGAGCTGACATCTAAGACTTGGCTACGCTAGCCACATTCAGTCAATTCGTTTGACATTGACCACCTCAAACTTGTTCAACGAATTTCAAGAGGGCTGTACTTTGATAGATCGAGTATACCAACTACAGCAATAATATATCGTCTTTGTAAGTTCTATTAAAAGTTCGTATATAAGAGGCTGATTCCGGGACGCCTGCTGAATAACAAACTTTTGAGATTTAGTTGGTATGAAAAGGAAGTGAATCAAACAAGCGCTTTGCGCGAAGCAAACTTGCTTAGACTTCGGATCTTCTTGTATCGGCTAGGCATGTTGTCTACGATATAGAATTATGTGAAGTTTCAAAAGTCAATGAAATTTTACAAAAGTGCACATGTAAGATTGAATTCGCCAAGGTTAAACAATTTATTGTTACTCAGATGACTGATTTGTTATATATAACATTCAGAATATAAATCGAGTATACTGAGCATGGTTTGAATCACATATTGGTGGTAAACACAGGCTTCAAGAGGACTTGGACCTTTGTGAAGGCTGTGGGTAATAATCTTGTGTGCTGCTGGAGCAGTCTAATTAGAGAATAATAATTTATGATAATCTAACAAGACACAAGTCCTTCATAGGAATCTCGGATATTCCAAACTATGACACACCCTCCCTTGCAACCTTCTCCCAGAATCGCCTCAGCCCTAAAACCTTGGCTCTGGCAGGCTCTTCTCTTCTCCTCTTCCCATTTGCCTCCCCGACCTCCCTCTCCCGAGCAGCAATGCGTCGAGCTAGTCGCCTAACATCCATCTTCTGTTCCACTTCCCTTTCTACACCCCTTCTCTTCCAGTCCTCAATCCATCCTCTTAAAACATCTTTCACTCGTTCCCGTTCCACTCTCCGCTTCACGCCCACTAACGCTGGCGCCACCCTTCCGTTGAAACATTCCTCGGGCAAAACTCCTTTCCTTACCAAAGCCTCTGCGCTTGGTCGCTCTTTTAATTTGCGCCCGAGTTGTACACGCACCATGTCCCAGCCCAACTTCTTCCTCACCTCCACAAGAGCCAACGATCCCTTACCCAAACACTCCCTTGGTAAAACGCCTCTGGTAACTAAGGCTTCTCGAGTGATCCGCCTGGCAGGGTCTAGTTTACGAGCTAGCTGAATACGAACAAGGTTTCTACCAAGCTGTCGGGCCGCGAGCGTTGTGCGGGTAATGTATATACGACGTAAGAGCAGGTAAGCAAGGGGTGGACGGAATGGCATATATGCGTTCAGGGTAATGGATGCATATTTCAAGCGACTAATGTGAAGGATAGGATCAAATGTAAGGGTTCGAAGTTGATGAGATGTTCGTGAAAGGGCCAGAAGATCTGGGATATCGAGATGAGAAAGGACCTGGAAGAGGATTTCAGTGGGGAAGCTCTGGAATGCCGGAGGCCTTCTTTTGAGGTTTGCATTTGACATTTTAAGATGGTATCTAACACGATATGTAGATAAACGTTTTGCTTATGTAGATTTTAACGCGTTCAGACAGGAAGATAAGTAGCACGATGGTTTACTACTAGGGACTCGTTGCCTGATCATGGGTTCTAGTCAGTCGTCATGTCTCACGTGACTGAGCGGGGATATGCTCTGAAACATGATGAAAACAGACCCTCAAACACGTCGCAAGCTGTGTTGATATCTTTGAGTGTCTTGAATAGGGGTTTCTTCCTATTCAAAAACACATCAGTCTAGCAGAGTTGAGACCGTTCCATCATTCAATACACTAAAACTACTTAATTCCACGGGAAACGAGCATCAAGTCTTAATCACGTGACCATATGAAACCACTTATCATCTGGTGAGAAGACACGCTCAGCTATATTTCCTTATCGTTCTAAAAAATGCCTCGATTTCAGTCAAGATGATATCTGAGATAGTGTTAGCGTTTTACAGCAGCTTAGTCCATCAAATGCAGTCCTCCGAGGAATAAATCAACCACATGCAAATGGCAAGGAAAATCACCTGCTCTCGGATTATATGTTTGATAAACACCATCAAACCACCAGACGATAACATCATATCGCACACCTCCACCTTTTCAACAGCCTCAGGCTTCTCGTGACACGACATGCGCAGTGCGTCCAAATATGGCCTCTCAACGGTCGTAGCGACCGTTAAACGCGTCCAGCATTAAGAGCCTCAACTTTGTTTTTCCATCATTGGCCGCCCCGACTATGTCTGGAGCCGGACAACTCATCATCTATCACCAAAGTCTTACGAAGGATCAACAGCCAATCCGCCTGCGTCAATATCCGTAGCCTCGTCTTGTCCTCATCGGCAACCGCTATAGACCCCCTCTATCAAGGACTAATCCACCTGTCCCCAACACCCAGCCTGCAACCTAGTCCGGCCAACTACTTGGCCACCAGCTAGCAAATCAAAGCAGAGGTAAAATAATTCTTTCATCATCTGCGCTGGATGCTGCAACAGCCTCTCCCGCATTGCTCCCGCCAATGAAATGTGGTAGGTGCTACACAGCGAGGGTGAACATCCCCCCATTATAATCTGCACGCGTCGATTGTGAAGTGTCATTGGATGCACAATTTCTGGGCTGCTCTAGCAAAACCCACAGAACCGCAGAGGTTACTCAGCACATGATTTGCAAGTGTCCCGAATAACCGGCACTTCAACGTCGTGAGATATATCACTACTCGTACAATTGCTTTAATCACGCAAGGAAGAGTAAATATTAAGCTTGGAGATCGGTGAGACAATTCGGAAGAATGAGGTTGTAATTTGGGACAAGGGTCGTGAAAGGGGTCTTGTTTACTTGTTTATTTTGATCCGCCCTTGAGCAAAAAGGGGGCCGGAAAATGTGTTAGTCAACATTAGATACGTGCCCAAAGCCAATATCCAGCTGCTGGAGTTCTCTCCTCGATATAGAATGCATATGATCAGGCAGATTTTGTAGCTCTTCTCCTATCCCAGCCCCTGGAATTTCATTAAGACACCAGTTATGATGCCCATGGTAATGCCAATAATCATGATAGTGCCGAGTTGAAAAAAGCCTTGAGCTCCTGGAGCTAGATCTGCTCGGATAAAGTTCCGTACTGCCTTGTTTCTTATTGAGTGTTCCACCTGCAATGCTACTAATTGTCAGGTTATATCAGCTCGCCATGGTCCAAGATGTGATGCAGCATGCATTTCGCAGGTATGTTCGCCACAGATGAGAAGTTTCCCCAAAAGGGTCACGACCGCTTTCTGAGCAATGAAGATTCAGGATGGAGGTCATCGGCCCTGAAAGCGACCTATGCTTCCGTCACTTAACAGTCCATTGACTTCCGGCACATATCTCCCCTGAACCCAAGTTGCAGCCGAAGCCCTGTTTGATCTCGGTGTGAATGTGATAGAACTTCGTGATAAGGAAATTTGTGGTGAGTGACTTCAAGAAATCCAGGCTAAGTCAAGCCATGCAGCTATGGGTTCCAATATCTCCGCATGGAAAGTTTGGTATAGCCAAACTGAGGTCGCCACGTCATTGACGAGCCCCAGCATAAATACGCTTTCCAACAGGTGAGCCAAATGGATTCGGTGCTAGCACCACTGTAATTGAAATCACAGGTATGAGTGGCAAGACGAATGTGATCTGCAGCCATGGCACTGACGGGAATCCGTTCGGCGTGTTCAATGCACAGTGATGAATATGTGTGCTATTGTCGATGAGCCATGGACTGACAACACATCGTCCCATCCCTACCGTAGCCAGGGGGGGATAATTAAGGGCATGCAGGTTGAAGCCTTTGCCCAAAGATGCATGCGGGAGAATCGAGCGGTGCCAGATTGACTCCATCTTTCCTCATTGTCTTGCAATCACAAGACTCTCAGTCCATGTAACTATGACCAGAATATCCTCATGTGTGCCGACGAGTGGGTATAATTGAATGACTGCTCGAGGTGCATGGTATGGCCTCATCAGAGTCACCAACATGTGATGGGAGGTACGGGCCGGAGTGATGATAAATACTGTCAAGACATGTTGATGTCCAAGGATATTGATTAGCATGGCCGGATGGGCTGAAGATTTGTTCTCGAAATCCGTCAACAACATTGAGAATACCCAATCTCTGTCGCTCTAAGCCTGCGTATACGATCGGTGCGAGAAGTTTCTCATGGGTAGTAGAATTGTATGCTTGAGTAACATATCCGGCCTCACTCAAGGCTAGCTATCCCGGGAACACTAGCGTTCAGAAGCCCCACATCCATTCGCCCTTCAGTGAATACGGAGGGTTATTATGTTGAGCGGCCACTGAGCAGGGAAAGCGGCACGGTATTGCGTTGGGTATCATTTACCAACGTTTTTCTCCCGGATAAGCCAAGAATGCGCAAGACCTCGAGAATATTTTGGTCGAATTCCACAGGTTGCCATCCTAGATCAAAGCAATTGAAGGGTAGCATTAGCTTGAATGTCCAAGGAATCCTTGTGGATATCAAAAAGAAGTGATTCGTCCAAGAAATGATGAGGCGTAGGGATATGTTACAAAGTGGCAATGTGGATAGGGGATCCTGTCACCGATGTGATGAGTATAGCATTGTGCAGAGATGCGTTGTACGTTGGTTTGAGTGAAGTGGGGAAAGTCTTTCCGTGTCTTTGCGTTGTTGACAGTAGTCGACGATCGGGAGGATCGTGTATAGGTGCCTTGAGTAGCTCTCCTTTAATGGCCTTGGGTATATAAACCTATACCCGCTCCGACCATTCCAGGTGTTTCAGTATCCAAACACAGAATTCCCAACCATTCAGTCTGAAAGTATCCGGACTCCTGTCAAACAGCCTTGCAGATTCGCATTGATCTGCTCACCAATCGGCTCCAGCTATCATATTTAGTGTCTCGTAAGATATAATATCGATTGAAAGACGTCCAGTGAGTGTTGAGTTATTGCTTGTCTCTTGTTTCAAGTTGGGTGTTTGATATGTGGCCAGGCTAACCCAATGCAAGACCATCATCTCTTGAAAATGTGCTTCTACGACCAAGTCAAGCAGACTTGCAACTGCTACAAGTGGAGTCATTTCCGCCAGCACTGCTCAAAAGAGTATCGGACCGGGGAGACCTGCGGTATGAAGTTAGTGATGAACACTGTCAGGGGAGAGGACAAGTGTCGCATATGTACCAAAATCGACACTAAGAAGAGAGCTATTCGCAAAGAGGAAGACAAGATCAGGCGATGGAGACGTGAGCCTAATCGTAGTGCATCGATTGAAAAGGCAGAAGCAGATATCGAGCGCCTTCGTTATGATCTGTATCTTCTCGATGAAGAGAAGGTGCGGAAACAGTCCATGCTCTAGGTAGGTGAAGCACGGCTCCAGATCACGTGAGAGACCGAATTGAAACTGATATGCTGGAATAGAAATTGCAAATTGCTCGAATGAAAACAAGGGTGAGACCTGGTTGCTTTGGTCTGTATCGTCGAAAGTCGAAAAACGGAAGGATGATTTGGCTTCGGGACAAGGCGTTTGGAAGAATGGATTTGGATAGCTTAGAGTAACTGTATTTGGTTTGGTCGTAGTAGTGTGCAATGCTTGAAACAATTGTTATTTCAAATTGACCAGTGATTAAGGCAATTCACAAAGCTTCTTCCGCTTGACAACTCTTTGGGCGCGTGTTCGAGTGGCTGCTAATTAAGGGCCATCATGATGGGCGCTTACAGATGACAGCGGCTCCGATGACCCCAAGACTATGGTTGATGATGAAGAATCGTACCTTTTACTAACGTCTTTTACAGAAGCCGTTGGCGTAGGTAAATAGACATATTTTATGAGTTCTTTGCGTCACTGTCTTGATTGTTGGGTGTTGGATCGATTCGGGTTGTGCTATAACAACTTAGTTGGCCTGTGCTAAGAATTCCACCTACCGCGTAAAGCTCAGCACAGAAGCGGAGCCGCACAACGTATGAATTTTTGATAAGAAAGAAGATAAGTCTGAAGAAACGAGCGAGGGAAGCCATCATACTATATGAGAGAGGGATTGGAGAGAGCAAGACGAAGTGTAATTTGGTAACGTGGCTGACCGTCAATGGATCCCTTCCTAGCCCGACTGCAGAATGCGAAAAGGCACCTGATAGGCTCTGACCCATCCTCCAGCAACCAGTGAACAGGCGCTTTTGACAAAAGAAAAGCTTGAATGATACAACGCATATTCAAATTACGCTTAGCTGGTCCAGTCAAAGTGCAATAACCCATATGTTCCTCCAGCATGGGCGAGATTTCGGTCTATGTTGTGAGGGTATCGTAAAAGATTAACCAACGCCCGTGAACGCCGTGGAACCACAAACCCAGAACTCAAGTATGGTTCCCATGCTAATCCACCCCATCCGCATCAGCGAAACCTCCGACTAATGGGCCTACGTCCTCTGATTTGGCGAGAGCGTGGTCCTTTATTTCTTCCTCCACATCATCCCCTTCAGATATCCAGCCATCCGAGACATTAGGTGTGCTGCCCGCAGAAAGTTGGTGTGCGGTCCCGGCGAGCTGATTTGCCGACAGCTTCGCGAGGACGTCCTGGTATCGTATTAATCTAGCATCATGGGCGGGAAACGCAGGCGCTGGAGGCATATTTTGTGGCACCATGGCAAAGATGTCAACAAGATGACTAGGTTCAACCAATTAGCTAACGAATTCCCTGCTTTACCCAAGGCATAAGATTGAAGTTCGCGATGTTAAAATTCATCCCGACCACACTCCTCTCAAACGTACTTGGATGTTTGTGCAACGACCTTCTGTAGGGCCTCTGCTTCGCGCAGAACCTCTTGCGGATCTGCTGCTATGATACCGGGATTCTGATCACCGAAGCTGCCATAATGGTTCGCGTGAGCATCGTCGAAGAGAAGTCGAGATTGTTCGTCCTACCACAAACCAAGTTAGAAGCCAGATCTATCTCTGGTTACTCGGGAAGCTTACCTCGTCAGACAACTCGCGGTCGGGGCGGCCAAGGCAAGATGAGCATATTCCCATGGTCACAATGGGTTTGTAGTAGGCCAGATGGGGATGGTGGTGGTTGCTCGCTGTGCATGAA
>Ga0247807_10001725_pt1 | contig 12560 bp, 13 predicted proteins | sample UWRJL074202C1_FD_179931 | JGI IMG/M metagenome (GOLD analysis project Ga0247807, IMG submission 179931) | Plant litter microbial communities from Arlington Agricultural Research Station in Wisconsin, United States - UWRJ-L074-202C-1 | ecosystem: Environmental > Terrestrial > Plant litter >...
TAGGGTTCAGATTTAGGTGCACGACAAGCTCTTTTTCTGGCTGCGGAAGGATGTAGTTTCCAAAAAAAGAAAGCGTGACTCCAGCTTCGGCAAGGATGTTATAATTGGGAGAACGGAAAGCTTCAAACTTCTCCGCATTGTATTTAATTGCACGATTGCCTCGGAACAATTGATAATCAAAGTAAATACAAACTTCAGGAATCATTGCTCTTCCGTTGTTTTTGGTGGCAGCAATCTCTAATGCAGTAATCAGATTCTCTTTAGCGTCTGTACGGATCTCCCCTATTGGTAATTGTGAGCCAGTAAGCACCACTGGTTTGCTTAAGTTCTCCAACATAAAGCTCAATGCAGAGGCAGTGAAAGCCATCGTATCAGAACCATGAAGAATCACAAAGCCATCAAACTCGTCATATTTATCTTTAATCAGTGAGGCAAGCTCCGCCCAAATCTCGGGCGTCATGTTCGATGAATCCAATATAGGATCAAAGGAATGTACATCGAGACGGTAGTTCAACCGCGCCAACTCAGGTACATTCTGCTGAATCTGCTTAAAGTTGAAAGGGATGAGCGTTCCTGTGGCAGGATCATTAACCATCCCGATAGTGCCTCCTGTATAGATAATCAGTATACTTACCATTGCTAAATGCCAAAAATTGTTTTAGAGTTAGCCGTAGTAACCGAAGCTACTTCATCTATTCCAACACCATAAATCTCTGCAACTTTCTCAGCAATATAAACCAAATAGCTGCTTTCATTTGTTTTACCTCTAAAAGGAACCGGTGCAAGATATGGCGAGTCTGTTTCCAGTACTAACTTATCTAACGGGATATCCTTCAACACAAGGTCTAATCCGCTATTTTTATAAGTAAGAACGCCACCTATTCCCAAGTAAAAGCCAAGGTCGATCGCTTGTTTAGCTTGCTCCAGATTACCTGTAAAGCAATGAAAGATTCCACGCAATAAACTATCGCGCTCTTCCTCCAATACTTCAAAAACTTCATCAAAAGCCTCCCTGCAATGAATAACAATAGGAAGCTCCAGATCCTTAGCCCATTTGATCTGCTCTTTAAACGCATTACGCTGAAATTCAAGTGTAGTTTTATCCCAATGCAGGTCAATTCCAATTTCGCCAATCGCATAAATTTGTCTGTCGATAATATTCTCACAGATCGCATCCAAAACCAGTTCGTAATCTTCCTTAACATCACATGGATGAAGGCCGGTCATTGCAAAACAGTTTTCCGGATATCGGCTTACCAGCTCATCAATCTGAGGAATAGAAGCCAGATCTACATTTGGAAGGAATAAACGGCTTACACCTGCATCAAAACACCTTTGCATCAGCAAAGCCTGCTTTTCGACGTCGGTTTCATAATAAAGGTGCGTATGGGTATCTGTTAAAAGCATGGGCGAAGTTAATTAAAAAAACCCTGTTAGCGACGGCTAACAGGGTTTTCATATATACGAAGGCTTTTATAAGCCCTTAATAATATTAGCGGATTGAAGCCTGAGGCGCTGTTGCAACCGGTGCAGTAGTTGCTGCAGGTGCTCCACCTTTAGGTTTTTTAATGTCTACAATCTCTACATCAAAAACGATTGGCGCAAAAGGACTGATTTTAGCTTGTGGCTGACCACCTTCACCATAACCTAATTTAGAAGGAATGATCAACGTGATTTTTCCACCTTTACCAATCAATTGGTAACCTTCATCAAATCCTGGGATTGCATTACCAATGCTAAATGGTCTTGCCTCGTATTTAACCATTGCATTATACAGTTTAGCTTCTTTAGCAATTTTCTCATCTGTTGTATCGAATACATTGTAAGTACCATCAGCTTTCTTAGTAGCTAATTTACCAGTATACTTTAGCATTACAGTGTCACCTAGAACTGGCTTTTGAGCAGATCCAGGGTTGGTAATTACATATTGTAAGCCAGAAGCAGTAGTCTGAGTTTTAAGTTTATTGTCTTCGATAAATGCTTTGATCTTTCCAGCTTCAGTACCTTTTAATTTCTCTTGAGTAGCTAAATAATCTTTCTGGAAAAACTCTTGTGCTCTTTTTTGGAAAGCCTCATCAGCCTCACCAGCGTTTTTCTTGAATACTTTTTCTACTTTAATGTTGAAAACAAGGTAAGTATCTTTAGCACTTTGTGCTGGTTTTGGCTGACCAGTACGTTTAGCCATGGTATCAAGATTCAACTTGAAAGTTGCGCTATCGCCTTCTCCAAATAATGTCAATACATCATTCATATCACCACCGTACATTTTCTTAGCAACAGGGAATACTTGAGGAGATTCAATGTCGTAAGTACTAAACATTACGCTATCTCTTTCATTTTTTTGAAGGAAGTTCAATTTAACTATATCACCTTCTTTGATTTTCTCGTTACCAGCATCGGTAAAGATCTTGTACTCCAAGCCACCTTCAGCTTTTTTGTAGTTGTTACAAGCAGCTAACCCAATTGTAGCTGCGAAAAGAATTACTATACTTTTCTTCATTTTGGTTTTAAATTATTTTATTGTGTTTATATTTTGTTAGTGTCTAAATTCTATTTGTAATTGTCGGCATTTTGTAGCTTTACAGCCAGCTTTACTGCAACAATTGTGTTTTATATTCTTTTAGTATTTCCTTGAAATGAGCTACTGTTGATGGCAAGTCTTGACTTGATGCGCCACCTGCTGCATTTCTATGGCCACCGCCATCAAAATACTTCTTACAGATCTCATTAGCAGGGAAATCCCCGGTAGAGCGCAAAGATAATTTAACTTTATCAGTTCTTTCAATTATAAATGCAGCCAGTTTGATGCCATTTATTGACAGCGCATAATTCACAATCCCCTCAGTATCACCGGTGATCACTTTATATTCATTTAACTCCTGCTGAGTAACGGAGATGATTGCAGTATTGTATTCCCTTAAGATTTCTAATTTATTACTAATGCAATGACCTAGAAAACGTAAACGATTTTCAGAGGCATTATCGTATACCAATTGATGAATCCTCCAATGTTCTGCGCCCGCATCTATCAAATCCGCAGCTATCCTATATACTGTAGAGGTTGCAGATTCAAATCTGAAAGAACCAGAATCCGTCATGATTCCTGTATACAGGCAGGTAGCAATGTCTTTATTCATCATTGCTCCATCCTTCAATTCATTTACAATAAAATCATATACTAGTTGAGCAGCAGCACAGGCATTGATACTCCAATGGCGATAATCATCGAAATCTTCCGGCTCCAAATGGTGATCAATCATGATCTTGTAAGCATTAGAAGCACGTACCAATTCACCAAGCTCATTGATTCTGCTTAACGTATTAAAATCTAAACAGAAGATCAACGCAGCCTCTTCAACCAATTTGGCAGCACGCTCAGTCTCGTCAGTATATATAATAACGTCGGAGTTATTTGGAAGCCAATGAAGAAAGGAAGGGTAATCGGTAGGTGTAACCACCTTTACATGATGGCCAAGCTGGATCAGATAGGCATATAATCCTAAAGAAGAGCCCATGGCATCCCCATCCGGTTTATGATGGGTAGTGATTACTATTTTTTGCGGCGTAGCCAGCAAATCTTTTATTTCGGTAATAGACAACATATTTTCGGGGGCAAAGCTAATGATTAAATGATAATTTGAAGCCTAATAAAATTCAAGCTTTAATATTAACACTATAAAATGTAATTTTGTCAAAATATTAAACAAAAAATGAGTACAAACAGAACATTTACAATGATTAAGCCGGATGCTGTTGCAAACGGACACATCGGTGCAATCATCAACGACATCACTACTGCTGGCTTCAAAATCATTGCATTGAAGTACACCCACCTTACTGCAGAAACTGCTGGTAAATTCTATGAAGTTCACCAAGAACGTCCTTTCTATAAAGACCTTGTAAACTTTATGTCTTCAGGACCTATCGTTGCTGCAATCTTAGAAAAAGACAATGCAATTGAAGACTTCAGAAAACTAATTGGTGCTACAAATCCTGCTGACGCTGCTGAAGGCACGATCCGTAAGAAATACGCAAAATCTATTGATGCGAATGCAGTTCATGGTTCTGATTCTGACGAAAACGCTGCAATCGAGGGAGATTTCTTCTTCACAGCTGATGAGCGCTTCTAATATGAAAAAAATCCTTTTCACCTTACTTTTTGCTGCATCTGCTGCTTCAGGATTTGCACAATCTGTAAAAAAAGCAACTCCTGCTAAGAAAACTACAGCTTCAAAAACAGTTGCAAAAAGACCTATGGCACCGCCATTGGCTTTTAGAACCAACCTTGACTCTGCCAGTTACGCCTTAGGATTGGGAACTGCTAGTAAAATGAAAGAGGGTGGCATTTCTAAACTTAACTTTGAATTACTATTACAAGGGTTCAAAGATGCATTCGCAAGCAGACCACCATTAATAACAAAAGACAAGGCAGAAAAAGCTGTTAACAATATGATGAGTAACATGGCAAAAGAAAAATATGCAGCGCAGCTGAATGAAGGTCTAACCTTTTTAGAAAACAACAAAAAGCAACCAGGCATTCAGGTAACTGCAAGTGGCTTGCAATACCAGGTATTGACTAAAGGTGAAGGCGCAATGCCGACTGCTACAGATACCGTTTCTGTACATTACAAAGGATCATTGTTAAGCGGAAAAGAATTTGACAGCTCTTACAAAAGAGGTGAACCTATTTCGTTTCCTTTAAACCGTGTAATTCCAGGATGGACAGAAGGTGTTCAACTGATGCAACCAGGTTCAAAATACAAGTTTTTTATCCCGTATCAATTGGCTTATGGTGAGCAAGGCGCAGGAAGTGATATTCCTCCTTTCAGCACCCTTATTTTCGAGGTTGAACTCTTGAAAGTGATGAATAGCAAATAATAAAACCATTATTATAATTTTTTGTTAAATACTACAAAACAAAAATTATGATGACCAAAAGATATTTACCACTAGCACTTATCGCACTACTGTCTACCACTCTAGCGAGCTGTGAAGCGATTCAAGGAATATTTAAAGCCGGAATGATAACAGGTATAGTTGTAGTAGTACTTGTAATTGCACTTATTATCTGGCTTGTTAGTAAAGTATTTTAATGACAGGTTCTTAGTTTATAAGAAAACTATATCTGTAATGACTTCAGTACCGGCTCGTTCATTTATCTTTTGAATGATGCCGGTTCTGACCATTAAAAGCTCATTCTTTATCACAGAGGATTCGAGCCTTATAAATAATTTCTTCTGCGCAATATAAATCTGCGTAGTTCGGTTAGCCACCGCCTTTCCCATAAGCTCTGGCCAATAGGCCACCACAGAAGTTTCATCGAATCTTCCTTTTAGCTTATATACGTTAAGCATCTTTCCAATTCCTTCTTTTAAGGTAATGTCGTTCGGTTTACGCATGGTGTAAGGTTCCTTTATCTACTTCAAATACCGTCAATGGTGTCGCTATCTTTTCAAAGATACCCAATACTCTATCTTTTCCGGTATCTGTAATGAAAATCTGCCCAAAATCATGGTGAGAGACCATCTCCATTAATTTGCTTACCCTATTGTCGTCCAATTTATCAAAGATATCATCCAACAATAAAAGCGGTTTGAAGCCCTTATGCTTCTGAAGATAGGCATACTGCGCTAGCTTGAGCGCAATCACGAACGACTTTTGTTGTCCTTGTGAGCCGAACTTCTTCAGTGGCATATCAAAGATGGTAAAAAGCAATTCATCTTTATGAATCCCGGTAGTGGTCCGTTCCAGAACTTTATCTTTCTCAATAGTCTGCGCCAACAATTGGTCAAAACTCGTATCTGTTAACTGACTTTGATACTGGAGCCCTACTTGTTCATTTCCCTCGGTAAGGAAGCTATAATAGTTATTAAATAACGGAATAAAATGCACCATGAACGCTTGTCTTTTCGCAAAGATCTTGACCCCGGAAGCCACAAGCTGATCATTGTAGATCTCCAACAAAGAGGGATCATAACTTTTTGTGATGAAGATCTGCTTTAATAAAGCGTTCCTATTTAAAAGGTGCTTGTTATATAGTATCAGTTCATCGAGGTAATTGGAATCAGTTTGTGAGATTACATTGTCCATAAACCTTCGCCGCTCCTCACTGCCCTCCATGATAATGTTTGTATCGTATGGCGAGATCATAACCAGCGGGAAAAGTCCGATGTGCTGCGCTAGTTTATCATACTCTTTCTTATTTCTTTTAAACTGTTTCTTCTGATTCCGTTTAACACCGCAGGTTATCTTCTCATTCTTTTCGAGCCTTTCAAAGTCGCCCTGGATCATGAACAGATCCTCGTTCGTTTTTATTTGCTGGGTATCAATTGGGTTGAAATAGCCTTTGCAAAGACATAAGTAGTGAATGGCATCCAGAAGGTTGGTTTTGCCAGCGCCATTGTCGCCCACAAAGGCGTTAACTGTCTTAGAGAAACTGACGTTAGCATCAGAATAGTTCTTGAAATTTAGAAGGGTAATGTTTTTTAACCACATATAATCTATTTCAAAGTTACCGTTTACCATTGTCAATTAAGATGGCTGCGAATATGTTTTATTAAATACTTAAAAAAGAGGTTGATACTTTGATGTAAAAACGTATTTTTGCAATCCTTAATTTTTTTAAAACAAAATGTTAACAACAGAAAAAGAAACTACCCAGCCGGTTAGAAAGGGCTCATTTTTACAAGAAAACACTAAAAGCCTTTTATTCATTGCAGGTGCAATTGTATTACTTATCGGTATATATATTTGGTATCAAAATGTTTACTTAAAAGGCAGAGCAGAAGAAGCTTCCGCTAAAATGTATAAAGCAGAAAGATTTATTGGAGTAGATTCTTTAGCTAATAAAGCATTAAACGGCGAAGGTGGATATCCTGGTTTAGAGAAAATTGCTGATGAGTATGCAAACACTAAATCTGCTAACCTTGCTAACCTTTATTTAGGTGGTATCTATTTGCGTAAAGGCGAATACAAAAAAGCAGTAGAATCATTGGGTAGCTATTCTGAAACTGGAAGTACAGTAATTGATCCGCTAGCGCTTGGTCTTTTAGGTGATGCTTACAGCGAGCTTAAGGATTACAAACAAGCAGCAACTTATTATAAAAAAGCAGCTGATAAAGCGAGCAATAAATTTACTTCTCCAATGTTCCTTAAAAAACTAGGTCTAGTTAATGAAACTTTGAAAGATTTCAAAGGTGCTCAGGATGCTTATACTAAAATTAAAACTCAATATCCTGAAAGTCAGGAAGCAGTATTGATCGATGAATATATCGGTCGTGCTGAAGCTCAGGTGAAGTAGTACTTACTTACTAAAGTATTTTAATGCCCCGTTGATTAAGTTCAATGGGGCATTGTTGTAAATATATTTTTATATAGATTTGAGGTATGGCAACACAACTAAAAAACCTATCAGATTTCTCTCATACTACCATTCCTTCTGGAGCCAATTATAAAATTGCGATCGCTGTGGCAGAATGGAATGCAGAAATCACTGGCGCATTATATAAAGGCGCTTATGATACGCTTATAAAACATGGCGTATTAGAAGATAACATCATTTCAGTTGCCGTTCCAGGAAGCTTTGAATTAACCAGTGCCGCAGATATTCTTTTGAAGAAGGATGCTGACTTAGATGCAGTGATTTGCCTTGGTTGTGTGATACAGGGCGACACTAAGCACTTTGACTTTATTTGCGACGCGGTAGCTCATGGCATTACTCAGGTTAGCGTTAAATACAGCAAGCCGGTGATATTTGGGGTGCTAACTACAAATGACCAGCAACAAGCTATAGACCGCGCAGGAGGTAAATTAGGTAACAAAGGAGATGAAGCGGCGATAACTGCGATAAAGATGGCTGATCTTTCTGCTAACCTATAAAAGCTTTGAATACTTATTCAAATTAGCTAGCTTAGTATAAGAATCTACTTAAAATAAAAACCGATGAAAAAAGTTGCGGTGTTACTAATTGGCGTATTTTTTGCAATCACTGTCTTGGAGGCATGCTCCAGCCGGCTTTGCCCAGCATACAGCTCGTATCCAGAAGGCAAAAGAAGAAGAGGATAATTACAATAACGAAAGGAATTATAGATGCAGTGGAAATACATTACTGATGAAGATCAGATCAATGACATTAAAAAACAAGAGGGCTACAGCCTGATTTTTAAACATAGTACCCGCTGCTCAGTCAGCATGATGGCCAAACGTCGTTTCGAAATGGATTGGGAAGCAATTCCTGAAGATACTTCATTATACTTCCTGGATTTAATAAAATACAGGCCAATATCTGCGCAGATCGCAGAGACCTTTCAAGTGCAGCATGAGTCGCCACAGATCTTACTGATCAAAAATGGTGATTGTGTGCTTGACGCTTCACATAGTGACATTTCCGCAGAAGAAGTGGCAGAAGTGATCGGTCAGTAATCCGAAACACAAACTTAGTATAAATACAAAGGAGAGCCAATCCTGACTCTCCCTGTACATTCTAACCAGCTATAGTTATTTCTTTATTTAATGAATATGATGTCGTCAAAATAGAAGGCCTCATCTTGGGCATCCGGACCTTTGATAAAGAATCCGATTTGCTTAAACGGTCCGCCTTTTTTCCATAGTTGCAATGTCTCCATTGGAATTTTAAAGTAGGTCCACACATTTGCAGGGATCTGAATAGGTACACTCGTATCAGAGTTTCCATAACCACCTTCTCTTTGATCACCTACCACGTATAGTGTATATGGCAATGATGCCCCTTTTACCCAAAAGGACATAAATTTATACTCCGGCATTGCGGCAATTCCGTTCCAATTTGCAAAGCCATCGGCACTCCACTGACCTTTATTATAACCTGCTTTAAAGGATGTAGTCCCTGTCTTAGCAAATTCAGTTGACACTGATGCCGGACCCCATGAAGCAATTTCAAAACCATTGTTGAAACCTTCCGTAAAGATCTTATAAGCTTTATCAAGGTTCACAAATACCTGATTGGTCACTGTTGGTCCTGTACTGTTGGTGATGGTAAGTGTAGCAGAATTCACATCAGTTGCTGGCATGGTAACTACCATGCTTTTCTTAGTTTTAGAAACAATTGTAGCCGTTGCAGTCGTACCAGTTAACCCTACTGATGTTACCTCGTTCAGGTTGTTACCTGTAATGGTAATCTCAGTGTTAGCTACAAAGTTATAGTTTGAAACGCTTGTGATGGTAGGCAAAGCAAGTACGGTGTAAGAAACAGCTACCTGCTTGTTCAGAGAATTGGTAAGCACTATATTTTGAACACCTCCCGAGGCATCATCAGGAACGCGAAATACAACCGCATTGTCATTGTTAAAGACCGGGTTAAAGGGTGCAAATACACTGTCCTTCTCAAACATGATTGATTTCATGCCTCCTAGGTCACTTCCTGTAATCGAAACAACTGTTCCGGCAGCACCTTCAGATACCTCCAAAGCATTGGCTTTCGGACTATTTTTCGCCTCTGGTTTTTCAACTTCCTTGGTACAAGACGCCAGGATGAGCGCGACTCCAAAGAATAGTATTGGTTTTATATTGAACCTTTTCATCGTAGTATGTTTTAGTTGTAATAAGGGATTGCCGGTTTTGCAAGCTCCGGATTAGTTAATATTTCGGTAGTTGGAATTGGGATAAATAAGTTGTCAGCTGAACGAAGTGTCGCTTTGATACTGTCAATAGTATGTTTACCAGCAAAACCGTAGGTGCCACGTTCCTGGTTGTCTATGATCTGTTTGGCTCTGGCAAATCCTTGTCTTTGGATATCAAACCAGTAGTCACCTTCAAAAGCAAACTCTACCCTTCTCTCATGAAGAATAATATCAGGAGTCAAAGCCGTTTTATCTGCCGAAGCACCAAAACCTGCTCTACGTCTCACATCGTTAAAGGCCTTCAATGCTGTTGCATCACTGGTTGAACCTGAGGTACCTAATGTTGCCTCTGCATAAATAAGCAGGATGTCAGCGTACCTTAAAACGTAAGTATTGATGTCTGTTGATGAGCCATTCACGTTTACACCATTACCACCCGGACCAACTACATACTTCAATGCGTTTGATCTTGTACCTGTTTTAATTTTGGTCTTCTCATCAGATGAAGTCACATACGTAGTGTCGTAAGTAAAACCGTTAGGGAAGTTGACGTTTTTCCAGTCTGGTCTGGAGAAACCTTGCTCCATAACAGACCAGCCTCTTCTTTTGTCATCAAACTCGTAACTGTTCAAAAGATCAATTGACGGTATGATAGCAGAATACCCTGCTCCTGTAGTCGGTAAAAGTAAAGTCGACGGACCAACATAAGCCTGAATAGGATTACCGATGGAATAACCACCTGCTGCAAGCCATTGGAATGCAAAAAGAACTTCTTGATTGTTGTTTGCTGATGGATCAGTAAACATTTTATTGTAATCAGGATACAAAGAATACTTGCCTGAAGCCATTACTTCAGAAGCCATAAGCTTGGCATTTGCATAGTCTTTCAGGTACAAATAGATCTTTGCCATCATTCCTTTTGCAGAATTCTTGGTTACCCTTCCTGGTTCGTCTGAAGCCTGAAGATTTTGTTCCGCGAACTTCAAATCCTCAATAGCAAACTTCAATACGTCTGACTGAATGTAACGTGGTACATTGAAATTACCTGTCTCCGCCAGCTTAACAGGATCTGTGATGATTGGCACTGCACCAAACACTCTTGCCAAATAGAAGTAAGCAACGGCACGCATAAATCTTGCTTCTGCGATACCCTGAACAAGGAAAGAAGGATCAGAAACCTGAGCTTTCTTTTGTTCAAAAGTATTGATCAAAACCGTAGCGTTACCTGCTTCTTTGTAGAATGCATACCATGATCTTGTCACCTGCTCATCCGTACCAGAGATAGAGAAGTTCATGAACGTATTGTATTTAGGATCACCAGTGTACATGTTTCCACTTAGCACCTCACCAATCGCATGGAAAGCCTTATCCTGGTACTCGTACCAAATGCTGTTGTATAATAATCCTGTGGCACCTCTTACCTGAGCCGAATTGTCGTAATACGTTTCAAGGGTTGGCTCATTCTTAGAAGGCTTCTCTAGAAAATCCTTTTTACAGGAGAAGGTAATGGTCAGCATCGCAATTGCAGCTGCTGTATATATGTATTGTTTTTTCAGTTTCATGTTCGTAGGTATTAGAAAGTGATGTTTGCACCAAATGTGAATGTGCGTGGGTTAGGATAGTTACCATTGTCTATGTTAAAGAAGGTAGCGCCACCATTAAATGCACCCAATTCAGGATCGTAACCTGTGTATTTAGTGAAGGTGTACAAGTTTTGTCCGGAAACAAATAACCTTGCATTCGTCATCTTCGCCTTTTTAATAAGGTTAACCGGCAGGTTGTACCCTAGCGTCACATTCTGGATCCTCAAGTAAGAACCATCTTCCACAAAACGATCTGAAACCCTGATGTTGTTATTATGCCATTGGTTATACCTTGGCAATTGACCATCTGTATTAGTAGCAGAATAACGGTCCATTACAGTTTCCAATTGGTTGCTGTAAACGTTATTTAAAGCTTCAGTAGTACGTTTCGTGTAGTTCAACACATCGTTTCCATAAGATCCCTGAAGGAATATAGAAAGGTCTAAGGTTTTATACCTGAATGTATTCGTGATACCGTAAGTGAAAGAAGGATTCGGATCTCCAATGAAGGTTAAATCGTTCTGGTCAATCTTACCATCGCCATTCAAATCTTTGTAACGGATATCCCCTAACCAGGTTCCTTTCGGGCTGATACCTAATCCTTGATCCGGACCGCTGTTCAACTCTTCCGCTGTTCTGTAAAGTCCGTCTGTAACAAATCCATAAAATCCGCCAACAGATCTTCCAGCAATAGTTCTTGTCAACAATACTGCATTACCGTACTCTACGTAACGAGAGATATCAGCTGTTTCGCTATTCAATGAGTTCAATGTGTTTTTGTACTTCGAGAAGATCACGTTGGTCTTCCAATCAAAGTTCGGGCGACTCATGTTGGTAGAGGAAATTGAGAAGTCAATACCTTTATTCACCATATTTCCTGCATTTACTACCGGAGCCTGGATGTCATTGTATTGCGTTCCGATACCTGTAAATACGGGTAAAGAACTGGATAGGATCATATCTGAAGTCTCTTTCTTGTACACATCAACTGTAACCTCTAGTTTTCTATCAAAAAAGCCCATATCAACACCACCATTATAAGTGATTACAGATTCCCAGCCAAGTTTAGGATTACCTACGTTCTGAGGAATACCGCCTTGTCCAAATGGAGCTGTAGATACTAACCTCACACGTGTTACGTAAGCATTTGCTGTTGGTGAGTTCTGGTTACCCACTGCTCCAGCTCCTGCCCTTAATTTAAGGTAGTTTAGTACTTTAAGGTCTTTCGCAAACTCTTCATTGGTAACTGTCCACCCAATCGATGCTGCAGGGAAATAACCAATTCTGTTATCTGGTCCGAATGCCGATGATCCGTCACGTCTCATCGAAACGTTTAAAGCGTATTTATTATCATATGTGTAACCTGCTCTACCAATGAACG
>Ga0247807_10001726_pt1 | contig 12556 bp, 7 predicted proteins | sample UWRJL074202C1_FD_179931 | JGI IMG/M metagenome (GOLD analysis project Ga0247807, IMG submission 179931) | Plant litter microbial communities from Arlington Agricultural Research Station in Wisconsin, United States - UWRJ-L074-202C-1 | ecosystem: Environmental > Terrestrial > Plant litter >...
AGCGAATCAACACCAACGGCTCCAACACATACAACGAGCGCGGCTATGGCAATGGAAACGGAGGATCAGATGTTTTCGGCGACCCATCGGACGACTCAACACTCAACTCCGCAAGTCCAGACCGTAGTTATAGAACCAGAAGCGTGAGCCCGGCAACTAGTCATGGCAGTGATGGTATGCAGCCTAGGAGCGCAAATGTAAGGAAAGCACCACCGCCTCCACCATCGAGAAGCAAGAAACCACCGCCACCTCCTCCGATGAAAAGAGCAGATATGAGTAGTGCGAGTGTGAATAGATACTAAAGGGGGAAACCGGAGGAGCCAGGGTGTACGATATGAGTTCGGGCGATGAAGATCATTTGGGAGGAAGGGGGGGGGAAGCTAGAAAGACAGCATCATTTGGCGTTTGGAGGGAAGCATTTCTTTGTTTTTGATATCAACTAGGGAGCACGCGGACAGGAAAAGCGTGCGTTTCAGCATAATTTGGTGGTGGAATGAAGCGACCAGGAAAGATTGTAACAAAATTGAGCGGTGAAGAGTCAGTGTAGAGTGTAAATTGTTGAAACAGAATACATATTAGTACTATCGTCGCTTTTCATCAATTGGATTGCTGATTTCATTTTCTGAAGTTTTGTACGAGATGCATATACTGTTCCGCTAGAGAGATATATCTCTATGAATACCCAAGCATACCACGTCACGTCATACCTCGAAGCATAGAGAAAGAAGCAAAGACGGCAGCATTTCTCAAATAGAGCTTCGCCAGAGCCTGAGGTAGGACACGCAAGGGAGATCTGCTTTCAGCGACGGTGTTGTTCTTCAATTTTCATCCCCAGAGCTATACCATCGATCATCCCTTCGTATTTGCGTGGAGAACACACACACACACACACACACACACACACACACACACACACATGGCGAATCCGACAGGTTTGATCCGGGATGCCAGCGAAGAATCCAACCACAACGAAATTTTGAGTAGACGTGAAACAAGTTGGCACGGTTCATTTTCCCATTTCTCATCAGGGATGATGCAGAGATATACACGTAAGGAGACGGTTATGTTAGATCTACACGTACCCTTATAGACGACAAGGCCAGCCAGCCAGCCAGGACTCGGGACGGCTCGGGTGCCAGTTGCGCGTTGGTATTATGTAACGTGCTAGATCTATCTATCTATCGTTGGAAGGATATCTATAGTCGATGCTAGCTGACGCTGGGAGGAGGGGGGAAAGTGAGTTGTGTTTGACGTTGCGATGTGAATGGGCGGTGGATTGACTCATGAATATCTGGGTTTGGGATTGGTGATTCATGGGAGAGATGTTAGATGATTCTACACGCTTGAGGTTGGGGGGTTGGGGGATATATATAAAAGCGGGTGGAGGGTGAGGTCGGGTTTAGGTTGGCGACAAATCAGACAAGTTAGTGCAACGCTTGATGACTCTTCTTTGTGGAGGTGTGTTGTGCTAAGCTTGCAAGGTTGGGTGTAGTATTTTTAAGGGATTTGATTCTTTGTGTGGGTTGTTTGGTTTTAGAGGAGAGGGTGGTGGGAATGGCTGAGGCGGAGTGAAGGGTTGGTACAAACGGGCATGACAGCAGGTTGAAAATGACAATGACACAGTGAATGACGGTAGATTCGCGCTGAGGAAAGTCATGGATGGAAAAGCTGAGGGAGGAGGTCAATATTTTGATTGGAGTTTACAAAGGATAGATGTCAATTAAAGAAAACGTAAAGATTCAGCGAGTACGATCAGAAAGTCGGAGGATCGCTTTCTTCTTGTTGGCTGGATGAGCCTGGAGGCTTCGTGAGACTTTCTACAACGAAGTGAAAGAGATGTTTATAGATTCGAAGCATGGAATAAGAGTCAATAGATTTCGCTGTTGAGATTCACTCCCACATTTTGAATTTCAGCTACAGAGCTATATCTGATGGCAAGCCGCGTTCCTCTACTCTTTCACAGAATAGACCTAGCTCGTATAACTTACTTCAGAATCTGTATCACATAGCGGAAGAGTAATTCAATGATATCCTAGACTTAGTTTTCATTTGACCAAGCTATGGGAAGCATTTCAATCTAGCATCTAATGTAGAACTGCTGAATATCTTGATTTCCAACACTTTCTAAATCGCATCCACTACATGGAAATACCGCTCACCTTCCGCACATCTTGGTCGAACAAACAGTAACCTCATGGATATACTTGATCATGCCTCCCTCCACCCTGAAAAGGTTCGTACTCGCCGTCCCACTCGGTTTCCCCTTGTCAATCCATGGAAAATCGTTAAATATATCCACCCCTCCCACCTCTTCATCAATCACATATCTCCGATTCTCAATCTTGAGCGGCTCCGGGAATTGCCCCATTCTGCACGTATTGCTCGAAGTGTTGCTGCTCCCGGTATAAGCCCCACCTTCAAGTCTCGCACACGGGGTCCCGTAGGGGACGCTCACGCTGGCGTTGCCCCAGCTATCCAGATAAAGATCCCCAGCTGCCTTGATGACAGCCCGCGTGTCTCGTTTCTGTCCGGGAATGGCATCCCATTGCTCCTGTTTGGTCCAGTAGAGGTGGCCGGTGGCATTGAACACCCAGTCACCATCATCCGAGACGACGGATTGGATAGTCGTGATTTTGTCGTCGGTAAAGAGCATCCGGGTGTGGATAACATAAGGATGCTTGTTTGTGGCAGCTGATAACTCAGTGAATGTGGCGCACTCGGTCGTGTCGTGTAGACTGCGATTGAAATCTATGGTGATTGCTTGGGCGAGGACGCCGGTTTTGATATCCATGGGTGTGTCATTTTCCGCATAGCTGACGTTGTTGGCAAATATGGTAATATCACTATTCGGCAATCCAAGTGACTGTGCATGAACTATCATTTGTGTTAGTTAATATTCAATTGATCGCATACTTCTGATCTGCGTACTGTACGCCGTTGTGGCTTCCTGGAGCATGGCTCGACTGCATTCCGCTGAAGTATGGGCAGCGAACCCCGCCAAAGCTAGCAAACTAGGAAGAATCATTGCCCTGTATTAAAAGACTCACTTTATTTAGTAAATTTGCTCTAAAGGCTTGCAATCTAGTCAAGTTGTTGTATTTTTGAAGGCGATATCTCACTTATACGAGCACCTTCCCACGTCTGCTTCAATTTGTAATACTCTAAATTTCATTTGGGCTAGATACATACCAGACGCACTGGTGCATCATATCTTAAAAAGGCTAAAGAGAGCTCATTTAAGGAAGCAGAGAACGTCCATACAATTAGCGTCATGAAAAGCAAGCATTTGTAACAGAACAAATTGCAGAATTGGGTATTGAACATTCAGATAATTTTGAGCACCGGAGAATTGGCTTTTGCCTTATTTCATCAGTGGGAAATGTATCTGAAGCACAGCTACATTATAAAATATTAGTTCTAGCGTTGTTTAGCCGTCGCCTCTACATAATATCGGTAGTGACTTTATGAGTTCTAGAATACGGCAGTTGTTCTGGCACGTGATGTTTGCTCGGCTATTCAGGGGTTAAATATGCGCAACCACAACTGCTACTGCCTGGCCCAGATGACTCAGCGGACCATCTTCACTCTACTGACCTAGGTCAAGTGAACTTTAACAGAGACAAACAGCGAATTAGCCATTACACCTATACAGTATTGGTATAATCTTCATCCTTTTTCAAGTACGACACTTATTCTACAATGTTGTATTATCTCGGCTAGTTCAGAATAATTAGGTGAAGATTTATACTCCGTGCTCTAAGAATACCAAGTCTATCACTTTTCCGTCTTCTGTCCTTCATTTTCGCTTTACTTCACCGATCGTATCCCACGCTCCTCTTCTTTTTTGTCTCTCTTGTCACGTTTGTTCGTCATGTGCCATACCATCAATATATTAGCACTCACAACTGCCAACAGCGCGATCGATGTGCTAAAGCTGACCTTGTATCTTGGGCCAAACTTTTTCTGATATACTTGTGGACCGATAATTCCAGCGAATTGGGCAAAAGCATTTGTAAAGCCTACAGCGAGAGCGACAGCGGTGGTTCCGCGTGCGGCTCGGATACGCTCCGGCCAGATGATCGGATACAAGGAGGTCGCAGCGGCGACGGCAATGATCAAAATGCAGTATCTGGCTGTAGGGCTGTGAATTAAGAGAAGAATAACGTAGCAAATTACTTGAGTAAGTTCCACTGTTAATCTTAATTAGAATAGGAACACTTGAATGGAAAAGAGTGATTACGTGTCAAAGCAACAATCCAAGGAGAAAACACTTTTCTTCTAATAGCAGCACCAAGACTGGTAAGGAGAAAGAACGCAGCGACATAAGGAGGCTATAGGTTATTAGTGTCGGTGACATTGTGCATGTGCAGGGAAAGCCTTACAATGGTCATGAGCTGTGTTCTTGCAGTATCCGTAATTCCTAGATCGAAGATGACAGTTGGTAAAACTAAAGTTATTCCCCAACCTCCGATACCGTGACAGATCCAGATCAAGGTGTAGGGGATGAAAGTAGGTGTTGTGAATAGTGCTTTGGCTTGCGTGAGATCCCAGGTTTTGGCGTTCATGGTAGGAGCTGCAACGGGGAGATGTTCTACGATTGCGTCTTTTTCTTCTTCTGTTAAAAAGCTAACTGTTTGTGGATCTATAATATGTCAGGTATCAGTTATGCGCGTGGGAGACCTAAGGCCATACAGTTGGGCAACCAGAACCATGTCACTACTGATGCGAGAATAGCCGGAATGCCTTCAAGGATGAAAACCCAACGCCATCCTGAGAGACCTCCGGCTTGATTAATGAAAGAGATGGCATACGCTAAGATATTTGTCAGTTTATGCAAAAATATATCAAGAATTCAGTCACTATAATTGACTCACCCAAAAGTCCACTGAAGGCTCCAGAGAATACCCCGGAGGCGTAGAATACCGCAATTCGGAGAGGAAGACGCTCTGTAGAATACCAAAAGCTAAAATGATAACTGTTCTGGTAAGCTTCATAAATTCTTTGGTTCGAAATATCGCCTTACATGACACCTGGATAGAATCCGGCTTCCGCCGCACCTAGAAGAAAACGGCATGCCAAAAGGCCACCGTAATTCTGGGTTGCACCTTGACACATCGAGATGATACCCTAACTATCATCAATATCTGCTAGAAGTCGGGCATAACCGCATCACATACCCATGTAAGCATAATACGCGCCATCCATTTTGAAGGGGTAAAACGCTTCAACAGCAAAGTGGAAAATGGCTCGAAGAACATGTACGGATACCTGTAATGAATTAATATGATGACCAAACAACAAAAATCTTTGAAAACCACTCACGAGAAGATGCTGAGAGCCCAAGCCCACTGTTGACTCGTGATACCTCCGAGTTCTTTGTAAATTCCATGGCCAGTTTCCACATTCATGATGGCAGTATTGGTTATATTGAGAGCATCAATTCTGAGTATAAGATAGACAATGCAGTACCAAATCAATAAACGGTGGTCCACCTTCTTGTGCGCTGCACGCAGCTTCTGTCCTTGAAAGTTGACATTCTCGACGTCGCTAATTCGTGACTTAATACTAGGCGTCTCTGGAAGTTCACCTGTTAAGCTGGACTCTATAACAACCATGATTCAAGACAGAGAATGAATAAACACGTTTGTGGTACTAGGTCACAAAATTGTTAATGTGCATGTAGATTGAAGCAGATATAGGTGACGGAAAATAGTTGCAATTCAGTAGTGGATTTAACAGGAGAACTATGATAGAAAATAGATGCACATCCATCCAGCATAGCCCGACTAGCTGACCTGCAACTGAAGTATTCTTTCGTGATGGGAGATATTCGACTCCACTGTATAGCGTACATGACGGTTAAAATATATTGCTCCGTGGTAATTGGCTTACAGTGCTATTAGTCCCACTCTAACCTCACTCAGAAGGCTCGCTTATTACCGAGCCCCTATCAATTTACTTATGGCAAATACATGTACCTGATGACGCGATAATCAAACCAACCACAAAATCCTCACGATTTTGAGCCGGAGAACTCTTGACATTGGTAATACTGCGACGGCAACTCGGCACAGGGGTAAATCCAATCATATCTAACATTGAGATAACTAGTGGAGATTTCTATGGAAATCAGGCCAAGCATATTATTAGCTTATACGTAGAACAATTCCCCGATCTATAGAAGGTTGCTTTTGCACCTGCAAGTGTTCGCTATCCTCGAAAGTCGTGATTTCAAACAACAAGACGTGATGCTTCTTCGGTCCACCTTTGCATAGGCGTACGAAAAATATCTTATCTATCAACAGAACACGTGTAAATCGTTCACTTCAATCCATTTGGAAGATGCTCTAATTTAGCTTCCATCCATCTCACCGACTGTAATATAGTTTCGAATTTGAGCCCTGGGCGGTACTTGAACCAAATAACCTTCAGCCCAACATATCTAGTGCGCACGTATTTTTGGTTTAAATTGGGAGTATACCAAAGTCTCGATGGTAAATACGTGTCACCAATACGTTAATTCTGGGGTTAGATATGGATGAGCGAGTGAGATCACCTATAAATTAAGAAGATAGAGATATGAAAGTCCAACAGTAAGAGGCAAGGTTGGAATATAGATTAATAGAGAAATAACTTAAAACAGGAGTGTGCTAATTCGATGTGCAACTACGGAGAGTCTGAAGTTCTCCTACAGCTGCCTATGTTCTGACCAAGGCTGTTTGAAGTATAGGAGTGAATACCGTGAGTGCCTATAATCGTTTGTGCTGAGGAACTCGAATCAGTGAACTGGAAATGGTCAGCATCAATCACGAGACTCACACCTGCAACGGACCTCCAACTTAGATATCAGCAAAGAGGGGAAATGGCTGGGCGTAGATATTAATTGATTTTTAGTTGAGAATCTGCATCGATCTGTTCCTTCTGTGTATAGCTTCAATGTCTAAAAGCTGTCGGTGCTCTTACAGGAAGATTAGACTTGAGGTCCATATAAATTTAGTTAGAGGCCCACAATTTGGGACAAAGGAGGAGTAGGAGTTAAAATTCTAACACTAACACTGAAATCCTTCATATCCTAGAAATTAATAGTGGGGAATCTCAGCTACGTATGCCAAGAAGCTTAGGTTCAATACTTCTTTGGGATTTTGACACGAAATCTATCTTCCCGATTCTCGTAGCTTCTTTTTGCTGAGGCTCCTCCGGCCGAGATCTTGTGATCAAGATACCAAATTAACGCATTTAGAGTTTATCTTTCATTTCTATCTCTTTATAACTCATATAGAACTGCTCTTTCCAAAGTAAGAAGTTCCACATAGGGTGAGTCCAAAGATCCACGTTGGCAAATTGGAAGGACCAGTCGTTCTTGATTAGCAACAGCGTGGTTTTAGAACGGTCCTCCAACATCACTCCTTGGACAGATCATATAACCAGTAACCACCACTCTGGTAATCATAAACAAAAAATGTACGATAAATTCCGAAACATTCGTGAGAGCCCTATTCTGTACACCAAGAAAAATATCCGTGGCTCATGGCTCATTGTTCTCTGTACGGCAAGGACATGGAGAGGTGCATAACAATATGGCAACTGATCAGGGTCTAGATAAATACACCTCATCAACCGAAAACACAACGTATAAAGACTCCCTACATAGTCTCGCTCACTTTAGTTTGAGAGGAATAAGCTTGGCATGGCCCTTTCTATCACTGGTCGGCAATCACGACTAGCGAAAACACTACCCATCCTTCAACTGCTTTACGTACATGTTCTACGTACAAAAGAATGATCGATATGGAAATCATTGGATGCTTTTTTTTGTCTACCCCAATTAAAATGGAATTGCTTGAGCCAAAATACTATGCATGATTTAGATCATCAGCCACCCCTGAGCTCTGAGGAAATCTATTTGAGTTTTTGTATGAGTCTCACACAAGATCCCGTGCCTCTCTACTGACTTGTACGTGCGGCCTCCGCCTTAATTGGACATGGTTTGTTCTTCTACATTTTCTTTTCTTCTCTTTAATTATCTGTTTCAATCCTTCTATTTGCCTTTGTATTGTGGTCGCCGTAATTGCGATTTCTCACTGTCGAAAATGGTACAATTCGTAGCGTTGTTTCTCACACTTTCATTTAATCTCCCCTTAGCAAAGTCGCTTCCAGCATGCTATGATATCTTAGGCAACAACCTTCCGGATCTATATACACCATGCAACGTACAGACACCGTTCTCCATGTGCTGGCGCAGTGGAGGTGAAGGTTTTGGCGGCAACACGGACAGCAAATGTTTCGCTAATGGAATAAGCCAAAACATCTCTCCTGACGGAAGTGTCTTGTATTTTAGGAATGGCTGCAGTATGACAAGTTCCTAGATAGATCAGGTTACCTGAAGTGGTTGAAAGCTGTCCCAAGGTAAAAATATCTGTAGCAGAGGAATGATTACTCCTAGGCTCCAGAATCCACTTTCAGACAGCCTATCTCCTACCCAACAAGTGCCCTATTTTCGTACACTATGCTTACTTTACTATAGCTGACCCGGAATGGAAAAGCCCTTATTGCCTCAAAGCTTTCAATACTTGTGATATAGTAAGTTCTTTTGACCATGCTGAGAAACAGGAAGAGACTAATGGATGACTTACTAGACTGGCTTTGGGAATGTTCAAATCACTCCCTGTAGCGGTGACGGAGCCGAGACGACGAAGTGGTGTTGTGGTAACAGTACTGATTGTTGCGCAACAAATCCAATTCTCATAGCTGCAACACTTGGACCAGCAGGTATCATACCTTCACTTTCTACAACGTCCTCCTCCCAGTCGACATCCTCTTCCCAACCGACGACTGGGAGCAGCGCTTCGCCAGCTCAACAAACAACTACTGGGCTACCTACCGAACAGACTACCAGCACGCCATTAGCATCTACCATAGTCAAGGATGATGGCCTTTCCACAGGCGCAAAAGCGGGTATAGGTATTGGTGTTGGGATTGCGGCGCTAGCTGGAGCTGCGATGCTGTTGTGGTTCGTGCTGAGGAAGATGCAACGAAAAAGGAGGGATTCGTCGCAGATACTGCTCCATGAGAAAGCCAAGGAGAAAGAGCCGGACTCGGGGATAAATCAGTTGCACGAAATCGGTGCAAATGAAAATAGGGGAAATATAGATTGCACCAGAATACACGAAGCACCAAACACACCATATAGAGATGCACCTGTCGAGTTGGACTCTACAGGGTAAGGATCCGTGTAATATAGCCATACATAATGTAGGGTAAGTAGTTAGCGTACTAGGATAAAATCGCAAAATTTATCCACACTTATTTTACAAAGAATACTTTACCGACTGCGTGGTATCGTCTGTGCTCACGCCTAGGAAACCTACCTACAACGCTCCACTGGCAGTATGGGAGAGCTATGAATAGTCAAACGCCTTCAGAGATTCATAAAATATGCCCAGTCTTTTTGTCTACTTATTGTTTTCAGGGTCTAACAGCGATAATTGTAAGGAGCGTAAAAAATTGAAGTATCGTAGTGCAACAACTCTAATGCTTATGTATCTAGGTGCAAGCCATAGTCGTCACGGTTTTTCCATTGGGAGAGTTGGTGTTGCGACCCCAGGCACACATCCCTATTAGCTAGTATACCTAGATCTCTCCAGTAGGGAGAGCTTCCTTCCCTAGACTTATTACAATTCAAAAACCTTATACACGTTTTCACCAAGAAACCTCTCCTTTCGTACATCGTGAGTACAGTTCCTTGACAGTTGGTATGACTGAAAGCTAATGAGTGGCGTTATTCAGAAATCCTATATCTCTAATCATTGCTATTCTGAATTTCGCTACTCCGATCTTAGCACAAATATTCCAGTTCTCCCATACAAACTGTACCCATATAGTCCACTTAATGTAATAAATTCTCATTCATACATTTCAAATACCTTCCCCCTGTTTTGCCCTCATCTAAACACCGAAACTTCTCTTCGTGTACTAGAGCTGCATCGTTCTGTGCTTGTGCCTTTCGTCTTTCCTCGACATTCCGAAAGAGTCTCAATAGAGGCTTAAGATCAAGAAGGCTATTTCGGAGAATTTCCCAATCCATTCCAGATTTCCAAACCCCTTCATCTCCTCTCTGTATCAGACCATGGAACCTGTCGAGCTCCCTCATAATACGTTGTAGATCGAGGGACCATGTGCCTAAAACTTCTTGGATCTTCTCAAAATGACCAGAAGCGACTTTGTATGGCTGCTGAACCTCTGTCAATAGCTCTTGCTGCCTTACAAGACGAGCCCGCTTCTCAGTGAGGTCTTCTGTGGCCTCTGGATAGCCAAGCCACAACCAAAATGTTGAGAACACGACATCTATTTTACGCTGCTCTTTTTCTCGCCTATTCATTATATCAACCTCCATTGCAACTTGCTCTGCACTTTCTCTCCATACTACCCCAACATGGCGCAATAGTTCCGTGCCTTCCTTGGTGATTCTGACACCCTCCTTCGAACTCTCATGTAAGCTTTCTATTTCTTTACTCATTCCGGCGAGAAAGATAACTAGGTTTTTGAAGGCCCTCTCTCTATGAATAAGAGTCTCCTGGATGTAATATGCGAGGCCAGGAGTCCAGTCCAGCCAGTAAGTGTAAAAGGAACTTGAAGTAAGACGGTCAAGACTTGCTAAACAATAGCTGGTCTCCCACGCAATGAGATTGGCCGTCGCACATGTTGAGTATAGAATTAATGACCATGGGCAGTGAAACCACAGCCTTATGGCTGCTAATCCTCCTGCGCATATACTAGTCAATGGGTAAACACGGAGGTAGATTGGGGTATTGATCCTCTCGGTTGCATTCATTGCATCTTCCCATACATGTGCAAAACGCTCAACCAGGTATCCAAATTCAAGATCACTTTTTTGGCCAAGGTCAACCAATGCACCGAAGTTTGTAGATAAAACTTCCCAGTCCGAGGCCATTCTGTTTTTCTGTTTAAGGTCGGAGGCTATTAAAGCAGGGATGGCCTTATCGATTTCATTCTTCGTCTCTCGCAGCAGATCAGGGAGGCGCATATCGTAGGGTGTCATACTGGACATGTACATGGTCTTCTTGGCCACACGATAAATACTGGTGCTGAGCGGGGTAGTTTCGACAGTTGCGATGTAAGTTACGCTCGCATTTGAGTGCTGAGGGAGGCGCCATCTGATAAGACTAGCCCATACACTTGCGATCGCAGCACTCGGGTTGAACACTAGGACCTTTGTAATTGCAACAGCGGCACCCGTTTTTTGGTTAAGCGCATGGCTGATTCCCCCTACTGTGCCTATTCCAGGCGCCAATGGATGTTCCATGGAAGTGGATGGAATGAACCATCGGACCACTGGGTACAGTCGCAGTACTTCCATTGTACCCTTGTATAGCGACTGATTGATGCCTTTCAAAATAAAACACAGAATTTTAAAAAACACCGGAAGCATAGCCCAGATGCCCAAAATGAAACCAAAGAAGTTTGTTGTCCACCGTACATACCAACAGCTCCAGTAAATGCCTTGACATGTATCCAATGCTCTCCAGAAATTTGTAGAGTAGAATTGTCCCGTACGTGTAGAGTTGGTGGTGCTAGGTACCTCGATATTGATAGGTGCAGGAATTATCCCACCATTTTCTGATGTGCGTGGGTCGGACAGAACTTTGACAGAGGTCAAAGAACCCGTGTAATGGACAGAATTGTCATGGTATCTCAAAATCGAGTTGTAAAATTCGGTATCACTCCACTCTATCTCAAGACTCTCGTTTGTGATTTTGCTGATGATTATCTTTTTTGCGGATTCCAGCCCAACTCCGTCACGGTTCAATTCCACAAGCCGAGCAAGGCAGTATTCGATCAGATACCTATAGCTCCAAGCTAGCTCCGAAATGATTTCAAGGTCATCAATTGGACGTATGGCCTCGAAGTAATTCCAGTACAGCCGTTTGCGCATTTCCTCGTATTTCACTGTGACAGCTGCCCGGTCGTTCCAGAAAGCCATGCATACATGGTGGAATCCCCGCTGGATAGAAGAGAACTGCCCAAACCCTGAGTATACGGCCTCTAGTCCTAGAGATTCTGCGCCGGTAGAATCGCCGTTCAGAGGAACTGCTCGTGTCCCTCCCTGTTGTTGAAACTGTTGCACGGCAGTCTCAGACTCGCTCCACTGGGACTGGTTATCTGAAGATGACATAGCTTCGAGAGTATCGTCTTGCAGTGGAGCTGCTCAAGTTGTGGTGTTTGTGATTAATAGTGGCGGCGACTCGCGTCTTTGATTTGGTTAAGGGTTGTCCAAAGTGTGCGAGGGGTGAAGGGTTTCTTTGTCCGAAAGAAATTCCGTTTGCTGCTTTGGCCTTCTTAGAAAGCTGTAGCAGACACATCACTACTGGTTAATCATAGCAAACAGAAAAAAGCTTAACTTGAGACACGATCACCATCACAGATAGTTATACATTAGATGTCAAATACCAAATCAGCAAATCTATCAGTTAAGCACACTTTCACAATCAGAAATTGCTATTGACAAGTAGACTTTGATTTCAAAGCATTTTTTCCA
>Ga0247807_10001728_pt1 | contig 12546 bp, 19 predicted proteins | sample UWRJL074202C1_FD_179931 | JGI IMG/M metagenome (GOLD analysis project Ga0247807, IMG submission 179931) | Plant litter microbial communities from Arlington Agricultural Research Station in Wisconsin, United States - UWRJ-L074-202C-1 | ecosystem: Environmental > Terrestrial > Plant litter >...
TCAAGATGGAAAATCTGCACGCCCCAACTGTTCCCTCAGGACCTACGACTGTCCCTGTTGCCAATGGAGCTCACGCAAATGGACAGTCCTTGGGACAGCTCCAAGCTAAGAAGGATAATATCGAGGCAGAAATCAAAGCTCTGAGCAGTGTGCTTGAGTCCGTATGTACCGTTCTTTACTTCGCTTCCTAGCACTGTACTAATTTTCAGCAGCATGGAGTTGACATGAACACCAGACTTATTACGCCGGACGGTTTCCCGCGAGCAGATCTTGACGTGGCACAAAGCATGTACCTCGATACCTATATAGCTGTGCTTCTAACAAATCTCCAGTCAGAACTACACGGTCCCGCATAATATACTTACGAAATGACTATAAAGCTCTCATGTCCGTCATTGAGAAACATATCCACGAGCACTTCGCAAGATTGGCGGAAGAAGGTCCTACCGAAGAGCTTACCACGAACGATGCTCCTACAAACGGAACCGGCCCATCACTCCCACCAGTGGTGCAGCCCCTGGGTGCGCCGTTCGCGAGGGTAAACAGTGTTGTGGAAGGCAGCCCGGCACACTCTGCGGGGTTGAAAGCCAGCGATGAGATACGCAACTTTGGATACGTCGATATCGCAAACCATGACAACCTCAGAAGAGTTGGAGAGTGCGTGCAAGGAAACGAAGGAGTAAGGATTCTGTTCCAGTGCTGCTATGCGAATGACTAATTGGTTTGACAGCAAAATGTACTCGTGAGAATATCTCGTCCTACAGCTGGCCGTCGACAGGAACTGCAGCTCACACTAACGCCAAGGAGAGACTGGGGAGGCCGTGGTCTACTTGGGTGCCATATTCTACCATTATAAATGGTTGATTTTGGCATGAATCACACGCTCATAATTATTTTGCTTATTGCATTGGCGTATCATGGAGGCGTTTTGAAGCACTTACTGGAAAAGTTTGAGGAATTTTGGGACAATCTCATGCAACTCTGAAGAAGAATATGTATGGCTGTAGATAGAAGTTCTCACAAAATTAGCATCTTCTTCCGTCCCAACAAGAATTGTAGTTGGCTGAATGGAAAATATAGAATCGGACAGGGATAGAACAGTAGGAATGACAGTCAATCAGTTGAGCAGCCTTCGTAAGTATATCTCTGGGTGTCTAATGAGTTTATTACCATATAATATTCCCCTTCGAGTCACATAGTCAGATTCTTTGGCTTAAAGTAGGTAAAGGGTCGGTTGTAGGCAACAAATGGAAAAGTGGATTGCACGTGACTAGCCAAGCGCCACCTAAAAGCTTTTTGCCCTCATCAACACCGCTCGCCCAACCTCTCAAAACAACCACACCTCACATTGCATCTTCGGGGCAAATCACACAACACCACGTCTACCTCAAAACGATAATATAAGGTATGCCATCACATCCATAGTCATTTACCTGTCTTTAACAGTCTAAATACAAAGAATTGCACGTTTGGGGCTTTCAACTGACATCTTATCGCAGCCTTCACAAAATCTTGCTCAACTGTATAATCCAACCTTTTAAAACATCAAACATCAGCAACTATGGCGGAAGGAGCTTCAGGATCAGGAACTCCTACTTTCAAGCTCGTGCTTGTTGGTGATGGAGGAACCGGAAAGGTGTGTAAATTTGGACTCGAAATTCAACCCCACCAACAGAATATGCTGTTCATTCCAGCGCGGTTGGCGGCGCATTTACGAACAAGGACACAGACTAACACTCGACTAGACCACCTTCGTCAAGCGTCATTTGACTGGAGAGTTCGAGAAGAAGTACATTGCGACTCTCGGTGTTGAGGTTCACCCTCTCGGATTCAGCACGGTATGGGCTCAAAGACTCTGCGGCCTGCACAACATTTACTAATCAAGGTAGAACTTGGGTAACATCCAATTCGATGTCTGGGACACCGCAGGACAAGAGAAGTTCGGAGGTCTCCGTGATGGATACTACATCAACGGTCAATGCGGTATCATCATGTTTGACGTCACCTCCCGCATCACTTACAAGAATGTACCCAACTGGCACCGTAAGTTTAATCTCAAACATCCCGTTTCCTCGGATATTTTGGCGTACTAATCAATAATGACAGGTGACTTGGTCCGTGTCTGTGAGAACATCCCAATTGTCCTCACCGGAAACAAGGTCGATGTAAAGGAGCGAAAAGTTAAGGCCAAGACCATTACCTTCCATCGCAAGAAGAACCTCCAATACTACGATATCTCCGCCAAGTCTAACTACAACTTCGAGAAGCCCTTCTTGTGGTTGGCACGAAAGCTTGTCGGCAACCCAACACTTGTACGCTCCCTTCTATTCTAATATGTTTTTGTCCGGATCTAATAATTTATAGGAGTTCGTTGCTGCTCCAGCTCTTGCCCCTCCAACTGCCACAGTTGATGCTGCACTACTAGCGCAATATGAGAAAGACATGAAGGATGCCGCAGATATGCCACTGCCAGATGAGGACACCGACGACTTGTAAACAGCCAATGATGATGGCTTTGATGATTATTTTAGCAGCATTTTAGAATGTTCTTTTTTTCGGCGATTTTTGCATTTTTCTCGATCAGTCTAGCAAATAGAGGCAGATGGACAGTGTTCCCTCTTTATTTCGGGACAGGAATATCTCCACAAGTAGCGAACTTTTGGAGGTGAATGGGTGGAATGGATTTGAGCAAAGAACACACAACTCGAGGAAACTTGAGCTCCACTGCCATAAGCAGTTTATGTAGCCCCATAAAAATACCAGCAGGCAGTCTTTTAACTGCCACAAGACAACCAGTATAGTTCTTAGTCTGACTAGTGACCTGTGCCGACAGCTGGTGCTAGAGGATAGATTCTGTTTCTTCTATGATCCAGTTTTCATACTGCTTGATTCCGTGTGTGGGGTTAATGACGACAGCGGGGTTGGAGGTTGGTGTTGACAAGGATAATAATGTGACACAAGGATTGTAATAGTGCACTACCAAGGATTTCAGTAGGAAAATTGCTTTTTCAAATCTGTAAAACGATTGAATACACATGTGTTGCGTCTGCTTCCTTTTCGCTTCTACGATGTCGTCTTGAGCCAAGTGGGCGCAAGCACTAACTTCTCCATAAGTGAGTTCGGCATAACTTAGCGAAACCTGAACATTTTCAACAACTTTGACACGATAGGGGATGGTCTTGCTTTGTGAGCAATTCTATATACAGACAATTGGTTTTAATTGGGATGCCTGCTCTTTCTTGGTAGCGGTGCTCGTACCTGTTATTCACATGAGAGCAGCGATCCTCCGGGATTACCAAATTTCCTGATTTTGTGCTAAAGCTAGCTATCTACAGCGGCAAAGCGCTCGGCTATGTTTTCAGCAGCGATGGTTTGATCGAAATGATGAAATGAAGTGGGTGGGCTATTCTGTATTGGAGTCTAGTGAAGTAACAAGCATGAGGCAATCTCATCAAAAAAAAATCTTGTGGTGTTGCGTGTAGTTTCTCATATGGCACCCATGATTTAGACGTCTTAAGGAAATTTGAATCTACAATAATCATACATGAGATTCAGGCTGTTTGCAGCTTCATTTTTCGCCAGCCGGGAAAAGAAAATCTGTCTATATGGAAGAATCTAAGAATATCCAGTAACATGTATCTAACTATATGATGTATCTAACGTACTTCCTTAGTTTCGCGTTTCCTTACAGTAATCATTCCGCGTCTACAGAGGAAGCAGCAGTAACATATCTGTCAACATTTTTTTGGAAGATTAATCTCCTATTTTCATGGATTTGTAAAAAGACCAAGTTATTTGAAACACGTACAAGCAAGCCATACTTCTAGCTACAGATGTATGGAGCGACGACTCTAGTAGATACCACAGCTGTACCACAACATCTGGAAAGCTTCAACTCTAACCTATACTCATCATAGGAGGTAATTGAGAAAAAAGTGAGATGTACTTGCGTGGGACTTTAGTTGATCATCTAGACAATCGTGACTACTAAATGAGACAATTTGAGAATATATAACAAAGTGGCCCCATTTCATGGGTCATCTCCACGTACAATCTGGGGTTCAGCAAGCTTTGTGATCAGTATCAGACTAATTAAGTTGAAATTTGGATATCTTGGATCACAATAATGAACACGGCATCTAGGACTCGTGCTTTGAAATTAAGTGAACAGCACTTTTGATGCTGAGCGCGTCAGTAACCTATCTGGAAACCTCGACGTAAGGACGTCGTTGATTCTAAGAATAATCAATATAAGTTCATGATCATTTTGAGCTTTTATGACAGAAAAACTGGAAAGTTCTGACAATAAATTTATGTTGTGTTCGGTAAGTGTCAATATTGATTCAATACCATTTAGAGATCGGGTCTTGGCATCTTCACTTCGCGTGTCTTTGGGGTTGACGCGACGGGATAACCTCTCCATTTCCAAATTGCACTTCAACATCAATTGATTTCACACGTTTACCAAAACTTTCTTCGGTCACTAGAATACTATTCTCTATTATACCACATCATTTTTACACTGGTGGGACATGAATATCGGCCACAATGTCTGACGCGATTTTGCCTCCACCCCGCTCCTCTTCTGGTGCTCCAGATGGACATCGATCAGACTCAAGTACTTTTGAAACCGACAATGATATGGCTTTGACTACATCCAGCGGGTCAGAGTCGAAGGATGATAAGTCGAATAAATCAGAGAATAAGGCGGACGCAAAACAAAAGAGAAAGAGAACGAGGTATGTCTTGAATACTGTAGACCAGTTCCTTACACGCCTACCCTAGTTCCCAGAAATGATAATATTTCTGCTACTGCTCATAATAAATGCTAACTCCTTACAGTACCAAAGACCAGGCCATACTCGAAGCAGAATACAAAGAAAGTCCTAAGCCGAATAAAGCAGATCGTGCACGTATTGTACAAAAAGTAGACCTGAACGAGAAGGAGGTGCAGGTGCGTATTTCTCCCTAGTTGTAGCTGAAACCGTGGACTTACGCGTTCTAGATATGGTTCCAGAACCGCCGTCAGATTAATCGAAGAAAATCACGTCCATTATTACCACATGAAGTTGCAGCATTCGGGCTCAGAAACATAATGGCCCTGTCTTCTGATCCCGCATCTGGAATACTTCCCAGTGGTAGTCAAGTTACGGAAGTCATCATATCGAACTTGGATCAGGGAGACTTGGTTCTTCGGGAAGAAGGTGATATTACACGCTCTCAGGATTCTAAGCATCCTCACGACTCGCCGGTGGCTATGGAAGTAGCAGCAGTACAGGAAGCACAGCAATTAAAGGAAGTCGTTGATTCCCTACCCTTAGACATGCCAACAGTTAAGACTCGGACATCATTTGAGGGCCGTGGCGCTGAATTTATTGCTTCTTCCGCGCCCGAAAATCTTGGGTCATCGTTCTACTCAACGCCTGGATATCTAGCCAACCGCTGGAACTTGGCAAACAGCTCATTCTCAACACCACCGTCTTCCCACACCGCTCACATTACAACCCCACCAATGTGAGTTTTTACACCTAAATTTTTATTTAGAGTACTGACGTGTTTACAGCTTCTCCGCCAACCTACCATCATCATGTCCTGAGAGGATTGGTGTTACAGCCCAGCCAAGCTCTTCACCAAAATTAGCAAAAATACGGTTGTCAATGTCTCTTGATGGCAAAGCAGAACTCGTAGAGTCATTATCGTCACCTGCTCGGGAGACACCTCCTCGTCCATCTTCATCCGATGCGGTATTTCCACCACATCGGAGGGGTATTCAAAGAAGTCAGAGTGTATTCACATTTGGCCATTCAAGCCACAAGTCTCCTAATACAGGGCCAGCACCATTCGTACCACAATTGCAAACTGGTCGATCAAGAGATTCTCGCACCTGGGAATTTGCCTGCGATCCCGATGCTCGAGATGAACTTACTACCCAAGCTGAGAATGAATCTACTGGATCGGCCGTGGCAGCAATTAGTCTCCTGCGATCTACAAGTCATGTAGCGCTGAGGTCAAATAGCAACAAGCGAAACGCACCGCCAGCGAAACATGACGCAGCTGCGCAGGGCAAGAAACTAAAGTTAGGACGAGCGCAGTCAAGTGTCGCTAGGTTACAAAGCACTGGCAAGCCAAGTTTGCAATCAATACGACCTGTTAAGGGTGGTGAAGGACTAATGAGATCCCCATCTGGAGATTCCGATAAGGAGAACTGGATCCCTGGTGATGAAGGAAACCACGCACGACGTCGGCCACTACCCTCCGCCAGACCCGATCGCGATTCAAGTTCAAAGGCTGTGTTGGGAGATAATCTCAAAATAATGACTCATGCAGGTAACCTAGGAGTTTCCAAGAACAGAAGACGAAAAGGTGTTCATGCCGAGCCAAAGGTTTTTGAGGACCAAGGAATTGAAAGGGGTGAGGAGGTTGAGAAATTCATGCGAGGTGACGTGAGCCCAAGCAAGAAAGGAGATCTTGACTGCATTCATGGACTGTTGTCATTGAGCCAGGGAAACTGGCAATGAAAACATGTTGGTATAGACCGTTTATTGAAGCGCTTTACTTTTAACTATCACTATCTGTTGCTTTTAAGGTATACCAATGGGGGTTTGGCATCGGGAGCACATTATGGGAGGAGTAAATGTTGAGTTTTGTCTTGAATACACACATCATTTTGAAGTATTACCCATCTTACTGAGCGAAGAACCAAGCTTTCTTGCTCCGTGTGGGATAGTCAACGACGATAATACCTATTTTGTCATACTATGCCTAATTCCAAATCGCTGAATGTGTCTTGCTTTATTTGACCCTTTTAACCTTTCAGACGTTTTGAAATTTGACCATTTGATGTGCTATTGATCTGTATTTAATAAATGCTCGTACTCAAATTTCTCGAGAACAAGTCAACGAGATGTTCTATGTACTGTTCTACTAATCTATTCGGTTTTCTTCTTCTTCTTTCCCAACCCATCTCCCATAGTAGAAGCAACATCCTCAACCGTTAAGCCCCTTTTCCTACGTTCCGTCTTCTCCTCTCCTAGAATAGTTTCATCTGCAACACTCTTGTATACTTTGGCAATCTCTCCAAACACACCAGTTCCATCCTTTCCGCCTTGAAACCCACCGTCATCCGCATGTGCGAGCGCGATCTCTTCCATCTCTCTTACCCACCTATACGCCTTAGGGGGCATTCCGGTTACGCCACTTTTGGCAGCTTTGACCTGTCCTGGCATGCGCTGCTCCATTAGTTCTTGAAGGAGCGGCAATACCCCGAGGTTGGAAGCTGTGGTGAAGGACTGTATACATATGGCTATAAATCCTTTAGTGGCACTTGCAAAGCAGCACTTTAATCCTGATGCAGGACCAATCTCTTGCGAGATATGATTCAGATTCAGGGTTTCGGAAAGATGAGCACCTGATACTGGTGCATCAATGAGATCATGTGGTCCGGAAACAGGTACATCAGGGCGATTCCATGCATGGCCAGTCTCTGAATCAGATTGAACGGAAGAAATGGCACCGGGGATAGAGATCTCTGTAGATGGTCCTGTGCCTGATTTTAGGAAAGGAGGACCTCCGACGATTCCGCCATCTATGAGTTTGATCGAAGGTGCAGTGGACTGAAAGTGGGAAGCTATTTCTCGAGCTCTACGTGGAGATATAGCATTAAGATCTATGTAGTACAGTTCCTTGGGAGCCGAAAGAGCATTGAAAGCAGCAGTGATGCGATGAGCGATTCCAAGGGCATCTCTTGGTGGCACGATGGAAATGATATAATTGGAGGCCTCAACAAGAGCTATGTCTGTAGACACCGTCTCAATATTGTTCTCCTTCGCCCTTGTGTGTGTATCTTCACTATATTGCATCAGCAAAAGTTCAAAACATAACACTTGAAGAGAGTAATATCATGAAGAGAGAAACTAGAACTCGAAAGTCCCTTGGCTTCTTCCCCCAATCAATTGTAAATCTCCCATACGTAATTTCTCAGGATTCATTGGAAGATAGTTTTGACTTGCTCTAACCCGTCACATATGATCGGAGACTATCCTTACCTTCTACCTTCGATATTCGTGATAACTCTATAATCATGAGCGATAAGCAGCTTTGCAATACCCAAGCCCATGTCACCTATTGACAATATGGCCACAGTAGCTAATGGAGCCATTTTAGGTAAAACTGTGGTCTACTCTATTGGAAATAAGATGTCTTATTGAGTATGAGGAGGAAGAGTGGGATAATGAAAGTATATATATCGGCTAAATATCACGTGGGTGAAATATGACTGTGAGATTACGTGACAAACTCAGCTCCCATTTGACTTGTTCCTCAAAAACATGGAATTATGAAGGTCTATATCGAGTAACTAAGTCAAAAAGAGATCAGAATCTCCTAAAAAAATTTTATCAGGTTGTGAACGTGCATCCTACCGATAAGGATCAGACACGAAATACCTCTTTAAGTGAGCAGTAAAAGGTGAGATCTACTTGCTATTCAGCATTTCACCTAAAGAAAGTGATTGAGAGGTGGTTGGTCTGATTTATGGAGGCTTTTAAATAAACCCTGGCCCAACGCTAGAATTTAAGATGTACGAAGCACTGTTCGATTGTTTTATGCAGAGATTGGACAACATACTGGATTTGACATATTCGACTTTATGACCTTGCAACACTTTCACAAATTTATTCAATAACATGGCATCTAAATCATTAGCTCTTGCTCTCGCCCCACAACAGTCAGATATCTTCAATGTAACAGTCATAGAGCGCATACATGACAGTTTTTGGTAGTTAAATGGGTAAGTATATTATATTTCCAGAATCCACCTCGATAGGTGTCCCCTCTGATCTTCGCCAAGTAGCCCCTTCTTTCCAGACTCGCTTAGATTGAAAGTATCTCGTGATTTGATATCCTCAGTAAGTATGATTTCCAGAGACGTATAGTGCATGAGGGCTGTTTTAAAAAAGTTCACCCCTGGTCTTCGGTTAGCATTAGCAGTTTTGCTTATTCCGGCTCAGCTACTCGTGACCCTAAACTTCTAGTGAATCACGACCAGCCACTTAATTGATCCGTCCAAACCACAATAGTTAGCGCACAATACGAGCGACACAAGAACGGGACTTCTTTTTGCAGCGCCTTGAGAAATGGGCTATAGCATAGCGATATCGTTAAGAGAATTTCCTCGCTTGATCAAACTTTTACGATCAGCTTTCTAAGTATTTGCGACGAACGTCGATATCCTAAAATCTAGCTGATACATCTAAATACCGATATACAAACGATAAAATGATGGCATCTAAGCAAAGAGCAATAAGAAAGAAGAAAGCTGCAAATCCTCAGACTCACAAAAAGCGCCCTGGATTCGATGCGTTTGCAACTCCTGCTCTGGTAACGAAGAACAGAAAGGCGGTCGCATATGAGAAGCCCGACTTGCCAGAGACAGGTATACATGTAAGTTCTGCCAAGTTATAAAACAATGTCGTCGTTAACCGGTGATAGTCACTTGTCTGGGCAAAGGCTATTGTCCCTCAAGAGCAAATTGGCTTCCTTCGGCTGCCATACGAGATTAGACTGAAAATATACCAGCTTGTCATCAAGGACTTTTGCTATGTGGTAAGTAAACTCCCAGTCAAAGACAATCCTACGCCTTTCTTCGAAAATCCTTTCACTGGACTTCCAAGATCTACGCCAGAAACATTAAAGACATCCCTTGAATATGCCAAATCTCTTAGAACCACACTTACCCTAGCATTATAGAACACCAAGATTGAACCTGTCAAGAATGGGAAGAAGTTCAAGAGTTGGAACTGGCCCAATGCGGCACGAGACACGGCCATTTTGGCCCAGATATGTCGCCAGATGTATGTTGACTGCGTTGGAGGCGCGCTACTATACAAATACAAGCATTTCCGCTTCAATAGTGCGGCGGCAATGATGAACTATCTCTGGGTCATCAATCCCATTCACAAAGAGGCAATGACTTCCATCAGCCTTAGGATACACATCGGTGCCTATAGTTGGTCCATACCCAAGAAGATCTTTGTTAGTTTTATTACTCCTGTCGGATGAATTGAAGAAACTGATGTTGAACATTTAGGTCTTACTGGCAGAGTGCAGAGGCCTTGAAAACCTGATGCTGGAATTTTCTATAGATAGGTTCAAATGTACGGACGATGACTATCCGCTCTACTTGAATAGACGTGGCTTTCCCCACGATCATCGAGAGCATTACAATTGGAGACGAGTGCCATGGAATGTAAGTCCCAGCCAAGTTTCTCCTGGCTGCCATACCATAAATATCTACTGATTACTTCAACCTAGGACTTGGAGAAAATAGAGAATAGCGAAATGGTGAGAGATGTCATCAAAGGCTTGTCATCATTTGATATGAAGTTTTGGACTGAGGAATTTGATGACAATGCGGGGATGTCTGCAAGCCATCGTTTGGAGTCATTCGGAGACAAACGAGCAGATTGTCCGTATCGCCGTTTGAAGGATAATCTCCAAGCTCTGATACACGATAACCAATAAAATCAGCTTAGCTATATTTTGGTCGTGCTCGATGCTGCGAGACAGTATAAGTAAGTTTACAAAATTAAAAGATTTTCAAACCCAAAGCTCTGGTCACAAAAGTAGAGGATGGCAAGTCCGATTTTATCATATGCCCCGATCAACTACAGAGTGAGCTAGCCATAGATCGCTACTATCAATTCAGGCCTTATGGCCCAGAACCAGGGATAGACATCATTGCGGAAAGCCGACCGAATTGCCATCTCTAGAGTATCAAGCTCCCTCCCATAAATGTACAATTAGACAACCGTGAATCTGATAGCGTCAACCTTCTCAGACATGACTGTATCGCACCTCTTGCTGTAATCAGAAGTGTATAAATGTGAGAGTCTCTACGATAGATTAGCACTCCAGGCTGAGTGGCGCTCAGCAGAAAAGAAAAGAAAATAGAAAGTGTTCTTAAGTTACTATTGCTCAATATCACCATCGATAGGGATTATTGAACAACTAGTCCAAGTGCCAATATATCCATGTCCTTAAGTGAGGTGAAATGTAGACATAGAGTAACTATTATCTGGAACCTCACATGCTTGTCCTGCAATAAACGTTTGCTTAACGTCTTTGCACATTCCAATGGCATGTTTCATATGTATTTTGATATCAGATGAACCATTTATCAGCCAATGGGTCAGATCACAACCAGACTTTACTAAATGTTTTCGACATTGACCTTCATGAAACTGTATTCCTAGCATCCCAGATCCTACTACTATAACGCCCCTCGCCTAGTACGAAATGGTGACCACACACCAGCCAGGATGAGTTTATTATAGAAAAGGCTTGTATATTTTTATTTCTAATATGAATACAATTATGTGTCATATATACATTGGGTATCTAAATTATCTCTCATATTCTTTCTTGTGATGTTTTGAGGTGAAGACCCTCAAAAATACCCGAACTCCGGCCCGATGCTAAATTCCCAATATATGATCCTAACGCAACAAAACAGCTCCTCCAATAAATAGTAAGAAGAATTGTAATGCGATGAGTGTAATTGGAGCAGTCGGCTTCCTCTCGCCTAAACTTTTCTTTTTCGATGCCTCTGTAGCTGTTGATGTTGCCTCTCCGCCCCCAATGGTCACGGTGCCAATCACCACGATTCCTGTCCCTGATGTGGCAAGAGAGAGGATATCACCACCAACCGTGATACGACCTCCTTGAGTGAGGGTCTGTCCAGCAATGATAAGACCTGAAAGCGGACTGGCAGGTTTGGTCACACTAACGAGTGTAGATGGCGAAATACCATTGACAATCACTGCGTTATCAGGCGAGAGAGACACAACTTGTCCATCTATAGTCAGCACTCCACCTTTGCTGAGTGTTTGGGTACCGATGACCAAATTTCCCAACGCATCCGCCGTAAATGTCGAATCACCAACCTGAACCACCTGTGGAGGCTGAGTGGGCGATGGTGATGGCAAAGTGACGACTTCCCCACCGACTGTAATCGCGCTACCAGGGAATAGAGTTTGCGATCCAACCAAAAATCCGTTATTTTTGTCAGCCGTTATGGTAGAGCTTCCGATAACTATCTCCCCTGGAGGTGTTGTTGATACAGGAGCTGGATTAACCCTGAAACCACCATCTGGATCCGCAACAATGACCTGCCCTCCAACTGTAATTGTTGACCCTGGAAGTAAAGTTGTTGGGGGGTTTCCAAAAATTGGGTTTCCAGCTGAATCTTGACCTGCAGTTTGTGTTCCAATAACGAAGGGGGGCTCAGGAGGCGGAGTTGTTGTTGGACCTGGGCTCGTTACGGGAGGCGAAGGAGGGTCAACTGGTGAAGTCGTTATAGGAGGAGGGAGAGGAGGGTCTGGTGAAGTTGTAATAGGAGGAGGTGGAGGAGGGGCAGTTGTAATAGGAGGAGGTGGTGGAGGATCTGGTGAAGTTGTAATAGGAGGAGGTGGAGGAGGGGCAGTTGTAATAGGAGGTGGTGGTGGAGGATCTGGTGAAGTTGTAATAGGAGGAGGTGGAGGGTTGGTC
>Ga0247807_10001729_pt1 | contig 12545 bp, 9 predicted proteins | sample UWRJL074202C1_FD_179931 | JGI IMG/M metagenome (GOLD analysis project Ga0247807, IMG submission 179931) | Plant litter microbial communities from Arlington Agricultural Research Station in Wisconsin, United States - UWRJ-L074-202C-1 | ecosystem: Environmental > Terrestrial > Plant litter >...
CTGATGCACCTCGACCAATCAAAGCCCGTACACATTTCCGTGCATTATTTTGAGCTGCAATGTGGATGGCGGTATTACCATTGATATCCTGTGCATCAATTAGGCGCTGGATCTGTTCGGGCTCCAAAACCTCCTGCATCTTGTTGAGAATAATATCTAGATAGTAACGGGCGCAGTGATGCTTGTTGCGGCTTGAAGTTATTGCAGCCGTATGGTGGATTGCAGTAGCATTGCAATGATCAACCCTATCAATAGTGCTAATGAGTTGATTGACAACCCCTGGCATGGTTTGCTTATCCATACAGTTGGTGAAGAGCACAGCTCGCATTAGAGGAGTTTCACCTCGTATATTCTCCGCATGTAGACTGGCGCCGAACCGCTTAAGCTGCTTCATGACTTCGACATCTCCCATGGCTGATGCCCAGTGCATTCCCGAGTGTCCCTCGTTGTCAATGGACCAGTCGGCTTGAAAATTTGGAGGAGGTTCTGGCTTGGGCGCCTCGCCCTCACCCGAAACCATGAAGTAATCGAGAAGTTCATCGGCCCAAATCACATGAGACTGTTCAACAGCATTGTGAATTGATTCATCACGCTTTCGTTTTCGATGTCCCGTTGATTGCGCAGACATGTCATATCTATCGTCGTCTCCCATGAATGAAGCCGAAGCTACTGTCGTGTCATCCGGCATGCTCTCGTCGTCATTGAGTTGTGCGCTGATGTTATCGAACTCCTCAACGTGCCGGGGCACTGGAGCTGGTTCTGAAATGTTAGTACTATTCAGCTACTGACGTGGTTGCTGACTCACTATTAGACCATTTGGGGACTGCAGGTTTCTTGGGCGCCTTGGGTTTGTTTGTGGTATGCTTTGGTGCTGGAGGAGGGCTTAGGTTTCCAGGGATATATTCAAATATGGTTCGAAGTTTCTCATAGACTCCATTCCGTTGCGCCAACGCCTGGCCTTGTTCCAGAGGGACCCATGTTCCTTTAATCATCAGTAATGAAGGTCTCTAGTCCCTGGATCGTCTCACCTTGATATTTGCCATAACCTCCTTGAACCTTTTCGTGCATTTCCTTCTGTACCTCCCTCTCTAAAATCCGAGTTCGGGCAGGCTTGTCAAAACCAGCAGCCTTGAGAATGTGTGTTGCATTGATCCAATCATCGTGGCGCCGGCGCATAACTGATCCCATATATTTAGCATGCTAGGGTATCCCAATATAGAGGACCTTACCATGTTCTTTGAGTCCTTCACCAAACTGGAATTCATAGACAGGATTCTAAGGCTTGTCAGCACTGGTAATCTAGAGTGTCGGAATAGTGCACATACATTACTGTAAGTGGCCGTATAAACGCCAGGTCCAGTGGGTTTAACCATCGTTTCGTCTCTGCTATGGAATCTATCGTTCGACGATAGGCATACCAGCATGCAGCTAGACGGTAATCTTAGGTCGCAATTGCTAGCGATAGCGTATAAAGACTCCTGAGGATAAATTAAAAGCTCCGTGTATAAATCAGAAGCAATTTGCGCGTCCAAATCAATTGTAAAGATGCAATACAGACGTTGTGGTGATGGAAGTCAAGGGGTGGAATCTTTCAACGCGGTGGTCGCGTCGACTTTTGGGGAAGCGCGAGATGCTTCAACCAAAACCACTTTAAATTCAGTCACGTGATATGCGATCTGTCACCACCAGAAGCTAGCTAAAGTTTTCTGGTGAAAGAAAGAAACTTTTGATAAATGCTCCCTTTAACCTGTGGGTTGCCCTCCCGGATGTTGGTAGCCTTCCGCTATTTTGTTCTTTCACCTTTTCAGGTCTCATACAATAATCGTGAACTTTCTGACAGAAACTTCTAGTTGTCTTACAGCAAAAAGCTTCATCCACGGGTTGCATGATATTAAAATTGGGTTTCGATCCTTTCTTGGATGTATAACAGTAAACGCTTTTAGTGCCGTAAGAAAACAGTAACATTTGTAGCCACCATCTTTTTTGGATTTGCCAATGTGAAGGCCGGGAGGGACCTAGAGACTAGTTTGATCTTTATTTAAGAATTGCTCTTTCGTTCAGGCTTGTTAATAGCTTCCACGATACATTACTTAGCTTATTCAGCTGTAGATGATACGTCTGTGTATTGCAAACAAGTGTTGCAGATGTTTGCTGCAACACGCTCATTTTACTGGATAGATATGTGCTCCCCCTCTCCCAATCCAAATCTTGAAAGATCTCATCTAGCTTAACCTCCTCTCCTCACCTAAGATTAGTAACCGAAAGGAAGATTTTGTTTTGCGTGAAATCTGAGCATTTATTCCCTACATCCACCTTAAAACATTTGGCTGTATTTAGAGAGAGGAATTGCTGGTGGTGGTTATTGCTATGCATATTGCAACGCAATATGCCATGATAGACTTTGAAGACTATTCTATAGAATTTGGCGGAGCTTTGGGTTGTCTTCTTGCAGACGATTTCGATAAGTCACCATCACCAAAGGTAAGCCTACGGTGAGAACCCATGGTCATTTACATTTCTATTCATTATGTGCTTACTAGTTTTAGTGAAATCCCACCATTGAATTACGTATTGACATCCATATCAGAAGACTTGACGTATAATCGGAGGAAAACAGATATGTAGCCATTAAACACAAACTGTCTTCCAATGCGTCTGATTTACAACTGTATCATCGGTATAAAGCAGCAACTACCCAATGGTCCCATCAACAAGTACATCCATATCCCAAATATCAAGATAGTACAAAGTGCAAGATTCTAGCTTTCAGAGCATTAGCAAAGCATATAAATATCAAATAGCTTTCGCTCCGAGAACCAGCTTCAGAAAGACCTAGACTTTCTGGCTAGATATAGAGTGATCTCCAGGTATGACCGTATTCGTCAGTGTTTGGCATGTGGGATCTAGCACAGAGTTTCCTAGAATCTAGGCACACCGAATATGCTCACAGTCGGAAATCTTTGTGTCAGAACCGGGTACGCGGTGCCTATACTAGATGAAACTGCATTTCATCTGCACACATTACCGAGATTTTGTCACACTAGCGTGTTATGAAAGTAGTATCAGTCACAATTGCAGTTGAATCTCTATGAAAACCTCCCTGCAAGACCCACATTCGCTTAACATAGGGGGTTGTTGATGCTTTCCACCCCACCAATCAACTTTATTAGTCAACATCTGCTTGAGTAAATCATCTCAAATGACACATTGCTTCCTCATAATAGGCGCGCGACAAAAAGAAGCTGCTGGACTCCTTTCTTTCACCAGTGCAGTAGATGCAAACAAGTTCTAGCCCATAGAGCTTGGCATCTAACAAAGAGTGCCGAGACGTTGGGTTCGGCATTTCGCCATTTTGCCAACCATTCCACCACCTCAAACCCAGGATTATTCCACTTGGCAACCGTACCCAATAGGAAGGTCGCAGCTCTTTCAACCAACCAGGCGCAGTCTGACGGACAATCTTATTCTTGGTGATACAGTGCTTCATTAATCTGCTTGCTTGGTATCGAGGTGTTGGACTTGGCTTAGAGGATTCATAATATGACAGGTTGATCCGTGCATCGTGATTGGAGGTGCCAAAAAAATGTAAGTTTATACGACGATACGACGTAAAAACGTAGCACGTCTTCGGTGACATGATAACACAATAAGAGATAATTGCTTTGATTGCGGAGTGGTGTGAGGAATGGATAACACAATGGAAGACAGCTGTGCCACCATAAACCCAGCATGTCCAAGTTAAAGTTTAGCCATTTACCAGGCTTTAACTTTACTTAATAATCTTGGGAGTCCCTTCCTTTGACTGACACTTGTCGTACTCTAAGCTCACGTACAATTCAACGACTTAGAGCCCAGCGTGGAGGTAAAATTCAGCAAAGTCCGGAAACATGGCCATGAGTGGTCTGTGGCACAGAGTCAAGTCGGAAAGGGTAGCCGTAGCACGGAACGATGAGCCAGAACATGTCATTCACGATGGATCACTTGAATACACGCGAGAAACTGGAGGAAATGGCTCTAAACCGTCGTATCAAGAGGCCTCAGGCGCTCCGGTTGAGAAGGAATCGCCACTTGGCTATGAGATCTCGTGGTTTACTGTTGTATTTCTCAACATTGGCCAGATGATTGGAACGGGCGTTTTTTCTACACGTACGAATGAGCTCCCTTTAAATAGTACCATATGGGAGTAGAGAACTAATATTTCATAGCGGGTTCAATCTATCGAGGTGTTGGATCTGTAGGACTAAGTCTTATTTACTGGGTCATTGGTCTTTTGGTTGCCGGTTCTGGATTTTCCGTGTATCTAGAACTGGCTTCTTACTTCCCCAACAGATCTGGAGCTGAAGTGGTGTACCTCGAACAAGCCTATCCCAGGCCAAAATACTTCTTCCCTACTACTTTCGCAGTCTTGAACGTCCTCTTGGCGTTCAGCAGCAGCAATGCGATTGGTAGATATTTACATCGCATTCTCAACGATCATAGCTAACTAAAATTCTAGTTTTGTCAACTTATCTCTTCCGTATAGCAGATCATGATCCGACAGAGTGGCAGGCTAAGGGTGTTGCTATTGCCGGTTACACATTAGCCGTTATATGTAAGTCGCCTCGAATTGTTTTAAAACCATAAGCTGATGTCATTGGAAATAGTTTGCATCATTTCCAACAAGTACTCACTTTACCTTTCAAATGCTATTGGAACTCTCAAAGTCCTCACATTAGTTTTGTGAGTAGCATTATCTGGTTGACCGAGGTTGAGTACTGATATTTTCCGCACAGTATCAGTATCACTGGATTCGTCGTTCTTGGAGGAGGTGTAAAATCAATCCCAGATCCAGGCGCCAATTTTCGAAATGCTTTTGAAGGATCCACTAACGATGCTCACGGTCTTGTCAGCGCTCTTGTGAGAATCAACTTTGCTTATGAGGGGTATGCCAATGCATTCAATATGGTCAATGAAGTCAAAAATCCCATCAGAACAATCAGGTTCGCAGGACCCGCCGCATTGGTCGGGATTGCTATACTGTACATGTTTGTAAACATTGCCTATTTCTCAGCGGGTAAGTGTAACCTATCACCCAACACCTGGACTCTGTTGATGTTGTTATAGTTCCGAAAGCTGAGATGAAGACGGCTTCCACCATTGCCGCCAGTCTTTTCTTTGAGCATGTATTTGGCAAGGGTGGCTCTGCACGAGCGCTAAACTTCTTGATCTTGTTAAGTGCTTTTGGTAACTTGATAAGCAATTTGATTGGAGCGTCACGCATTATTCGAGAATGCGGCCGGTAAGTTCTGTTTTTTAAAATTTCGAAGATCTCAACTCACAGTTGAAACTAGCCAAGGAGTTCTCCCGTATCCCAAGTTCTGGGCTTCGACACAACCTTTCGGAACACCGCTCGGCCCCTATCTTCTTAAATACGTCTTAACCTTGCTCATGATTGTTGCGCCACCATTTGGTGACGCTTTCGACTTTGTTGTAGACCTAAAATCATACCCCGATGCTGTTTTCTACCTGTTCATGGCTACAGGTCTGTACCTAATAAGACGTCGACGCAAGCGTCTCAATGCTGAGGCACCCGAGTTCAAAGCGTGGCATGTCCCAGTAATCTTTTGGATCATTATTCAACTTCTACTCCTCGCAATGCCTTGGGTTCCACCCCCTGGTGGAAGGTACGGAGGAAGCGTTAGTTTCTGGTATGCTACATACTGTGTTGTTGGTATTGGAATGTAAGTTCAGCAACGCCCCTTATTCTCGCTATTTCTGATATATGATATTAATGTATACTAGTCTTGTTCTTTGTGGTATCTACTACTATGTGTGGACATCTGTGCTGCCCAAGTGGCGTGGATATGAAATTCGTCAGGAGCTGCTGGTGCTGGATAATGGCGCTACAACGCATAAACTAGTCAACATACCGCTCGCGGATCTTGCGGAATGGAATGCAAAGCATGATGTCACGGGAAAGTACCTAGAGATTGACCTTGGACATGAAACAGGCAGTGATATGAAGAAAGACCATGGTATAGTGCAAAAGAGCCTGGAGGCTTGAGCTGTAGAGTACATAGCCGTAAACTACCCATGGAGGACCTAGCTTATATTCTCGCAAGCCTGCCATGGTGAGTGAACTAAATTTGAGTAATATACACCATTGAGCTCAATACGCTCACTATTGAAAGCATATTTTAGTATCCAATACCTTAGGGGATGATTTGTCAGATTTCTGCCTAGCTGAAGTATGCGTAGAGCGTAAATTGATCATGAGGCTAAATCATTGATAGACTAATATGCGCCAGCGTGTAGAATTCTGACAATGAAGTACATCCGCCGAAGGAATTATTACAATCACCAGTAGAGTAGTTAGGCGATATCGAAAGGGAAGAGTAGTAACGAGAAATTAGTCTGGTGCACAAGTTTAGATAAGAAAGAACCCTAATTATAAAACTTATCCTATTGTGAAACCTTTCAGTAGTAAAGTAAAGTAGAATAATACCGGTTGAGAGGAATTAGAGGCAGTGAAGTTGATACATTGTCTATCTGGACACGGAATTCGACCTGCTAGCTACTATGATGATCACCCTTGCATCAACCATCCACCGGACAAGAATCCCATGGCCATCAAGCCCACCCGCCCTTTTCTACAACTAAAATCAAAACTCAACCCTCGCAACACAGCTCTCCCAACAAGAGCAACTGTGAGAAACATATCTGCCTATTCGCAACTCGTCTCTGTCTCAAAATCCCCAGATGCTTTTCCTGATAACAGGGGCAAACCACCAGCTGGTGGTATTATGGTGGTCATGATGCCTTTCAAAGTCTTGGTGGTCCGGCAAATCGACTAGTGTGTCGATAAGGTACCAGATTCCTAGGCAGTGGCAGGCCGTTTGTTTCGGATCAATTCCTTTACAGTTATCAAAATCCATGTCCAACAAAGCGTGGACATTGGTGAACAATCAATCAATCATAACCTCCTCCTACTTGACTTGCGAAAGCAGTAGAAACACTCTTTTCATCGTCATCTAAACGACGTCCGCTGAGCAGAGAGCTGCTTCCGAACACACTACCTGCATCGCCAGTTTTGTACTCGGGAGCACGACCACCGGACTCAACATAACGCTTGAGACGATCAGATTGGTTGAGACTAGTCTGTTTTTGAATGTCGCCAAAACCGGCTCCCAAGCTTACACCTCCTTGTCCCTTACCATCAAGAACGCTGCCATTGGTCATGTCAGTAAGTTCACTGCCAGTGACCGAATCTCCAGCAATGCTTTCTGAGCCACGTCCGCGGCTCTTTTGGTGGCCATTTGCTCTTTGGCGGGGATCTAGTCCAGGCCAAACATCTTGAGTAAAGTTGGTGAACATATGGGGGTAGGAAGACCCAAGGCCAGCACCACCAAGCGCCGAGGAGTGAACAGACGAGACATCATCGTTTATGTAGCTACCCATCATTGAACCAGCATCGCTGAAGTCTTGAGGAGCTTTAGCATTGGTATTGCGACCATCGAAGTTAGAGTGAGACATCTGATAACGTTGCGGGCCGCGGTAGGTAGTCTTTGGACGACTGAATTGCAAGAGGGAAGTTTGCAAGTTAGTGAGTGGTCCTTCAACAAGGCAGTTGCGTTCCTTGAAATGCTGTAGAAGATAGTGCCACAGTGGATGCTTCGACAAAACCTTAGGGTTACCGAGAATGACAAGACCATATTTAGCACGGGTTAAAGCGACATTGAGACGACGAGGATCACTCAAGAATCCAATGCCCTGGTGGTCGTTGGATCTAACACAGGAGAGTACGATGAAGTCCTTCTCTCGCCCCTGGAAGGCATCAACTGAAGCAACCTCAATTTCCTTGTAGTTCTCTTTTTTGAAAGTTCCAGTGTTCTGCATGGAGCTGACAACATAACTTCGCTGGCCCTCGTAAGGAGTGATAACACCAATATCTTGGGGCTGAACTCCTGCTTTGAAAAAACGGGTAACAATCTTTTCAACATTAGAAGCCTCAGTACGGTTGAGATACGAGGTACCAGATGCAGAAATTTCTTCATTGCCAAGATTGGACCAGAACATCATAGGAGTTTCAGCAACTGGCCATGGAAAGTCGACATCACGTCGGAGGCGTTGTTGCATCGTAACACCATTTTGGAGTGAACCCTCATAGAACATGTTGGAGGGAAACAAGGAAAGACATGGATGCATACGATACTGAACATTCAATCGAATGGGGGCCAGACCAAGCACCACCAATCGCTCGAAAAGAGATTGATTCAACCCAGCCTTGGCAGCTTTTTTGTTCATAATAACCGGTCCCAATTGTTGATGATCTCCAACTAGTACTACTTGTTTACAGCCAAGAACTAATGGAATCATACACTCAGGTTCGGCGGACTGTGTAGACTCATCAATGAGAACGGTACGGAACTTCATCTTCGCAAGTCGAGGATCTCCAGCGCCAACACAAGTACAGCATATAACATCAGCGTTGTTCAAAATTTCGCGCTCAGCAGCTCGGGTCAGTGTCTTGAACTTCTTCTCATCTTGGCTGGAGAGTTCACCAAGTTCACTCTTGAGTTGAGTAAGTTTGTTGAGCTCGAGATTCGTATCGTTCATGCGAACTTGCTCGTGGAGGGACAAGAAACCGACTGAAGACTCCACATCTTCACGGGACTTAGCAGTAAGGCGAACCACTTTGAGACCAGTGCGATGGATACGCTCGCAAAGTTGATCGACAGCAACGTTAGATGGGGCACAAACAAGAACCTGGCCATTATTGACTTTAGCTAAATGGTAAATCACAGTAGCTGAGGTGACGGTCTTGCCAGTTCCCGGCGGACCCTGAATCAAACTGAGAGGCTTTTGCAACACGCTCTTGACTGCATTGATCTGACTGTTGTTAAGTTCCGGAAGACCTGGAACACTGAACTTCTTAGGCATCTGGATTTTCATGGCGCCTGCAGCAACTTCGTGACCAAGTAGCTTATGGAAAATGTAACCAGAAACGCTGAGTTCATCAATCGCAAAGGTCTTCATAGCAAATTGCATGCGGTCGTATGAAGTAGCCTTCCAGACATAGTCGGCAGAAAAGTTATGAGTGCATTCAGTTGGAACTGATTTGTCGTTACCAACCTTTCGCAGCTCAATTGTTACCTCGTCAGACTGATTATTCGGGATCTTGACAACGTATCCTACTCCTTCCCAAACTGGTCGAAGTTCGCCCTTATATTTCAAACGCATCTCATCTCCAACAGCAAGCTTGACATCGCCAAGCTCAATTTTAGGAAGAACGAAACTTGCGAGATGCTTGTTATTGAGTCCATAGTCCCAACGGATGACTAGATTGTCTTCTGACTGCGCTTCCTTCAGCTTGCGATCGTAGTCTGCTTCAATCTTGACCAGAGGGCCGAAAACGTTCTGATATTGGTAAGCATCATCATACTTGAGTAGTACCGGAGCTGGATCGTCGTCAATTCCAGCGGCCTTTTCGAGATCTTCGATAGTTGCGGCTGCGTTATCTTTCCACATCTCCTCCAGCTTTGCAATCATTGGAGGGGTAAGATGTCTAGCACGCAGTTGCTCAGCATCAGTAGGAACACATACAAGCCATGGTAGGAAGGAGCGGTCTTCGATCAAAGGTTGCCATCTGGAGATGTCCCAGCTCATGTCCTTCGAGGAGGGCGTAGAAGCGCATGGTTGGCGGCAGAGAAGAACAACAACGGTGTCGGACTTTGCAGGAATGAAACCGAGTAGAAATACATTCTTAGTGCCACAGTTATAGCACTCAAGAACAGTATCGCCGAGAGTCGAGAGCGGATGTAGCTGAACCTCCTTATGTCTTGCGCGAACCAGATGGTTGACGATGTGGGAGGAAGTAGCATTGCCACGAGCACTGCAGAACCATTTGGTACATCCAAGGCATTTAACAACACAACTTGGAGAATGAATGCCACAGTATGCACAGGCATGCGCTGGAAGCTCCTTCTCATCCTCAACACCTCTGAGACCCAGCGACTTCATGCCATCCACTGCGATGCTAGCAAGGCTCTCAGTGTCTTCGTCGTCGAAAACCTCCGTCTCGTTATCGTCATCGTCGTTTCGTCTCCTGCTGGGACCTAAGCCGCCTCTTCCTCCATAGTTTCCATATAGCAAACTCTCATCTGGATCAATATTTGAGAGATCATCCGCCCCAGCATTGATAGCAGCAGCGGAGTCGGAAATAAGATGGTTTCCGAGGTGGGTGAAAGCGCCTTCCATTGTCGAAACGAGGGCGAGCTTCTAATAAATAGGTTAATATCTACATTACTCGCAGCTTTGACTTCAATACGGTTTTCCCCAGATACCTGTACTGAGGCACTGCAAGGAATCTTCTCGCGCGATTCGCCGTGGGGTAGGTGGCACAGCAAGATGCTACTTACTTTTTTTTTGGTTTCTCGACAGCCTTGTGGCAGAGATTTATTCGTTACAATCTCAGAGGGCTGCGCAACTCATTCTTGACGCTCAGAAACCAGTTGTCTACAGAGAATGTGTAAGACAGGACAAGGTCTTTTGAAGCTCTGTGAGTAGGTGGTGGATTTATTATTAGTTACGGGAGTTGAGATGGGAAAGTTGAGGCTCACTGATCAGTCCTTGGCAGTGCGGCCGCTAGCATCAAAAATATATAATTCCCCTCCAAACCTGCCTCAACCCAACACCAAGTTTAACAAATATCGCAAATATGATTGTAAGTGGCCCCCCTAAGCAGATTATTTTCTGTTCGATTGCTTCGCAGCCTTTGTTACGACAGCAATGTCGATAAGTTCATGGCAATCCTGCGATGGTAGGGTTGTTTAGCCGTCCAAAGGTCCAAATTTGAGAAGTCTCTTACCATAACTCCTAGCAGTTACATGGTCTGAGCATACGACATTCAACCATGCATACACTTCAGGTTAAAAATCGTAGGCTAATATGTAAACCTAGCGCAAAAACACACGCCAGAGAAGAGATTACCTCTACAGACGAGCTCTAACCTTACAACAAGCTGAGATTAGCGAGAAGAGGTCTAAACTACGAGCTTCCCTAGCTTCAGGAAAGCCGCTTGATCCTACCATTGCGAATGACAAGAAACTACGAGCAGACTACAAATACGACGAGTCACGACCTGAGTTGACCTTGGAAGAGGAGTTGAACCTAGACGACGAATACTCGCACCTTTCGGGAATCGTGGATCCTCGAGTTCTGATTACTACGTCGCGAGATCCCTCTTCGAGGCTGTCATCATTTTCTAAAGAAATACGGCTGGTCCTGCCAGGCTCCATAAACTTAAATCGAGGAAACAATGTTTTGCCTGGGTTGGTGGAAGCTGCACAAGCAAGCAACCTTTCCGACATTATACTTTTACATGAGCATCGTGGTACTCCTGCGGCATTAACACTCTCGCATTTTCCACACGGTCCTACGGTCTCTTTCTCACTCCACAACGTCGTGCTTCGCCATGATATCCCAAATAGCTCTCGTGGTACTGTCAGCGAGTCCTACCCGCATTTAATATTTGAGGGTTTTACTTCGACATTAGGAAAGCGAATAGTGACTATTTTAAAACACATTTTCCCCCCCCGAGAGGCAATCACAAATAAAACGAAGCTTGGTAGTAGAGTACGTTCTCTATTCTTCTGTTGTGGACCTTCGGATCATCTTTAGGCACTTAGCGACCTCTGAGGCTAACTTAATATTCAGGTTGTAACCTTCAAGAATAACGGCGATGCGATTGAAGTTCGACACCACGTCTTCGTTATGACTGGGTACCAAAGTGTAGAGTTGGCCGAGGTATGTCCCATCAACCCTGATTCTATCATCTTCATACTAAAACCTTCCAGGTCGGTCCTCGGATGACTATGCGGCCATTTGAGATCCGATCGGGGACATTGGAAAACAAGGACGGAGATGTCGAGTGGAGTCTGCCACAATACACCCGTACGAGCAAGAAGAAGGATTACCTATGAAATATATCAGCTCCACTCTATATTGTTTGAAAGATTGTCTAAAAGTAGTCTCTATGATGGGCTTTAGCGCGGAGTTGGGGATATACCAGGCCGATTATAAATTGGGTTACTAGTTCAGATCTCCTTATCAACCTGAAAATCTATGTGAACTTGACGGACTCGTGGACCTAGGGGACCACCCAGTATATTGCAGCGATATGCCAGACCTCCATGAGGGACCCCAAGAGGAGATGAGCTATACCATTTTGCTGCATTATCATGTTGTCTTGGACATCATCCGGAATGCATGTATGGCGTACAACAACATACGATCCCATTATATACTGGCCATAGGCTAGCTTTTACAGCAAAGAAGGAACACGGTTACGTTGTAATCAAACTACACTTCAGATTTATTTCTATATTTCGTAACGTATCAAACCAAGTCAGACAAATCGAAACCGACAGTTTGTATGTCAAATGTTTCATTCGTAATTGTTCTCGGTTCTTACCATGTCGTTTGCCAGGAACACCAATATTAGAATGTATACAAATGTCTAAAATAGCGTAAATTTATGAAATTCACAGACGGTCTCTGGAAATTTC
>Ga0247807_10001731_pt1 | contig 12543 bp, 14 predicted proteins | sample UWRJL074202C1_FD_179931 | JGI IMG/M metagenome (GOLD analysis project Ga0247807, IMG submission 179931) | Plant litter microbial communities from Arlington Agricultural Research Station in Wisconsin, United States - UWRJ-L074-202C-1 | ecosystem: Environmental > Terrestrial > Plant litter >...
CTCGGCCATTTAAAATCGTTATCTGAACAAGGCAAAAGATTGATCGCAATCGGAAAAAGCCACGGCAAAGATATTGAAGGATTAACCCTGCTTGGAATGTTCGCCTTTTCTGACCCGTTACGAGAGCATATCGGGGAATATATAAAAGAAATCCAAAACAAAGGGGTGAAGGTAAAAATTATCTCAGGTGACCTTTCGGGAACTGCGCGATATATTGGTGAGAAGGTTGGTATTGTCGCAACTAATGATGAGGTACTTACAGGAGACGAGATTCGAAACATGAGTGACGAGGAACTGACTAAGGCACTGCCTAATATAAAAATATTTGCTCGCGTTACGCCTGAAGACAAATTGCGAATCGGAAATCTATATCGAAAGCTTGGCGAAGTTGTAGCCATGACCGGTGACGGTGTAAATGACGCACCAGCGTTAAATGCTATGGATATCGGTATATCTTTGGCTTCAGGAACCGATGTGGCTAAAGGTGCAGCTGATATGATTCTTATCGATAACAACTTTAAGACTATCGTTAATACGATCACTGAGGGACATAAGATCAAGCTCAATATTCAAAAGGTATTTATTTATTTAATGTCTACCTCACTTGATGAAGTGTTCGTTATTGCTGGAGCCCTTATTATCGGCATTTCTGTGCCGTTGAATGCCCTGCAAATTATTTGGGTAAATATCTTAACCGGAACGCTTCCGGCCTTAGCTTTTGCCTATGATAAAAGTTCTTCGCTTGGGAAGAACAAAGTTAATGATAAAATCTTTAACTTTAAAGTTAAATTCATGGCAATTGGAATTGGTATCATCTCTTCTTCCCTGTTATTCTTGCTGTACTACAATCTCCAAAGATATTTCTCATACGACATCAAGCTTGCACAATCAATCTTCTTCTCATGTTTTGCAACGTACATCTTGGCGATTTCATATTCATTCAGAAACTTGGATAAACTGATTTATCAATACAATCCATTTTCAAATACGCGATTGAATATAGCAAATGCCATAGCCCTGATCTTTGTAATCCTGACAACAGCAGCGCCGTTTATGAGAAATATTTTTGATGTTGTTTCGATTCCTTCGACATATATTTGGATCGTGATTGCATGGAATATTGGAAATGTGATTTTGATTGAATGTACGAAGTATTTGTTTATTAGGTTTATGAAGAATTAGATTCATTGAACATAACAAAAAGACTTGGGGATGATTTTATTCCCTAAGTCTTTTCATTTAATTGAAATTATAATTCTACACTTTCGATAACTACTGGCTCAACGGGTCTATCGTTGGCACCTGTTTGTACTGCTTCGATTGCTTTAACAACCTCCATTCCGTTTACAACTTTTCCAAAAGCCGTATGCTTTGGGTTTAGAAAAAGATTGTCTTTGGTGTTGATGAAAAATTGGCTACCGTTTGTGTGTGGGCCAGCATTAGCCATTGAGATAGTCCCTTCTGAGTTATTGTTTTCTGTCCCGATCTCATCTTCAAATGCGTATCCAGGTCCTCCTGTTCCCCATCGGTACGATTCGGCATCATCTTTTGATAGTGGGTCTCCACTTTGAATCATGAAGTCTTTGATAACTCTATGGAATTTTACGCCATCGTAATACCCTTCTGAAGCCAGTTTAACGAAGTTGGCTACCGTTTTAGGCTTTAGTTGGTCGAATAATTCAAGCTGGATTGTTCCTTTGTTTGTGTTAAGTTTTATTGTCATATTATTTTTTGTTTTATTTATATTGTTAATCTTTTTACTGTTTCATCTTTTCCTAATACACTCATAATCTCATAAATATCCGGACTTTGCGCTCTTCCTGTAATCGCAAAGCGAATTACCTGCGCCAACTCACCCACATGACCTTTGAATGCCTCTTTATCGGCCTTATATGCCTTAATATCAGCAGCTAACCCGAACTTCGGACATAAGTCCTTTACCTTTCCAAACCATGTCTCCTTGTCATCTGATGGGTCATAGATTGTTTTGTACTCAGTTAAGATATCTTTAATCTCGTCTGGTGAAAAGACTGTTTTAAACGTATCCCATTCAGGCTTGGCAAACATTTCAGTGTCGAAGAATTTATAGAATTCATAGACTTCAGACCATACGGCAATATCTTTTCGGATCTGCTCTCCGCCTCGCTCAACATTAAATACGTTCAACCAATATTCTTTGTCTGTAATTAATTTCTTTGAAAAAGATTCATTATACTTTTCAGCCCAAGCTAATACGTGCGAATATACTTCCTCATTTGTCATTCGAGCTATCTTTTCTTTTGAAATATCTCGCAACTTTGTCTCGTCAAATAATGGGCCGTTACTCTTAGCCAATTTCTCGATGGTCAGATTGAATTCTTTATAATCTGCAGTTGGATTTTCTTTTCTCCAGTCTTCAAAATTTGAGTTTGCGAGGTTTAACAAATATTCAATAACAGTCAGAACTGGAAATCCTGTTTCTTTATAGAAAAATACATTCGCCTCAGGGTCTTTTCGCTTTGACATCTTTCTTCGACTTGAGCCAACCATCTTGTTTATTGGCGACACGTGACCATACCGAACAAGCTCAAAGTTTAAACTTTGAAATAAATCATAATGTACCGGAACTGATGAAAGCCATTCGTCTCCCCGTAATACATCTGTTGTTCTCATTAAATGATCATCAACAACGTGAGCCAAATGATAGGTTGGCAGTCCATCTTTTTTCATGATGACAATGTCCAAATCATTTTCAGGAAGATTAACTTCACCTTTCAATAGATCTTTATGGACAAATGTTTTCTCACTATCTCCATGTGATCGAAGTCTGATCGAATATTCTGTGTTTTTATCAAGCTCGGCCAACACTTCTTCTTCAGTCGCATTTCTCCACTTCGCCCATGTTCCGTAATACCCTCGTTTAACTTTCAGTGCCTCTTGCTGTTCAGCCATGGCTTTTAATTCATCCTCTGAACAAAAACAAAGATAGGCATCGCCTTTCTCAAATAAATATTTTACATATGAAGTATAGATATCCTTTCTCTCTGATTGAACATATGGTCCATACTTTGGATTCTCATCATAGGTCAAACCATATTCATTCAATGAATCAACAATGATTTGCTTTGCGCCTTCAACTTCTCTTTTCTTATCCGTATCTTCAATTCGTAAATAAAATACGCCATTTGTCTGATCAGCGAACTCCTTGCAAATCAAAGACATGTAAATACCGCCAATATGCATAAAGCCTGTTGGTGATGGGCAGATTCGAGTTACCATAGCGCCTTCAGGCAAATCTCTTGCGGGATATTTTTCTTCAAGTTCGCCTACGGATAATACATCTAATGGGAAAACACGATCAAGTATTTTTTTGTGTAATTCAGTATTCATATTATTTAATTTTTACAAATCCCATCTTTCCTTTTTGAATAATTGCCCCTTTGTCAATAGTCGTGTCAAGATCTTTGACAACTTCACCGTTTACCTTTACTCCGCCTTGATCCAATACTCGTCTGGCTTCTGATTTTGACTCAACCAGGCCTGTTTCAATAAGAACTGAAACGATGTTTGAATCTGTAATTTCAAATTCAGTTATGTCGTCTGGAATTTCCTTTTTGGTAAATGTATTGATGAAATATTGTTCCGCTTTATCGGCATCTTCTTGTGAGTGGTACATTCGAACGATTTCTTTTCCAAGTTGGATTTTGATATCCCTAGGATTTATTCCGTTTGCCAAATCACTTTCGTATTTCGTAACAACATCAAGATCAACACGTGTAGCAAGCTTAAAGTATGTAATAACAAACTCATCTTTCAATGACATTATTTTTCCAAACATATCATTTGCGGTATCTAAAAGATTAACACCGTTTCCATAACTTGAACTCATCTTTCTTCCGTCTAGTCCTTCCATGATCGGAAGCATCAAAACGTCCTGTGGTTCTTGCTTATAATGTCTCTGTAAATCACGACCTGCGAGCAAGTTAAACTTTTGATCAGTACCACCCAGCTCTACATCGGCTTTTAATTCAACCGAATCATACCCTTGCATAAGCGGGTACATTAACTCTCTTAACGAAACCCTTTTTCCTTCATCAAGTCTTTTTGAAATGTTTTCCCGTGAGATAAATTGATTTACAGAAAATAAATCGGCGTGTTCACAAATATCAAAGTAATTTAATTTTGAAAGCCAGGTACTGTTGTACACCACTTCAACTTTTGAAATATCTAAAATTTTTCCAGCTTGCTCTACGTATCTCTCCAGGTTAGCTTTAATTGTTTCTTTCGAAAGCATCGGTCTTTCTGAATCTTTGTCAGATGTGTCTCCGATGAGACCAGTAAAATCTCCAATCAAAAGAATAATCTGGTGCCCAAGGTCTTGAAAATCTTTCAACTTAAGCAACGGAATAGATCGTCCCAGGTGAATATTTGGACTTGTTGGATCAATACCAAGTTTAACTCTCAATACGCGTCCTGATTGCAACTTTTTTAAGAGGTTGTCCTTATCGATGATTTCTGCCACTCCACGTGTTAGAAGCTGGTCTATTTTGCTTTGGGTATCTGATGACATATTTGGATTATAACATAAAAACCCTTACCGATACATCATCATCCACCTATCTCCAAAGATAAAATACCGTCGCTGAGGTTAACAAAAGAACCAGTCTTGAAGTTGCACTGATGGCGATTTTCTTTAGCATAAACCGCTTCTCATCATTTCCCCATAATACAGAGCTTGTGATAGTTGGAAGAATAAATCCAAACCAGAGCAACAATACTGTTCCATAAGCAAACTCTATTGAGGATACTCCGACGACAGCGAGATATAGGAAATAGTTGATGATAAGTGTTGCAATGAATTCAGCCAGGATTAATTTCCACATGCCTTTTGAGCGAACGATTTGCTCTTCTTTCGTGAGATGAAATACGCCGTGAATTTTCATCCAGATTTTTCCGAATAATGCTGGTGAGTACCAGGCCGCGCCGATGATGCAGCTGATGATAGAGAGTAAGATGATTGCGATGTAGTTTATTTGCATGTGGTAAGTATAGCAAAACGAGTAATTAATACAAAAAAACTACGGACGTCTGTAGTTTTACTATAAAATGCGGAGAGAGGGAGATTCGAACTCCCGGTACCCTTTCGAGCACGCCACCTTTCCAAGGTGGTACTTTAAACCGCTCAGCCATCTCTCCTTTGTTGATTTGTCACAGGATATCATTATACTGTATTAAGCACGAACCCCCAACAACCATGCCCTACAAAGCAAAAGACGATTTCAAATCAAAAGTTTCCTGTATTCCAATAATCACACCAGCAGTCATCGTCAAAACGGCTGAACACTTTCAACTCGGGGTGCTTGAAAAAGACCTCAGAAAAAGCTTGGCCTTTTTGTCAAAATTTCAGAAGCTCTACCCTATCGACAAAACAACAAGCGAGCAATTTTCAATGTTGATGGTGTTCTTCGCGATCAGGTACCATCAAGATATTCCAATCGCAGAACAAAACAGGGCAACAGACCTGGAACTTATGCCTCATTTTAAACTGATTCATCAGCAACTGAAGATGGCGCACAGGCTTACAGCAGCTCAGACCGATTTTTGGCAGTGGTTTTCAAGAACGGTGAAATGAAATTTAACCCAAACCCAAAGCGGAGGCCCTTCACAGGACTCTCCGCTTTTTTTCTTTAATTATACAACGCCTTTAACTTCGCAACCCGCTCCTCAACTGGCGGGTGAGTCATGAACAGTTTCGACACTTTCTTTCCAGAAAATGGATTAGCAATATACATGTGTGCCATTGATTCTTTCGCGTGTTCCATTGGATGTGTATTAGATGCATGAATTTTCTCCAACGCAGTAATCAATCCTTGGGGACTATTTGTAATCTGCGCTGCCGTTGCATCGGCCTGAAACTCTCGACTTCGGGATACAGCCATCTGAATCAATAGTCCGATAAACGGAGCGAATAACATTACCAAAATTCCAACAATTGGATTCCCTCGCCCTTCAGAATCTCGTGAGGCAAAGATATAAATCATATGCGTAATGATTCCGGCCATAACTGCAACAACTGATGAGATGAGGATATCTTTATTCCCTACGTGTGCAAGTTCATGCGCCATTACCCCATCAAGTTCTTCTTGCGATAGTTTTTGTAATAACCCTCGAGTTGCTGCAACTCTGGCGTTATTTTTATTTCTTCCTGTTGCGAATGCGTTTAGCGAATCATCTGGAATAATATATACCTCAGGAGACGGAAGTCCGGCCATAGATGACAGTCGATCAACCGTTCTTTGAAGTCTCGCACCTTCCTCAGTTGTGACATCGACCTTAACGGCACCTGATGATTTAATGGCAAAGTATCCAGAAAACCAGTATGCAATGACGTTTTGCACAACTCCGATTATAAGAAATAGATACAGGTAGTTGATATTGCCAAATTTAAGAGCAATTGCATATCCTAATACTCCAACGATAGCAAATGTTATAGCCATTAACAGAAAAGTTTTGAGATTGTTTCGATACTGATTTTGAAATAAGGTTTGTTGATTCATATATGCATTATATCATGCTATGCACATTTGACATGATACTTGACAAAGCATGATTAAATGGTACTTTGTGTATATGAACCTTTTAGAAATACTTATCGGCTTTTTCGTTTTTGTTTTCTCAGTTCTCAACTTAATCATAATTTTCAGAGACCTAACCCATATTCACCCAACCGGTGATGATTATCTGAGTGTTATGAGCTTTACTGAATGGCAAACCTATGAACAGATACGGGGGAAATTGCAGCGTATCAAGAATGGAAAAATTGTCCTTACCGAAATGAACCGTCTCATGTCAGAGCTTTTTTACAATAAAAAGCTTATTGAAGCGATGATTGATCGGGAAATAAATCAATGGGTGTATAGGAAAATATCCACTTGGCCTGAAAATCCGAAACATATCGAGGAATTGGCAAAAGATCTGATTAAGAGTGTAGATTCTTTGCCAACCTGAAAACATACTCCCCTGCAGTGATGCAGTGGAGGTTTTTATTTGATTATTTTGTGATTTTGTGGTTATATTACGCCTGTAAACGAACCCTTTTAAACCAATGGAATACTTATTCAAAAGAATCAAGCAGATTTGTTCGAGCAAAAAAGAATTCAGGGAAAGCGTCAAAGCTATTGCCACTGACGCAGGTCTCGGCTTAAACGAAAAAGCTATGGCATTCAATGTTGTCCCGGAAAGACTGGCATCACCGCAAATGGTTGAAAATGTCACACCGGAGACGTTTGTCATTATCATCGTCGTTATTATGACGAGATATTATTATGATGAACATGATCTCATGTATGCCCGGACAATCCAACGCTGCCACAATAAACTGGTGGCTGAAGACAAGCTTACCCTCACTGAAATGGGCTTTTATTGTGCGCTGATGTCTCGACTCGGAGTGCCATTTGAATTCATGCCAGAGTCCTGAATACCTTTCTCCATTAATGTAACGCTCGGATCCTTGTGGTCCGGCGTTTTTATATTGACACATTGCTCAAAACGAGTATTCTTAGAATCGAACTGAAACTTAAACATATCAAAACATGCCTACAGAAATTTCATCAAAAGACATTCCTTCCATTGAAAAAATCGGATCGATTGCAAAGTCCCTTGAACTCATAAGCAAGGAAAAGAGAGACGTCAGTAAGGCCGGAGAAATTATCCAAGGAGTAATCGACGAGTCTGACTGCATCCTAGCAAAGCCCGAGAAAAAATATTTGCTCATATCCGACACGCGCACTTTGGACCCCGAAGTTGTGTGTTTGGTTATCGACGAGCTTGAAAATATTGGTTTCGGTACCAGAGGCGATGCGGATCATGAGCTTTGGATTACCTGGTAACAAATTTATCCAGCAGCATAAAACCACCTTTACCTTTGGTATAGGTGGTTTTTCTAATTTGACAATAATACATTGCGTGTTACAATCACAACGTATTGTAAATTAAACTCACATCATTACCCACCAACCAATGTCCAAGCGTTCTTCAATTCTCAACAGCGAGCCCCTCGCCTACATTTCCAGAATTCTAAATTCCTATCCAGGAACTGTTGTTGCAAAATACGAACATTTCGCAGCCCAGGCCACCAAAGGAATCGAAACCGATGTGGCCTACCTTAAAAAAATGGGTTTTGCAGTCTGTTCCCAGGATGAGAACGCCGCATTTTGCGAGCGCGGTGACATCCGAATTGAACTGATCAAAACTGATGTTCCCGAGCATTACGCATGGGCGGTTCAAACCCAGGAAGAATGGAACATTCTTCTTGATGCATTCAAGAGTGACCCTGCCTTCGACATTGTTCATGGGCGCGTATGGGTTGATGAAAATCAGAGTGCAGCCATGTTCAAATTCGGGGACTACGGAATCATTCAAATCATCTGGAGAAAGGTGCAGATCTTTCAAGGACTGTTTGACTGATCCGGACCACCCTTCAGCTTCCGTGAATTCATTTCACGGGGGCTTTTTATTTGACAACATTTTAAATAATCATATACTTAATCTGCACTGAAATTTAACCACCATTAATATGAAACTGGCAGACGAATTGAGACATATTACCCGAAAAACAGAGCTTGAAAACAAAAAAAGCGCCTCGAATGCAGAACAACTGGCGGATATTGAAACTGAACAGAAGGCACTCGATGAAATGGATGACTACATCCAAAACCTTCCGGCCGAACTTCAAGAGGCCGCAAAAAAAGGCGGGAAAAATGAATACAGGGCATTTTCAATGAAAGGAAAAAACATCCATGCAATGATGAAGCTTCGCAGATGGCTCGACAGTGAGGGACTGGGATCAGAAGAGCGTTCCGAGGAGATTGATCAAGGCGGCTTTGAAAGCTTTGAGTCTGGCAAGCAAAATGTTTTTTGGATTACCTGGCATTAACCACGAATCAAAAGACCCCACCTTCACAGGCCGGGGTCTCATTTTTTATTTACTCTCTACAATTTTTATACCCAACTCTACCATTTGCTCTGCACCCATTTGTGCAGGAGCTCCCGTCATAAGATCTCTTGCCTCTCCTGTCTTTGGAAACGCGATCACCTCTCTAATGTTTGGCTCATTTTGCAAAAGCATCACGATTCTATCAATACCAGGCGCAAATCCACCATGTGGAGGACAACCAAACGTAAACGCTTCAAGCATGTGACCGAACTTGGCCTGAATCTGCTCTTCATTCATCCCCAAAAGTTTAAACACGTGATTTTGAACATCTTTCTTGTGGATTCTGATACTTCCTGATGAAAGCTCGTATCCGTTCAATACCAAGTCGTATGAGTTCGCTCGGATCTTTAAAAGATCTTCATCCCCAGCATTTGATTTCATAAATAATTCTTCATCATCAGGATGCGTTGAACAGAATGGATGGTGAGCAGCTGAGATTGATCCGTCTTTCATTTTCTCAAACATCGGGAAATCAGTAATCCATGCAAACGCTAGTTCATCAGGATCTTCTTTGTTTACCCGAAGATCTGGTTTGTCTGATCCGTATTTTTCCATTGATTCCGCATACGTTAATCTGTGAAATGGAATAGTCGACAATCTTTTATTTGGATACAAACCTTTTACAAGGCTGATGAACATTTTTTCTGTATATTCAAGAATAGTTTCTTGATCAATAAATGACATCTCAAAGTCGAGCTGCGTAAACTCAGGTTGCCTGTCACCTCTTTGATCCTCATCTCGCATACATCGCGCAACTTGGAAATATCTTTCAAATCCGGCAACCATCAACAGCTGTTTGAATTGTTGTGGAGATTGAGGCAAAGCATAAAATGTTCCGTTATGAAGTCTTGATGGTACCAAGAATTCCCGTGAACCTTCAGGCGTTCCTTTCATAAGAATAGGGGTTTCGATTTCAACAAATCCATCAGCTCTCATATAGTTTCTGAAAAATGCAATAATCTTATCACGCATAATGATGTTGTCATGCACTCTTTTACCTCGTAGGTCAAGATATCTATATTTCAATCGCACCTCTTCATTTACTTCTTTTGAGTTATGAATATCATACGGCGGAGTTTCTGATTCATTGATAATTTCCAAAGTATAGATTTCCATTTCAATATCACCGTTAAATACGCCCTCTTGAATGTTTCTATCAGGTCTTTTGTTAATCATTCCAGTTGCCTTGATTACAAATTCGTCACGACACTTCTTGGCAACCTCAAGAGCCTCAGTTCTGTTTGGAAGAACGACCGCCTGAACTAGTCCATCTTTATCGCGTAGTTCGAAAAAGATCATTTTTCCTTGATCTCGACGTACGTGAATCCAACCGAAGATTTCAACTTCTTCGCCCAAATGGTCTTTCAGATTGCTTGTAAAAATTCTGTTTGTATATAAATTCTTTTGTGACATTGTGTATTATTGTGTTATTTCTATATTGTTCGGATCCGTATCAGGTTCCTGTCCTGTGAATATGCCAGTTAGCTTATCCAATGGATTATCGCCCACTCTTTCGTTTTCAGACTTTGTAACCTGATAGGTCTCCAATATCTTAGGCAAAGATAGAAAATACCATAACATAAAGACCACGAAAGTAACAACAAAGGCAAAGGTAAAGGCAACAGCCTTTCGATGCGCTTCTGACTTGCCTCTCAGTCGATGTACATGATGCCTTGCGTGTTGATGTACTCGATGATGAAGCTGGTTTCTATAATTTACGGTACTCATGGATTAATTATATACTATGATTTGATAATATACACTTTTTGATCGAGTCCTTCCAAATCTTTTTTCTTGATTGTCAGCTTGTCCAGCGCTTCTGTTTTTTCTGATCCAGTTTCTTTTATAAAATCTTCAATACATTTGTCTTTTGTATCAGTGAATCCCATTGGGATAACCGCTTTGCAATCGATATCTTTCAAGAATGCCGCAGCTTCTTTTGCAGACAGTCTGCCATCGCCTGAGATTGGTAAGAATACGATGTCTATATCACCTTCGATTGTTACTTTCTTATCATTTTTTCCAAGAGCTCCAAGGAAAAGAATCCGCATGCCGTCAAGTTCGAATGTATAATACGTAGTTCCTGATGCATGATCGATACCGTCATAATTTGAGTATGCTTCATGACCTTTGATGAAAATGTTTTTGATTTCATATTCCCCTGGTCCTTTGATGATGTGCGGGATTTTATTGCCGTAGAACAAGTCTTCACCTGCAGCCATGTCTTCGTGAAGGGTTGTTTGTAGAACGACGTCAGCGCCGAATTTGGTGCCTTTGAACGGGTCCAGGGCGACGGTTGTGTCTCCTACTTGGAGTTTGGTGAATTGATTGCCGTAAAAGTTTATTATCATATGGGAGGTATTGTAGCATTTTTGGGATTGGTGGGCAAAACGATATTTGTAGCTTTAAAAAGATCATACTATAATGATTAAATCATGAGTAGCGAAATGAGAACAAGAAAAGTGTTTAGAAAAATTGAAAAACGCATAATTAGACTTATTGGCGAAGAAGATGCGAATTTTATTTTAAAAAAATTTGGAAAAAGTCTGTCTTTTCTTAAAACAATAATTTTGCTTCCAGAGTGGTTTAATGAATGTTTCGCAAACAAAAATCCTCAGAATTTTTCACTTCTCGGAAGTGCAAATTTAAAAGCATGGATTGCATATACAATCTATGACTATGTGAGGGATGGAAAAATTCCAAAATCAAAATTAGTTAAGCTTATTTCTATTGCTAATATCTTAAACAATGAATCTCTGGTTGAATTTACCTCCCAAGCAGGTTCAAGAATTGACGACATTCTTCACCTTTACAATCGAATAGATCAATTTTACATCAAATTGGACAATGAAAAAAAATATTCATTCAAACAGTTTTCCTCAATAATTAACGAAAAGTCTTCTGCTGCGGCAACTGCTGCCATCATTGTCACACCCGAAGCCTCGTATTCAGCTTCAAAAAAATATATTTTACTATTTTTTAAGCATTATTTTACAGCAAGACAGTTATCAGATGATTTAGATGACTACAGGAAAGACTTAAAGTTAAGAATAAATACACCCGTAACGCTAATATCAAAAAAACAAGATTTTAAAAAAATAGCAAGAGTTGAAATTGATCTTAATTTTAACAAAGCGTTAAAATACTTAAAAAAAATAGATGGTTTTGATCATGATAAATTTACCAAAAATTATGTGAAAGCTTGTTAAACAAAATAAAATCTCCTCCTAAGTTTTACTAGACTACTCACGTTTGGCTGTAATATAATAAGTGGGTGAATGAAAATTCACAAATAATTTTACAATTTAATTAGCATAAAAATATGAAAACATTTTTACCTTGGAATGACTAAGTAAGTGGGTTGATATTGCAAAACGCGGTCATCCAGACCGCGTTTTGCTTAGGTTAAGTTAACTTTTTTTAAATAATGTATATAATCAAGCATATGAATGATCCACTTCTTACTATTTTGCTTAATCTCGTCGATAAACCGACACAACTCGAAAATTCGGCACATGTCGCCGAAATATTTATAGGAATAGCAACTTTTTTTTCACTCTGGTTTTCCC
>Ga0247807_10001732_pt1 | contig 12541 bp, 10 predicted proteins | sample UWRJL074202C1_FD_179931 | JGI IMG/M metagenome (GOLD analysis project Ga0247807, IMG submission 179931) | Plant litter microbial communities from Arlington Agricultural Research Station in Wisconsin, United States - UWRJ-L074-202C-1 | ecosystem: Environmental > Terrestrial > Plant litter >...
GAAGGCTAAACTCACCTGCAAGATATAACCGCGCGATTTTTCATGGTAGGGAATTGAACTTCTAAGCGTGGTTGACGAGGGAGCCCAATGCTGACATAATTAAGCGAGAAAAATAACATATTGAGTTTCCACTTTCGTTGGTCTGCATTCTTTCCTGATCAACTTGCTTTCTTGACATCAAAATGGGTGGCTTTTTGGGATTTTTGTATCGGCAAACGGTCTTTCATCCCCAGCCAATTCCGGCAAATATATCACTTGAAGGTAGCACCGCACTCATCACCGGTGCAAATATAGGTCTAGCCTTTGAGGCAGCGTTTGAACTTGCTTCGCACAGGCTCTCTCGTCTCATCATAGCCGTTCGAGATATCTCCAAAGGGGAGAATGCTAAGGCCACAATACTCAAAACCTCACCCGAGTGCAATATCGAGGTGTGGCAAATTGATTACGATTCATACGAGAGCATCATAGCATTCAGTAAAAGAGCTGCTTCACTAGATCGTCTTGACTATGTTCTGCTCAGTGCTGGTGTAAAACATATGAGGTACGAAACTTCTCATGCCGGCCACGAAACGAATGTTCAGATCAATCACCTAGCGACATCACTACTCTCCCTACTTCTTCTACCTCCCCTCCAACGAACCGCTACAATAGTTAATAAGCCCTCGAGACTCACCATAGTCTCTTCGGAGGGACATTTCTGGATACCGTTTAAGGAGCGCACCGCATCTAACATTCTCGAACGTATGGACGCAAAGGAAACATTTGGACCCAACATGCAGAGATATTACACCACAAAATTGCTAAACGTCCTGTGGACTAGAGAACTAGCTAGTAGACTCCAGACAAAAGATGTCATCATCAATACGTTGAACCCAGGTTTCTGTCACAGCGGCCTCCATCGCCACATAACTGAAAGCACGGCTATCTTCAAGATATTCTTGGGACTTTTTGGTTGGACGACAAAGCAAGGTGGTTACTGCTTGTCGGATGCATTGATAGAACATGAAGATTCTCATGGACAGTATATCAGCGAACAGAAGATTACCGAGTAAGTCCTTTTGCTTTATCCCCTCCTCCTCTCACCTAGGACAAGATATTGCTAACTTATCTATTATGGGGCAGGCCTTCTCATTTTGTAACATCAGCGGAAGGGCAAGCTATACAGAAGAAGGTTTGGAAAGAAACGGTTGACTTATTGAAAAGAGAGGCACCAGACGCAGATATCAAGGAGATTTTATTAAGCGGGGCCTCAAAGCCAGCAAGTGAACATTCTTTTGAAAATAGTTAGCCGGAGCATTCCATCTTTTTTGATTAGTCTAAGTTTATATTCAACTTCTATAACTTCTGAGAGTTTTAATGGCACTATTGAATCACGGAAGACACTCATGTTATTTGCATTGGCCTGGTTATCATGTTAATCAACGGTGACTTACTGTGTAATTTGTAGTAACAATGTAACAATGCCAGGCGACAGGTAGAATTCTCTAACGACTTGTGCCAATAGAATGCAGGCATCCAAACAGTGTACATGACACAAAATCATTGATCTACGAGTCATCGAATTTCCTTCCTACAAAATAGCGTGGATCTGCAGAGAACACTTTTGGTCAAAACTCTTCTCCTTGCTCGTCAGCTTGAGAGTGGCAACATAATCTAACTCGTCATTATATTACCAATATAGATAGGAAACCTGAGATTCAGGCTGCATTGAAATAGTTACGTGTCACTCGCCCGTTACTCTGCATAAAGTAAATTAATGTGAAACAGGTTCCCTTCTCACCGCATCTTTTCGACTATTCGCACAGACTCATCATGAGATTTACCATATTTTAATGAAATCCTAGGTGAGTCCAATAGAGTAGAGGCTATCCTAGTATATAACCAACCTATTTTATTATTTGCATCACGTCATATATTGTATTGGGTATCTTTGGTGCACAATATGTACCCTCAGAATTCAGAGGCCTCTTCTCAATCGAGTTACCCGGCACTGTAATTTTCCTACACACAATTTTCAACACACTAAAATTTAATTTTAGATATCCTGTGAATGATTAATTTTATCAACATCCATGCCTTGTATACCCCCATCAACCGAACCATCTGAAAGTGAAAATCTGAGGGCTTTTCTCAGTTGACTGTAGATGGAACACCAACACCAACACCAATGCCAACACCAATACCAACACTGACATCAATGCTGAATCCCTTTCTCCGCACACACTTACCAAAAGGCTACATTCGGCAGTTGAAGATTGAGGGGTTCGTGGAAGGGATGGCTATCAAGCGATATTGTAATGCGCATAGAATATTTTTATGAAATCTAGTCGTGTTTGGCTTGTTTACTGTTGATTAAATACTAAAAGTCCAACAAATCCAACAAATCCCCCTCACCTAAGCCGCACTAATAAGAACCAACTTTCAGGCATTTCTGTTGGCAATATTTTGCGCCTCCCTGGATACTGTTACGAGTGTGGTGCAGCTATACACCGTAGGGTATCCTTACCAATCGCTCCTACTTCATCTTCCGGTATATTACATACGGCACGGTACAGCAACGACATGGAGATAAATAACACCTGCACGAGGTAGCAGGCTCTATTACAACAAAGGGAATGCATTAACTCCCACGTTCAACTCCAATCTGTCCAAGTATCTCAGTGCCTATTTGATGCAAGGGAAACAGGGGAAACTGGTCTGTCGTCGTTTAATGATATGAGATTTCTGCATATTAAAAACCAGTTATTAATATAGTAAATATCACGCTTCTCTTCACAAAAGTATTTAGAATTGATTTGTCTGGTTGGTATATCGAACACAGAGAAGCCAACCTACCACATACTCTACCAGACATTTTATGACATCTTGTCTCAATTCGATCGAAAGATTGCCGTTAGAAGCACTCTAGACTTCACCAGGCGTGTTACACATCACACAATGAGCGGAACGAGTGCACCCATTCGTGCTCTCCTTCGCAACCTTATTGGTATACAAGTCCTAGGATTGTCAACTGCCGAAGTAGTTGTTGCTCTTTTTGCCATCTCATTACGATTATGGGCAAGGCAACTGAAGAAATAGAAGTTCACCATTGGAGACTTTCTTACTATTATAGCTTGGGTGCTCTGGTAACAATAAAGTGGGAAATTAGTACCACCAGCAATTCCTGACAGGAGAAAAACGATGATGGTGGGGAGGTCGAGATCTGTTCCAAGGCCCGGTGTACTTACCGATGTACGCTATCTACACGGTAATCTTAGCAAAGGCAAGAGATGAATTTCTTTTATCCAGCAAGAAGTTTGATTGGCTAAAACTAACGAACCTTAACAATAATAATCATTCTCAATTAGCAATGATAGGGAGATATCTCACATCTCTTTGTCCAAGCTCCCACCATTATTGCTCTGATTGCTGCTTAACCATATAACTCTTGACTCCAACTCTAAACCCTGCTGGAGAAACAAGATAATAGAAAATCATTTCTTCGGAGCCAATAAAAGCTTCATCGCTTCATTTGCAACTCCTTTCATAAGCCTCCATTCTTTTCTCTTTACCCCTGTTGTAGGGCCAACATATACGCCCCATGGGTGCGGAGCTGCCAATCTAGAATATTCCCGCGCGTGCTGTGAATTAAAATTCACTCGTAAGGCAAAGAGATCGGTCCACACCAGTTGATCAATGATATTGAAGTGTCCATTGAAGCCTTGTTTCTCGTCTTGCCGTTGATTTTGCTTTTCAGAATCGTAAGTGAGATCAATGGCGGCAACAAAGCCACGGTAATCGCCTTTGCAGTCCGGACTGCTAAATGATTTGTAGGATGTGGGAGTGACAGCTAGGCAAACTGTTTTGGTGAGCTTAGTGGGGAATTTAGGGGGTATAATGAAGGATTTGAAATGCCTGGCTGTATGTGAGTAAATAATGTGAGATAGGTGAGATATTGAAACCTACTTGCGGACAGCTTTCACGTCATCTTCGGGAATGCCCTCGTTTTCCCCATCAACCCAATACAGCATTGCCTTCCGCTTCACGTTTGCCGGATCTAGCATACCCTCCCAGCCACTGCTCAAACACGCGTCCAAATTCTCCATGAAATTCTTCCATTCCGACTCGATTTGCAAATATGAATTTCGATACACCACAAATCCAAAAGTTTCAAGTTTAGAATCAGCCAAATCTTGCACCCATGCTTCAATACTCAAAGGCTGTGGGTTGTCCATCTCTACCATCACGCTGCGCACGGAGAACTCTCGATCGAAAGTTACACTCGGCGCTTCTAGGAAATCTGGAAGAGGCTCAGCTGCACGTCGCGCGATTGTTCTGTCTGCTTGTACGGTAGCCAGGACGGCTCTCAGATGAGACACCCGGGTAATCTCCATCCCCGCAAAGATTGCATTTAGCTCAGCTTCATCTTTTTCTAAAGTAATGGCTCCTATCAAATCTTGGTGAATACCTTTGATCAAGGAGAAGCCATCGGTTCGGAAACGAATAAATATCTCGACATCGACGTATAAATCAAGGAGTTTGTTGAGGATCATCATGGCCTAGTGATCAATGCGAATTGTGCCTTGAGTAGCATTGATCTGATGACCGGATTGCATCACGCGTATCATATTGTCTTTCCAGATCTTGAAAAGGATGCCAGTACGCTTGAATGCCCAGGCTCGAGCTTGGCGCTCCATATATTGGAATTGAAGTCTTACACATGATGTTAGCTCATATCTATCAAATTACACAAGACAAGTGCAGCCTCACTCAAAATACTCCTGCCATAGCTTCGCAACATTAAATTCAGGTGCAGGCTCTCCATTTTTAGAACGCAATGCAACAATGGCATCTTGGAAAATATCGATTTCGGTCCAAGCCTTATTGTACGTTGTGCGCATCTCTCCATGAATCTTGGGCTTAAGTTGGTGCTTGAAGACATCAACCGCTTGCTGGATGATGGCTATTGCTTCCTCGATATTCTCCTCTTTGTCCAATTCCTTGGAGGCCCAAAGAGCATCGAACATTGGAGGCATTCCCCACCACAGCTAACACTATCAGCTAATATACCATACCAGAGGACCGAATACAGACGAACTCTCGATCTCATCGCCTTGGCGCTGAGCTCCATATCTTGCGCTGGATTGACAGATAATTTACTAAACATTCTATCTATTCCACTGATGACATGCATTACTCGAATAATCGGAGCCGGGGAGTCTCTTTGCATTGATCCCCTATTAAAAAGCCATTTCTGCCACCGGAGTAGGTAGTTTATCAAAAGGCGCAGGAGCCCAGTCAACATACTTAACGCTGAACTGTTTTATATATTCTTCAGGAAACAAAGACTGTAATGTTTGCACCCCACCTGGCATTTTACCAGCTATTGCGGCTTTGAGGAAATGGTTAACTATGGAGGGTGGAATACTCGACCCTCCAACTATAGTTTATTAGTACGTAAATAATTGTGAATATTTAGTTTCATCCTTACATTCAACCTCTTCAGCATCTTCACGACCGTAGCCTTCCAGCTTTGGGAACTCTGCTTGATTCGCCATGGCTTCAACAAGAAAGTAGCGTAAGAATGATGAAAATAACTGTAAGAACCGAGATGCAGAGCTTTACTCCTGAAAGCAGCAGAAATATTAATTTATATGAGGGAATATTTTGATGAAGGAGCCGATGTATTTAATTCACGTGAGAATTGAAAAGGGAAAATGTCAAAACTAGGGTAGGATGTGCCGAGAAAAGTCCACAGTGGTGGTGTGGTGCCTAGTCGCGTGCTTAACTATTCAAAACTAGTACGCGAGTGCCTAAAGTCCTGGTTGAAAATCGTATTTTGAGATCAAAAACTCTTGATAACATGAACATCCTTGATATGCTGCCTAAGTGTGCCTAGGGAACATTCATGCTGGTCAGAATGTCAAAGAGTCATCTTCTTGTATGTTGCTGATCAAATAAAACAAGTGTTGGGAGGTGGACAACAGTGCTAAAGCTTGCAGGGGATCACTCTGTCCAGATATGACCCGCATTAAAATACAGGGCTCATGGTTCCATGTATCTTGATTAAAGCTCTACCGCAGAAACTGAAATCATTAGACCGTTTCCGAGATAGGATCTCGCTCAGTGTCGACAATAAGATAGGCGGCTCATAGCTCTCCTTTACAATTCAGGTGTGAATCGGTCTACCAAACTGGCCCCACTTTGCTCTGGCACATCAGTGTTCCAACAGCGATTGTTAGCAATGATGTTTATTGTCTTTATACACAACATCTAGTAGCATCCTATAGCATTTAACATAATATTTCTCCTTACGAAGTTCAATTCAAGCGATTAATTTGGTGAAAGAGAATTAGCTAATTGAACCTATTTAGTGAAGCAACGATGAAGCCCTTGACGTGATGATTTTTTAACCTTAAGTCAATGATGTAACATAGTTAACACACATCAGATAAATAACTCTACCCCAAGTTATACGTTACCTTCAGATTTATGTTTCCTACATTCGTATTTGCTGGACATGATAGCCCGCCGGCTAGGTCGAAGATATAAGCTATTGGGTGCCCCATATCACTTTTTATTAGCGATCAATGATGCTAATGCATTTAGATCTAGCGCTTAGCATCCCACGATTCATCTTTTTCTCACGGTACTTTATTAGGATTAGACATATAATTTCATTCTTATCTTGATAGCATCTTTATAAGATATCAATCATGTTAGCAAACTCTTTACTTTATAAAATTTAAATGATCCTTCTGGATGAAGGAAGAAGATAATCCCGTGTAGATGCTTATGTATATAGAATAAGGAAAATTCATTTTCATTCCACTTCGAAAGAACCTGTTATCAAATCATCAAGTATGAGAATTTGCACACCAAGTAGATCATTGAAAACAATAGATCAATTGGATCGAATCAAAACAGTCAACAACACGACTATCTCAACCCCCCTCCCTACATGGTTAGCAATACCTTCTCCCAATCCTGCTTCTTGATCCACTCTTTTACCGAGTCTAGCTGCACTGGCACTCCCAAGTCACCCGGCTTCACGATGGTCTTGTCAACCTTCCCTCCATCATATCCGTACTCAATGCAGAAACCCATCATCTCTTTACGATCTCGTTGAACATCAGAATCACCCAGGTTGAAGTCAGGTTTGCTGTTCACAAATTCAATATCAGTTCCCAAAGTCCGAGCTAGAAGCTCAGAGATTTCTTGGAGGCTGAGCCATTCATTGACAGCGATGAGCTTCTTGCCAGGCTCAGCACGGATTAAAGCTGCCACGAGTACACCGGTATCTTGTATGACAGAGTACCAAGGGAAAACTGTCGTGGTGAGAGGTTCCACGCCTGATGCGATGAGTTTGTCCTTTGTCCTATTCTAACAGAAACATTAGTACCAAAGACCTAACACGTTCCAAATTACGAATCAACAAAGGGGAGGTCTGAATGACACTTTGAAATGACATACCAATGCCGGGCAAAAAAGAGCCCTAGCATCCCCAACATAATTTTCAAGATAGAATCCAGCATAGAAAACGTTGGTCTTCTCCCAAAGCTTTGGATATGTTGATTTGCCATACTCCTCGGCAATTGCTTTACTATCACAATGGTAGACATGGACATACTTGCCCCTACTTAATTTGCTCGTATTTGCAAGGCTGGAGTAGATGAATCTCTCAAGTGTAGTGACTTTGGCAGCAGCATCGATTATGTTTTTGTTCTGTTGGGCTTCGTAGTCCCTGCTGTAAATTCCAATATTTACACCAGATGAAGAAGCTTTCTCGCGCAGCGAGGGATTTAGCATAGATTGCCAAAAATCTGTCACGCTAAAAATTACAGATGCACCGTTAAATGCGGCGTCGAGTGATTGGGGATTATCGAAATCGCCTGACAATACTTCCACACCCTGCGAAGCCAGTAAAACGGCTCTGGCCGAGGAGGTATCTCTAGTAAGGGCACGAAGTGCGTATGGTGATGGTGATAGGGAAAGGAAATATGCAAGTACGGAGCCCCCTTGCTTACCTGTAGCACCAAGGACGACAAGAAGAGGTTTTGTGGAAGACATGATTGTATAGCTTGAGGCAAGTGTAATGAGTTAAATTACTGCGTTAGAGCGTTGGTTTATATAGTCTATGACGTACTAACGCTTAAGACAAATGAAGCACAGCAGTTCAAATCTGCTTGATGGTTGTAGGGATTTGTTGTTTGTCGAGCCGTTTTAAGGTTAGTTCCCACCAAGACCATTATGGGCAAATGCTGCCAAGATTAAAAACAGATCCCCGCAAAAGTCTGGGCTTTGACCATGGAAAGCCTCTGCAAATTCATGGTATGAACTGAGCTGTTCCCCGACTTGTTCGCCTGATTTGGTATGAGCTATGGAGATCCACGCTTGCGGGGATTCTGCCATCCAGAGACCTGGCCGGGCGTCAAATGGTAGTGATTCCATAAAAAGCCAACCAGAGCAATATCCATATTCATAACTAAATACAGATAGATTGAGCACGTATGCCATAAATATGGTTCGCCGCACGCCTACTAGTGAATTAGCATAGTTTCCAAGATCAGGCGAGCTAGTTATTTCAGAGAACACAACGTTTGTCAAGCCATACTGATACTGAGTTCTAGCTCTCAATCTAGCTGAACTACCTGCAATGTATGAAACAAGAATGCAGGAGTACAAGATCATAACTTACTCTCCCCTAACAACCAGTCCTGCCACGAAGATTGGCTTTTTGGTATACCATCATCAACACACTTCAACAAAGCTTGCGTCCATTCAGATAAAGTGCTAAGTGCATTATCAATTTCTTCCTGTTGGATTAGAAGGAACGAGGAAATAGATGCTGCGAAGTGTACGAGCAGAGCTTGAAGTGCTGTGAGAACCTCTTTCAACGGCATATTTTTGATATCGATCGAGATGAGGGGTGTAAGACTTTCACAGCTTGGACCATTCGGCTCTTTCTCCACAAGGGCCATGAAATGATTGTATGTACCAAGCAGCTGCAATTTAGGATGCACAAATGTTGCAGGCTTGCTTGCTCTGATAAGGTCTGGCGCTGTGCAAAACCCTAGTCTTATAACTTCTAGAGCATTGTTGTGGCCGGGAGCACAAATTGCTGGATCAATATCCGGAGCTAATAGTTTGCTAGCCTTTATGATACAGAATCCCATAATATCCAGATTAGATACATTGAAGCCAAATGTAAGTAGTTTCTCAGACACTCTCGGTGGTGCGTTTAGAGGTTCAAGATCATATACACAATCAAGATTTTTCTGCGAGCACCGGGCGCACTTCGGTTTCTGAATTATACATTTCCGTTTTGAAATGGTACAGTTGGCGCAAGCTTTGCGGATCGTTGACATCGTAAACTAGATGTGAGTGGATTATTCGGCCTGGTTATGTGTGATATGATTAAGCCAAGTCCGCTAGAATTGGGAGCCAGATTTCTTAACCAATTTCATGTACATGACAATGTAGCTAAATTTTAACCCAAAGTTGGAATGTGTTCCCATGATTTCAAAGACTTTGTTCTAATAAGCTTGGGGTGTCGCTGATCCAGATCGCAGAACTAATCCGTTAAGGGTTTGATCAGTCTAAGCCCTATTAAGTTTAGCTCCCACGGGTCCCAATAACCCCTGGTACTTAAGTATAGATTTCAATATGGCGGTTGCGACTTTGGTAGACGGTACTTGAAGTAGCAGAGTTTGTAAGCGGCAGCTCTTGATTAACAATCCTCAAGATCGGCAGTTACTCAAACCCAAACTCAGGTTCTCAGCAATGCTATAGAATGACAAATAACAACCCTCTTTTTGAGCATATTTGAACCATCATGTGCTATACACCATGATAATGATCTAAGAGCCCTATCACGTGCGTCCCATTAGCCACCTACTTATCGGCACAGAACCAGATGATTTACCAGCACGATGCATTTAGACAGCAATGTACAATTTAACAGCTACTCGTACACTTCCATATTTATTTCACAATGGTGACGTCTAACTAACATAAAGCGGTATCCGTCGTCCTCTTACCCCTAATAATGACCATTACTCTGTAGATTGTTAAAATAGCAAGACTCTAACCTCAGGAATTAGCGTATTTGTTTCTCTTAAAGGCAAATAGGTACGTTTGTTCTTGTTCTGTATACCCAACTGATTATTAAGATCAGATCAAGGTTCATTGGATCTCCCCTTTTAGAAAATGAACCGCTCTTGACTAAAAGTGCCAATATTGCATTTATGGGTTATTACTGCTTCTAGCAAAATCTTTCTTTACAGAGATGCGATCGCAGGTAGGTTCCACCTCAAGCTTTACACTTCATCTCATCTCATGTTACATTGCAACACCCGCCAAGTACATATTGTATGAAGTCCCCTATATCCTTTATCAACGAACACTGACAGACAGAAAAGCCCTAGTCCCCGTCTAATTTGGAGAATTGATATATCATCGCTACAAAGATATGAAAGTTCCACCGAACAACATAATTGTGATAACCATAAGAATTGGCAACACAGGGCCATCCACTGCAATACCCACCGCTTCCTTGATGGGGTACTCTAATACCATGCCATTTGTAAGATTAATTGCGGCATTCTCGAAGGCTACTGTCGATAGGTTCCCGCACTTCTGATTCAATGGACCGTCAAACATGAGTGCCATAAACTTGGGGGCTTGGGCGTCAAGAATACCAGTTGCGGAATTGGTGCCCATTGGAGATGAGCGTAGGAACGCGGCGCGATATGTGGAGTTTTTTGCGACGACGGTAAGGTTGGCGACGATGGCATAGTTCTGGCAGGCGACGTCGGTAGCTCCTGTTACGCCGGGACTTTGTCGTGGTGCGAGAGGCTGTATGGCATTGATATTGACTCCTAAAGCGGCGACCGAACCAAGAAATATCGCGACGATGAAGAAAATAGACTTGAGTGGTGAGAGAGACATAGTAATTGCCATTTTCGATGATCGGATAAGAGATTGAGGGGGGTTTGAACAATCGATTACAGTTTAGAAGTGCTTAGAAAATGCGGTGGCCTGCCACAAAGAAAGAAAATGGAGTATGAGGATAGAAAAAGCGAATGCAACACGGAATAAGCTCAACTCAACAAGAAGAAGAAGAAATAAAAGAAGAAGAAAAAGTGAAGAGAGGGTTAAGGGACTGCCAAGTTTATACTTAGAGATCAAGGTGCAGCGCTCTGAACTTTGTAGGGTTCGCACTGCTTCATGTTGACGATGATACAGTAATTGTTCCAACTAGGGCAACAGTTCGGATCAGGGGTAGAGGATTTGTGCTGCTGATTGGTCCAGTGTAGTTAACCGAAAATCCCTGACTCCACCTCAAACTCTTCGGCGGAAAACATGAGATTGAAGGCTGATTAGTAAGCACGACGGAGCATACCATTCTACCAGCGAGGCGTTGTTAGAGACCTCCCCCATCGTTCTTTCTTTGCAACGAGGCATGATGATAAATAATCCAATCCCGCTAACTACTAACTATTTCTCCATCTAGATACTCACCAGCCGTTGATCTCTTTCAATCAGATCGATATATTGATAGCTTGCAGGCCACGGACTAGGGCACTTGGCGTGCCAATAGCTTGGCTCGTAGTAAACAGATGCATGGCCACTTGAATTCGTCCGCTAGTGTCAGTGCCTGGTATTTCATTGATCATTTACGTAGCTTCCCAGTGGAGCACCGATTAGCAAGAAGCTCCAATCGAATATTGACATGCGTGTGGTTCTGGGGTTTTGACCGACTACTGTGCCGCAAACTCAACACAATGACCTGCAATCACTGGGATCTTTCTGCAAGCGAATCGTATTTATCACAATTAGCTGCGATGAAATTCCCAGCATACCCCACAGGCTCCAACAATAGTCGTGCCGCAAAATCGATCTCGGTATTGAACTTTACGTTATACTGTTGCTGTACCGCAATATCCTGGCAAAGTCCTGAAGAAGAACCAATGGAACAGTCACCTTTAACACAGTCGTGGACTGAATGTACAAGTTCGAACTGATTCGTTTTCCTTTTTACCCCTTCAGTTTTGAGCTCTAGTAGTGATAATGTTCGCCAATACCTTACATTGGCCACGTTTGCACTATACTTTGCCTCTCTTAAGTGGTTACACAGCCTATCAATCATAGGCGGATTTGCTAATTATCCAGGCTCCGGGCCGCTTACCAGGCAGCGCAACAACCATTTCATGAACTGGGGGCATCTGTTTGTGAGTCCAACAATACCCCGCTCTCCGAAGGAGTCCAAAGAGCAGTACGGTTCCGTTCCAATCTGTTTCTGATTCCGTGAAACATCTTTAGCTGTGCCTCAACCGTCTCAATTATTTTAGGTCTTATAAAAGAATATCAAAATGACTTCTGTCCACAGCATCTTAAGTAAAATCCTCACTTCTGAGAAAGTCTTACTTCCAGAAAGTGAAGAATATAAAAGCAGTAACAGTACCTATTTCACGGCCTGGGTAAACGAAACTAAGCCTTCTTATATCGCGGCCCCTACCAGTGTTCTGGAAGTCTCCGAACTATTGAAAGCACTAAGCCC
>Ga0247807_10001734_pt1 | contig 12520 bp, 12 predicted proteins | sample UWRJL074202C1_FD_179931 | JGI IMG/M metagenome (GOLD analysis project Ga0247807, IMG submission 179931) | Plant litter microbial communities from Arlington Agricultural Research Station in Wisconsin, United States - UWRJ-L074-202C-1 | ecosystem: Environmental > Terrestrial > Plant litter >...
TGCTTTTTAAGCTTCTCCGCATTTTCGGGTGCGAGTGGAACGAGGCGCAACCAATGACGAGGTGGATTGCTGAATATAGAGCAGGGATAGGGTGAGTATATATTCAACCATCAGAATTGGTATGACCCAACAGCAAGGGAGACGAAAGACGAGATATCAAGATGAAGACTCGAAAAGAAAGTATGGTGTATTGTAGACAACGCGCCCGAGCTGGTCCTTCAATTGACCTTTGGTAGAGTTGGACACTTTGAACCTAGCCACTCTATTTACCTCCGAAGCGTTTCTTTTGCAACTCTAAATTCCGATGCACCGCAAAATGAGAAACCTTCCGCCAGATCATCACCACCTGCCAATCAAGGACTTGTAATTTCATATCACTTCTCCTACTCGGTTAGTGCAAGATCCGAGTCGACCTGTCTCAACGCGGGGTGGGAGCTAGCGTATCTGGATTCACCCTCTTCCGCAGCTCTAGATTTGCCTTTCACACTAACGATTGAAAGTTCGGAAAGTAGCTCATCCGTTGTAACGTTCAGGACTGCCACCCTCACCCATTTCATCTGTCCCATCCAATCACTCGGCTCCCATTTCACAGCTACACTTCCTCTCATCTCAATTCCAAGTCTAAGAAAACTTTAGAGAGAGGGTCCTACCATCATAGCTTCAAAGTAAGCTGCAGATTCCCCTTTCGAGCTATGATTACATACTTAGCTCAACCCCATATACCTCCCGCTCCTCTTTCATCTTGTCTTCCTCTCTATCCTTCCATAAACAAACCTCACTTTCGTTACTTTTGTCACTCCAAACACAAGAACTATAGACCAAGATGATGTTCAAGACTCTCACTGTCGCAACGGCATTGGCCACTCTTGCCTCTGCGCAGAGACCTTCCAACACAACCATCTGTGATTACTATACCACAGCGCTGTTGATGAACAACACTGCCGCAAATCAGATGACACTCTTGACACTCGTTGTCAACACTGCTGTCATTGGAAACTGTACGTCATGCACTTCACTAACCAACATTCTCCTCTTCCTCTCTCTAAAGGAGCTTCCTATCAATGAACCACATATCAATCAGTGAATGAGTAATTCTAACTCTCGAAAGATACCACACCCAATGTCGGCGTCACTGTCGCAGGTATCCTCGCAGCAGGTGAATACAACGGTACCGCCGTCGACCTTTTGCCATACTTCAATGGTGGTCTTGCCTCCACCAACACTGGTGGTGACACCGGTACCTCAGTGAACTTCCTTGACGGTGGTGGAGCTGCTCCTCTCAAGGAGAACAAGCCTGCCGAGGATGATAGCAGTATGCAATAGTACGTCTTGGAGTTTAGAATCTCTTCCACTACCCGCGAACCTGGAGCTAACGATCCCTCTCTCACAGCTTGCTTCTCACCCATCTATACTCCTACTTCGGCGGTCTCTTAGGCTGCACGCAAATGGGTACCGATTTCCCCGTCTACTCCGGTTCCGCCAGCATGTACGAGGTTCACAAATTCATGGACTTGTCTGCAGCTGAGGTTGGCTACTTCATCACCCAGGTCGCCATGTCCGCAGCTTCCTTCGGTGTCGCTGCCGACGATCTCGCGGTTGTCGGAACCGCCTTGACGACCTTATTCGGCCAAAAGTGCTCCCCACCAGCCGTCGTCATCCCATCCCAGCCAGCCGAGCTCCAAGCTATCTGCATTGGTGAGGGCTGCACAGGTGCCTCGAACGCTACATGGTAAGCTCCCTCGCCTTTCCACATCTTTTCCATCCTTTTCTGAAATCTCCACTAACGCACAAATAGCTCCGGATATGCTGAGGATATCCAAGAGCCCGCAACCGCTGTGTCCAGCTTGGTCCCAACCACCACAGCTGCCGTCACCGGTGCTCCTACAGGAACCGCCGAGGCATCCAGCGCTGCTGGTGCCGCTTCTAGCAGTGCAGCCGGAGCAAGCGCCAGCACTGCTGGTGCCCCAATGGCAACCGGTGTCGGTATGGCAGCCGTGGCCGCCGGTTTTGCTGCATTACTTTTGTAAGGTGGTTGTTGGTAGGCACGTGGGCCTCGTAATGGTGGAAGAATACAATGGTGGGTGGAGATACAAGTGGTGATCTTGAGTTGGAACGTGTTGTAACACCGAGATGTATATTTAATAACAAATCCTTGTATCGTAATTCCACAACGAATTGATCACTTTGCTTGGAAACTTGGTCACGTGTCTTATTGTAAAAAACTCTATGATAATTCGTCCCCTATCATTCGTGAACTTAACGGTATTCACGCATCAATCCTAGATATGTCCGCGTTAGATTTTAAAATCCTAGCATTCACGAATCGGTATCGAGTTGTGAGCAGTGATGTCTAGTTACGATGAAGCATAATCTTTCATTGTAAATAAAATATAACCAAAAGAAAGGAGTATGTCATTGAGAACTGGTCTAGATTTATTTCCCTGTTTGGATTTTCCTATGCATAACCACGCTGATGTTGCGATATAATCTGTATGCGTTATTTTTGAGTTGACATTTCTAAAGCTAACTACAGTCGTTCTCATAATTAAACAAGATTTCCATTTCAAGACATGCACTGGAGCTTGAGCCATAACCTTTCCACGCACTATTATGGTCAGACTCTCTTGCCATGAAGAAAATCAATTCAGAGACGTATGGGAGTATAACGAAAAGAGATCTCCGTGTTCTGAAAAGGGGAGAAGGATTTCTCTAGAAATCTCTATCATATGGAAGATTTCAGTCCCACAGAGGCAACGGGTAGCCATGCTTGGGCTGGCTGCGCACTGTCTGCAGTACATTGAAAAGAATCGGGGTAAGTTTGATTTCTTTTATCTGATAGTTAAGTGCTTAAATGGGTACAGTAACCCAAAATGAAGAGTTGCCCCATGGTTAAAGCAAGATGTACTTCATAATCTAGCACTTGCCAGAGAATAGTACAAGAAGAGAAAAATTCTCGATCTCAGTCTCGTCCACGCTGAGGAGATTTGACCATCTCATCTGAACCAGAGCAACTTTGGGTCGCAAAACAATCTAGTCTCCCATAGAGTCAGAGAATGCAGCTTACTGAACTTCAAACAATAGCTTTTAAAAGTCTAGTGTTGAAAACACTGCAGTTTGTAACCAATCCTTCTCCTAAATATCAAGCTCATGCCAGTCCTACTTTTTGCTCTGACGTAACTTCTTTCACAAATCATTCCCGTCGGACTATAATGAGAGGCAGAGAAATATGCTGATGGTCTTCTTGAATGAGAGAGGTGCGACGAAGGAAAAGGTACGCCAAGCCTTCAAACTCCATCGGACTTCTTGTCTTTCACCTCAATCTCTTATGTCACGTTAAATGTAAGGCTTGCTTTCTCTATATTAGCTTTACCACATTTTTTAATTCTGCATGGCAACTTTGTGTTGCACCGCTCAGATAATCAATCCAGCATGCTTTCTTTTCCAATTTCCTGGATTGCCCCGCGATATCGGGCACCCGACCAGGTCCCGGTATCCTTACGAGCACTTACATGGGAGTCGTTAAGAGCTAGACTCTATCCTTTAGCTGCAGCCGATTGGTACCAGAATCTTATCTACACGGGAATTGTATAGGGAGTACTTATAAATAGTACTCGGTAGTTGACGACATTAGTTCCTTACGTTAGCGATACGCTTCTGTGTGAATCCAAAAGAGTTATTCGACCGCTACACATCAGAATTCATTTAATCTACGTTAAGTAACATGCGGCGCAGTTGGACTTTGCAAGAATCGCATTGGATAGAAAATTGCCAAGATCTTACCTCCTGCACGCCACATCGCTTTGTCGCTTTTGCGAAGCACACTCTCGATTTGATGATAGCACCAGGGGATTGAATAATAAATTGCCTTTGACTGCACTGCATATACAAATGCACACATCGTGTTACTAGTTGTTGCTGGATACGGAGTGATGCGGTATCATGAGCATTTTTCTCTTTGCGAATTCGATATCACAGGGATGCTGCGAGAGCATGTGAAGTCCATTCTTATCGGCTTTGCATATACGGAAAGTGTCACCGACCATTTCCTCACGGTGCTCGTTACTCGAATTCTTTGGGTTCGTTACATGGTTCCCCACTCTTCGCAGCGACTCATCCTAGCAACTTTCTGATTTGATAACGGCGGTTATGATCCTGGCTCGAGAACATGTAAGTGCTAGGCACATACATGCAAATCAGCTTGGCTGTCAGCACCAGCGTCGCTTTATTGCGAGGCGAATTGTTAGATTGATTATTCCACCTTCTCGATTGAGTAGGGAAGGGGTTAGGAGATGTCTGAACCTCATCTATTGCTGCAGTGGTCTACTCCTGGGTGCTGGACATATTGAATTATGGCACTGAACGAGCACAAGCTCGATATATGTCGGTCGATTTAGGTAATGTGCAATGAACCATGCATCTAAGTGACTGGCGGGACTAGTGATATCGTCAAACTATCTGAAGATATCTATGTTTAGCGTGATTATATAAAGACGGAAGGTTTCTCTGTTTTTGCGCCAAACAGTTTTCGTCACGAAAGGAACAAATCTGTGCTGCTTGTGTATCTGAACAACATGATCTTCTCAAGAGCTGTCACGGCTGTTATATTCTCCCTTGCGATATCTGTTCCCATATTTGCTCAAGAGCTTGAGAGACTCCCGGAATTAGAAAGTCCAGGCAGAGGACGCAACAGTCGAAAAATACCAGATGTTGTTCCTAGTACATACATTGTACAGTTGAAAGCCGAAACGAATGGCCTATTAAGACGAAGTGATATCCCACACGTAGAGTTTCACAGACTATCCAAAAAAGCTGATTTAGATTACACCACTCGACAAACTTATTCTGACTCTGCCATTTTTGTTGGTCTTTCATTGACCCTCAAGAATGACGCAGATCTTCAAGCCCTCAAAGCTATGGATAATGTCATAGGCGTGTGGCCTGTACAAAAGATCCCACGACCTTTGGCCGCAATTGAACGGTTTGTGATTTCGAATAATTGCCCACTGACTAGCTGATCACTATCTCCATATCAACCAAATACTAATAAGCTGTCAGGGCATCTAAGCCAGTAAAGTCTCGAGCCGTCGTGCCTGGCACTAACATCACTCAGCCATTCATTGTTGGAGATACTGAAGTCAACAATCCCCTGTCTATGGCCAAAGTAAATGAGCTCCACTCCCAAGGTATCAAAGGAAAGGGTGTTAGGATTGCTGTTATTGACACCGGTGTTGACTACCGTCATCCTGCCCTGGGTGGGTGTTTTGGTATTGGATGCAAAATTGAATTTGGCTACGATTTCATCAATGATAGTCCTGATCCTCTGGCTACATGTATTGATGGGGGTCACGGGTAAGTTTATGCTTTATATAAGTTCAACCATGGTATCCAAAATTCGTCTGGTTTGCGCTACAACAGACGTTTTTCATACTCTTGAGCTTCAAGAAACAAACCAGATATTAGCTAAAATTGTTTCCGTAGGACTCACACGTCTGGTATCATCGGAATGGTAAGAAATTGTTCTTTTAACCATGGCATACTAGCGTCCCTATAATTCAGTGCTAATCTCCTCGATCTTGTAGCAAGATGTGCCCGGCTCAGGATTTGGACTTGTAGGTGTCGCTCCAGAAGCAACGTTAGGTTAGTAGAATTGGTCATCTGTCAATTAGAAGTTAATGTACATCTAGGAATGTATCGAGTCTTTGATTGCATAGGATCAGCTGAGACTGACATTCTCATTTCTGCCATGTTAAGAGCAGTTGCTGATGGAGCAAACATCGTCTCTATGTCACTCGGTGCTGTTACAAACAACGAAGAAGATGATCCATGGGGACAGGTTACCTCTGCTTTGGTAGAGCAAGGGGTAGCTGTATTTGCGTCAGCGGGTAACAATGGTGCGAGTGGTCCATACCTAACATCTGCGCCCGGAATCGGAAAAGACGTGTTTTCTGTCGGTTCCGTAGAGAACACCAAGTTTCCAGTCACGTACGAGCTCAAGGATAACAACGGGAGAACGCTTCGCTACTCCACTGTTCTTCCACTTGACAGTCCGGCGGAAGGTTTGACAGTACAAGTTATGAACTTCGGTGCCGATAGTGCATCACTTCAAGGCTGCTCTGTAAACTATTACGTGCAGGCTGCTGACAATCTAACCTCACAAGGTCTGGATCCAGCGAAACATATTCTAGCTGTGAAAAATGGAGGTTGTTCGGCAGTAAGCAAGGCTGATGTTGCATATCGAAACGGCTACAGATACTTTGTAAGCTATACAACTGCGGATCTGACGCCATCCCTTCGAAATTATGCTGCACCCAGCCCTATGGATATTCAAATCAACCCTATTGTATTGAGTGTGCAAGACTCTACCACGTTTCTCAGCTCATACACCAAAAAGCCTGGGCAATACAAAGTCTCATTCAGCAGCACGGTCTATGGTGCGAAGAGTGGTGAAATGATCACGCCTGGCTTCATGAGTAATTATTCTTCTATAGGCCCGGAGTATAACCTTAACAACAAGCCTCAAGCTTCCGGCCCAGGTGGTCAAATTCTTGCAACCTGGCCGCTCGACTTCTATGGCGGATATGCCAGTACGTAAACTGAACCTCTCATATCTTTGGGCTTCCTGTTGCACTTGAACTGTGGCTGATTGAAATCTAGTTATTTCCGGCACGTCAATGTCATGTCCTTTTGTGGCTGGAGTCTACGCACTCATTCACTCCCAGCGTCCCAGTCTGAGCATCCATGAAACCTATGCAGTCATACAGAACTCTGCCTCTCCACTACCATGGTACTATAATCCATCCATGTTAAGTTCGGTAGCACAGCAAGGTACAGGTATGATTAATGCTGTAAGCGCTCTGAAGTGGGAAAGCCAGGTCACACCTACTCAGCTCAATCTTGGATTCTCTTCTGCTACCGTGACAAGAAATCTTACTATTACCAACCGCTCTACCCGCTCAAAAACATACACCTTTTCTCACAGGCCAGCTGGCGGAATGCAATATGCTGAGTTTGCAACTTGGCAATTTGGTATGATGTACCCCTGGTACGCGAGCACCACATTCAGTACCGCGTCCGTCTTGATCAAAGGTGGCGAGTCGAGCACTATTCAAGTCTCGGTTGCACCACCTACATTTACCCCAAACATCGACCTGTTTCCTTTTTACACCGGCTATGTTGTGGTGAATAATAATTATGAGACCTACACTATTCCATACGTTGGTATGTACTTATTCACGTCACAAAAGTTATTTCAAAAAGTAAGCTAACAGAATTCCTAGGATCCAACTTCGAATAGTGGTTTATACAATCTTATCTTAATCTAACTTAATGTAACCCATTGACAGATAGTAATATAATATAGGGATACCGGTAGCTCAAGATAGAATGAATTTACTTCGTTTGCTCATGAGGTCATCAATAAACCATGCTCCATGAAATCCAACTCTAGCTATAATCTAGATCGATATAATCCTTGTGTTTAATGCACTACCGGGCAATCATCTTCGAACTGGAAATTCTATGTTTATTGTAGTCCCACAATTGGCTGGTTATGGATCATGTATCAGTTTCCTAATTTTGACCAGATAATCAACCCAATAATTAACTAGCTCGTTAATAGATGGTATATTCGATTCCGGTCATGTGACCAGGTCACGCGATCCGTTTGAACTTCAGACGGGTAAGACGGCTAAGACGGGTAAGACGGATATATCATCACCATCCCGGTATGTCGTTAATACAATCAACGATTACTACAGAATACAACTAGCACTTACATGATACACGTACCGGTGCTCCGTAGCCAAAGTGAATCGACACTCAATTTTGAATCCTATTTCAACTAATCTAATGACAATATCAAATTCAAGCTCCACTCTCGACTCAAACATGGTGCACAGAACTACAGTTTCCTTTGATTATCGAAGGAGAGAGCTTCGCCTAAGACTCATTGTGACGGACCATTCACTCACACACAGGGGCAAACCGTTTCTGATTCGTTGTCGTTAGGGGAAATCCAATGACGTCCATCCCTGCGTACTGGAAAATTACTAGGTGCATTGACTTTAAGCATCTTAAAATCAATGCACACCTCAATATCTTATATATTTCATTATGATCTATCTTCTTTAACTACTCTCAGACACTCTAAACCCCTGCCGCTAGAAATTCACGTCGGCATCGTTACCTTCACTCCTGATTTGCAAAGCTCCTCTTTTTATAGCGCGGCAGAGCTTTTTTACTATAGCTCTATTACCAGATTTATACTAATCTTACTATATATAAATAGCTTTAATTCTTGGGGGTTTTTTAATATCTTTGTAGGAAATCGTTCTTAGTGTTTGTTATAGCCTTCCCAAAGAGTATATCCATCTATGATCGCCATGCGGTCTGTACTTCGGATCGAATCGGGCGACGATTTTGGTTAGTGCAAAACTGCCTCGAAATATTTGCGAAGCAATTTTGGCAGCTAACAATAGCGGGAAGTATAGTGTCGTGGTACCTGTATTGTATGCCACATAATTCAGACGCACTTCCAAAACTCACAAGAGCTCCATTATAATATCCGGCCATTTCTTGGCAAGTGGATCGCCCTTCACTCTAACCAAGGTAAAATAGCACCATAAAGTGGATCCCGATAAATTGTCAGTTGTTGATAAGAAATAATAGGGGAAAGGGATTTCACATATAAATCCCATGCCGCACTGATCCGCGTTTGAATCTTCTGGGCCAATGCAGGTCACGAATTATGGATTTTAGGACTCTGTAGCAACCTAGCAGACAGCGAATCTGTCACGATGAACTTCCTCGCCAGACTTTTCGTTATACTTCCTCTCGTGTGTGCCGTTCAGTCAATTGCCCCTTTGTCATTACGAGAAGAATCCGTTTGTACAGATACGCACATTTTCCTCGCCAGGGGCTGGAACGAGGACTATCCAGGCCGCCAAGAGTCGTTCGTTGAACAGATTAGTACGGCTCTTTCTAACGCCTCTACCAGCTCCGATTATGAAGATATCCTCTACTACAGCACTTTCGAGGCTGTATACTGCGACTCAATCTTCGAGGGTGTCGCAAATGGTTTATCGCAGATTATAGCGTACAATAAACGCTGTCCAAAATCTAAGTTGGTCGTAAGTGGCTACTCTCAAGGCGCATATATTGTTGGCGATATATTTGGTGGAGGAGGAGGAACCTTTGGAGATTGTGTGCAGGGGAACAATGAGGGACTGGATGTTGAATCAGATGCTGGGAAAATGGGTGAGTGTCCGCTCTTTTGACCGAAATTAATTTATACTGACTCCGAGATTAAGTAACTGCTATATTGATGTGGGGCTCAAAACGTCACACTGCTTCACAGCCATACAACACGTTCTCTGGCGCTGAAAAGAACGGTACCTATCCTCGGCCAGTTAAAGAACTTAACGCTTTGAAACAGTGGACGCCGGTACTACGTGACTACTGTGTCGTCACGGATCCCAATTGTGCTGGCGGGAGCGTGATTAAGGACCATTGGAATTATTTTGAGTTGTACTCAGACCAAGCTACTGAGTGGATTAAGAACCAGGTGGTCAATAATGTCACTGCTAAATCATTGGTGGCTGAGTCAAGCACCAATACCACTTCATCCGCTGTGTCTTTGAGTACAAGTCTGTCCAGTGTCACCAGTTCAGAAATGCCAGCTACGACTCAAGCATCAAAAATGCCGTCTGCAATATCACAAACTGTCGTTAGTCAGACTTCAACTTCATCGTCTGGGAGTGCGGCTGCAACAGCTTATCAAATCAACTTGCTTGGACTGGCAGTTGCAGTTGGCTGTATACATATAGAGCGAGCTCTCTAAGCTCTGGAGTTGTATATTCTTTACCAAATAGCTTTTAGTAGTCATATCAACATGGGATGGGAAGGTTGTAAACTTAGCACTAATGAACCAAATTTAATAAGCTAGCCAAGAGCAATTTGTAGCAAATCATTCATTCATTAAGTTCAAGCGTGATAGGTAACTCAAAAACGACTTTCTATGTATTTAAATAAGACGTACTCTGCATATATTCCACACCCCTAGTCTAGTTAAACCCGAGCCCTTTCAACACAATTGGGCCATTCGATAGCTGCAGCTAGGCATTGGCGTAGAGATATACATATTGTGTCTGCAGTCAAAAGCTGTAATGACTGATCGCAACACCCTTAGAACTATAGTATTCGTTACCTTTTCATTGTCCCCCGCAATCTATCTAATCTACAAGCTATTGATGGGCCGTTGCTGGTTAGGAAGCCAATGACTTATGTTCCGGTACTTTAAGTCCAATAACTATGGATAAAATGATTTTCTGCTATGCTAAGTACTTCGGGCTGGTTTTGTAGGCGGCAAGCCCTTCGAATACGGCAGGAAGGTCTTGATTAATTACGAGGAAAAATGGCTATGTTACGGTTAACAAGCATGAGAAGGAGTGCCAGGAATTAGGGAGAGCCTCAGGAACCGAACTCATGTTTATATTCGGGATGCCGAAAGAAGCCCACCGACAAGCCGCTAATTCAGACCACATCATAATGTCACGACGAATATGCAAAAAAAAGAGTTTTGTGACCGAATGTCCTATCTCGTTTCAGTTGTTCCAGAAACAGTTTTACTTACTCCGCATTGTAGCTGGAATCCCATTGCAAAGATTCCCATACTGACTTGTCAATAATGATCATGGTCCGAGATATTTGATTTGAGTCTTAAGAACTCCTCTGAATTCGATCGAGGTGGTAATTGAAAAGTTGGAATCATTTTAGGTTTTGTCGAAGTAGAATAACTACTACTTGCACGGCATCAGGAAATTTTAACTACGATAGCAATATATATGGTAGTTCCTTCAACATCTTTAGCCCGAAAGATTGCCATTATGAGCGGATATTTCTTCTAGAATTGGTTCATCAATTGCTTGCGAGGTATCCATCCGCGGTGGGTATGGAGTCAACTAAGTCAACTACACTGTACTGAACATAAAGCCTGGTGAGCCTAAATCCTCGCATGTTTCGCCGCCACCACGGACGTTATATTATTTCTCGTCTGCCACTAGGTTCAAGTATACATTGAGAGACTGCGACGATATTACTATAATACGAAGTCATAGTCAATTGCGAGTTGATTTGGGTCGGATGTTTTTCTCTGAAGATTAAATGGGGATTTCTGGGGGCAGTATTCTTTTGGGAGAATTTAATCATTCGTTGCGCGAAATGGAATGGCAATCTAGTCACCTAAATGACACTAACACTATTGAAATGCTTTAAGTTGTTTGATGTGGCTTATTTAAATCTCAACGGATTTTCTAGCCTGTACCCTACATAGGAATTCACCCCTTATCTCTCCAACTCCTGCACTTTCAAGTCGTACAGAGGTATCGTGATCAAGCGGCTCAAACTCAAATAAACTAAAAAGTGTTGTTACTGTCTTTAGTATATTTGTCATTGCCAGATTTTTCCCAATACACATTCGATGACCAACGCTGAAAGGAATCAGATTTTGCAGGTTGTTCTGTATATCAGGGTTGCTGTTTGCAAAACGATCTGGGTCGAACACCATATGGTCGTCACCCCATATCTCAGGGTTGTGATGAAGGACATAATTTGAAATGCAAACATTTGTCTGATTCTCGATGTCAGCAGGCACATACTAGAGCATTATAGTGAGCTTACACCTTGTGGAATTGAGTTTTCTCCAATCTGTAAGCTCTCTCCAAGAACGCGACGCCAGAGATTCATAGTGAATACGGGATTCATGCGGAAATTCTCGCGGATACAGGCCATGGTATACGGCAGAGATAACTCTAAGCCCGAGATTTGATACGCTATTTGGTCTCGGTGTAAAGGTCCAAGAACTGTGTCAAGTTCATCTACTACTTGGGAGAGGACTTGAGGATTATGTAAAAGGTGCCAGAAGAGAAAGCTCATTGTTCCTGAAGTTGAGTGAGAACCAGCAATCCTGTAATTTGTTTCAGTTCCTGGTTTCGACGACATTGTATACGAACTTATCTTACAGCATCGCAAAAGCCTCTGTGTTGATATCAAGTATACTCAGGCTTTGACCTGAATCTGGATCTTTCGCATTGATTAGGTTTTGCAGGAGATCTGCGCGTTTTGAAGGATTTGCAAATTTGTATACGATAGCATCCGAGCAGGTTTGTTTCAAATGTGCCCTACTCTCAGCCAATCGCCGAATCCAGGGAATTGGTGACCAAGATATCAAATGTTTCCAGAAGTTTTGGCCGGCCAGTTCACCAATGAAACAAGCAAGAAAAAGGTGATCATTAATCGCTGGTATCTCATCTGCTCGCGCGGCTGCCTGTGCATTGAAAGATCGACTGAAAGCTACTTCACCAAGGATATCCAAGACAAAACATGAAATGAGGTTTTTCATATCAAACGATTGTCCAGTTTTAGCATATTCTTGAAGTGTAGCGATCAATTTTGCCATCTGCTCTTCAATAATAGGTTGTAACTTTTCGATAGATGCCTGAGAAAATCCGTGAGAAAGCTGGCG
>Ga0247807_10001735_pt1 | contig 12504 bp, 14 predicted proteins | sample UWRJL074202C1_FD_179931 | JGI IMG/M metagenome (GOLD analysis project Ga0247807, IMG submission 179931) | Plant litter microbial communities from Arlington Agricultural Research Station in Wisconsin, United States - UWRJ-L074-202C-1 | ecosystem: Environmental > Terrestrial > Plant litter >...
CTCCTCACCAAAATCAACCCACACTGGCAAAATCTCGCCCCCCAATGCCCGGCCGCGCAGGCACGGTTCCAAACTTCAGGACCGCAGTCCCAATACCGCAACAACGACAACGGCAAATCCGCCACCGGCGTAGCAGTCTCGATATGGGCATGAGTGATTTGGGTCTTGAGACAACTCCTGCCGTAGGAATGGTACCTAGTAGCTTTGCGACACAGATGGCCTTAGCGACCGGCGGGTTGAAGGGTCTGAGGGGAGAGAGGGATAGAGAGTTGGTAGAGGGCGAGGCGATGATGGGAAGATTGATGTTAGCCAGGATGAAGACACTTGAGGAGGGCTTTGCGGAGGTGGTGCGTGAGTTCCGTGGGATGAGGACGGCAGGAAATAGCTCCGTGGATGGTGAGGTAGGAAGTTATAAAGGTAAAGGAAAGGAGAAGATGGGAGGCAGGAGGAAGAGAGAGAGCAGGGAAGGTTTGGTCAGGACTAAGAGTGATTTCGACGCTATTCGCCCTGTAAGCAAACAGGACCATTTTGAAGAACCAGAAGAAGCGGAAGAGATTACTGGGAAGTACTTGCCAAAGGTTGGGTCAATATAATCAATAACGACGATTTGGGGGGCCAAAATTCTGTGTTTTCAAGGCGGTATAATTTAGCGTGCATAGATTTAGCGTCATTGTTTTCTTAACGTATATGTAAGATATAAGCGACTACATTCATCTACTCATAGAAACTCTAATAATGACACCAATGTAACTTGCACAACACTTCATTTACATGTTCTATTCCAGGAAACGGTAAAGGTGAGCCAGTGTGATAAATGATTTGATTTGATTTGATTACTGACCTGGTAATCAAATCAAATCAATCAATTCATTATCAAGCTACTATTACTCCTAGCATGGATATCAAAGGCAACATAGCAGCAATGTTAACATGCTAAAATGAAATTGGAAGCGTGATTACTTGGTAAATGCGCCAGTGACTCTTTTGTGAATTTAGTACCTATGTTATTGAAGGTTATTCTTGCTCTGTCAAACCATCATAATTAGTAGTAGCGTAAAGAGATAATAAACAAGTTTAGAATTATATTGAGTTCGCTTAAATAAGTGTTTACTCTAGGTGAATTGATGTTTACACAAATGGAATTCTCACCAGAGGTTAATAAGCAGGTGTGCAAACGGCTGTGCTACATAAAAACTGTGGTTAATTTGATTTCTTAAGGTTGTAACAGTACTTGATCACTATAACATCGCACTGGGTCACTGACTGGGATAATTTCTCAATCTGAGGTTGTTAATACTGGTGCGACATACTCTTTCTTATCTACTTACCAAGTCAAGGAACCAAGTCCAAAATCCGCCTAGTTATTAAGGCAGCTAGTCGTCATGAACCACAATTGGCTCTTTTTGATAAGACAAAGTAGTTCAAGTTACTTTTGTATTGATTTTACCAAAAGTAGTTAACCGTGACACTGGCGAAATACTTATGACGCCTTTGTCAAAGTGAGCAAATCGCCCGGGTGTCCCTGGGGATTTTCATTAAAATGCGAGACTTCAACAGATCACACGCTCTCTGTGCCCGAAGTTCCACCTGATTTGCTTTTGGTGGGAATTTTCTCAATATGATCCCCTCCGTTCGGTTTGTGCAGCTCGGTTGCCACTCGAATAAGATCATCTTCGCCTCGATGTGTGTTAACAGTCAACTTATGCGTATCGTGATCCAAAACGATATCTTTCATATACACCACGATTTCGTCATCGTCTCCAAAGATTTTTGCCAATTCTTCCAGTGGTATGCCTTTTGTTTCTGGAATTGTGAAATATGCCCAGACTACGCCGACTGCACAAACAATGATGAAGACCTGTTCCATGTTAGCTTGCAGATATTATGAAAGTGGCGCAGAACAAACCAAATAGAACTTCCATCCAATATTCGCAAAGGCTTCAGCAGTAGCTTGGAGATAAATAAGATCCGTAATAGCAATGGACATAACGGCCATGGCTACACCTTTGGCCCGAATGTGGTTTGGGAAAATCTCACTGTACCATACAACACCACAGACATCAATCCCGACACTATAGATAATGAGGAAAATATAGAATGCGGCAACACCAACCCCTAGTCCAGCTTTATTAGTGCCTGCTTCGGCGTACAGAGCTACCATCGCAGCTTCGATGCAGAGCATAGCCATGCAACCTGCAATTCCAAAAAGCATAAGTGGACGTCTCCCAGTACGGTCCATAATCCAGGCACCAAGAAAGTTTGCTGGAATGCCTCCGGTGATCCAACCGCATTGGAGGATGAGTTGGTCGCGTGTACCGAAGCCAAGGGATTTATACAGTGTTGGCCCCTGAGTTGTAAGCATTGGGTTAATGTTTGGGGGATGTGTATTGACCTACATAATTGTTGACAACTAGAATAGCAGTTGACTGACCAATGAATGCAAAGACGATGGCCATGATGGAACGTCTACGGTAGGAAGGCTTTACAAACATTTCCTTCCAAGTAGGATTCAACGTGCGATCAATCTCTGTCTGCTTGTGGATTTGATAAAACTCCTTGCGGGCGTATTCAGAGTCAGGATCGTCAGGGTCAGCATGAAGATCTGATATTACTTTCCAAGCATCATCGCTTCGACCTTGCATGAGCAGCCATCTTGGAGATTCAGGGACGAAATAAATGACAGCAAGCATTATGAATGGAAATATAAGTGCCAGCCCGAGTGGACCTCTCCACTGAGTTTCAGGATCTGTTGTATAGAAAAATGCAAGACCCATGTACGATGCAATAGCATATCCACCGGCAATTAAAACACCATTCATGCCAACAAAGAGACCACGAAGTTCTGCAGGCGCCAATTCTGCAGTGTATACGGGAGCTAATGTTGTTAGAACTTTCCTTCCTAAAGCAGGCTTTGGTATATACTCAATGCAAGAAATCCCCAGCTCCCAGCACCGGCAACGAAACGAAATGCGATGAACATTGCGATATTTTGTGATGCACAAAGCATAACTCCGCCTAGGATTGACAAAGAAGAGCAGTAAATGACTCCGGCTTTCCTACCCCATTTATCCATTACGTACGAGCCCCCCAGAATGCCAAAAAATGCTCCAGCCTGAAATCATTAGTGAATCTCGTTGGAGAGATTGCTGTTTGACTCACCTGAAAGACACCCGATGTTGCTCCGATTAAGTTATTTGCGTTCTTTCCTAATGTTCCTTCGGGCGTAACTAAGCCCATGTATAGTAAAAAGGCCGGTTGACCAAGAGTCGTGCCGATGATTGAAGACGGATACCCAAAGGCCAATTGACCTAGTGAGATACTGAAACACACCCAGAAGTTCCGCCATTTCATCTTTGGTTTCGTCATGGTAGTCATATTGAAGCAGGGAGAAACACTAAGTGAGTTAGAACTATATTGTTGAGTAATATTTTCTATGGGGGGAGATAGACTCTAATCATATTCATGGATAGCCATTGTCTACAAAAATCCTGTAGGTCTGTAGGACTAGCGGTACCGAGGTAAAAAGGCAGCTGTGTACTTTACCGGTCAGAAATATAAACTTGTAGACGCCTCAAGAGTGTTTGGGAAGGCCGAGTAGCCGTAGAGAAGTCATGGTACGCCCAGGGGTATATGCATCCCTGAGGGGCAAAGGTTAAATGTTTCCTATGACTGGACAGTGATTTGGGAATCTTCTATTACTCCAGTTTTGACATCGCTTAAACCAACAACAAGAGATAAGCATTACACTAACAGAAGTGTTACCTTGGAAATTTGGGGTTAGTTTGTGGGGTAATTGATCAATGAGGAGCCGCTAGTCGTGAAAGCCGGCAGAGATCACTGAGTCGTCCTGGAACGAGTCAACATGAAAATCACGACGAGTCACAAAAAGTATCATGCGCACCACTGAACATTGAAGAATGGTGGCTTCTGTTCTAACGGTAGATTAGACGATCTGATACTAGATTTGCGGATATCAAGACAGCACCATTAAATACAATAATGTAGTGTCGAAGCACAAGTTGCGGTACATCTCTTTGGCTCGATAGGAATTTGAAGTTTTATTCTCAGTCACTTTAGAATAATACTGTTGTTACCCCGCTGTTGTTGCTGCATTTCAAAGAAGTGAAACTATAGTATATGCCAACACTTCATGATACATATCTACAACACAGTTGCCAGGTCATCATAGTGAACGATGACCACAACCGCTATCTATTTTGAATTCTATCTATAAGTCCAATGATCAATTGGTAGTGTATGCCCACTGTGGCTATGTGAATAATATTGAGAGCAGTAGTTCTATGCAGATATGCATAGCCTAATACATACAGACTCGTTCCGAAATTATGTTCCATACTTCTTGGCATCTGGAAGCAAGATGAAAACCAATACCATATTATTTGCTGAGAAATTTGGAGTTTGCCCGATAGATTTCGATATTTTGCCAAGCTTGTACTGCCTCAACACGAAAATGAACTAGAAAAAGAGTTGCACCAGCTAGGATACCAACCACTATCTCACATCTCGGGATCCAATTCGTGCAACATAGTCTGACGCAATTGCCCATCACACCGCTAGTGTGAACCAATACTTGTGTTGATGCTATGGACTGGAAAATGACATTGCTGTATATTTACTTGAATTATAGCTATAAACTAGTAGATGTCTATATAATATCCGCGAATGGAAGTTTCCGGATGTCTCAGCATATTACACAAGAACAAACCCATTGGTATACATATGCAATGGTTGCCAGCGCTACTCAAAAATTTCTACTTCCGCCATTTGAAATCGATAGCCATTCTCATTACTAACTCCTCCAAGTACAGTAGCATACACTCGTACATAATTTGCTCTCGTCGACTCGAACGTGAATATCTCTCCATTTCCTGTTCTTGGACGTGGATAGTCTCTGACCTTAACCACGACTCTCCATGGGCCCACTGGTTTATCAGATGTTTGAATCTCAAAAGCTGTGGGGAAGCCTGTTCCAGAATATGGAGGGTCCTGTTGAGGAAAAAGGACTACTTTACTGATAACCTTCTTTGATTCGAGATCAAGTATTACCCATTCCGCAGTTGCAGCCCAAGTGTGCGAAATCGAAGACCAACCGTGATCGGTACCATCGGTGATGGAAGAAGTGCGTGATATTTGGCTTCCATCTTCCGAGCTCGCTGTTGTCGGTGCTCGAAAGGCAAGGTTGTTGGCAGATGCAGACACTCTGCTAGTTTCCGCAGTTGCTATGTAGATTGTAGGTGATCCCCACATTGTCCATCCGTATTGTGTATTACCCCGAGTACTGAGTGTAAAGCTAATACTTTGGCCAGCCCAGTTCGTTATGTCCGCCATTATGGGAGTCCAGTGATTCCAAGTCCAGTGAGTCTGCTGCAGGCGGAAGTTAGAACCAAAAAGCATGGTGCCGCCATTGATTGTAGCTTGAAATTCAACATTGCCACCACTTCCAGCGCCATCTTTGATACCAACGGAAGTCCAGAAGTTGAGCCTTTGTTCATTCGTCACAAGTGGCAATTTGATAGCATACGTGATAGTACCATCCACATGTGAGAAGATGCTTTTGCGAACCACATTGCCTACAGATCCTCTAGGTTCTCGATGGTTATCTATGCCTGTCAAGGTTGCGGAAGAGAATAGGTCGTAGAAATCGATGATCCGATTGCCTGGATTCCATGAGGGTGGCTGCAAGTTTCTGGGTTTATTGGCATAGTCTGACAAAAAGTGCTTGATTATGTTCCCGAAAGTGTTTCCATAAAGAGGAGAGTCGAATATAGCATATTGATCCTTATTCAACATATCGCTTTCCCAGGAGTTAGGACACATGACTTTAGCGCCATGCTTGTACAATGTTAAGAGAGTGTCATAAGCTATCGATGTATCGGTAGACAGTGGGTTTATTTCCAAAACTCCCCAATTATTCTTCCCAGCCCCCCTATACGCGTTGGTTACCTCGCCAAACTTTGCAGGGTCCCAACCATAGAATGTCACTCCACCAGCACCATTAGGCGCAGTTGCAGTTTCGATGGCGTCTCCCAAAGCATAATCATCAAGACGTGGAGTGGCATGGCCGAATATTAGATTACGATCAATTCCCGCCGATGCGATCCAAAGTGTTTCGTCAGATACGTGGTTGATTATCATTTGTACTCTCCATCGCTGCCACTCTTCAGCAAACGGATCACCAGGTATGATAGTGGCAGGAGGGTTTACACTTGCCCAAGACGTGAAAGCTTGCTTAACGATTCGATTAAAGCCATGGATGTCCTGAATTAATGGAACACGACCCTGACCGAAATATTCTCCGCCGGGCCCATATAGTCCCGTGTTACGCATCCACATCTTCCACTCCTCAATAGCAAATCGATTGAAGTCGACGTCGCCCTTAGGAAACATCGTTTCCGAGGACAGACTCACACCTGCAAACAATGAGGGATTTACCTTTGCCCATTCTGCAATGGCATGAGCTGCGGCTATTATGTTTCGTTGCTTATAATATCTGTATACCTTATTGAGTCGCGAAAGGCAGAAGAAATTTTCGCCGTAGTTGTGTGCATATTGGCTCGCACCCGTGCTGTCTAGCATTGTAGTGTCCGGTTTCGACGCGATGAAATCTAAGAGGTCGTCGCCCCATCCTCGATCGGAATTTGGCGTGCAGCAGTCGGCCCATCTACCATTGTTCATGTGAACCAAAATAGGAAGTCCAGTGCTAACTGCAAGCCCCATCATGTAATTTAGGTTTGCTGGATTGAAGGTATAGTCGTTACTGGAATCTTTGATATCGCGACTTAATGCCCAGGACGAGAATGACCAACCGAGTTTCGTATAGATTCCACCTAATCCAAGGGCTGTCTTCATATCATCGAGCACGGATAGGTCTTTCGCCGGCTCACGCTTAAATGATGCGCCCTCCCAGATGGGAAGAATATAAGTGATTTCTTCAGATGGGGTACCAGCTCTAGGTAAGACCACGGAAGAGCAACTTGCATTTGGCCTAACTTCTGGTATAGCCAATGCCAATACAATAGCTGACCCCAAAATCAGGTTGAAAATTTTTGTCAACACCAAGAATCTCTTGATTGTCATTTCGTTGTGATCATTCAAATATAGCTAACCCATAATTTTATTATGCAAGACAAGTATGTTGAAATATAAGAGTAACAAAATTTAGAGACTCGGCGCGGGAAAATTAGTTGCAGCAGGTCTCCGGGTAGGCTGTATGCTCGTACACCGTGGTAAGCAGTGCTTATTCCTTGTGGAAAAGGCTGGATCTGCTAAGCTTTTCTCTGCCGTTGGAACTACTTTCATTTACTGTTTTTCTTCATTGATGCAACATTAAAGTCTAAGTTTCCCAATTATTGTCACAGATTTGCCGTTCAGGAAAAGATGTCCATGAAGATCTAGACTACAAGATCCAAGTTGTTTACCATCGTATGACATGAAGCTGCATATTATCCTGTGACTTCAACATTGACATAAACTCACAGCATTTTGCTACCATATTTAACTACCTTGACAGCTTCGAAAAGTATTGCCCTCGGCAATAAGGAAAACAAACAGGCTATGCCACATATCAGACACTGTTGGGTTTGTTGGCCGATTTCACCTCGGAGTCTTCAGGACATCTGAAATTGACCCATATTCGCGGTCTGCTAGAAAAGCATTCCGGACTAAAGCCAAGTTTACTGAATCCTTTGTGGCAATCTATTGCGCTATTATACACATGAATGCAGCCTGTGATGCCATTCATGGCAGGATTTATCGCGTAGCCTTGTTAGTCCAGCAGCCGCTGGTTTTATGGTTGTTAGAACACTGAAAAGATAATGACGACCAATAGAGCTACGAGACTCTTTCAGAAATAAGTTTTGTTCAATGTTCGAGACCAAAATCAATGCATTTTTTCCACGAGTGTTCTTTAGAGGAATTTCAAAGCTCTAGCCTTCTTTACGTTTTTTTATTACATTCATTCCCATTGTTTTCTTGATCTGACCAGCTTGTGACAACTGAAGTCATACTTTATTTATGTATAGTTTATTTTGCCCAATGTCACCTCCATGTTACTATTAGCACGTTATGTTATGTCTGTGATGGTTACACCATCGAGGCACGTCGCCATGTGGCATTAAACCTCATGTCATACCAACTGTCATATTTCTTGAGATCTGGCTCTTCCTCACGCGGTATTCCTACTTAAAGCTTCAAATTTCTCAGTTCTCCTAAAACGATTTAACCTTAGAATTGAGACTGGGCTGTACCACCTGGTGTTACTGCTTGATAATGGCTGATGGACATGTGTATCACTTTACATATCAGAATATGGCTGTCTGTAGCACAATTCTCATGCCTTTTTAGAAAACTATCTACGTACAGTAGTAAATATGATTTGCTCTATCACAACTGGGGAAGCCCAAAGTTGAGTCTTGTTCCCCAGAAATTCTAGAGAGAGCACCCATCTCATCCCCCATTTGGACTGTAGGCACCAAAAATCCAATAAAGCTGCTGGTAGCCACTGGTTTGCTGCATGTGTTTCATGCACGCTATGCCTATGTATAGTAAAGCAGCAAGTCAAGGATTCTTGGCACACAGAGGAGTTGGCTTTGGTTGTGTAACTATTCACTCAACCGAGATATACCAAACTTCCACGCTAAGTAATGCCAAGTCTCGGAAGCACACTAGTCTTCTACACTTTAGTGTTTAACACACTCTTCTCTTCTTCTTCAAAATTCAAGACGCGTCTTATCTTCTTTGCTCGTGCAACTTTATTTTCGGAATCACTCTGACAACACTCTCTTGCACAAACACTCACTCTCATTCAACAAAGATTCGGTCAACTACAGTTCTCTTTCTGTAATATCACAACCATGAAGGCTACCGCCCGCTTCTTGTGGTACATTCTCATCATCTCCATCGGAGGTGCTGTCGTTGGCATCGATCTAGGTCTGATTGCTACCACCCTTGCACAACCCGCTTTCCATGATTATATGTTCCCGCTAGGAACCCCAAATGTCTCATCTTTGACAGGTGCCATTGTTTCACTTGGATCTGCCGGCAATGCAATCGGCTGTCTCTGTAACGGTCTCCTCCTTGAAAAGCTTGGTCGCAAGAAGACTCTCCTCATCTCCACTTTCTTCACCATTGTGGGTGCAGTTTTCCAGGCTGCTGCCAATGGAGTTCCTCTTATGGTTGTTGGTCGGTTTGTTGCAGGACTCGCATTAGGTATTCTCAATCCAACCATTCCCATCTACATCTCCGAGCTTTCCCGTCCCCAAGAACGTGCTCGACTTGTGGGCTTCTTTGGATTGTTAGTGGCTATTGGATTTTGCCTTGCAAACTGGATCGGATATGCTTGCTCTTTCGCTTCTGGAAATGGAAGCTGGCGCATCGCTCTCGCTATGCAAGTCCCTCTTGCTGTTCTTCTAATGTGTTTCTCCGTGATTCTTCCCGAATCTCCACGTTGGTGTAAGTTCCCTAATTCGTCCTACATGGAGGCCTACTAACACAATCAGTGGCTCAGCAAGAGAGATACGAGGTCTTCAACAGTGCTCTACATCGACTCTACTCAGATGAAAGTAACGACTTCTTTATTCGAACACAAATTGAAATTCGCGAGCAAATCCGCCTTGAAGCCGCCCAACGTGGGAATCGCAATCTTGGACATGCCCTAATTGAGCTTTTCTCTAGAAAGTACATCAAGCGTACTGCAATGGCAATCATGGTCATGCAAGTCGGTATTCTCAGCGGGTCCCTCGCCATCCAAAACTATCAAAGCCTTCTTTATTCTAGCTTGGGTTTTCAAAACCGTAAAGTAATCTTGATCAGTGGTTTTTATGGGTTTATGGGTATCATTGGCCAAGTAATCAACTTGATTGGCGTCTCTGATAGATGGTCTCGCAAGAATACTATGTGTAAGTCATCTCTCCACTTTACTTGGCTGATTATACTAACACAGATCAGGGATCGGTTGTCTTGTGTTATCTGTCATGCTTACTGCACTTATGATTCTATCAAGATTTTACGGTGATGGACATAACAAAAACGGTGCACGAGCTGGAGTCGCCTTTATTTTCCTCTAGTATGTTTTCATCCTTCTCCAGGTTCACTCATCTAATATATCCCACAGCTCTGGACTCTACGCAGTGTTTTTCAACTCTACCCTCTATACGATCGCTGCTGAAACCTTCCCCCAACATCTTCGCGGTTATGGCACCTCTATTGCTGCCCTCTGCCAAGGCGTTACTGCCATCTGGCTCGGCCAAGTCACCCCCTTTGCCTTCGAGGCTATCACGTGGAAATACTACGCTGTCTTCATTGGCTGTCTCGTTACACTTAGCGCTTTCTACCGATTACTCCTGACCGAGACTAACCAATTATCCCTCGAGCTTATTGCTGGAGAGTTTGGTGATGAGACAGTGAGATACAGTCGGGATAGCAAGAATGATGTGCTTGGTTCAGAGGAGAACAATCATAGGGCTTCTTCAAAGAGAACTTCGAGCCCGGAGACGCAGACTACAAGAGATAGTCCTAATCAGGGAATTGAGATGCACCCTATGCGTATTCTCTAAGTAAACATCTTGTCTACTTCGAGATACCTGCTACTATGAGATTTTTCCGTATAGGATTGCTTTTAGTTTTGATCATCAATTTGGCGTTATGGCTGTAAACTTTATTAAGAAGGTGTTAAATTGTGCCTACCCGTCTGATATGACATGGTGTGGTAAGGTATAATTTGGCAAATTGGTTGTGGCAGAAAGGAGTGGCTTTGTTACTAATCGTAGTATCATATACAACTATCAGGGGCTGAGAATTCTCATTCTTGTGAACATCACTGATGAATGGAACAAAATTCAACGCTTTGTACTTTGAGCTTAACTTGTGAGATTGTGACTTTTCTTTATATCTTGAGGAAATTTTGGTTTAACTTTGCTCCTTTACTGTACCTGTTTCACTTCAACCCCTCAAGAAATAGTAATAGGCTTGAGCACCACATTTCATCGATCAAAATGGGGAAGATGATTGTAATATTTTCAGCAGAATCAATAAGACAGGGAGAAGCATAGCAGGAGTCAGGTCATAAGTAGGAAACACGTTTTCAAATCTAAATCATATTCTACTTTAAGGATTTTTGTTCTTTCTCCATGTGGTGCAGTCATTGTGTCCACATGCCATTTCCTTTTGTTTCGTACTCTAAACCCCAGAACGCCTCGCAGAAACGACAAATAAACGCTAGAATAACCAACTTATCCCAACAAACAAGACAGGTAGTTTAACCGTTGAGGGCATCAACAACATTGGCGGGCATGTTGGTAAGCACAACGGTGTCTTGGCTAGTGATCTTAGCAGTTCCTTGCTTTCCTTTGAGAACCTCGATGTCAGGACGCGCATTGTATGTCTTGATCATTTCAATACAGATCTTGCTGAGATTGGAGATGGTGACTACGTCTCCTTCTTTCTTGACGTCAGGCTTGTTTTCGAGTTGTTATTAAGAAGTACAAATTGGAAGTAGTAAATGTTTGTTGAGTATGTAGTAAGATCATATGTTGCTGATGTTGTTATTATATGGTTTGTGGTAGTGTTAGTGTGGATGATCTTCTCTAATTGCGAATTGATGGCCATTATATACTTTTTACATTGTATTAGGATGAAATGATGGGACACATAAAGGATGAACGCTGCGGTTTCTGGGAGGGATCTGAAGAAGTTACACATAAATCCTACATCGCTCTGCTCCATTAAACGCTATGTTAGAGGTAGTCCTTTAGATGAGAAGTTAGGAGCGATGAAGGAATGTTTAGCTTATTGAAGGCCTGTCACAATTTAGGTTGGGGCTGATCTACGTGGAGATTTAGGTTGAAAGTCGCATGGCAGCATAGTAGGCACTCTAATCTTCAATTAAACCGGGAGCAGCTGATTAGACAAGTTGCCAAGAAGATGAGGCTGATAAGTCTAATGAGGCTCATATCGAGGATTAACTCTAATAGGAGTGAATCTGGGGCCGCAAGGTTAATGGTTTTCGATAGTAGTCAACCCGAGCACCTGGCTCAAATCTAGGGGATCCACCCAGGGAAGATTTATGAATTGTGTCCATCATTATCGAGATCGGTATCCGATCTTCCAAATTATGTCTGAATATAATCACACCAATGAGGAACACTGACTGGCTTGTTCGCATTAAAAGACACATTAAAATCAGGTGGTGTATATTGCTGAAGAGATAAATCTATTGAGAGGCTACATTGAATACACACAGCTCCGCATGTATTTAAAAGAGGAGCCACTGAATTGTTTAGCGTTTGATCTACAAGAGAGATAAGCTGAAGTGCTATCGTCGTTGGAATACCAGGCTAAGCTGAGCCTCAATATATCTAAAAATAAGCTCCACATGTATGGTGGCTCATTACAAGTGGATGTCTCAATTTTCCAAAAACACAAAAACCGAAAAACTGTTATTTACTATACAATAATAACAACTCTAGATTGTAATTTGAATTAGCC
>Ga0247807_10001736_pt1 | contig 12501 bp, 12 predicted proteins | sample UWRJL074202C1_FD_179931 | JGI IMG/M metagenome (GOLD analysis project Ga0247807, IMG submission 179931) | Plant litter microbial communities from Arlington Agricultural Research Station in Wisconsin, United States - UWRJ-L074-202C-1 | ecosystem: Environmental > Terrestrial > Plant litter >...
GGGGAAAAGAAAAGGCCAAGAGATGGGCACAGGATGACGGAAAGGAATATCCAATTTCTACGGAAAGGGCAGCGGCGATTGTAAGGTGGGTAAGAGAAGCTCCGGTTGGTGAAGGAGGAAAGAAGAAAAAGCGACGACCTCCAGCAAAGGGTACGGTTGAGGAGGCTGGTGAATCGAGGCAGGGGAATGTCATCGGCGATGGGGGGTCCGAGAAAGCAGGAGAAGATGTTGAGTAGGATGTTGTCTAATTATAGACGAGGGATGATGTGATGATTATGACTGGATAAATGGTTGGGATAATAGATTTCAGCCATGTTAACAGACGTGTAATAACCTGCCTACAAAATTTTGAGGTTCTATAGTTATAGTTGATAGTTGGATTGCCTACTGCTATCTAATATAGATCTAGAGAAAGAGAATATATATTAGGGATTTGACTTCCTATCTAAGACCGAATTTGAATCTCTACTTTGGAGGCCTAGAACTGTACAATTCGTTGTCAAAGGCTAAAATTTAGCTGGATAGAAGTCAAGTCAAGTGAGTACAAGCTTTTGAATTATGAGTAACAATTAGTGATATGAGTTGAGTGATTGTAGGAGTAAATTTGAAATGTAAATGCCAGCAGTCCTAGTATAAAGTTTAGAGCAAAAGAAAATCGACTTCTTCTTTCTTGTCAACCCAGCTCGTACCATACACGCCGCCAAATCCTACACGTTTGTATGTGCTCGATATACCTAACGCCATATCTTGCTTACTGATAGGAGCATCTACAACAACCAAGCCAAGACATCCTCTTGTGGTCTCTGGATGATCATCCTCCTGTCCAGCCAACGGTGCACATACAGGTACGAAAAGGAAATTCTCAGGTCTAATCTCCATGCTATCGTAACATACCCAGCCTTTAATATCGCTCTTCCGAGGCCATCGCCGTTCCGAAAGTTCAAAAGGTTCAAGAAGCTGATATGCGAAATCCGGTGGTTTAAACCTTTCATCTTGTTCATGAAACGACCTACTGCCCATCCCCATTAATCCTTTGCCATAACGCCCCGGCATCGGATCTCCCTTAGTTCCCGCCAATATTCTGCCACAGCATTCGAGCGCATTATATGGCTTCAGATTAAGCGCATCCACTTCCAGTACCCTGTTAATCCTCAAGTATATCCTTCGCTCAAACTTGATATCTTGACCCAGAATATGGAACACACGAGTCCCTTCCATTGCTGCCCACGACCATGATGGTGCTCGAACCTGTTTTGGGATCGCGGATCCCCTGATGCCAAATATTTCAGTGTGCCACAAGAGGCTATATACGAATAGCGGCTCCTCAAACATAAGATGCCCTTCAAGGCAGCGTATTCCTGTCCCACGGCTGATTTCATTTCCAAGTCCAAGAATTGCTGGTAACTTGTCCGATGCAAGTGTCAGCTTACAGTCGCTAAATTCATGGATCTTGCATGCATAAAAGTGGTAGAGTATGCCTAGTGCCTCGTGGCGCTCAGTATGGTCCGAAATATCAGAGCTAAATTTCTGCTTAGCGATCGGTCTGATATGCTGCCCCAAGTAATAGGAAGTATTCACGTTGGAGATTGTGTCTTCTTTGTCGCCGTCTTCGCTCACTCGATAGCGAGAGCACTCCCAATGAGCTTGCGTGCCATCGAAATGCAAAATCCGCCTAGAAAGAGTACGCTCTTGGAGAACCCACCCTCGGTGACTAATGGTTGATCGTTGTGGTGCGATAACTCCTGTTTACCTGTTACGTAGATACAAGTAATCAAAGGCCGGAGATCTCGACTGGTACGGCAACTTGACCTCCATCTGAACGTCAGGATTTGGCGTTAAAAAGCCTGCATGATCTCCTGATGATTCCGATGCAGAAATGGCTAGATACGCCTTCTCGTACACTAGCCCCATTATTTTCGCCTCACGCTCCCAGTCCTCGTGGTTATCTTGAATGATACAAATAGAATCTATCCAGACGTACTGTACTTCAAGTTTCCGGGCTATGTATATAGAATCATAGAATGTCTTTGGCAAATTCTCCAAATCGATCCTCTCTTTCAGACTTTCAATATTTTTCATAGTTGTGTATGGTTTTACCACGGTACCCCACGAATGACTGACTGCAATGTATCTCGCTCTAAGCCCGTTGGTCTCAAGTAAGCGGGGAGACTTTTTACCATCGAAGGAGACCACATCTATCACACGGGTTGGCATTTGCGGTTCAGCTTCAATCAAGTCTCCAACTAGTCCTAATCTGCACGTTGGATGATTTGAGTCACATTCGTGCAACCATCTCTGAATACACGCAATCGACTTTTCTGAACCAGATAGACCAATCGTCCGTCGTGGAAGCTCTTTTGCGGCGACAGTTCCTTCAGGCATAGCCTAATTACTACACTACCATTCGCAAAGGATCACTTTCTCAACTTACCATAATCTGCAAAAACAGAAACACTACCTGTTCCAACCAGATTCGCAGTCTCACCTGACTTTTCTGCTCTTCCTCTTTCCCTCTCAACTTTGGCCACATCTTGTACCTCCAGGACATCTCGCTTCTTTGCCAAGCACAGCCTCAACACTGCGGGTTCAGATAGAGTGATTCCCGAATCAGTGGCTTTGTGAAAAAGTCTGCAGGCGGCGCAAGTCTTCACTGTAGCTGCAGGATTCTCCAAGAAGAGAGTGTGATATAAACCTGGGATGCTAGGGGTGTTTCGTTCAACTTCAAGCTCGCCTTTTTCATTGTATTGTTGAAATAATTTACCGTGTTCGAAAGGGCTTGTTCTGAGTAGGGCCTCACCACTGATAGTCTTACAAGCTCTACAAAGACTGTCAGTTGACGGAATTGAAGAGGCTGCCTCTTCTAGTGAATCTTTGTCCATAGGGTCTTGAGTTGGAGAACTGAAACGTAATAAAAGGCGTTCCAAGAAAGACTATTATATTTTGAGAGATTTTACACTCAAAGTCAAGCATAGACTGGTCAAAAGCATTGTGTATCAGCTGATCTCAGCTGATAAAGTCTTCTCTCTTTTGACACCCATGATGACATGAGTGCGCCACTCATGTGATCCACGAATTAGATTTGTTTGTGTGTACATATCTATCTTATCTCATTTGCCTCATACTATGAATTGGTGAAGACCCTTGGTATCTCGAGACAAAGGTGCTATAGAGCCTTATACTGTAAGGAAAAAGCCCTTCAGTAGACTGTACTAACCAAAGTAACATACCAGAAATTAGCTGAACGTATGAGCAAGCATGCGTTCTTCTGATTCAATAGCAAAACAAAGACTTATAGCTATGAGATAGGATAGGAGGATAGGACATTAGATATAAATAAGATCTTCAAATGAAATAGAGAACCCATGTTTGAGTAGATCCCGGAGAATAAAGTATTATCTATGATAGAGTTATCTACTAAGAACAACTATGATTGTATCTATAACCATACAGTACACCAAGAGCTATGTTTGAATTCAGTTTCCTGGTACCTGGCCTGAAGGTTAGAGGCAACTCTATTGATCTCAGATTTGGTAGTTGTGCAACGCGTTTCATTTTTCAGCTTGTCATAGTGTACAAATTTAGCATCTTCTCAGACTAATCATGCTGCAAGATCGGGTAGATTTAATTTAACAGTTCACCGATTATCAATGAGAGAGATAGTAAAGAAGGTCAAGGCATCCGATACAATCTGAATAAAATCGTCTTATAGTTATCTTTATTTCTGCTGTCAAGGTGGCTGGAAACGGTAAATGGAAGTTGTTACTATGGCTGGCTGCCCGCCCCACCTAGCCTCGCTTAGATGCCAAGACTCGAGAGCACCCCTGAGCTGCGGAGGTAATCCTTCGGGGTACTCCCCATCCTCAAAAGGCTGAGCGCTCAGTCCTCCGCTTACAAGGGGGAGTTGAGCTTTTATTTTCCGATCTATTTCCTCCAGTAGCACAAATAGCCAATTGCGACGGGTGCATCACAGAGTCGCAATTGTGGCTGCGTCGCAGTTTGAGATCCCTAACGCGAGTTGCTCCTTTGGAGTGGAGAGCACCAGAACCAGAGGTTATCTCTAAATTTACTTGGAAACCAGGGGGATCAATAGATAGTAGCCGTGTTCCTTGTTTGTTATAAGTGCCGAAATTGATGTTCTGGTGAACAGTATGCTAAATTGGTTCTGCTTCGAGAAGCTGCATCACTCAATTGGCATCCTTCTGCATTTCAACCAGAAGAAGATGTTGGTTGCTCAAAGTAAGGTATACAAGGCCTGGTCGCTCACAGTTAAAAAGATTTCATTTACAGCATCGATATCTAGCTCTCCGTTACAGGTACATCTCCTCATTTACAGCTTTCTCTACACGTTTCTCTTGACTTACTTCACCATCTTGCTTCATCATGGTTTCCACTCATCTTTCTGGAGCCCGAGCTTTCGAATCAGTTATACTCGTTCTTGCACTTGGAAATCTGATTACAGCAGCTCCAACTCGGTTTGCAGATCTAGCTGCAGGACCTTTAGATGTTTATGTGCCCGTACTTGACCCTAACATCTTTGTAAGAAGATCAAGTGCTTTCTTTCCTGATTATATAACCTACTAACAATGACAAGAACGATGCCTCTTATAAAGGACCAAATCTTGTAGCCAGAGCCAAATCTACAAAAGGAACGACCTCCACGACTTCTACACCTGGTACGGTTCCTGTCAAAAGCCAGACGGGTTATGAAACAAATGAGGCCTTCATGGCCGCCTCGACTGCCTACCACAAATTAACAGACGAAATGTAAGTATACCCAAGTTTCCAACCCACCTTGAAACCTGCTCTAGCAACACTCCTGGCAAACGCTCTATGGCAGCTTCACAACTAACAAACTTCAGCTACACACCCGCTGCCGCCGCCGCCACTACCGCATGGGACGGCTTGGGAAAATATCGGAGCGGCGATTTGTCCGGGCTGCGCGCGGACCAGATCGCAGAGGCATCCAAGCTAGCCACCGCAGCCGCGCCGCTCTTCGAATCCGCCCTGGACGGCGCGACGAAGTAATTATTTCCCCGGCCTCCAAATGCTACAATGCTGCCCCATTGGACAGAAGTGCTGACAGTTGACGCAGGGTGAAAGAAGCGCGCGAGGCGGCGGTCGCAAAGTTTGGAGAAAAGCTGCTGCAGGAGGGAAACATGAAGAGCAAAAGCCATCAGAACCACATTGACACGGCAGCCGGCTGGGCTAAAAACGTGGCTACGTGGAGCTCGAGGCTCACTCTGATTGCGAAGCTGAAGCGTGCGGCTAACTGAATTACATGTTTCCGAATCTTGCATCTAGCACAGGTGGGAGTGATATAGAGGGGTTGGGGCATTTCATATGCACCGAGCGCGGCGTTATAGGAGTAGATGTGGTAGATCGAAATGCAATTACAGATACTAGAAGTTTGGGCATAGTTCACTTCGGTGCTGACCTCTTGGTACTTTCGTTTGAATTCTACTAACAATACCATGCGAGCTCGATCTTTGGCGGTAGTTCACCTCGCAGATGCCGTTAGCGAAGCTCTCTGTGACTCGAGAGGACTTCCGCAGCCTCCAAGACTTAGTCTTTGGTGCTCCACGTTGCCGCGATGTCTCGCTGAACGTCACTTGGGAAGCAGGAGAGTTGTGCTTGAAGGTATTGAAGTGCGTGTCTTATTATCCAGTTGATAAGGGACTGGATGTTCTCTTTGTTATGGTAGATGCTCATAATGTTGATCACACTCTGTCTGATTGGTGGACCTCCGCATCATTTGCCTTGACCTATCATAGCACCTGGTTGCTAGCAGGTATAGAATACGAATTATGGAACCAATTGATTTTAAGAATAAATATTTATTGAGTAAAGCCGCTGCCTATAGTTTGTAAGTATTCGGTCACACAATCACGTGACGCTATGTACAAAATTACTAGTCTTGGTCTTCACTTTTTGACTTGAGGAAGAGGCATGAAGAATGGCAACAAGTTGTCTCACAAACAGCTCACAATGACACGATATTTCAACAATAAACACAGAATTTATATTAATCTCCAACCACCCTCTTTATCCTCTTCACCTCCCTTTACTTTCAATCTCGTATGTGCCTATGCTCTCCTACCAATAGCGTGCAGGAAGCAGAAAACCGCAAAAGGGATATCATACCCCTGTCCAAAAATCCTATCCATGCCTATGAGTTGCCCAAAACGATGAATCCTTGGCTTAAATAACTCCCTTCCATCCAAGAAAAAAAAAGCAAAAGTATAAACATGAAAAATTGCAAACTATCCTGCTTACAGGGATGATGATGATGAAATAGTATAATGCTCATAGAAAATTATAAAGAAACCTCCAGGCAGAATGCAAATGCGGACAACAGACATGTGTATCCCAAGTGTTCAAAGAGAGGTCCAGAGCGATGCATGAGAATTACCACACAATTGTCCCTCAAACTAGCCAGAGCATGAAAAATCAGATTGTTGATATGGTAGTCTTCTTCATATTATTCCTCCATATATAGTGGTAGGTGTTGACTATTTAGAAGTGACCGTTATAATAGACAGGTGAAACTGGAAATTGGATCCATGAGTATGAAGATCCTAACGCAGGAATATGCCGTGCACCAAATTCGGATGCATAGCAGTGTCGACGAGCTTGGGTTGGTGGAGGAAAGAAAACTGTTGCAGTGGTTATGGAGATGGCATTGGACGCCGACTTCTCCACCCGAATATGAGAGACACTTCTGAAAATGTGTCTCACGTCATCCACCCTGGAACATCACAGTCCCTTAGGCCCATAATGACATAAATGCCACAATCTCTTAAGCGACAATCGGTAATACGCAAGTAGTGTGGTCATTTATTTTGGAATTTGATCTCTCGTCTGCACTGGATTCGTCAAGCCATAGGGTCGTTTAGCACGTATTTTTCATAAGCTCATAGTGCGATAAGTGGTATGTTTGGGTAGATCTTAATGCCCCCAAGATCCCTTATTGTTGTTGTCCGGACCAAGAAGCCCAATTGCCCCCGGCTTGAGGAGGTTGTGGTGCCCAACCCTGCGCACCTGGCTGAGGGGCCGCTGATGTCCCTTGATGCATAAATTGCTGGGAGTTTTGCTCGGGGTACAGGTTTCTGCTTGGTGGTGCTGGATAACCCTGTCCCATACCTTGCATTCCTGGATATTGCATACCAGGTTGCATTTGAGGATTGCTTCCTGAATGACGAAGTTGTGGAGGTGGGTTGTGAGGCGATTGAGGTATATGTGGGGATTGTTGAGAGTGCCCGGTGTAAGTAGGATACTGGTGCTGAGGTGACTGCTGTGGTTGGGAAGGAGGATACATGGGGCTTTGCTGCGCGAAACCATATGAATTTCCACCTTGACCAAGTTGGCCCCCTCCGTAAGACATACCTGGCGCAGCCATTGATCCTTGAGGACCTCTCATAGGAGATTGTGGAATGGGGTTCTGCTGGCGCGGAGGTTGCGAGTAAGATTGGGTATTCATCATATGCTGAGGGGTCTGTTGAGACATGGTAGGCTGTTGCATACTGCTCTGTGAGGTACGAGGAGATTGTAATGCTTGCGTAGATGGCATGCCATCATTAGTTCCTATTGGTTGCTGAGCGATTGGTGGAGGAGCTTCGTGAGGCTGTCTCCAATGACCTCGTAGATATTCGTTGTTTTGGTCTCTACGAGTGTTGATGGTCTTGTTGTAGTCTGCTGCATTGTGCGACTGTGTCAGCAACTCAGTGGGTGGGCTTGCCTGGGTCCGATCTTGATATGCTGGCCCGGTGATTTCTTGGCGTGGCCGTTGTATATTGCTATAGTCCCTCAAACGGAGATCCGGTTGCTCGGGTGCGAGAGTAATCATCGGGAGCATCTGCCCATTACCGGAAGCACCAATCATACCAGGTTGAACGGTCTGTGGTTGTGTGTGAACCCCAAACTGTGCTGGACTGCTGGCGTAAACAATATCGCCGTGATGGCCCAAGGTCAAATTTGCGGTCGCGCTGGCTTCTGCGGCGGCTGCATCTCGTGCCTTTGCGGCACCAGGCCTTTTCTCTCCCGCCAGGTCCTCCTCGGTGAAGCCTTGTTTTCGTGCTTTGCCCTCCCAATAGTCATCCCTGACGCGTCGACCATTGACAATGACCCGGCTCCCAAACTGTCGGAACATCGATTTGGCAGTCACGATAGCGATCTGCCGTGACCGATAGGAGAAAGGTAAGATCTCTTGATGGATCAAATCCTCCTTCTCGGCTTGAGTGGCGATGATTTTGTACAACGATCTGTTCTTGTTGAACAGCAGGTAGGAATCGCGATAGCCAAGTACCCTCGCGCATTCGGTGGCCAGCATAAACAGCTTATCCCCTCTGTTAGGCACAAAGAAGGTGCGGCATCTATATTCGCGACCTTCCACCAGATGGCCGGTCGCGGTTACCTTCTTCTCTCCATGTTCGTCGTATTCCCGCGGTATATATTCATCTCCTTCCGGTCCGAGCTGGTCGGTGGTATGGTCTCTTACGGTCGGCAGAGCCTTGATCACGGATTTCGGGGTGGTCTTGGGTGGCGAGGATTGGGTTGGGGTGGTGTTGCTGATCTGGGAAGGCAATTGCGCGGTTTGCGCCTGAGGGGTTTGGGGTGGAGGAGCATTGTTTTGTGATTGCGATGATAACGGCATTGGGGACTGTGTAGGGCTTTCTGGCACCCCGGGACCTCTCATAGGTTTCATCGGGCGTCCTCGCTTTCGTGGTTTGGAGTCACCTGGAATTGATTAGAAAAGGTGATGGAAGACGGAAACGCGCACGAGTAACACATGGCCACCAGATTTAAATGAGGCGCGATAGTAACCGGAACGAGGCCGCTAGCACAACAAAATGGATCATCGATAAACATACCCTCATCTCCCAGATTATCACCTTCCTGTACGTCTCCGTATGTATCACCAGAGTGGCTTCTCTTGATGCCTCGTGGACTTGTGTCTGGTGTTGCGGGGTTGGCCAAAGCTCCTAGTTTGGCATCAATATTAGCATCAATGTTGGACATTTGTGATTCGACGCAAATATCACCATCGCCACCAGCAACAGGTTGAGTGATGCATCGGTTTGCAGATCGCATAATATCCAGCAGCCGCCAGGGCGATTCGCGCAAAATCACGACGGGCGGTGCTGGAAGTATGTGAGGTTATGTCATGATGTTTGTTATCTTACCTTGCTGCGAATTGAGCGCCGCTGGGTTGACGGTGCCAGAGCCGTCTGGTCCGAGACCGTTGCGCGCCTGGACCGAATACATGGCGAGGGAGTTATACAACAAAAGGGATCTGACGATGCCAGAAGTAGATTCTCTTTTGATCGCTTCTTTCGTCCTTCGTGCGATGCGGGACTCCCAGCGGAGCGCGTTTGCGCAAAGGTAGAGAGTGTTGGGTTGGGATTGGAGTACGGTACGGGTCGGTGCACAGTGGTGGTAGTTCGTTCAGGGCTGCATAACCACTACTCGTGCTTGCATATGGTGTATGTAATCGGGCGGATAAGGCCGTACGTGATGTGATTGATGTATGCGCTGCGAACTGATGCGATGCCAATAAGAATAGTGCTGCTGCTGGCTGGGTTAGTCAGGATGCTACTGCAATTGGCGACCACTGCAGTTTCTTGCTGCAACGGCTGATGTTGAAGGGTCGGGGGGTCTGCGCAGTTAGTTGCAAGTCGCGATGAGAAGATGGCGATGCGATGCGATGCGATGCGGATGAAGATGAGTTTCCCCCCACTACTGGTGTCTGTTTTGGGCATATATAATTAGGATTGGCATGATGCTTTGCTCGCTCTGATGGGGGAATTGGACTGGGTTGGCTGTGTGTGTGTGCGTGTGTATACAATAGAGGCTCAAGCTCAAAGATATGCGAGTCTGCTGCGTATGTGACCTTGCGACCTTGCCGCGATGGTTGCCGTTCGTTTGCGTATGAATGATGCCCCTAACCTGACAGGCTCACCACAGGCCACCGACCGCCCACCCGTTTGGAGGCCCCCTGGCTATAATAATAATAATAGTAAAATCAACTCCCAGCGAAACAGCCAGAGCCCACCGATGGACGATTCCGGGGATGGCAAGCGAACAAACTTGCCTCCTGTTGGGCCACCCAGCCAGGAAAATAAAAGAGGCCCTGGGGACAGCTGCAGCTCGAGTCCCGCCCCGCGATGTTCACGAGAAGTTGACGATTGGTGACCCAAAAGCGGGTATATGGGACAGGCAAGTAAGTAAGTATGGAGAAGTGCGGAAAAGACGTGCAGTGTCTCACTGCGACCTATAGAGTTCCGCCCAATCCGTGGTGGTCCAGCAGTGGGAGACCAACTGTTAGGCTGTTAGGGGCAGGTGGGAGCGTTGGAGAACTGGAGAACTGGAGAACAGGAGAGGTCTGGGATAGGTTCGATATCCGAAAGACACATCAGTGGTTGATTTCCAAAGGTGATGATCTCCTGGAGAAAAAGGACCTGCTGAAAGTGTCTACTACTCGACCTGTCTTGAAGATGCGAATCGGAGATGCCTGGCCGCGCTGTGACTCGTGGACTTGGGGTCTTGACGCCGACGCGTTCGCACGCTGGCTAAATTGCTCACGAAGGGGCTTACATACGCGAGGAAGTAAGAGAATCCCACTGACGCAGCGGCTCTTGATATTACTCACCAGCGCGAGTTGATGATATTGGACAAGACGTGCATGGACCGTAGAGAAAGGCTACGGTGCACCGCTGTGGCGTGGCTGATGCTTTCTGGATTGGGGAGGATATCAGGAAAGCCAAAAGATCATACGAGGTGGAGGAATGACGGGAATGTGAAGGTTTGGATTCTAATCGCATTCTCGTCAGGTACGTGTACGTGGTGACGAGGCTTGAACTGATGGTGAAACTGAATCTTACAAAAATAACGATATTGACGATGATGATGAGGCGTCTTCCGGAAGACAAGAAAGGAAGAAGGCTAGCTGGTATGGGAGGAATGATTATTGTTACCTTTTATGAAAAGGATGAGATCAGCCTGGCAACCATGCATCCAAATATGCCCGTCCATACAGCTTTAGCGGGAAGAGGAAGAAGCTTGAGAGCTCGCGGGTGCTGAATGGGGTAATATGTACAAATTCTGACCACTCAGCTGTTCACAACTCTCCTGGACCCAAAGATACCTGATTTGGCCTGAAGTTGAGGTCACTTTCTCAAAAGCATATCTGAACCCCAGACTTTCTAGCATGTATCAGGCAGATCTCCAGCTCCGATATGGTCTGGTCTGAAGAAATGCAATATGCTACCATGATACAGGCAAGACTCACGCTCTGAATTCCACTGATGCTTCTAGGCTCTTGTCCTATCTGGAAAGGAAAATTTAAACGGTACAATGAGAACTAGCAATGACGATTATGAGATGTAATATCAATCTTAGTCACGCAGAAACATACAATTTCCCCTATTCGAACTTTAGCCCGACCCGGTTGTGATAAGATGCAAAATGGGACCACAAAGCCCAGATCATCAAGAATCACTTGCGGCCGTGGCTGGACCAATATCAGTGGCAACTTATCGTTCAAGTCGACTGTATATATTTTTATATTGGCTTTTTACCCTGCGCTTCAAAGATCTTCAGTCTCTGGGTATCGCGGGCCGGGGGTCAACAGGCAGCCGTGCCGAAGTGGTATTGGACAGTATGCAAGTGTCATTGGTCCAATATCGAGTCCTGTTGATTGCGACTTTACTTTGCAAGAGGAGGTCATGGTCAACACTTGATGATTCCCTTTCCCTGGTCTTGACATACCATCGGCCATGTAATTGGATAGACGGGGTTTCATGGACATCTGCAATGGATGATCATCAAACACCGCGATCTCCAACGAGTCTCATTTGTCTGGACCATCGTCCAAGACATGACAAACGCCACACGTCCCCTGCTTCGTTACTACTCTAGGAATTATCTCTCGCATTTTCGTTTCGGGTTCTGCGCCAGTTCTTACACTCCTCATTCCTCCTGATATACACAACTACTGAACGGAACTCAACACCTTGTGCCGTAGCTTGGAAGATCGCTTTGGAAACTCCCGGCGAGATGGCTTCGGTGAGTACATCATTGGTTTGCCATGTAAGCTTCCCATCCCTAGGCAAGCCTGTTCCTTCGGAACGGAAAACGTCCGTCCATGACTTCGAGCCACTCCGTGCCATTATTTACGGTTGGTTTATGTGGTGTTTAGGCGTGACTTTGATGACAGGCACCGGCGGTGGGTGTTGGAATACTCCCTACGGCACACCTATGCGTTTACTACGTACACAAACCAGGAGGCTATACTCCGGTAAACCGTCGATGACTTCAATGGAAGTAACTCATATCTCACATCCAACGGCTCCAACGCATCTCAATCAAACCTACGAAGCGAGCCTGCACAGACGAAAGTCGCACGTGCAGACTGCAGGTCATCTGATCTCGCAAAGTGAGACATTTCCCCAGCAGCATGCATGTCTTAGGTAGAAGTTGTGATGCTTGTACATTTTCTCTCCCTGA
>Ga0247807_10001741_pt1 | contig 12481 bp, 13 predicted proteins | sample UWRJL074202C1_FD_179931 | JGI IMG/M metagenome (GOLD analysis project Ga0247807, IMG submission 179931) | Plant litter microbial communities from Arlington Agricultural Research Station in Wisconsin, United States - UWRJ-L074-202C-1 | ecosystem: Environmental > Terrestrial > Plant litter >...
CTTGCCAGCAGGTGGGTGTGCCGGCACTGCAAATCAGGGCGGTGTCAAATTATGTAGAAAAGCGTAACCGCGATGCCTGGAAAATAGGACTTGCCGTTAAAAATCTGAATATCTTTGCAGAGAAATTGTTGCGTGGTTTAGGGAGCGAAGATTGAGGTGCGAAGAGCAGGGTTTAAAGCCAGACGCTCAATAGCTGACATTTAATCCCCGCTCCTCGCACCCCTCAACCCAAATCCACTACCTATGAAATTAACACTTGGCTTTTCGCCCTGCCCTAACGACACGTTTATTTTTGATGCACTCATTCATCATAAAATTGATACCGAAGGTTTAGAATTTGAGGTGTTTTATGATGATGTAGAAACGCTAAACCACAAAGCCATACATGGCGAACTGGATGTGACCAAGCTAAGCTACCATGCCTTTGCTTATGTAGCCAACCAATATGTATTGCTGGATGCCGGCAGTGCGCTGGGTTTTGGTGTAGGCCCGCTGCTGATCTGTAAAGGCGATGAGCAAAAGGCATATGAAGACTTGAAATCGGAGAACCGCACCATTCGCATAGGCATCCCCGGAAAATATACCACCGCAAACTTTTTATTAAGCCTGGCTTTCCCCAATGCAGTTAACAAGCAGGAGATCGTATTTTCTGATATTGAGCAGGCTTTGCTTGACGACCGTATTGAGGTTGGCCTCATTATTCATGAAAACCGCTTTACCTATCAGGATAAAGGCTTGAAAAAAATATTGGACCTGGGCGATTACTGGGAAAAGGAAACCGGTTGCGCCATCCCTTTAGGGGGCATTGTGGCTAACCGTAAACTACCATTGGAGGTACAGCATAAAGTTAACCGTGTATTGCGCCGCTCGGTAGAGTTCGCCTTCGCTAACCCTAAATCGGGCCTTGAATTTATCAAACAACATGCACAGGAAATGAGCGAAGAAGTGATGTACAAACATATAGACCTCTATGTAAATCAGTATTCGCTCGATTTAGGTGTGGAAGGTAAAAAAGCTATTAATATCTTATTTGATAAGGCTAAGGAGAAAGAGATCATACCTGAAATTAAAGAGGAATTGTTTTTAAGCCCTATGGCCTAAATAAACCCGTTATTGCGAGGTAAGAAGTAATCGCTCCAAAGAGAAGGTTGTGCGCTTATATCTAACGTTCAACGATTGCTTCGTACTTCGCAATGACGCGATCAAGCTATTTATTACCGTTCGCCTTCCCACTCCGCGTAAAACTGCTCCAAAAAGCTTTCCATGAACGTGTGCCTTTGTGCTGCCAGCTTCTGCGCGGTAGGAGTATTCATTTTATCTTTCAGCAACAATAGCTTTTCGTAAAAGTGGTTAATGGTTGGAGCCGTAGTATTTTTATACTCTTCCTTGCTCATGTTGAGGTTAAACTTAATCTCAGGGTTGTGCATCTGGCGGCCTTTAAACCCGCCATAATTAAAAGCCCGGGCAATGCCGATAGCACCAATCGCATCTAACCTATCTGCATCCTGCACCACATCCAGCTCGGGCGAGCTAAATTTTTTACCCTCAAAACTTGCCTTGAAAGACATGTGCCTGATGATCTGTGCCACATGCTTAATTATATCTGCATCAACACCTTCACTTTGTAGAAAACGAATGGCCGTTTGCGGGCCAATCTCTTCATCGCCGCCATGAAACTTAGCATCGGCAATATCGTGCAGCAGTGCAGCCAGTTTAACCACTAATAAATTAGCAGGTTCGGTTTGGGCTATAAGTTTGGCATTGTTCCATACCCGCAGAATATGCCACCAGTCGTGTCCGCCTTCGGCGTTTTCCAACGTGTGGCGCACATAGGCGGCGGTGTTGTCAATAAGTTGTTGGGAATTCATGCTGTTATGTTTGCTTGAGGAGGCAAATATAACAGCATGAATTTAATTATGCGCTCACCGATGATGAACCTACCAGTTGCAATACTTCGGCATCATTGGCTTTTATAAGCTCAATCAAATCAACTTCCAGTATCTGAGCAATTTGATAAAGGCGCTCTAAGGTTATTTTAGTATAACCTAACTCAATTTTGCTATACGCATTTTGCGAAATATTAAGCTTCATGGCTAAATATTCTTGCGTATAATTCAAATGCTCCCTAATCTTTCTAATATTCACAGCAACCGATTTTATTTTGTTGCTCACAGCTTCCTTCGCCATAATAGTCGTTTTTGTATTATGCCCTTACTTACGAGGCCAAACAACGTGCGGTTTTAAGAATGAAAACATTATTTAAGCAAGAGGCAATATAATTAACTTAAGTAGCTGAATTTTTACAATTAATAAGTGATAATAATAGCAGGCAACAAGGTGGTCATGTCTAATGGTATAGGATTGCTTGCCCAAACCGGCTTCCGTTGCCTGTAAGAATCATACACTTGCTTTTGTGTGGCAGCACTCACCTTGCCAGTTACGGCATCTAAATTAACGGTAAACGATATAATAAAATCATGAAGCTTTTCGTCGTCAGGAATAACCCACTTACGGTTCGATTTTTTAAGCGCATCAATAAAGGGAAGCGTGATAATATAATCGTCGGCGTAATAAACTACAATTTTTTGAATATCACCTTTTAGATCGGCCGTAAACTTGAGCACAGCCGTGCCGGTAGCCTTACGCTTTTTAACATCATCAGGTATAACAACGTTCTTTTTAAAAAAGTCCATCATCACGTCTTTACCACCTTGAAAAGGGAAAGCCATGCCTTGCTGCGCCCGGCTATAGGCGGCTGTTAACAACAGAGCCGCCATAAAAATTAAACGTTTCATTTATTCTGATTTAGGTTCGCGTTTGCTACCCTCGTATATGGTATACTCCAATAAGCGGCAATCCAGCTTTCCGTTGTAAAATTCGATGCGGCGGGTAGCGGCCAGTCCAATACGTTTGGCCAGGTCGGGGTTGCCGGTAAACACATAGCCGCGGTAACCTTTGCAGCTCTGCTTCATAAAATCGCCTATGCGGGCGTAAGTTCCTTCTAACTTGGTATGCACCCCTAGGCGTTCGCCATACTCGGGGTTAAACATAATTACGCCTTTTTCTTCAGGGACTTCGGTGTCGGCAAAGTCACAAACGTTAAATTCTATCAAGTGTTCTACACCGGCAGTGTTAGCGTTCTTGCGGGCAATATCTATCGCATCGTCAGATATATCGGTGGCAATGATCTTAAAGTTGGTCACCTTCTTGGCTTTGTCTTTCAATTTACGGCGCTCGGCAAAAAATACCTGCTCGTCGTAACCCATTATATGCATAAACGCGTAGTTCATTCTGAACAGGCCGGGATGCTTATCGGTAGCTAACAAAGCAGCCTCAATAGCCAGCGTGCCCGAACCGCACATGGGGTTAATAAATGTACTTGCTCTATCCCAGCCGGTAGCCATAATGGTAGAAGTAGCCAGGGCTTCGAGCATAGGGGCTTTGCCCGGTATTTTACGGTAGCTGTGTTTGGCCAGTGTTTCGCCGCTGGTATCTACAAAAATATCGGCCTTGTCATCTTGCCAGTACAGGTGTACTACCGCCTTATTCAATTCAGGACCAGAGTTAGGGCGTAAGCCTTTTTGAGCCTTTATGCGGTCAACAATAGCATCTTTTACCTTTACGTTGGCATATAAAGGGGTAAGAATATGCTCATTATTTACGTTGGAGGTGATAGAAAAGTAGCCGCTAAAATCGAGCAGCTTTTCCCATTCTAATTGTACCAATTCGTTATATAAGCGTTGCGGATCGGCAGCTTCAAAGCTGTGCAGGAGGTACAAGATCTGGCTGGCGCAGCGCAGGTTCAAATTCAGGGGGATGCAATCGTTAACTGTACCCAGCAATTCCACACCGGTTTGAAACGTGCGGGTAACTTTATAGCCCAGGGCCTCTACCTCTTGCTGCAGGTAGCCCGAAAGGCGTTTGTTGCAGGTAATTATGATCTTACTTTCTTTTTCAAAAACATTCATGTAACTGCAAATTTAGGAATAAAAAAATACCCGAAATATAATCTTAACTATTAACTTTACGTTTTACAACTTAGATATGGATATTAAAGGTAAAGTACACGAAGTAGCTCCAACCCAACAGGTTACTGAGTCGTTAAAAAAGAGAGAACTTATTGTTGAATATATTGAGAATCCGCAATACCCCGAATACTTAAAATTTGAAGCTATTCAGGATCGTTGCAACCTGCTCGATAATGTACGTGTAGGTGATGATGTAGAGGTTTTCTTTAACCTTAAAGGCCGCCCATGGACCGACAAAACAGGCAAGAAAAGCTATTTTAACTCTATGCAATTATGGAAAATCAATGTATTAAGTGGTGGCGCCAGCAGCGCAACTCCTGAGCACGCATCACCGGTAGATATCAATTCTGCACCGGATGATGATGATTTGCCGTTCTAATCCTCAGAGTCAGGAATACAGACTTAACAAAAAAGCCACTAATTATTTTAGATGGCTTTTTTGTTATATAAGCGCCAAGGTTGTCTTGACTCCTGACTCTGTGCTCTCTCTTACTATTTCTTCACAATTCTTTTCACCGCGGTTTTGCCGCCTTGTTTCACTACCAGGTAAAACACGCCGTTCAATCCCCAGGTAAAGCTTTTATTGAATGTTCCGGTGGTGGCTTTATCTTTCCAGATGCTTTTGCCTTCACTGTCGGTTAACTGCACATCGGCTGTGGTTTTAACAGGCAGTGTAAATGCCAGTATAGTTTTACCGGCCGAAAATTGTGGAGTGAGCGTTAAGTCCTGTAGTTCCAGGTCCTTTTTATCTACACCGGCTACTCTTTTGGCCGCATCCATAAAGGCATCAGTTACGTGGTAACTAATATGTGTGCTAATGCCTTCTTTATCGGTATTGTTATAATCAAAATTTTGGGTGTTGCCAAGGTGTCTTATGTTAATTGTGCCATTGTTGTAACGTATTATGCCGCGTTGCCCGTCACGAGGGCCATCGGCCATCCTGAACGCCATGTCGGGCATACGGCCTACCCCATTTATATTATCGCCCCTAAACTGATCAAGATCTAAAGACAGTCTGCCTTTGTTGACCGAATCGCGCCTGTAGGTGTATACGCGTACGCCGGCACTATCGGGTCCGCTCACACGCGATTCAAAAGCCCAGTTTGTGCCGCGGGCACCTTTAGGTTTTACCGTTTTATTAATTTCGGCTATAGCTTCCTGCTTCTCGGCAGGTTTCATATTTTTCAGGTCTTGCCGTTGAAGGTGGTATCATTGTTATGGATGCTAATACTTACTTCCTTAGGCTTCTGCGCAAACAGGAATTGTGGTATTGCCAGCGCCAGCACAACGCCCGCGGTAAAAAGTACTTCAAAGCTGGAATTGAAAAAACGGTTTTTCATATTTATGATGTTTTAAGTTGTGCAATAAGTAAAGGTAAAAAATGTTACTAATCAATAGGTTAAGGCGGCACTTCAAAAGTTGTTAAAAATTGTTAAAATGGTATGGTCCGCCGTATTTTAGGTTAAATTTGTTGAAGTATGAAAAAAAGAAGTATAGGTTTAATTATTGGCTTAATGGGGTTTGCCCTGTTAGGGGTAATAGCTATGCAATACTTTTTCCTGCGCCAATCTTATCAGCTCCAGTCTAAGCTGTTCGATCGCTCGGTTACTGAGGCGCTCAATACTGTGGTATCAAAGTTAACAAGGCAGGATGCTAACCAGTTTTTAAATAAGAAAGCCGACAGTATTAAATTAATCGGCACCCGCATTCAAATCCGGATAGCCACCAATGAACCGCAAGTTACGCCGCCCCTGGTAACCGAAATTTCTGCTCAGCCTACCAACGCAGAGTCGCGTATACTGCATGACCGTAAGATAGCTCAATTAAAAGACAGCTTGCAGCGTATTATTTTACGCACCAAGGTTGACGAAGAACTTTATGGCACCACCCAGGAAGATATGGTGAACCTGCGCTACCGGATAGAAGAGTATACCGACGATCTTGGCAATATACATCAGCGTATTTTACCTCCCGAAATTACCCAGGTAATATCCAATACGGCCAATAAGCAAAAAGGCAAACTCAATAAATACGATACTTCTTACTATAAGTATATTGACCCGCTGCTTGGTAAACAGGTAGTGGCCGTTACTACCATAAACCCCATATGGCAGCGCGAACACGACCGTAAGCTTAAAGCGCAGCGGATGCGCCGTATTCAGGAGATGCTCAAGGCCGATTCGCTTGCACAGCTTAAGCCTACAAGCTCTACCGTTATGGACAAAGTAGCCGAAGAGTATAAAAAAGCCGACCAGCCATTAAAAAACCGTATCAATACGTTCTGGCTCGATTCGCTGCTGCGCTTCGAACTGGCTAACAAAGGTATTACCCTGCCCTTTAGCTATGAGGTAAGCACCGCCAATAACGATTCGCTCATATTTTCAAAGGCTTATGATATGGTAGGCCAAAAGCCGGTATTTAACGTGGCCGATACTTACCGCACGCCTATTTTTACCCAGGATGTAGTGAACGACCCCGGCCGTTTACAGGTTTATTTCCCTGACAAAAATTCGCACATTATTAACACCATGACCTATATGCTGTCTATCAGCGGGGGATTATTGTTGGTGCTCATATTCTGCTTTGGTTATACCATATTCTCCATTCTGCGTCAAAAAAAGATCTCGGAAATGAAGACCGATTTCATCAACAACATGACGCACGAGTTTAAAACGCCGGTATCTACCATTATGATTGCCAGCGAGGCTTTAAAAGATCAGGAAATTATTGCCGATAAGGCGCGTGTAGCCCGCCTGGCCAATATTATTTACGAAGAAAACGAGCGTTTAGGCAGCCATATTGAACGCGTACTCAACATTGCCCGTATTGAGAAGAACGACTTTAAGCTGGATAAAAAGCCGGTAGAGGTAAACGAGTTGATTACGGATGTGCTCGACAGTATGCAGCTTAAACTGCAGAAGAACAACGCCGAAGTTGATTTACACCTGGATGCCGATTACGATGTGATCAAAGCTGACGAACTGCACTTTTCTAACGTGATCTATAATTTAATAGATAACGCTATCAAATACAGTCGCGAAAATCCGCATTTAACCATATCTACCCTAAATAAAGGCAACCAGCTTATTATACGTGTGGCTGATAAAGGTATTGGCATGAGCCGCGACCAGCAGGCTAAAATATTTGAACAGTTTTACCGCGTGCCCACCGGTAACCTGCACGATGTAAAAGGCTTTGGCTTGGGCTTGAGCTATGTAAACACTATTGTGAAGCGGTTAGAGGGGATGATTAGTGTACGGTCGGAAAAAGAAAAAGGCTCCGAATTTGAACTGAAATTCAACGTAACTGCATGAAACGAATATTACTGGTAGAAGACGACCCTAACCTGGGCAACCTGTTGCAAGACTATTTGCAGCTGAAAGGTAAATTTGAAGTAGTGCTGAGTACCGATGGCGATGCCGGTTTAAAGGAGTTCACTAAAAGCGATTTTGACCTGCTGATATTGGATGTGATGATGCCTAAAAAAGATGGCTTCACCTTAGGCAAGGAAATAAGAAAAATGAACCAGCAGGTACCCATTATATTTGCCACAGCCAAAGCCATGATTGAAGATAAAACCCAAGCTTTTGGCTTGGGGGGCGATGATTATATTACCAAGCCTTTTCGTATTGAAGAATTATTACTGCGCATTAACGCCTTGCTGAAACGTGCAGCCACCCCCGATGCTAAAGAGGAAGAAAAGCCAACGCAGTTTAATATAGGTAAATACTTTTTCGATTTTACCTCCCAGGTTATCACTTCTGATGGCGTTCAGCAAAAACTTTCTACCAAAGAAGCCGCCTTGTTGCGCCTGCTTTGCCTGCATAAAAACGAAGTCCTTACGCGCGAAGAGGCCCTGCTCAACATCTGGAATGACGATAATTACTTTAACGGGCGAAGCATGGATGTTTTCTTAAGCAAAATTCGTAAGTACTTAAAAGACGACCCCCGTGTAGAGATCATTAATGTGCATGGGAGAGGCTACAAGCTGCTGGTTAACTAAACAACCACCCGTCATTGCGAGCGATAGCGAAGCAATCTCTGCGTAGGCCCGCCCAATCTGTTACCTGGCGTATAACGATTGCTTTTTACCTCGCAAAAACGATTTGTGACTCATTGAGCTTTCGGTAGCCTATCGATGCATTTCGAGGCATACATTCAATTAAAAGTCGCCATTTGTTAAATCTCTTAATAAATCTGCCCATTTGTAACAAATAATTTAGGCTTTTGCTCAAATTTTTATGATTTTAATTGAATAGGTTTGCTGTAACGCTAATTAACTATTCAAAACATGAAAAAAACCTTACTTATTTCTTTGATGGCTGCCGGTTTATCCCTATCGGCAACAGCACAAGAAGTGATTGACCAGGCTGCGGTTCAAAAAATACGCGAAGAAGGCCTCAATCACTCCCAAGTGATGAAAACTGCTTTCTATCTAACCGATGTAGCCGGTCCGCGTTTATCAGGATCTCCCGGTTTAAAAAATGCACAAAACTGGGCCGTAAAAGAATTGAAAAGCTACGGATTGGTAAATGCTAAGTTAGAGCCTTGGGGTAAATTTGGAAAAGGCTGGCAGGTTAATAAAAATTATGCAGCTATCACCGTTCCTTACTATCATGCCATTATCGCCATCCCTAAGGCTTGGACCAGCAGCACCAAAGGCCCCGTTAAAGGCGATGTAATGCTCCTTAAAATAGATACCTTAACCGATCTGCCTAAATATAAAGGACAACTGGCCGGTAAAATTATAATTATAGACAATAACGCACCAGCCTTAGTACGCAGCAAAAACCCTGATCTTTCCCGCTACACCGACGAAGATTTGGCTAAGATGGCTGCTGCAACACCGGCTGTAGCCGGTGGCAGGGCTAGGCCTGATGCCGCTGCTGCTAACCCGCAAATGGCAGCCCTGCTGGCCGCACGCCGTAAGGCTACCGCTATGCGAGGCGCTATCAGTTCTTTTTTACAGCAAGAAAATGTAGCCCTGATATTAAGCCAGGGCCGTGGTACCGATGGTACTGTGTTTACCACTAACGGAGCTTCTTATGCCGATACGGCAAAGGCTGCCCTGCCCGAACTGGAAACCAGCGGCGAAGACTTCTTGCGTTTGGTACGCTTGCTGCGTGCCGGCCAAAAAGTACAAATGGAGGCCGATGTACAAACCCAGTTTTATAGCAACGATCTGCAAGGCTACAACGTAATTGCCGAAATACCTGGTACCGATAAAAAGCTGAAGGAACAGGTAGTGATGATTGGCGGTCACTTTGACTCATGGCATGGTGGTACCGGTGCTACCGATAACGCCGCAGGTAGCGCCGTAATGATGGAAGCCATGCGCATATTGAAAGCTACCGGCTTTAAACCAAAACGCACTATTCGTATTGCTTTATGGAGTTCTGAAGAGCAGGGTTTGTATGGTTCACGTGGTTATGTGGCCGCGCACTTTGGTAAAAAAGATTCATTAAAAGCTGAACAATCAAAACTATCGGCCTACTATAACCTGGATAATGGTACTGGTAAAATACGCGGTGTTTACTTGCAGGGCAATGCTGCGGTTGGGCCTATCTTCCAAAGCTATTTAGAGCCGTTTAAAGATTTGGGCGCTACTACGGTCACCATCAGCAACACGGGCGGTACCGATCACCAGTCTTTCGATGCCGTAAATATTCCAGGTTTCCAATTTATACAGGATGGTATGGATTATAACACCCGTACTCACCACAGTAATCAAGACACTTACGACCGTTTGGTAGAAGATGATTTGAAACAGGCGGCTACCATTGTGGCTTCGTTTGTTTACCATACCGCACAACGTGCTGAGATGCTTCCGCGTAAAGAGGCACCTAAAACTACTGGTACTAACTAAGCGTTTATCAATAAAAAAAAAGCAGGCTATCCATGAAGGTAGCCTGCTTTTTTTTTATAAGTAAGAATCAGACCTTAACGATGCCCTAAAATTAGCCATAATTGCTTCACCACATGATAAGCTGCCAGCCCAAAAAACAATATGGCAATAGCCGTATTAATAACCTGTGTACTCAGCGCAAACTTACCTTGAATATAGGTAGCCGATTTGGCATAGGCATACAAACACAAAAAAGACCCGGCTGCCGAACCTAAGCTAAAGATGATGAGGGGGAACAGTCCCGGTAATATCCATTCATGCGCCAGCAGGTAAGTGCCGGCTATCATCCAGAAAATAATTTGCATAGGGTTAACAATGGCCAGTATAATGCCATAACGGATGCTTTCTTTATCTGAGTAATTGGATTTAGGTTCCTTTTTGCGGTTAACCCAGGTAATGGTGCCTAAGGTGCCAAACAGAACAACCATGATCCAGTCGATAATGGTTTCTACATGGGGTTGTACCGACAGCCACTTGGCGGCCTGCATAAAAAAGAAGGTAAACACGAACTCTACACATGAAAAGGCAATGATAAAGCGTAAGGCCTGCCGTATGCCTCGGTTAATGGCCAGCGTGGTTAAGGTAAGGTTAATATTGCCGGGTGGTATGTAACCCACAAAGTTGACGATCAGCCCCAGGAAAAAGGTTAGGAAAATCATGGACTCAAAAGTAACCTGTTTTTTGAGATTTGTACGACCAATTTATTTGAGTAAGCACCGAATTTAAACTTTCTTTGCATTTTGTAATTAAACACAAGGAATGCCCGCTCCAAAAATTATCTCCCTGCTGCCCTCTGCCACCGAAATTGTTTGCGCTTTAGGGCTGGAAAGCCAGCTGGTTGGCCGCTCGCACGAATGCGATTATCCCGAAACGGTAAAGCAGTTGCCCATATGCTCGTACGACCGCATTGGCGCCGGTTTAAGCAGTTTGGCTATCGACCAGCAGGTAAAGCAATTATTAACCAATGCTATTTCGGTATACGAGGTAAATACGGAACTCATGAAGCAGTTGGCGCCCGACGTGGTGATTACACAAGACCAGTGTGCGGCCTGCGCCGTATCGCTGCCCGAGGTAGAGCAGGCGCTGGCTAATGAGCTGGAAAAACCCGCCCGCATCGTTTCGTTACAGCCCGATAGCCTGGCCGATATTTTTGACAGTATACAACAGGTGGCCCGTGCATTAAATGCTGAGCCTGCCGGCAATGCTTTACTGGAAGACTTGCAGGAACGCGTTGACCTCATACAGCACAAGCTTAAATTTATAGAGAACAAACCCACCGTGGCCTGTATAGAATGGCTGGAACCGCTCATGGTATCGGGCAATTGGGTACCCGAGCTGGTGCAAATAGCCGGCGGCACGCCGGTACTGGCTGAAACCGGAAAACATTCGCCCTATGTAGAGTGGGTAGATCTACGTTTGCAGGACCCCGAAATTATTGTGGTAACAGCCTGTGGCTTTTCTATTGAGCGTACGCTGAAAGAAATTGACCTGCTGCTGCAACTGCCCGGCTTTGCCGATTTGCAGGCTATAAAAAACAAACGTTTCTACATTGCCGATGGCAACCAGTACTTTAACCGCCCCGGTCCGCGTATTGTAGATTCAATTGAGATTTTAGCCGAGATCATCTATCCTAAACAATTCATTTTTGGCTACGAAGGCGAGGGTTGGATAAAGTTTGAAGTTTGATATTTCCCCTCCTTGGATGGGGTGCGCGGGATTGTGTAAGGGCAGGCGTGGGCATTCACTGATAGATTGATGACTATGGCGTTTCCCTCCGGGCCGCGCTATGCGCTCATACTGCACAGGCCTTAGCTACCAGGCCGGTATCCACTCCTATCGCTAACACAAAACCGGCTCGGGCCTTATATACCTGTTACAATTGTTACATCTGTTAAAGGTGTTACACCTTTCAAAAATTGCATTTAAATGCTGCAAACGCAGGGTGCAGGTGTTACACCCTCTGCAAAAGTGTTACAAGTGTTACATGGTGTTACGCTCGTTACATGTAACACCTGCCAAAAATATTCCTCTTTTATTTCAATACAGGATCTAATGCAAACCCCTGAACTTCGCTGCTATAGTCCAACGCTCAGCCCTGCATAGTAATTCCTCAAAGGTGCCGGGTTATAATAGCGGTTACCTACGGCATTCAAATCGTTACCCAGGCTATATTTCTTGTTAAGCAGGTTATCGCCTCCGGCAAACACATTCAGTTTAAACTTGCGGCCGGTATTAACTTGCCAGCCTGCTTTGGCTTGCAGCAGGTGGTACGAACCTGCATAAACCGTATTGGCATCGTTAACGGGCAGGCGGGCCGTATAGTTGTGCTGTACAAACAGGTAAACAGATTGTGGTAACCTAAACTGTAAACTGCTTACGGCTACCTGCCAGGGTACACCAGTTAAGCGGTTGCCCGAGTAATTGGCATTGTTCACTATATAATCCCGAAAGCTGAACCTGCTCAGCGTAAAGGCTTCGTTAAACTGTATGCCTCTTATAAAGCCGCTGGTTTTGGGCGGTAGGATCCACCCGGTAAAATTAACCTCTA
>Ga0247807_10001742_pt1 | contig 12480 bp, 9 predicted proteins | sample UWRJL074202C1_FD_179931 | JGI IMG/M metagenome (GOLD analysis project Ga0247807, IMG submission 179931) | Plant litter microbial communities from Arlington Agricultural Research Station in Wisconsin, United States - UWRJ-L074-202C-1 | ecosystem: Environmental > Terrestrial > Plant litter >...
ATATAGACCTCTGGCATACTACATACCAGTTGTCTTCTTATATCCCAACCAGTAAATCTATGAGGCGTGTCCTGACAATTCACGATCTTAACTTTTTACATGAAGGTAAATCATCCTCCAAAACAAATAAATATCTAAAAAAACATCAAAAAAATATTGACTTAGCTGATCATATTGTGGCTATTTCAAACTTCACCAAACAGGATATCCTGAAAAATCTGGATATCGGAGATAAACCGATCACCGTCATCTATAATGGTTGTGCAGAAGGAATACTGTCAGCCTCAGAAAAACCAGCTTATACAGCTGATACTCCGTTCCTTTTTGCTTTAGGAACAGTAAATCCGAAGAAAAATTTCCACGTTTTAATACCCCTGCTGGGTGGCAATGATTTTGAACTGATTATTGCAGGGAAAATTGAACCTGATTACAGAGATAAAATAATGGAAGAAGCGACCATCCATCAGGTAGCACACAGAGTAAAAGTGATTGGCCCGGTTTCTGAACAGGAGAAATTATGGTACTATAAAAACTGTGAGGCTTTTTTATTTCCCTCCATTGCTGAAGGATTTGGTATTCCCCCAATAGAAGCCATGAGATTTGGAAAACCAACTTTCCTTTCCAGCGCAACTTCTTTACCTGAAATCGGAGGAGATGTAGCTTACTATTTTAACACTTATGAACCTGCTGACATGAAAAAAGTATTTGAAGACGGAATGAATACTTATAGCCGGACTCAGCCAGCAAAGCAAATCATCAATCACACCAAACAGTTTAACTGGGCTCACAGTGCTGAAGCCTATTGGAAAGTTTACAGAGAGACCTTAAATCAATAAACTTACTCAGCGATAAAGTCTATAGCCTGGGTCATTTTACTGATTACAGCTTCCCAGCTATAATTAGCATTAATATAATTCTTACCATTCTGCTGTAAAAGTGCAAGATCCAGCTCATCATTTAATATCTTATCTGCAGCAGATTTAAAACTTTCAAAATCATTAAAAGTAAATCCTGCCTGACTATTTTCTATATGATCTTTAAGCACTTCACAATCCCTGTTAGCAATAACCGGGACCCCGGCCAGCATACCTTCTAAAGTAACCAATGATAAACTTTCATAAAAAGAAGGCATAATCAGGGCTTTTGCTTCTTGTAATAATGCATATTTAATATCATCATCTACAAAACCCATACTGATAATATCCTCATTTTCAGGGATGTCCATAAATGCAGTTCCAACCAGCACTAATTTCACAGGACTACCTGTAATTTCTTTGTATTTCAGAAAATTCTGAAACAGGATTTCCCCACCTTTATCGGGATCAATCCGCCCGATATAGATCATATATGGCCCATTAGATTTTAAAATCTCAGCAGCGCTGTACTTTCGTTCAGGTATTATTTTTTCAATTCCCGCCCCAATGATATCGCTATAGATATCTTCATTATCAAACAACCGGTTTACCAGTCTTTTTTCGGAAAGAGTAAGGTATAAAATAGCTCTTGGCAATTTAAAGAAAGACTTATATACGGGCAGGTAAATAGCTTCTTCATCATGCGCAGTAGGAATTAAAATGGAACGGTCAGCAACTGCCTTAAGCCCATAAAGCGTTGGAAAATAAAGATAAGTGAAAAAGATAAGCGCGTCATATTCATTTTGATTGGCTTCCAGATAACTGATCAGCCCAGGTGTAAATGGCCCCTGCTGTTTAGACCATTCATAACTTGTCTGTTCAAAATCTGTACGGTCCGGGATTCCAGCTAAGTTTAATATTCTTTGAGAGAAAGACCTCGATTGTAGTTTTCTAACTAAACGATGCACTTTACTCCTGTTTCTTTCCTGAGGTACACTAAACCTTTTTACTGTCACCCCGTTGATTGTTGTTGTTCCTTCTGGATATTCATTAGCCCATGTAAAATAATCCTTAGCACAAGAAGTCAGGATTTCCACCTCATATAGTGAGCTTAGTTTTTCTGCCAATGTTCTGCAAAGATACTCCGCACCTCCATTCACTTCTAAACCGTACCGCTGTACAACTAAGGCAATCTTTTTCATTGGAATATTTATTTTGTAGTAATATGTCTTTAATGATGCCTAAGCGCAAACCCGGTTTAACAGTGAGCAAACCACTATGCGCTTAACAGCACAAACTTACAAAAAAACAAACTGGATCTGTTTCGGCAGTATTTCAATAAAATTAACATTACCTTCGGATCTTTATTTACTCCAAAAAATGAGGAATAAAGGGCTTTAAACGGTAATTATGAGTACTAAAATATCAATAATTACCGTCAATTATAATGATAATTCCGGGTTACAAAAAACAATTAAAAGTGTTTTAAATCAGTCTCTCCGAAATTTTGAATTTATAATCATCGACGGTAACAGCAATGATGGAAGTAAAGAATTTCTGCAACAAAATACTGATCAGTCTATACGCTGGGTAAGTGAACCAGACCGCGGTATCTACCATGCTATGAACAAAGGTATCAAAATGGCTACCGGACAATATTTACTATTCTTAAATAGCGGCGATATATTATTCGATAATGAAGTAATTAAACAGGTTGATATTAAAATAGATGGAACATACGGCATTTATTATGGTGATATTATCTTTGCAGAACACAAACAACAAAAAAAAGTAGTATTTCCTGATACATTATCATTTACTTTCTTTTTCAAACAGAGTTTATCTCACCAGGCCAGTTTCATCAAAAAAACACTTTTTGATGAGATATTTCCTTACAATGAAGATTTCAAAATAGTATCAGACTGGGAATTCTTTATTTATGCCATCTGCAAAAAAAATGTCTCTTATAAACACTTAAACATATTAACTACCATTTATGATGGAAATGGTATTTCATCAAATTCTGATAATCTTAAATTGATGTATCAGGAACGTAAGATATCGCTGCTTAAACATTTCCCCGCTTTTATAGCTGATTATACTCAGATAGCAGAGCTGGAACACAAGAGGGTAAAGCAATTCTTTTATATCAAAGAGCATCCTGTTGCCTGGAAGGTTTTAAAGGCCTTTATCAAGCTAATTCTCTTATTTATTCCAAAAAAACACTTCACTAAACCTCAGAATCCTGATTAATTAAAGATGACGTTACAAATACAAGTTTATATCTTTGGCAGGCAAAAAGAACATAATTAAAGAATGACAAGAATACTCTTAGACCCGGAAATATTTATTATTCAGGAATTTGGTGGTATCTCCAGATATTATACAGAGCTCTATAGTGCATTCGAAAATAATTCTGAAACTAAAATTACCTGTCCGATTCTTTATACCGATAATATTCATTTCAAAGAAAGTCCGCTTTTTGAATACAGCTACCAGAAAAGAAACTCTTTTCTAATAAAGTGCAGTGAATTAGTCAGAAGTTATTTACCTAGAAAACTAAAAAAGAAAAGCAAGGCAGAAACTATATCTTTATTAAAGAAGCAAGAATTCGACGTATTTATTCCTACTTATTATGACCCCTATTTTCTTCCTTATTTAGAAAATAAGCCTTTTGTTCTTACCGTGTATGATATGATCCACGAATTATATCCACACTATTTTACAAACGACAAAACTACTGTTCCAAACAAAAAAATATTGATAGAAAGTGCAGCTAAAATAATTGCCATTTCAGAAAGTACTAAAAGAGATATATTAAGAATTTATCCGAGTATCCCAGCACAGAAAATTGATATAGTTTATTTAGCACATACTATTAAAATGGATGCTCAGACTGAAATACAAACTCCTGAAAACTATATTCTATTTGTTGGTAACAGAACAGTTTATAAGAATTTCATCTTCTTTCTGAAAGCTGCTTTACCTATTTTAAGAAATCGTAAAGACCTTTTTATTCTTTGTGCTGGTGGAAATAGCTTTAATGAAGAAGAAATTCAGCTGATTAATGAATCCGGGGTAAGAGATCAGCTGATACAGCGTAACTTTAAGGACTCAGAATTAGCTGATTATTATAAAAAAGCCTTATGTTTTGTCTTTCCATCAGAATATGAGGGATTCGGCATCCCTGTACTGGAAGCAATGGCATGCGGCTGTCCGGTGATTTTAGCAAACCATAGTTCCTTTCCTGAAGTGGCTGGAGATGCAGGCATTTATTTTAAACTTAATCATGCCGCTGACTTAAAGGAAAAGCTAATCCTGCTGTTAGACAATCCAGATATCAGAAACGACTATAAATTGAAAGGTTTGACCCAGGCCAGTAAATTTAACTGGAAAAAAACAACAGATGAATGTTTAAAAGTTTATCAAACAATATTATGACGAAGCAGACTGCAATTATAACAGGTATTACCGGACAGGATGGGGCTTATCTGGCCGAATTATTACTTCGTGACAATTTTACAGTGATCGGTTTGACACGCGGTTACCACAATGATAACTTAAATGGCCTTTCCTATCTGGGAATAAAAGAAAAAGTCACATTAATGACCTGCGATTTACTGGATATCTCACAGCTTATAAAGATTATCCAGCAGGTCAAACCTACCCATATTTACAATCTGGCCGCACAAAGTTCCGTATCCCTTTCTTTTCAGCAGCCAATCGGAACCTTTCAATTTAATACACTAAGTGTATTTAATCTTTTAGAAGCCATAAAAATGGTAGATAAAACTATTCGTTTTTACCAGGCCAGCAGTAGTGAGATGTATGGAAAAGTAAATAATCTGCCTATTACCGAAAATAGCGTACTGCACCCTCTGAGTCCTTATGCAATCTCTAAAGCAGCGGCACATTTTACTTGTATCCACTACCGGGAAAGTTATAAATTACATGTGAGTTGCGGAGTGCTTTTTAACCACGAATCCTACCTCAGACAAAATACTTTCTTTGTCAAGAAGGTCATACAGGAAAGTATCAAACTAAGCAAAGATCTGCTTGATGTGCTTAAAGTAGGTAATATTGATATTAAAAGGGATTTTGGATATGCTCCTAAGTATACAGAAGCTATGTATCTGATTCTTCAGCAGGAACAGCCGTCTGATTACCTGATTTGTTCGGGACAAACCATAAGCCTGCGTGAAATTATTCATTATATCTTTGATAAATTGAGTTTATCTTATAACCTGTATCAGATAGATGATCAGTTATACAGACCTGCAGAGATAGAAAACATTTATGGTAATAATACGAAAGCCAAACAGGAATTAGGCTGGATATATGATCTGGATATCTATCAAACTTTAGATTTGCTATTGAAAGAAGAATTGGAAAATAATTCTTAGCTCAGCTTAGATTTGACAAGATCAAAATCTTTCGGCAAAAGAGATTCCTTTTCGGGTACAGCTTTGCGATCAAATTTGTTAACTATCTTTTTCATTTTCCTGATAAAAAATGGATCCCGGCTCAATATGAAAGGATTATCTGATAGTTTTTTCCTGGTAAACAAATGATTACTCTGTCCGTCTGTATAGAAATTATATCCCAATGCACCTGCAATGTAATCAAGAGATTTTTCGGTATGTAATGCAATATGCTGCCCTGTCTCTGGTATAAAATACCACCAGTCTTCTATAGAAGTTAATTTCTGTCCTGGTTGTATTTCTGTTGTAAACAAGATATTGTCTCCGTATTTTGCTATTGTTTCTATTTCGGTAACCGGATTGGACATATGCTCAAATACCTCAAAAGCAGTTACTAATTCAAATTTTTTGTCAGCCCACAGTTCACTGACATCAAAATGTTCAGCAAATAAATTCTGGCAATAAATATCACTATGATAAAAATTATAACCTTTATCCCTCATCATACGCGTAAATAATCCATATCCACCTGCATAATCAAGGTATATTGCATTCGTATCAAAATATTTATTCAATACTTTAATCACGCGTTCTCTAAGCATTTCATTACGCTGAGCAAGTCCCAGATCCAATTTAGTGATTGCAGAAGAATAAGCTTCTTCTAACCAATAAGCCTCTTCAGTTTGAATAAACCCGGTCTCTATACATTGATAATACTTAACATCATACTTACCCAATATTTTTGCATTGAAAATATGTTTTGTTAATCCTCCGGTAACTTTGCTTTTCATTATATTCTATTCTTTAAAACACGTTATTATAACTTTTTATACATCGCATGAGCAATTTAAATAGCTTTAAGATTTTTTTTCAATAAATCTAATAAATCACTTTTGACAGATGCTGCGGAAAAATGACTTAGTGTGTACTCTTTTACTAAAGCACTATACTCAGCATAAGTCTGATCATTTAAAGCTAATAAGCGCTCAATGGTCTCATTTAGCCCGGCCGGAGATAATTCTTCCATTTCGAAGATAAATTTCTCCTCATCGAATCCGCAATACTTACTTACTATAGGAATAATACCTGCAGACATAGGTTCAATTGTGCCTCCCGGTAAGCCGTCAATATAGCTACTTGCAACAGTATAACTGCATTTATCAATAATCTGACTCATTTCTACAGAGTCCATTCTGATGTTTTTATAGAAAAAAACATTAGGGCTCTGATGTAATAGTTTCTGATAATAACTTTCAAACTGGGTATCCATACTTGGTACTACAATGTAGAAATTCAAGTCTCTTCTTAATTTTGCAACTTCCAGCAAAATATGCAACCCCTTCGTTATCAGTTTAGCTCCGGTAAGAAATAAAAAATTCTTCGTGCGGGATTCAGCAGTTTTCAGTTTAAACTGGCTGAATAAGCCAAGAATATTATTATTTAATGAATATAGGCTATTTTCAAATCTGGACTCATAGTCTTTGTAAATAAACCCTTTAGCAAGAATAATTGCAAGATCAGCATTAAAAAGAGAAAAATAAGTAGTTGCAGAAATTACATTAGTTTCATTTGCAATCCATAGTCCGGATAATTTATAAAAATCTTTAATACTCCTTAAACACATTTCATTATGCAAATTTTCATGTGCACCGGTCACAAACATGATCCGGGGGATACTCCGGTCAGGATGATAAAAGGACTTCTCAAAACAATATCCCATTCCAAATATCACTGCATATTTTCCATAATCAATTTCAGAAATCTGATCAAAATAACTTACCACATCAACATTGTATCTCAACTCAGAAAAGCTTTCTGCAACGATATGAGAAGTAATATAATTTTGGTGAGTAAAATGATTAGCCCGATAAAATGGCTGTGTTATATAAGATATAAGCACTGTCTTTTCATAATTTGTTTTATACAAATTATAAATTGGTGCAACATCCGGATTCACGACAGCCACTCCAAATACTTTATTGATTTTTTTGCTGATACTTCTTTTTATATTCATTTTAAAATGCCGCTCCTTTTGGCAAAACTGGACAATATCCCAAACAGGATGCTAATTTAGTTTTAATACCATAAAAAACGCCCTGTTAAAAATCTTTTTAACAGGGCGTTTTGGTATGAGTTATTTATAAACTTATAACTTTCTTTTTACTTCTACTTGTTCATAAGCTTCAACGATATCACCAACTTCAATGTTATTAAAGTTCTGTATGTTCAGACCACATTCGTAACCTCTTGCTACTTCTTTCACGTCATCTTTATAACGTTTCAGTGAAGCCAGCTCACCAGTATAGACAACTACACCATCTCTTACAATACGGATCTTACTATTACGTGTGATTGTACCATCCAGTACCATACAACCAGCAATGGTTCCCACTTTCGTGATTTTGAAGGTATCTCTGATCTCTACATTGGCAGTAATTTTCTCCTGGAATTCAGGAGCAAGCATACCTTCCATCGCAGCTTTGATCTCATTGATCGCGTCATAGATGATAGAATACAAACGAATATCGATTTGTTCCGCTTCAGCAAGCTTTCTTGCACCTGAAGAAGGACGAACCTGGAAACCAATGATAATCGCATCAGAAGCCGAAGCTAACAATACATCAGATTCTGAAATCTGACCTACTGCTTTACTGATGATATTGATCTGAATTTCTTCAGTTGATAGTTTCAGTAACGAATCGGCCAATGCCTCAATTGAACCATCCACATCACCTTTAACAATCAGGTTAAGCTCTTTAAAGTTACCAATCGCTAAACGACGGCCAATCTCATCCAGCGTAATATGTTTCTGTGTTCTCAAGCCCTGCTCACGCATTAATTGTAAACGTTTGTTTGCAATTTCTCTCGCTTCAGACTCATTCTCTACTGCATTGAATTTATCACCTGCTGTAGGTGCGCCTTGCATACCCAGCACCTGTACGGGTACTGAAGGACCAGCTTGTTCTACTTTTTGTCCACGTTCGTTAAATAATGCTTTTACACGACCACTGTAACTACCCGCCAAAATCGGATCACCAACTTTTAATGTACCAGCCTGAACCAGTACAGTAGTTACAATACCACGTCCTTTATCTAAGGTCGCTTCAATTACACTACCGGTAGCGCGTTTATTAGGATTAGCTGTTAATTCTAATAATTCAGCTTCCAATAATACTTTATCCAATAAAAGATCAACGTTTAAGCCGCTTTTACCTGAGATCTCCTGAGACTGAAATTTACCACCCCAATCCTCTACCAGGATATTCATAATTGATAACTGCTCACGAATTTTATCAGAGTTTGCACCCGGCTTATCAATTTTAGTGAAGGCAAATACCAAAGGAACACCAGCTGCCTGAGCGTGACTGATTGCTTCTTTAGTCTGAGGCATCACTGCATCATCCGCTGCAACCACAATAATTGCAATATCTGCTACTTTCGCACCACGTGCACGCATCGCTGTAAAAGCTTCGTGACCCGGTGTATCCAGGAAGGTTACTTTTTTACCAGTAGGTGTAGTTACCATATAAGCACCAATATGCTGTGTAATACCACCCGCTTCACCAGCTACAACATTCGCTTTACGGATATAATCCAGTAAGGATGTCTTACCATGATCGACGTGACCCATGATTGTAACTACCGGTGCTCTTGGCACTAAATCTTCAGGATTATCTGATTCTTCAATAATACTATCGCCTTCATCATCTGGTTTAACGAATTGTATTTCGTAACCAAACTCATCTGCAACGATCGTTAATGTCTCTGCATCTAAACGCTGATTGATCGAAACGAACATACCAAGACTCATACAAGTACCAATAATTTTGGTAACCGGTACATCCATCATACTCGCCAGTTCATTTGCCGTAACAAATTCTGTTACTTTCAACACTTTAGACTGTAGTTCCTGCTCCATTGCAGCTTCTTCCGCAGAAAGAGCCACATCATCACGTTTGCCACGACGCAGTTTTGCACGCTGTGCAAATTTACCAGATTTACCAGCTCCGCTTAAACGTGCAAGTGTTGCTTTAATCTGATCTTGTATTTCTTTTTCCGTAGGTTCTTCTTTAGAGCCTCCAGGTCCGCCTGGTTTGCTATTTCTAAAGTTAGGCCTGTTGGCTGTATTGTTTGTATTGTTCCTGAAATCAGGTCTGTTAGTAAAGGTAGGCGCTCCTGCAGGTTTTGCAGGTGCAGCAGGATTATTTCCGCTTTGCTGACCAGGCGCTGAAGGATTATGACCTCCTGACGACTGATTTTGTCCAGGTGCACCCGGAGCCTTTTTACGCTTGCGTTTCCTTTTCGCATCATTGCTGTCAGCTGAAGAAGCAACAGGTTGTGATTTACGTTCAGGCGTTGTCGGCAAGACAATTTTACCAATAATATTTGGTCCGGAAAGTTTTACAGAACGGGCTTTAATAACCTCGACTTCGTCAGGTTTATCCGCTTTCGGCGCAACAACTTCTTTAACCGGCTCTGCTTTAACAACAGGTGATTCCACAGGTTTTTGTTTTTCTTCTTTAACTTCTTCCACAGCTTTAACTACTTCAGGTTTAATTTCAACAGGCTTAGCCTCAATAGGTTTTTCTACTGGCTTAACTTCCTCCTGAACTACCTTAGGTGCCTCCGGGATAATTGCTGCTGGCACAACAGGTGCTTCTGCAGGAGCAGCCGGAGTAACCACCGGAGCTTCCGCTTTAACAACTTCAGCAACTGGAAGTTCTTCTTTTTTAGCAGGGCGGGTCTTAGCGTTTAAATCGTCGAGATTAATTTTTCCTACAATTTTAACACCTTTCAGCGTTCCTTCTTCAACCTTTTCAGCTTCTTTTTCTACCTCTGCTGCTTTTTCAGGAGCAGGTACAGGCGCAGGAGCTGCTTCTTCCTTAGGTTTCTCAACCGCAGGTGGCGTATAGGAATGAAGGTTTTTAATTAAAATACCCTCGCTTTCGAATTCAGCATTCTTTCTAGGTGCATCAGCAACTTTCTCAGTTACTTCAGGCTCATCACGACGAATTTTACCTATAACAATTTGATTGGCTTCTTCTTTTACGATTTTATCTCCCTGAAACTCTTTCAATAATGCATTATACATATCGCGGGAGAGTTTAGTGGTGGGTTTATTCTCAACAGAAAAGCCTTTCTTTTCTAAAAACTCAACGGCCGTAGCTATCCCTACGTTAAGTTCCTTAACTGCTTTGAATAAAATTATTGGTTTGTCGTCTGACATTGATATCCTATTTTTTCTTAATTCTTATACAAAAGTAACGTTTATTCTTGTTTTTTCTCATCAAGTCAACGCTTATTCAAATTCTGACTGTAATATACTGATAACTTCTTTAATAGTTTCTTCCTCCAGGTCAGTTCTTTTTACTAATTCGTCTACTGACAGCGCTAGTACGCTTCTTGCTGTATCACAACCAATTGCTTTCAATTCATCGATAATCCAGCTATCGATTTCATCTGAGAATTCTTCGATATCCACATCTTCATCTTCTTCACCAGCTTCACGGTAAACATCAATTTCATAGCCAGTTAATTTTCCGGCAAGCTTAATATTATGTCCGCCACGGCCAATTGCAAGAGAAACCTGATCCGGCTTCAGGTAAACCGAAGCATGTTTAGTTACGTCATCCAGTTTAATTGAAGTGATCTTAGCAGGACTCAAAGCTCTTGTGATATAAAGAGAAATATTAGTAGTGAAATTGATTACATCAATGTTCTCATTTTTAAGTTCTCTCACAATTCCATGAATACGTGAACCTTTCATACCTACACAAGCACCCACCGGGTCAATTCTGTCATCATAAGATTCAACAGCAACTTTAGCACGCTCTCCTGGTTCACGAACGATTTTCTTAATGGTAATTAAACCGTCAAAAATCTCAGGAACCTCAATCTCGAACAAACGCTGTAAAAATTCAGGAGCAATTCTTGAAATGATAATCTTTGGTGTGCTATTCATCATATCCACCTTTAAGATTACTGCACGTACAGTATCACCTTTTTTGAAATAATCAGCTGGTATCTGTTCTGTTTTAGGCATGATCAACTCATTACCTTCATCATCCAGTACTAGCGTTTCTTTTTTCCAAACCTGGTAAACTTCTCCGGTTACGATTTCTCCAACTCTGTCCTTATATTTCTTAAAGATCTCGTCTTTCTCTAATTCAAGTACTTTAGATACCAGTGTCTGACGCGCAGCTAAAATAGCTCTTCTTCCGAAACTCTCTAAAGTAATCTGCTCAATGTAGTCATCTCCAACTTCCATATCAGCATCTAACTGCTTAACCTCAGCTAATTCGATTTCAAGATCATCATCTTCAGAAAAGCCGTCTTCCATTACTTTTCTTGTCCGCCAGATCTCTAAATCACCATTATCAGGGTTAACGATTACATCACAATTCTCATCAGTACCATATTTCTTACGTAACATGCTACGAAATACTTCTTCCAGCACACTGATCACCGTAGGACGGTCGATGTTCTTGAACTCTTTGAATTCTTGAAATGAATCGATTAAATTAATATTGCTCATTTTTATTTAAATGAAATTAAAACCTTTGTTTCTATTATATTATTAAAGTCCAGACTGGTTTCAACCAATTGTGCTTTCTTTCCTTTTTCTTTTACTTTCGCTTCTATAGTGATCGACTGCTCATTTACATCCAGCAGTTTTCCTTCCATAATATCACCTCCTGTAATCTTAACACTCAATTCACGTCCGATATTTTTCTCGTACTGTCTTTTAAGTTTCAGAGGTTCGCCAACACCAGGTGAGGAAACCTCCAGATTATATGCTTTTTCAATAGTATTCTCTTCTTCCAGATGAAATCCAACATGCCTGCTAATTGCAGCACAATCCTGAATACTGATCCCCTGGTCACCATCCACATGAATGATTAACTTATTACCAGGCAACAACTTTACTTCAACTAAAAACAACTCCGGTCTGTCCGAAATTTTTTCCTCTACTAATTCTATTACTCTTTTCTCTACTTGCATAAACCAATTTGCGGATAAAAGAAAAGAGGGGACATCTGCCCCCTCTTGCCCCTCTATAACAGTGCAAAGGTAGGGATTTTATTTCAAAAATAAAAACAATTACCGCTTGTAAATCCATTAGCTGTTTACCACATCTAATTTAAAAAAATTAAATAACAGCCTGAAACAGAAAATAAAAAAAATAAAATCAGAGGGAATAAATT
>Ga0247807_10001743_pt1 | contig 12478 bp, 16 predicted proteins | sample UWRJL074202C1_FD_179931 | JGI IMG/M metagenome (GOLD analysis project Ga0247807, IMG submission 179931) | Plant litter microbial communities from Arlington Agricultural Research Station in Wisconsin, United States - UWRJ-L074-202C-1 | ecosystem: Environmental > Terrestrial > Plant litter >...
CTGATACCGATAAAAAATACACCTGCCATTGCCGCTCTTCAAGCTAGCTGAATTGCAAGACATTCTCACACAGTAGAAATCTTTAATAAATCAATTAATAATCAATACAAAAGTCTAATTAAACCATTTATCGTTACAAACAACATAATCGGCATATAAATAGCCCTTAAATCTGTCGATCGATCTCACAATAAAGTATAAATTAACAAAATACATAAGCAATTCAAAAAGGAAACCTTCTCACCTCCAGAGCAAACCATCAAGAAATTCGAAACTAAGCTTCGAAAACTTGCAAATAAAGTCAGAACATCTTCAAGACCTCTGTCTAACAACAATATCAAAAAGAAGATTCTCAAATCCCTTCCCGATACCGAATTCTGGAAAACCTCCAAAGCTCTAGTTCTGACCCTCAAAAGCGACTACATCTCAATGATCAACCTGCTTTCCTCTAACAAGATCGCTAGAACCAATCAACAAGCCAACATTGCTTTTAATACAGACAGTAATACTGTCTGTGGCGGAAGTTCCCATAGCAGGCCTAGAAATAGTCAAGGCCGAGATCGAGGAAAAGGTCGAGGAGAATCATATCATAAAGTTGATAAGAATAAAAAAAGCAAAGACATTAAATACAAATGCTTTTTCTATAATAAAACAGGCCACTTTCAGAAAGATTGCCGCAAATATTTAAAAACTCAGAAAAAAATTAAGAAAAGTATAAAGTCTGAAAAGTCTAATCATAATAAAAAGGCCAATATAGCTATTATTGAAAAATATAATAATTCTACCTATTCTCAAAAATTAGCCCTAAACATAAAAATATATCAAAATACCTAGTTAATTGACTCAGAGACAACCAAACACTTTACTGGAAATCGATCTGACTATACACAGTATACAGCTTGAACTGAGCCTAGAAAGGTACAAATTGCTGACAGTACGACTGTCGAATCGCTGGGATTCGGTATAGTCAAACTAGGCCATACTGACCTTCAAAACATCTAGTTTATACCGACCTTTAATCAACAATTACTGTCAGTTGGAATACTGAATTCTGAAATATACAAATTAATATTCAAAGACGGGAAGATAGTCTGTACATATAACTCATACCTAGTATTTAAAGCTTGTAAAAATCAAGAATCATATACAGTCGATTTATCACCCTCAACTGCAACTATAAACAAAGTATATTCAGATATAACTTCCAAATCAGTCGAAATAGAAATTGACAAGCCAATCAAATCGAAGAATTCTGAATTGTATAACAAGCTGGCATATTATCGATTAGAACATACCAACTACCCTAATATCTTCAGACTGTCAGACAATTCGGAAAGCCTAGTTATATACAAAACTAAGCCTACAGTTGAACAAAACACTTGCAAAGATTATCTAGCCGGTAAGCTGAAAAAATCCTTTGTCAAAAAGACTGATTCTAGACAACTTCAACCTGGCCGACATATCTATACTGATATGTCAGAAATTCTCTCACTATCTATACAAAAATATAAATACTATCTATTAATAATAGACAATGCAACAAAACTTATATAAATTCGGTTTGTCAAATCAAAAAATACAGCAACGATTTTCCCTCTCCTAATAAAGATCATTATCAAAATCAAGGCCAAAACTGATAATACAATATTGAAAATACAATGCAATAGAGATAAAAGAAAATATAGCCAAACCTTCAAGCTGAAATATAAAGAACTTGATATTACCATTAAGCAAAGCCCTAAATACAAACACTCGCTCAATAAAATTACTAAAAGATATATAAGCCTAATCAAGACTAAAATAAGATCAATATTATATAAGGCTAAATTACCTCACAAATTCTAGGATTACTCAGTAAAGCATTCAGTATAGCTTAAAAATCGAGTGCCAACTGAAACTCTTTCTATACCAAATACAATAAAAAAGCTTGCTCAAACTATCACTCTATACAAGGCATAAAATAAAAAGCTTCCCAACTTCACTAAACTGTTAATATTTGATTGCACATATTACCCATTGCTTAATCCAGAACAGAATCCAAATACTCTCACACCTCAAATATTCAAAGATAATTGAATATATATCAGAATAAAGAGAAATAATCTCAAAAAAGCTTATAATATCCGATCCAAAAAAAAAATAGTTAATACTGATAATAATACAGACAAATATAACTTTCCATATACTCGATTAGTCAGCCAAATTGACCAATCAGCACCGAATATTAAGCGAGCTGGCCAATCAGAATCGAGAAGAGCTCAGACGACAGCATTGGCTAATAGTCAAATTGTAATAAATTCAAATCAAGCTCCTTCAAAAAAAGTGCATATTCAGAAATATAAAGCTGTATCAGAACTACTTGAAAATAGTGCAAGATCAAGCCTATCGTTTAAAGAGAAGTTTACAGACTCAATAAATCGGCTAATTATAGCCTTTAAAGCTATATATTTAGAGCCTGAAAGCTCAACTTCCCTAAAGGTTCTCACTCCACCATACAAAGCAATTGATCTTGACGATACATTAGCCTCTGAGAACGCTCAGAATTGGCTGAAAGCTATATTGAGAAAATTGCAAGCTTTCAAAAGTATAAATACCTTCAAGATCCTATATAGAGCCCTGCCGGAGAGCAGAAAGCTCATCTCAAGCCGTTGAGTATTAAAACACAAATTCAATACAGCTCTGCACATGGCTCGTCGAAAAGCTCGACTAGTAATCAGAAGATACAAGCAACAAGCAGAAATTGACTATTTTGAGACTTTTGCTAATATTTTACAATATGCAACGTTCCGAATACTGTATGCTAAAACTGCTGCAGATAATCTAGAAATTAACCATATTAATATCAATACTGTATTTCTCAACCCCGATTTAAAAAAAGAAGTATATATAAAACTGCTACAATTTATTCTTAAAGTATTTCCAAAGCTAAAAAACAAGCATACATATATACAACTAAACAAGGCCCTTTACAGCCTAAAACAAGCTCCCAAAAAATAGTTTGACATAATCAAATCCTACTTTGATAAACTAAGCTTAAAAGCATCGTGTGCAGATCCTAACCTCTTTGTTGACAAAAGTATATATATACTATTATTTATTGACAATATGCTAGTAATAGGCCCCAAAGACCCTGTACAATCCATAAAGAAGAAAATCCTTAATATCTGAAAAAATAAAAACCTTAGAAAAGTCAATATCTTTATTGAATTCCAAATAGAGCGTAATCGAGCTAAGAGGACCCTTCAATTACACCAGACCCTATATACTACAAAGCTATTACAGCATCTAGAAATAGAAAATTCTAATCCAACCAAAATACCCTTTCCGGCCAACACTATACTAAAAAAAGGCCCTGAAAAGAATCAACTGACTAAAGACAATATAATCGTATATCAACAGATCGTAGGCTCAGCAATATACCTAGCTAACTATACAAGACCTAATATCTCATACTGCATTGGCCAATTAGCCCGTTTTATATCAAAGCCATCTAAAACCCACTATCAATTCGCAAAGCATATATTGAGATACTTCAATAAAACCAAAACAATAGAAATTTTGTATCAAAACAAGATAGGCGAAAAGTCCTCTTTATAAAATATATAAACTGATGCAATATAAGAAACAAAAAACAATAGAAAATCTGTCTAGAAATAAGCTTATATAAAATATAGAAATATCGTCAACTGATTGTCAAAAAGATAAAAATCAACTGCTTTAAGCTCAATATATACAGAAATCATATCAGCTTACAGTAATACAAAAGAAGTTGCCTAAATAGAAAAGCTGGCAATGGATATTAATAATAGAAATACAACTGACCAAAGCCCGTATTTGCCTACACTATTTATCGACAACACGTCAGAAATCGACTGGTTTAAAAACGCCAAGATCAATAAAAAATCAAAGCATATTAAGCTTCAATATTACTAAATTAGAAAAAATTTGGTAAAAGAAAATCGACTGTATATCCAGCACATCGCTGGACAGAATCAACTAGCTGACATATTGACGAAACAGCTTCCTTTGAAAAGATTTACAAAGCACATAGAGGCCATGAGATTGACTAGTAGTCTGTTTTCAAACAGTCTGAAGTAATAAGACTGTATCGATTTCTTATTAGAATCAATAATTACGGATTCTCACAATAGGGGATATATCAGAATATCGATCGTATCCGTAATCACATAACGATTTCAGGGGTATTAAAAGCCACATCTTCGTAGTATAATTTTACTAGTCATCACCAACTAATACAGAGATTTACCCTCCACTAATTACACCTAATCGAGCTTCCTGAATTCTAACACAAACAAGTACTACCTCAGATGTAAGCATTCATCGTCACGTCAACATAGGTGCAGTAGCTGAGTACAATTAAACACCATAGGCCACTCTAAATGCTCTAAATGGCGATGCATTCCCAAAACTTCACAGGAGAAAAATCTGTAGGTTTATTGCAGCGTTTTTAAAGGCAGAGAAGAATATAGTTGCCAGCATATAGGGTTAGAATAACGAGATAACCGATTCTTTATTACCAATGATAAACCGAGCCCCTGAGCCAATGTTTGCCCGCGCTTAGTAAGGCACGATCGGCGGAGCTTCCTGATTTATGCACGTAAAGTTTCAATAGGCAAGGTTCATAAATTGGGATGTGTATTCATGCTACTGCTGCATAAAGCCCAAACGTGGCTAATAACGTTGTCTGTTGTCAAGAGACAATCTGCCCCACCATCTACTGTAGATCAGCTTTTGTTGGAAATGCAAATATCTCTGTCTATTTTACACTCGTTGCATGTGCATTTCCCATGCCCAAGAACTCCTAAGCATCAAAAAGAGAAGCATCCAGACGGGAGCCATCCTGATTATGGACATTCCACCTCTCCTCCTGCATCGACTATATTCCGCAGGAGCAACCCTCATGGGGAGGTCAGTTCTGAAAAGAAACTAGGCTCGGTGGTTGGTATGATAGCCTTCCTTGCAAGATATCAGTAAGGCATCGCAAGAAGTCGGAAGGTGCAAAGGAACGTCGATGCTACGGGGGATAGCGCGAAAGGCGGAGAGTTTTTCTAAAGTACATACAGTGTTCGTGGTTTGGTGATATTATTGTACAGTCGAGGTCTTTTTTGGTTTTGGATATCATAAGAGTGACGAGTGATGGATGGTAGAGCGCCGCCGCACAATAGTAGCAGAGATCATTCTTCTTCCGAATCAGTAGATTCTTCATCGCTACTAGACTCGTCTCGTGCTTCGACGGCTATAAAAGGTTAGAATATGGAAAAGGATTCGTGAATAGAATCCTTAGACTAGGATGTGGATTTTCGTTATCTTACTTTGCATAGGTTCTTGTGAACCAGAGGTATGTCTCTCAAACTGCTGGACTGTTCGCTTGAGCTGCTCTATCTTTTGCTCTTGCTCAATCTTATTCATAGGCTTGTTTTTCTTTGGCTTAGAGGTGGGCTGGCGGGCCGTTTGTGGGGAAGCTTCTTTTTGCATGAACTGCTGCCGGACTGCCTCCTCGACTTCAGGATTGTACCTCTTGATCAAGTCATAAATCTTCCATAGCGTTGCAGTTGGAACGAGCTCGATATCCAACTCCATCTCTCCGTCATTCTCCTAGAATACAATTAATCACGGAAAATAGAATAAGGAGGGAAAGCTAGATCTTACGTTGATGTCCGGGTTGTCCTGCCTGATTAGTGTAACTACCTGTTCTGAGATCTCGGCAGGCAACTCGCTGATGCCATTCGAGATGACTTCCTTCTCGAAAGTACCCATGTATCCGCGTTTCTTGGTTCCTTTCTTCGGAGGGGCTTTCTTGGTGGGCTTAGGTGCGCTACGCTTTTTGGAACCCTTTTTGGCTGCCTTCATCGCCTCGCTTTGTGACTGGATCTTTGATTGGAGAAATTCAACCATGTCTTGTTGCATTTTGACGATGTTGGGATCAGTTCTCTTGTTTGCCATCAAGGTAATGAGTTTCGACTGCTCCTCAATTAAGCGCAACGACGCAATACTAGCCGCAGGTAAAGCTGGCTCCTCGGTTTCATCTTCCTCACTCTCATCCTCGGACTCTCCCGAGGGACTTTGAGCCGCACGATCATTGTCGGCAATATATTGGTCCTTCTTTGCCCACTGTTCTTGGAACAGCTGCTTGAATTGTATGCCGCATTGACGAACAGGATTTCCTTCAGGGTTGAACTTGAGGCAGTTTTCGTAAATTAATTTCATATCTGTTGCAAACTTGCCGGCTGTAGTATATGCACCCTGCTCCATTTTTCTTTGAACAGTGGAAATATCCATGGGATGTTTAATGATCGAGGTGTAATGTGGAATCTGTAGGGCGATGGGATCTACTGGCTGCATAAAGACATTCATAAACATCTGGTACTTGTTTTTAACGACCTCGGCCAAAAGTTGTTCGCAGAACTTAAGCTCGGTAGACAGCTTCCTGTTCTTGGGTTTGGACGTAGTATACGTCAACTCTCTATTTGGTGGATGGATCTCACGCTTTGGTCGAGCTCCTTCACCCAAGTTGGAATCTCGTCGAATCACTGGCATGTTGGTATCTGGGTCAAGGGGAAATGTCTGAACCGGAGCAGTCGCCTGTGGCGTGGCAGCAGTTCTTGACTGACGACGAGCTGGTTCAGTAACTGGGGCTGCTTTCTTCGCAGCTTTTTTGGCAGATTTGGGAGCTGAAGCTGGTGCGGATGGGATCGTGGCAACCTTACTTAGAATCGCGTCGCGAAGCTGGAACCCCCCTTTCGTGATGTCATGTTCAGCACCGTTGAAAAGAAGTGCATTGTCGGCAAGCAAATTAACGTCTGCTTCAAAAGCTGCAAGTGAAGCATACTCGCCACGGGTCAACTTCTGCTCGATGGCAGCCAGATCCGTGGGATTTGAGACCTTTGCATAGTAAGCTTCAGCAAACTGAGGCCACAGCTTACTGACGGGGCCCTTGAAATTTGCTCCTGGTAATTTCCGAGCTTGATTTTTAACGATTTTAAGAATTTCCTTGGTAGCATATGGTGTGATGCGCTCAGGCTCAGCTACAATGGTGGTAGCCTCAACTTCAACTTTTGGCACGGCTTCCCTTGCATCTCCATCTGCTGTCTTAGCACGCTTCGCGGAAGGGCCTGTTTCGGTATCATCCTCTCGCTCCCTAGATATCTTGATGGTTGAAGTAGGCGCATCGTCCATTTCGGTATCCTCAGCTTCTAACTTGTGCTCTGGTTGTGTTTGGGTCTCGACCTGTACTGGGGCTGTCGCATCGACATCTGCTGTAGACTCTGGCAGTGGTTGGTCGTCGGAAGAGCCACCTAGAAGAACTGTCGCGTGGTCACTTTTCAGATCAGTAACTTCGACGCTAACACTTTTCTCCTTGGATGCTAGGTCTTGTTGTCCGTTTTCGCTATCAAGAATCGCATCGAGGGTTTGGGGCGGTTCTAACTGTGCGGCAGGCGCAACCAAGGCATTTTCGAGAGGCATATCTCGTAGATCGGATTCTTGTGCGTCGACAATTGGAGGTACAGCGGAGGTGGTTGTATTGTTCTCGATGGCGGATTCGATTGCCGTTTCGATTGCGAGCTCGGAGATTGAGGCTTGAAGAGGGGGTTGTTCGGTATCGTCGAGTATTGGCTCATCAAATAGGTCGTCGCGTGGTGAATTTGGTCCTAACGCTGGCGCGATATTATCTTTTTGTGGATTTGGCTCATCCCCACCTGTCTCAGACTCTGCAGACGAAGGTCCTGTGAGATGCGAATTGATTTGGCTATCAACGAGTGGCAAGCTGCCGGTTTGATTTGAGGAGTAAGCTTCATCGTTGGTGCCACCATTTATCACAGTGCTAGGCGCAAATTCGAGCAAAGACGAGGCCTCGTGGATTATCGCCGAGTCAACGGATACAGGGTGAGAGTCATGGTTGGTCTCATCGTGATTTGAGGTTCTAGAAGGTTTTCTCATAAATACAGTTACAAAGTTTGACATAAGAAAGACACAGGAATGTGAGGTGGACTCACCCGTTGATGTCTAAATCCAAAGCCATCGTATCTGATGATGGAACGGGCAAAGCCTTTTGCTCGAATGGAGCCCCTTCAGTGGTAGCATTGGACGCCATGACGGCCATCAACAACAGACCCCTAATCTCAGAGGCAGTGGTGACGCGCAACAGATATGGTGTGGTGGATATGATGGCAAAACAATACGCACTTGCAAGGTTCGATCACGTAGTGTTATGCGACGCCGATAATGTTAGTGTTGATTAAAGGCGATCGATGCAGAGCAGGTGGTTGTGGTATTTGTAGGTTGAGGCAAGGCCGTCTTTAAAAGTTGAAATTCGACAGCCTTGCGGGCCGAAGGGAACGTGACCTGTCTATTCTGCTGGAGCCTTGCGGATAATGGCGGTCGCAATTGGCCACGGAACCAGAGAAATCGCAAATCTGCGTGATAGGCGCGATAAATTGAAGATATTAAACAGCTAGCGTCCCAGCCGGAATACAACAAATAGTAGAGGCGAGTTGTTGTTGTGTTGATGGGAAAACACGCGCCTCGCGTCGTGATATGTTCGCTAATCCGGCGATGGAATTGACGGAAGTTCAGGACCAGATCAAAGACACACAAACAACTGAATGTTGATGTCTGGGAGAGATTGACGAGGAGAAATTATTTAGTTTAAAAAGTAGCCCAGGATGAATCTTTAGAATTTAATTACAAAAGAATAAAGAGGAGGCGGGGTGGGTGGAAAGAGGTGTAGTGTCAGTGACTTTGTAGTTTGGGTGGTGAGTGTTGTGCTTGGGCCAACGTTCACCAATGACAGGGCGGGCGCAAAAAAGTTCCAAAGGAAAGGAGTCTCGTTGCGATTTTGGAAAAGAAGTCTGAACGGACTTAAATCTCCTCGCTTCGGGTTAACGCGGTGCTAAGCCTGATGCATCACCCCTGCGCAACCAATAGATACGCTCCCAGCAGACCCGCCCCAGCCGCTAAGGGCCCTTGACCAATGTGAAGAAAGAGTGGAGCCTAGGAAAAAAAGTTCTAAACCATCTTCACGAGAAAAGGTGAGAAGCAGCACAACACCACTTCCAGCTTGCCCTCTACTCTCAATTGTGCGTGTTTGTTCAAAGGATCCTGCTGCTATTTCTGTACAGTAAAGAGGAGGACGCCTTGCTATAGCAACCACGAACACGCCTGGTGGCTGCACTCAACATTTCAGCTTCCTAAACCAATCCTGTCTATCTCAACCACGCTCACTTGTGCATTGGAGTGATTTAACTCAAGAGTCAACCCCAAGCTCCAACCACTTTCTGGCTCGCCTCCATCAGATTGCACTACCCAATATCCCGCAACCCTACAGCTTCCTTCTACAAACCGATAGAAATATATGCCATGTTGCGAAAAACCCCCACCAAGCTAGGCCAACCTGTGGTAAAGCCCAGCGCAAAGATATTCGCCAAGCCCAACCTCGATGAGTCGAAAACAGTTGTATCAGGCGGCGGCAATGCTCTCCGCGCAAGCGTGAATGGAGCTACCGAAGTTGTGGATATCTCAAGCGATGGGAGTAGCGCAGAAGAAGACGATGAGGACGACTCGGCCGACGAGGGTGAAGGGGAAGGTGCTGACATTACAATGGAAGATGCGGGCTCTGGGGAAGCACCTGCACTAGATGAACAGGAAGCCGGCGAGCCATCATTCGGAGATCTGGTGAGAGCCAACATAACAGAGCCTATCGATGTGGCGGGCGCTTTCAACAATCCTTCCAATGCTCTCACATATCCGCAACATACCCAGATCCAACCTCCATCTGGCGCGTCGTTAGGCACAGTTCTCACCCAGGCTCTGAAAACAAATGATGTTGCACTCCTCGAGTCTTGTTTACATACTATTGATCAGGACACCATCCGAGCCACCATACTTCGTCTCGACTCCCCACTTGCCGGCTCTTTACTACAAAAACTGGCTGAGCGCTTACATAGAAGACCGGGTAGAGCAGGAAGCTTAATGATCTGGGTGCAATATACACTAGTTGCACACGGTGGATATCTGGCAACACAGACCGATTTGATGAAGAAGCTGAAAGAGCTGAACAAGGTTATAGACGTACGATCACGAAGTTTGACGAGTCTATTATCTCTCAAAGGGAAACTGGATATGCTAGAGGCTCAAATCGAATTGCGCAGGAGTATGCAAAGCCAAGGTCAGAGACAAGACGAAGACGATGACGAGGAAGGAATTATTTACGTGGAGGGCCAGGACAGCGATCAAGAGGACGGACGTGCTCATAACCTCCTCCAAAATGGCGATCTTGATGACTTTTCTGATGACGATAGTGACATGTCGGACGACATGCCCACAATTAACGGTGTCGCCAATGAATCGGATGGGGAGAGCAGCGACGGTGATAATCTAATAGATGATGAGGCAGAAGAAACGGATGCTGAGAGTGGTGACGAAGATGATGTGGATCATGGTGATGTGGATTCTGAGGATGAGGAAGAGGAGAGTGATGATGGAAGAGCGTCGCGGCCTTCGAAGATTCAGAAGACCGGAGGGTTGTTTGCGAAGAAAAAGTAAAGGATTATTAGCATCTGGCGTTGCATGGTTAGGAGTTTGTAATAGTCACTGTTGGCTATAGCGGCATATGTTCACTTGTAGACATTTGAGACTTGGGTATATGTCCCAGAAGTAACCATATCAATATAAGGTACAACATGAACACCATCCACGTGAGCACGTGAGCAGCCCTTAAAAAAATGATGATCCATTACTCCATGTACAATTCTCTATATAGCAGAAAATCCCGTCAATAAATAGCACTATGAAAATTGTGCATGATATTGTTGACCTAATCTGTGGAGGGGTTATGTCGTTATGAACTTTTCACCAGTTGAGTATGTCATGACCGTGCATGACTAACAGTCTGATTGATGATTGAGTGGCTCGCACTAATTCAATTATTCGAGAGATTCTTCCAATCATGTTTTGTCCTAGACGTCGTCATCTCGAAGTTCTGCACCGTTTTGCAGTTCAAGCCAGTCTAGACTTACGCTTGATCTGTTTCATCAATGCACCCGAACCTCTTCCCAGAGAAAGCTGTATGCCACACGCCTATCACATCCCACGCACCACACCAACAGTCTCAATTGCCGATGCAGATCCCCCAGTCGCCCGCTGAAGCTGGCCCTCAGTACCTGATTTTTATTTTTCTATTCTCCCAAAATCCACGATGCAGAAGTTGGTTATCCATCCCTGTCGGACGTCTGTCGTTCCCCGTTCTCAAACACTGGAGCTGGTGACGACGCACCCTTGCGTAACGGCAGCGCTACAAGTATCCCATCTCTTCCTTTTCCCTTCTTTTCCCTCTCTTCTTCATCCATCATTATCCCATCTGTTCCTTTTCTCCTTCCCATCATCTTGACGATTCTTGCCTGTCTCTTTCTGTACCGGTAAATTTTGTCTTTTCCTAGCCGAGCCGCATCCCTGATCGCTTCCGTCCGCTCAAATTCGTCTCGATCTGGCGACGTCAGCACTTGGCGGCATTTTTCCAATTCTCCTGACTGGATATTGCGCGTAGACACTTGGCGCGATCTACAGGCACAGCCATCTTGGCATTCATATATCAAATCTCCACTTCGAGACATGAGATTCCACCTGCGACGGACAGGAGCAGTGGTAGCGCTGGTTATATTTTCTTGCTTTTGTGTTAATGTTGGGTTTCCAAATGTCGGCACTAAAATACGCAATACGTCGTTAGGAAATCGGATATGGCCGCGTCCTTGGAAATGGGGAGATCAATTAGAAGAAGGTGGTGTGAGATTGGTGGTATTTGGAGATTCTTGGGTTGATGATACTATACAAGATGGGGAGAAAGGAAAGGGGAGAAGCTGGCCTGGAGTATTTTGCGAAAAGGTAGGTCAACCCTCGGAGAACAGTTTTCCAGCAATTATCGTGGAATCGTGCTAAAGTAATACAATAGCTGAACTGCTCGTCGCATTACAACTTCGCAACATCCCAGCCGTCAGCTTCATTTCCACAGCACGCCCAAACCGGCGTCCTAACATCCAACACCCATCCGGACTTCGCATCCACGTCGGACGCTGTAGAGTCGCTCCCAGACCTCTCCACCCAAATTCGACAGTATATCACCCTACTCCCCACCTCGCCGACTCCCACAGAAACAATCTTCGTCATCTCATTCGGCTTCTGGGACATCTATCATCTTGCTGGTCATGATTTCGAGTTCTCCAACAAATCGGTGGATGACACCATCAAAGAACTGTTCCGGCAGCTCGATATCTTATATGCTGCCTACCGCGAGCACGTGCTAAATAAGCTTTCTGAAAGCAGTACGTTGGGTGGGGGCAATATTCCATTCCGTGTGGTGATACCAAACCTCATGGACCCGACGCTGCTTCCAGGATGGACGGGAAGACCTGCGCCGCTCCCACCAGCTTCTGCGGCTGAAGAACACAAGCAGGCCGTGACCTAA
>Ga0247807_10001744_pt1 | contig 12476 bp, 16 predicted proteins | sample UWRJL074202C1_FD_179931 | JGI IMG/M metagenome (GOLD analysis project Ga0247807, IMG submission 179931) | Plant litter microbial communities from Arlington Agricultural Research Station in Wisconsin, United States - UWRJ-L074-202C-1 | ecosystem: Environmental > Terrestrial > Plant litter >...
TGTCCTGCGCCAAAGCTAATAAATTAAAGGTCGAAGTGCAAGGGACTGTACATAGTACAAGGAGTGAATAATCACATGCCAATAGCCATCGAATTTGTGTCTTCAAGGCGCAAGAAGATAGCCGTGGATGTGGTGCCCGCCGACTGGCGAATCTTTATCGCCCACTAAACCGTGGACAGACGCGATATATTTAAATCGAAAACAACAAGAACACCCCAAGGCACCGGGGTGTTTTTAATTTGCAAAAAAACGAGCACCCGACTGAGAGAAGGAGTGCTCGTTTAAAGTACGTGTTGTGACTACTTAGCGAGTAGTGTGTCTAGTTTGGCTTTAGCGGCCTTTAAATCACCTTGTACGATACCACCAGCAGTTGCTTCATCGAGCTTTTCGCCGTTAAGGTAGAAAGTTGGTGTTGCCGATGCGGCGTTTGCTTTACCAAGTGCCATATCGAATGAAATTTTCTTGTTTATATCAGCATTTGATAAATCGGTCGTGAACTTAGCAGTATCTAACTGTAGTTCAGTAGCGAACGATACAAAGGCGTCAGTTCGCTTGTCGATTGCTAGTGTTTCCCAGGCGCTTTGGTTCTGGTATAGCAAGTCGTGCATTTCCCAGTATTTACCTTGCAAGCCAGCAGCTTCCGCAGCAGCAGCCGCTACTTTAGCATTCGGGTGAATACTAGTAAGTGGGAAGTTTCGGAAGACTAATGCAATCCGGTCGCCATATTCTTCCATAAGAGTTTTTACGTGAGGATAGGCACTGCCACAACTTGGGCATTGGTAGTCACCGTATTCTACTAAAATAACTTTACTATCTGCTTTACCGTCAACGTGGTCAGCGATATTGCCGCTGTCTACACTCGCAGCTAAGACAGCATTGTGATTAATTTTTGACACATCGGCTGTAGGGTTGGTTGATCGTTGCCAGATAATTAAACCACCAAGTAGGGCGACGACTACAACACTAAAAATTATCCATCCGTATTTGTTCATTTTTTCCTCCAAAATTACTATACCCATTGTAGCAGACACTAGGGTACAATTGGGGTAAGATGTTTACGTTTCTAGTAATTGTAACGGCAGTCACTTTCATTGCTTTACTGCTTGTTGATGGCATGAAGCCAGCTTATTCTTCGTTTAGCATGTCCGAATTAGAGCGTCGAGCGAAACATTCGGTCGCGAGTCGGGCCGAATTAAAACGGGAAAAATTATTGCCACAAATTACAGCCGTATTAACCATTAAGTCGGCTTTGTTACTCGTTCTAACTGTTGTATTGCTACTTGCAACCTTCGGTTGGGTGATTGGTATTATTATGGCTATTATTGTGACGGTTTTATACGCTCCACTGGCGCGAACTCGTCAGGTAGCTAAAACAGCCAATACTTTGTACGAAAAGCTCGAACCAAAACTGTTACAGCTGGTACAACAATTCCCCGGTGTGTCTTCGTTTTTAAGTGACAGTACTATGCAGGCCGATGCAAGAGTGCATTCTAAAGAAGAATTCCAAGAACTTATTGACCGCTCCGGCATGGCCCTGACTGATATTGAACGAAAAGTCATTATTAACGCGCTCGATTTCAACGATAAAACGGTAGCGTCAATTATGACCCCGAAAAATGTTATTGATTTCATTAACCGCGGCGAATTTCTTGGTCCGTTGGTGCTAGATGAATTACATTCGCTTGGCCATAGCCGCTTACCGGTGATTGAAGGTGACCTCGACCATGTTGTTGGTATTTTGTACTTGCGCGACTTATTGTCGTTAGATGTTCGCAAATCCTCAACTGCCGAAAAGGTCATGGATACCCATGTGTATTATGTTCGTGAAGACCAAACACTCGAACACGCCTTAGCCGCTTTTTTGAAGAACCGTCACCATATGTTTATCGTTATTAATAAGCAGCGTGAAACTGTTGGATTGCTGACTATTGAAGATACAATTGAAGCGCTTTTAGGTCGTAAGATTGTTGATGAAGATGATAATCATGCCGACCTGCGTTCAGTTGCTGAACATGAAGGTCGCACGAACAATTCGCCCGACGGTCATATCGACGTCTAGCCCTTATGCATCAGAGGTGGTAAAATAGCCATACTATGAGTACACCCCGAACACTGACAAACGACATTAGCGCCCACATTGGCGAAACAATCACTATTAAAGGGTGGCTTCACAAAAAGCGCCTGATGGGTGGACTGAACTTCATTACTCTTCGTGACCGCAGCGGTGTTGCGCAAACTCTCGTTGATAACAAAGACGAACTCGAAAAACTTCGCGGCTTACAAATTGGTACTGTACTGGCTCTTACTGGTATTGTTACGGCTGATGAGCGTGCACCGGGTGGCGCCGAACTTCACGATGTAACTGTTGAAGTAATGGTTCCTATTACTGACGAACCGCCAATTGAAATTGATAAACCAATCAACCATAAATCTGAAAACCTCGACAATTTGTTTGAATACCGAGTGTTGAACATTCGTAACTTACAAGAACAAAAGATTTTCAAAATTCGCACCAGCATTGTGCGAGCTATGCGTAGCTATTTAGAGCGAAACGAATTTATGGAAATTGACACACCAAAATTACTTGCTGAAGCAACTGAAGGTGGTGCAGAAGTATTTAAACTTGATTACTTTGGCAAAACTGCCACGTTAGCGCAAAGCCCACAATTTTATAAGCAAATTATGGTTGGTGCATTTGAGCGCGTCTTCGAAATTGGCCACAGCTACCGTGCTGAACCCTCTGCAACTACTCGTCACTTAACTGAGTTGACTATGCTTGATATTGAAATGGGCTTCGTTGAAACTCACCAAGAGGTAATGGATATGGTAGGGAACATGGTGCGTGAAGTACTGACAAAAGTTTATGCTGACCACGCCGATGACCTTAAAAGCCTTAATGCACCGCAGCTTTTCTTAGCTGAAGACGGTTCGATTCCTAAATTTACTGTGGCAGAAATTCACGAAATGTATTCTAAGGCTAACAAAGTTGATACAACCAACGAAAAAGATTTAATTCCAGATGAAGAACGTTGGATTGCTGACTATGCACGCAAAAACCTCAACAGCGACTTGGTGTACGCAACAGATTTCCCAGCTGTTGCTGGTAAGTTTTATCACAAGTTTAAAGACGAAGAGGGAACCGTCGCTTGGGCTGACTTGCTTTTCCGTGGTCTTGAAATAGCAACCGTACCACTCCGTGAAAACAACTACGAAAAAATGTTGATGCAAATGGAACGTGCTGGCCTTGATGTTACTCACGAAGGCTTTAAACACTACCTACAGGCTTTCAAGTACGGGCTTCCTGTGCACGGTGGCGCTGGTATGGGTGTTGATCGTGTTGTCCAAAAGACGATCGGTCTGAGCAACGTTAAAGAAGCGACATTGTTCCCACGTGATATTAACCGCTTAAACCCTTAATATGCGCCCGAAGCACGTTGTTTCTACTAAACTAGCTTTATATAGTCACGATTTAGCCTCGGTCCTATTAATGCACTATCCAGTTCGTGGCCATTACGGTTTACCGGGTGGACATGTTGAACCACGGGAAGATCCGAATGAAACTATTCGTCGTGAACTGCTGGAAGAGCTTACGCTGAGTGTAGACACTTTGAAGCGAACCGATTTCTTTCTACGAGAGGGCAGCCATGGCCCAATTATTTTGGCTTTTACAGCTGTTGCGTCGCCTAGTGTCAGCATTAAACCAACCAACGCTCGTTTTGAGTATGGCGTTTGGCGAGAAAAAAATGATATTCCAGAAGTTGATATGTCACCAGAGTATAAACGCTTTGTTCTAGAGAATTGGCCGAAGCAATAAGCTTAAGCGTATAATACAAACATGCAACCCGAACATATACAGCCGGCTGTTGAAAATACTCAGCCCGTCCCACCCATTCAACCAACCCCACCATTGCAACCAGCTAAGCCGATAGTTGTCGTGAAGAAAGCATCGCGACAGCGTCACTTCCTGGCTACTTTTTTCCTTAGCTTTTTCTGGGGTGTATTTGGTATTGATCGTATGTACATGGGGTATTGGGGGCTTGGATTTCTAAAACTTATCACCGCTGGTGGTTTTGGCGTTTGGGTTATTGTTGATTTGTATTTAGTAATGAGTGGCTATATGCGCGACAAACAGGGTCGTGAGATGCTTCAAGTAGCTGAGTATAAAAAGTTCGCTAGTAATACGATTTTAATATTGGCTATAATTCTTGCAGTTCTCTTACTGATTGGCGGTTTGGCTCTGGTTGCGTATTTACCGCAAATTATAGAATCAGTTCAAAATGGTACCATTCCTGGACTCGATAGTCTGACGGGCGGCTCTGGCATTCCAGGCGTTCCTGAAGATTTACAACAAGAACTTAATCGATAACTTCAAGCACTGGCGCATTGTCTAACGAGTGCCACATGTACCAACTAGCAACCGATTCGTATGGATGCCAACTATTATTAATTGCAATCATTTCCATATCTTCTGGAGTGGGTTTTTCGGGTAAATTGTATAATTTGCGCATGCCATTTTTGATTCCTAAATCTCCGGTAGGTAGTACATCGAGTCGTCCCATGCAAAAAAGTAAGAACATATGAACGGTCCATACGCCCACGCCTTTAATTTGAGTAAGTTCATCAATAATTTCTTGGTTCGTTAATGAATCAAGGTGAGCAAATTGAATAGACCCTTCAAGAACACGCATTGCTAAGTCGTGAATGTATGAAGCTTTCTGTCGCGACAGGCCGGCACTGCGCATTGTTTCAATATCAACTGCAAGAATAGCTTCGGGGGTAGGAAAGTCTTGAGAGAATAGCTCGCGGAAACGTTTTAAAATAGTTGCTGCGGCTTTAACACTTAATTGCTGTGAAATAATACTTTCAACTAACTCTTGATAGTAATTTTTGTGTGGCACAAAAGAAGGCAGCGGAGCATTTTTTATTACCTGACGTAATATCGGGTCATGCTCACTTAAATAATTGGCGGCTTTTTGGAAGTTTTCTGACGAGGCAAGTTCGGTCACTATAGTTCAACTGTCTTTCCATTGATACGTTGATAGCTGGCATTAAGGTCAGTAGTGATATGGGTTGCGAGGTTATCAACAAGGCTTTGGCCTTCGCTCGATAAGATTGCATCGTGCGTAGGGAAAATATGAGTAGGTCGAATTGCCCGCACTACATCCATTGCGTTACTAATATTAAGCCATGGGGCGCTAATCGGAAGTAGTAGTGCTTTAACTGGTTCGGTAGGCACAAAGTAAGAATCACCAGGGTAGTAGAGATGATTTTCAATAATGACTCCAATATTAACTGGAGTAGGAACAGATGTGTCGATTGGCTCGTGTTTGCCACCGACAAACCGTAAATTAATTCCTCCAACGTCGATGGTTTCGCCAACAGTAATTGCTCGTGTATTTTCATTGCTAAAATCATTAATAATACTTTCATGCGCAAGTAAAATAGCTTTTGGATTGTTGCGCAAAATAGTAATAACTAACTGCTTATCTAAATGGTCGGGATGGTTATGGGTAATGAAAACGGCCGCCACGTGCTTAGGCATAATAAAGTCGTGCGTAAAGTTGCCTGGGTCAACCACAATACTCTCGCCATCTTTTTCGACGACAAAACAAGCATGTTGGAACTTTGTTAATTTCATACTACTAGTATACTAGTGAACGTGGATATACTCGAATTTCAAGAAATCATATGGGATAAAGGCCGTGAGCTATTTCGTGATATGCCGTGGCGTGAAGATACACGGCCGTATTACGTGATGGTGAGTGAAATTATGTTACAGCAAACCCAGGTTGATAGAGTGATACCTAAGTTTGAAGCTTTTATTGAACGCTTTCCATCTGTTGATGCGTTAGCGAAAGCATCGCTAGGGGAGGTAGTACAAATGTGGAGTGGTCTAGGTTATAACCGCCGTGCAAAATTTTTACACGAAGCAGCTATTAAAGTAATGGGTGAGTATAAGGGAGTCTTTCCTGAAACGCTCGAAGGCTTAATTAGTTTGCCTGGTGTGGGTGTAAATACCGCTGGGGCAATGCTAGCCTACAGCTACAATTCGCCATCTATTTTTATTGAAACCAATATTCGAACGGTCTATTTCTACCATTTCTTTCAAGAACGTGAGGATGTAAGTGACGCTGAATTACGAGCGATTGTTGAAGCAACACTAGATACTGAACATCCTCGTGAATGGTACTGGGCGATGATGGATTACGGAAGTTATTTAAAGCGACAAGGAATTGGCCAAAACAACAAAAGTCGACACTATAAAAAACAAAGTCCATTAAAAGGAAGTGTACGTGAAATTCGCGGGCAAATACTTAAACTGCTTACAACCGCCGATTTTGACGAACGAGAACTACGCACCATGCTAGTTGTTGATGACAGGTTCGAACCAGCTTTAACTTCACTTGAAAAGGAAGGTTTAATTGCAAAAACCGGTCAAATGTTTCACCTAAAGCGCTAAGAAGTAATACGGTCAAAATGGTACAATAGAAAGATATGATACGCGTCCTTACTATGCTTGCTGCAGTTACCGCTTTAACGGTCTTGCTCGGGTTAGGTGTGCAAACAGCACAGGCGCAATCAGCTGCCCTAACATCCGAGCAAATTGAACGCATTAAAAGTAACTGCACTTCAATTAAAAGCACCCTTAACCAACTTCATGTGAGCGATGCGCTGTTACGAGTGAATAGGGGCCAGGTGTATGAATCGCTAGCCGCTAAGCTTATGGATCCTTTTAATGCTCGGCTTAGTAATAATCGTCTCGATTCAAAGGCCACCTCAGCCGTCACAAGTAGTTATCGCAATGCACTTGATTCTTTCCGTAATGACTATCGAGCGTATGAAGAGAAGCTTTCAAGTGCTATTCGCATTGATTGTACGAATCAACCGGAGCTATTTTATACAACTGTCGAACAGGCTCGCACGAACCGTACGAAAGTCCATGACGATGTCCTGAAATTAAGCCGATACATCGATGATTATCGTTCGGCTGTTGATGACTTTCTTTTAAACTTTGAAAGGATATCACAATAATGGCTGATCAAATTATTCTTAAGCCAGACGATGATATGACTTTCTGGGATAAACACCGTCTGTCATTGCTACTTATTATTACCGTCTTAATTGCAATTATCTTAACCGTTGTCAGCATGATTGCATACAATGTCAGCGGTACGGCTCAACTTGATCTAAGCCGTCCTGGCTTATCGTCCGTGAGCGATAAAGTTGATAAAGGCGATAAGATTACCGAATATAGTAATTTCGGTCCCGTTAATAAAGATTCTATAAATGAATTTACCAAGCTGTACGATGAGCAGTCTAAAAAAGCTAAAGCAGTTGACGCCTTCAATGGCGACCCTCTTAACCCGGAGACTCTAGAGTTCGGTGTTAACTCAAGCGAGTAGTGCTGCTTCGAATTCTTCTTGAAATAGGCGACAGAGGGACTCGTGTGCCTCTACAATAAGAGGAAACTCTTTAAAACTGTCCGCAATCCTACTATGGAGTTTAAAGTGGCTATCCCTCAACTCTTTAATTGTAGTAACGTTATAATTTTCTTTCATAACGGTTTTACCAGCACCTAATATATCAACTACGACAGGCGCTAACTTATCTACGGCCTTAACAAAGCGTGCTTCTGGAACAAGTTGCGCTTCATAAATTCTTACTAATGCACCTGTATGAACAGGGAGTTGGTCGATAAGTTGTTCCGAAGCAATATGGTCAGTTATTTTTTTATCTTCCATTTGCTTTGGCGTAAAGTTAAACGTTTTAGCATCACCTGTCTTTAACTCGGGCAAATCGTGAACAATTGCAAACTGCGTTATTCTGCCATTATCAAGTTCCGGATAAAATTGTGCAGCTAATTCACTAGCAATGAGTGCCACCATGAAACTATGCTCGGCATCATTTTCTACATGTTTTTCATCGTAGCGCGGCGCTCGTTCAATTTGAGCGAATCTCATCGCCATGCCACCCATCTCTAGGGTTATAGACGCAACTGTCGGTCGGGTTTGACGTTCAGGATATAATTCGGTTTTTTTAATTCTATTTAAGTCAATTTTTGTAACAGATAATGTATCCATGATTATATTCCAATTGCCTGACAAGGCTTGTTTACTGATTACATTGTCACTATAACGTGCTATTGTATTCGTAGATAGAAAGTATAATTTGAGTCAAATATGATTGAGCAATCAATAATTACCCATCACATTCAAAAGTACATTATTGATGTGCTGATGTTTCAGGAAATGGCTCGTTTCCGTGACTTGCGTCCACCGAAAGTTGATACGAATTTATTTTCATACCACCTTAAATTACTTATAAAAAATGACATCGTTAAAAAGACCACTACCGGCTACACATTGAGCACCAATGGCCTCGCCTATGTAGATAGGGTAAGTGTGGTTAGCAAAACGGTCCGTACCCAACCGAAAATTATTACCATGTTAGTGGTTCAAAATAGCGAAGGAGAAGTGCTGCTTTGGCGCCGTAAAAGGCAGCCGTACATTAATGCCTGGACACTGCCATATGGTAAGTTGCATACTGAAGATGAAAGCATCGAGGCAGCCGTACAACGTGAATTAAGTGAAAAATTAATGCTTACTGGCCAGTCTGTACGACATGCTGGTGATTGTTATATTCACGTCACTACTCAAGGTCAGCAGCTATCCACTACCCTTGCCCATGTATTTCGTTTTGAACGAGATGATATCGACCTCCGCGACAACTTAATATGGGTCAAGCCGCACCGGTTGGCCGAATATAAGTTAGCACCAGCTGTCGAGCAAATCATTGCCCGTAGCTTTTTTAATGACCCGCACTTCTTTGAAGAGTTTTACGAAGACTGGGATAGTAGTGAGCGTTAAAGTTTACTTCTAACCCAAGCATCAATCGAACCTGCGCCCATAAATAAAATAAGCGAACCGGCATCACGCGCGGCTGTAATTTCTTCCCACAGAGTATCATCTAAATCGGTGTAGGTAATTGCGTCTTTATTGGTGATATTTGTTGTTAATTCTTCTGGTGCAAGGATTGGATAATCCGGGTTTTCACGAGTTAAGTAGGTGGGGGTCCAGTAAATCTTACGAGCAACTTCAAATTGGTCAGTGTATTGGTCGCGGATAGAATGTTGGCGCCAATTTTGGTGAGGTTGGTAGACAAGTACAACGTCTTCAGAAAGTTCGCGGGCCATTTGTAACGTAGCAGCAATTTCTTCGGGGTGGTGGCCATAATCACTGTAAATATTATCGGCTAATTTTTCAAAACGACGGTCGGTGCCGGGGAATGAGTTCAATAATGTTAGAACCTCTGCCTCTTGCCCTTGGGCGCCCATGTGATCTACCAGCAGGCAAAATACTAAGTATGCATTTTGGCGGTTATGAAGACCGGCTAAGTTAATGAAGCTTACGTCGCGTTTGTCTTGGTCGATTATATGAGCAATACCTTTTTTGGGTAGCCCATCCATGCTGAAATCTTTTTGCCAACAAATAACTAGGTCTGATTGGTTCATAAACTGGTCAAATGCATCAAAGTACGATTTTTCAGTAGGGTAGGTATCTGGGTGATCGTAATCAACAGAAGTGATTAGTGAAATAGCTGGGTTGAAGTGAAGAAAGTTGCGATCGTATTCATCACATTCGTAAATAAAATATTCACTTTCAGGGTCGTACTTGCCGCTTGGGCCAAAGCTGACGGTTGTACCGATAGAGTAGCTAATTGGAATACCATGTTGTTGCATGGCCCATACGAGCATTCCGGTGGTTGTAGTTTTTCCGTGTGTTCCTGCAATCGCAATAAGTTTTAAGTTGTGCTTTTCAAGAAAATCAGCCAAAAATTCATCACGTTTTCCGGTGCGAATGCCTAATTCTTTAGCGAGAACTAATTCCGGATGAGTTTCCGGTAGAGCAGCCGTGTAAACAAACCAGTCTAGTGGTGTTGCTTCGTGAACTGCTTTTAAAAAAGTGCCGTCTTGGCCAATGTTTACGTTTACGCCTTGTTGTCGTAATTCTTCGGTAACTAAACTTTCGTTTAAATCAGAACCGGAGATAGTGTGACCAGCATCACGCGCGATCTCTGCTAACGGCCCAATACCAACTCCACCAATACCCGAAAAATATACATTCATAAACCCAGTATATCACTTGTAACAATAGAGGTGGTGTGATGTAATAGAGAAAAAGGTTGGGCCTTACACAAAAATGTTACAAAACTTATTTCACAAAATGCTTCTACGGCGTCATTTCTGGCGTCATGCTACCTATAGTGAAATAGCAGAGTTGTATGTATCACGTATGTTGCGGATGGCCGCGCTATTTATAGCAAGCGCGTTCATGTCAATTTACATGGTTCAAAATGGCTATAGCATTAGCAGCATTGCTTTATTTTGGGCAGCCTTTTATTTGTTTAAAACAATCATTTCGTTACCTGTAGCGGCTTTGGTTGCCCGAATTGGCCCGAAGCATGGCATTTTAATTTCTAACCTTCTGTATATTCCGTCATTGATAAGCTTTGTATTCTTGCCCGATGTTGGTCCATGGTTGTTGCTGCCCATCTTGATTCTTCAAGGTACATCAGTTTCGATGTATGCCATTGGGTACACAATTGATTTCTCAAAGGTAAAAAGTGTTGAACATGCAGGCAAGGAAATTGCCTATATGAACATTCTAGAAAAAATTACTACAAGTATCAGTCCGCTTATTGGTGGAATTATAGCCTACTTTTTTGGTCCTCAAGTTGTCCTTGTTGTTGCCGCGGTGTTGTTTGCTTTTGCAGCGGTGCCACTACTTAATAGCGGCGAGCAAGTCCAAACAGGCAAGAAGTTAGAATTTAAAGCTTTCCCATGGAGGCTGATTGGCCAACATTACATGGCCCAGATTGCGTATGGGTTTGACGTCTTTACGTCAGGAACAGTGTGGACGCTTTATGTAGCGATTATTGTGATTGGTATTGGCACGAATAATAATATTTATGTTATTACAGGTTTGTTGCTCTCAGTCGTACTCATTGCAACTATCCTATCGTCGTATGTATACGGAAAAATAATCGATAAACGGCACGGTAGTATGCTTATGAAAGCAAGCATTATCGCTAATGCGCTGACGCACCTTGTAAGGCCTTTTATCACGTCACCCGTCACGGTGGCGGGAGCAAATATTGCCAATGAAGTAGCCACCACAGGATACACTATGCCATACACCAGGGCCGTGTTTGACAATGCCGACTTGTCTGGCCATCGAGCTACATACATTGGAGTCATTGAATCTTTGGCAAATTTCGGTGCATTTTTAGCAGCAGCGATTCTAGGAATACTCATTTGGGCGGCCGGAGATAGGTTTGCCTTAACAAACTTCTTCTTCTTGGCTGGAGTTGTCGTTCTACTCGTTTTGACCGCACATTTCTCGCTCTATAAAAAATAATGCTCATGGTACAATATAGGGTAAGAACATAAGGTGGGTACCTCGAGATCGTGGCTGATAAAGGCAGAGTAAAGCAAAGTATTAAAAACTTGCAACGTATTAAAACGTGGCAGCTTATTGTGTTGCTTATTATTTCTGGCTTCGTTTCGGCCACTTTTTTACGCTTAAATAATATTGGAATGGTCGAACGCCGCGAAGGGGTTCTGAGTGCTGACACCCAGGGTGATGAAGAAGTTTTAATTAGAAGGTTGTATGATTTACAGCGACATGTCAGTGCTCATATGAACACTGACCTGGGGCGGGGAGTGTACTTAGAATCGAGCTACTCGCGTGACCTCCAGAATTGGCAATCTGCTCAGTATGGGGATAGCAATCCAAATGGAAATATTTATAAAAAAGCTCAAGAGGTTTGTGCGCCTCGATTTAAGTCGTATTCATCAGCATATTTGCAATGTACCACTGGTGAACTAGCAAAATACCCCGCCGCTGCCGACCCCGGAACTGACCAAAGTAAGCCTCGGCAAGAAACCTATATTCATGCTTTTAGCTCACCCCTTTGGAGCCCTGATTTTGCCGGTTGGTCGGTGCTTGTATTTGTTATCATTCTAGGCCTAATAGTGGTCCGTTTCGTTAGCCTCGGTGTGCTCGGCTTGCTTCTGCGTAAGCATTATAAAACTATTTGATATTGACAGCGCCCCTGGTGAGGCTGTACGCTAACACTCGTACAGCATTAATAGGAGGTATAAATACTTATCATGGCTTACAGTCACACAAACTCAAAGGGCGTTACTTACTACTTGCACAGCACCGAAGTTACACTTCGTGGTGGCAAACCACAAACAATCTTTTTCTTCGCAAAAGTTGAAAAGAATGCAAAGGGTCAACCAGTAGACTTGCCTGAAGACCGAATCGTTAAAGAAAACCCACGTAACGGCTTTTTGACCGTTTCAAAGAAAAAATAGTCTAAACACTATTGCACCGTAAGCGGTTTGACCCTATACTTAGGTCAAACAAACAGGTGCTGGAATGCCCCCCTTCCCCGGGGGTATTTCTTTTGTT
>Ga0247807_10001745_pt1 | contig 12474 bp, 8 predicted proteins | sample UWRJL074202C1_FD_179931 | JGI IMG/M metagenome (GOLD analysis project Ga0247807, IMG submission 179931) | Plant litter microbial communities from Arlington Agricultural Research Station in Wisconsin, United States - UWRJ-L074-202C-1 | ecosystem: Environmental > Terrestrial > Plant litter >...
TATGTTAATGCGCAGTTGCGCAAAAAGACAGTTGCGCATCTAAGTTACACGTTTTGATAGTTCACCAAGGAAATAGCGGCAGAGAATACGCTATTCTGCTTGCGGGATTCGAAGCATGATTTCCATGCTTGCTCCAGTGCCCAAGATATCGTAAGTCTAATTATATACTCAATCGCAATAAGTGATTGATATACTCTGCCTACATTTCTATTTCAGTTCCCGAACAAGCCTGACTCAGTTGGGAGCCTCAAACTCACAGATATTATAATGCTCTCGGTCGAAAATGAAAGGCCCCACAAAATATCTCCATCGGGCAACTAGTCCGCAAACCTTCGTTGGTAATTCCGAAATTTAAATTTAACGACACACTTGATAAAAGACATCAATTTGTATATAAGTCAACACAATGGCTACTATAGCAACTCGCAAGACAGTATTTATTACAGGGTATGGTGTCAGATAATACGATTTCGGGGCAAAATGTAGTGACGGTGCTTTAGATGTTCTCCAGGAGGAATTGGACATGCAATGGCCAGGGAGTTTCACTCAAAAGTTATGTAATCTCTATCCTTGAAATATAAATACTCATAATTATGTAGGCCTGCATGTGATTGCTTCTGCCCGCAGTCGTGATTCCCTTGCCGATTTGGAGCAAATTGGCATCTCAACCGTGAGTCTCGAGGTCACGAGCGCCGAGAGCAGAAAGGCAGCACGGAAAGAAGTCGAGAAACTGAGTGGAGGTAGACTGGACATCTTGGTTAATAATGCGTGGGTTTTTGTACCGGAATAAATGACGCAAACTAACGCGCGACACAGTGGAAGAAATCTCACCCTCCCAGCTCTAGATGTTGACCTTGATGATGCTCGAGCATGCTTTGAAACTAACTTCATTGCCGTTGTCGCCGTCACACAAGCCTTCATCCCCCAACTCATTGCAGCTAAAGGGCTGATCATTAATATTGGCTCTGTAGCCGCCATTGTTCCTTACGTCTTTGGATCCATCTATAACGCCAGCAAGGCAGCGTTGCATTCCTGGTCACAGACCCTCCGTCTCGAGCTTGAACCTTTCGATGTTCGTGTCATGGTAGTCATCACCGGAGGTGTCCAAAGCCGTATTGCAAGAACTGAGCGTATTTTGCCTGACGGTAGCTTGTATTTGCCAATCAATGAAGACTTCCAGCGTCGCGTCACGCATAGCCAGGAAGGTGCGATGCCCAATACGAAATATGCCCAGGGTGTAGTGAGAGCAGCACTGAAAAAGAGACCTAATAAGTGGCTTTGGGAGGGTGCTAAGGTAGCAATGGTCCGAATTGGGAGAGATTGGGTGGGTGGGTGGATATTTGATTTCATACTACCAAGAATGTTTGGCCTAGCAAAGTTGGCTATGATCGTCAAGCAGAAGGCAACGAGGGGTTAAAAAAGTTGTTTTAGTATTTTATCTTAGCTAGGTCGCTAAATTTTCCATTGTATTAGTAGTAAATCAGATCGGGTTGTTCTATTCGTATCTACTCGGCTGCAAGATTAAGGGTTTCCGGGGCGAACTAACCACAGTCATAGAACTAACCACAGTTATAGACAGATTACTGAAAACATCAGATCAAGGGAGGAGAAAGTCAATTGCTTAGTTTTGGACAATTAATATAGTCAAATTCATTTTTACCTAAGCCTTATAAAGATTTAAACCGAATCTAGCAGAAACAGCCCCAATCAGACAATCCATGTCGCGAGTAACGTGCAGCGGGGAACGTAAAATTTTACTACACTCGAAATGATCTCTGCCGAACAACGTACTTTATTACCATCAAATATACGCATAGTCCTGTTCTGCAGCATATATCACTGCGGCATCTGCACTTGTAAATGGCTAGCATTGCATCAATTGACCTTGCACTTGAGCGTTCCGATGACCAAGCGCCATCACGCGCACGACAACTTGATGTGCACATAAGTGTGAAATACCTGATATTTGATAACACAACATATCTATTATACAGGAACTAAAGTTGTCTTCAGCGACTTGTGTCGCAGTGAAAGCTTTTTGGATGACCGGGGTGTTTGGAGAAATGGCTAGAAGATGGCCGCCGTGAAGGGCGTTTTTTGAATACTTCGAGCTGCCTGTTTAAGTTGTGAGGTTCATCACGCTCAAAGTATTGTTATGGTTGCGCTTCTAAGTTTGAGCCTTTAGACACCTGTATTGTGTTAGTGAACTCTGTGCTGTAAAATTCTTCTTGAGCTTAGCCGACCTTGCACAAAAGAAGATGAGTCTCCTAGCCTTGTATCGTTTTGTCATAATGATAAAGTGTTATTAGGTTAGAAAAAGTCTTCTTCTATCAAAGAACGCTGCGAATATGGTCGTTAAATAAAGATCATACCATCACACAAATAGACATATTGAGCGAGAATACGAAAACAAATCACACACGCTGAAGCATGTATTCAAGTCTTAGCTCTATTATGGATGGAAGGCCTTCCAAGTTTGTGCAATCGTGGCGCCAGTTGATGCGATTGCCAATAGGAAGAGCATGCCGCTTATTCTGTAGATTAAATTAGCGTTTCTTAGCTATGAAAAGTGAAGGACATATCCACTTACAATGCCGGCACGAAAACATATGGTTGGCTTCTATCATGCCAAATTAACCCCCACCAGCTTTCCGGCTGAGAGCTATCTAGATGGCTTTTGAGTTCTAATATGCGCGGCCACAGATATGTGAACTTCTCTCGGTCCCAGACTGTATCCATCTGATTGCGAATTATTGACCATTCCATCAAAATTTCCTCCTCCAAAACCTTAAAGTCGCTATCTTCGTCATTTTTTTTTATGGCTCGTTTGAAACTTCCGCGTCCTTTGCGACTGCTACCGAACAGCAACCAATATGACCGCCGTATTTCATCGGTGTATTCATTAGGTATACATTCACTTTGGCACTATCAACATCCTGTTACAGTAAAGCTTTGCGAGAAACACTTACCGGAATCCTTGGACGGTCTGCGTAGAAGAGAACCCTGTCTGTACAGCAAAGATACAAGGCATGCAAAAGATGTAAAGGTGCTTGTCTTCCTCTACAAGCTCAAGATGCCGACTAACATCAGTGGTCCATTTGACCTTTAGCCGCCCAAACTTGACCAGTTGATGCACGTTGAGTGCCTTCGCATTAATGGCTTTCAAAGGATCAGTATATTTGTTTGCTCGTGGGATGAGCCTTCCATTATAAACTAGCTCCTTCAAACTGATATTTCCTTCACGTATATCTCCCTCTGACCGAGTGGATTTCCCTTTTTCTGTGGCGAAGTTGAGTTCAGTTACGCAATTACTGATAGCGCTACTGGTTTCATCAATGGTATCGAGAACTTTATGTAAGACTTCAACAGTTAGCCAGTAAGATAAACAAGCTAGAGTGTGACTGCGCATCAAAGCATGGCTTCGATGATCCGTGGGGTGCTTGCTCCTGTACTCGTCGATGAATGTATTTACTTGGCCGTTTGGATGCGTCGAGAAGAAGGTGATGATCGCCTCAAACCAGTCAATAGTATCGAGTTGAGGCTTATGGTAGAATCTGAGGTGAGAATGTAGCCATTTCAGATATGGATCGAGTAATTTAACAGTTCGGTGGCTTTGAGGGAGCTTTTGTTCTGGCGTCAGATACCGCCCAGTAACAATATTTGCGAGGCGAACTAAATCCACCTCAGAAGGTGAAATCGAGGCCATGCGATATCAAATTACAATTTCAAGTGTTTTTCTGATGGAAAGAGAAGATTCAAAAAAAAGCGCTGCTGGCAATGAGGTAATGTTAATAAAAGAAGGTAGAACTATTATGGGGGTTTATAATGTGAGGCTAGAATGACCTCGTAGAACGACTCCGAGGAATGACTTGTTTCAGGCAGTTTTTTTCACATTCTGTGCAAGATCCAGTCATACTTTGAGGTTCCAGCGTCATGTAACATTTCAAAAAGCAATGTGGCTAGCTGAAAAGTCACATGGTGGATGTGGAACGCCATTTTGACACAATGACCAAGCCGTCAGCCCCGAGTCCGAACCGTGTGGCAATGATATTTTCTTATCCTGGGTTGTCTCAGCCTATGTTTTTTGTCTGCATCGGCTTGGTCCGCGGTTGGCGTATTCCGTCTGTAGAGCCTCTATTTCCATAACTCGCTTCTTCATCAAAATCACAAATCCATGCCATCCAGGTGCAACCACAGCCTCTGAGGCTTCTCAAATAGACTTCTCAGCCTTGCTTCAAATCACCCAGCTTTTAGCCCAATGTTTCAATTCAGTTTAGCACTAAGAGCCGCAAATAGGTAACCACCAATATGAGGCTCGAGCCTCCGGTGCAACTAGGACTTTTAGAAATTTCTATCCATGCAACCAACTCATCTTCCTCTACTTTCACTTGCTGCGATACTGTTCCTCAGATCTTTTGCATATCTCATTGTCTGCTTCGTAATGGCGAACTGGAGCCAGGTACTCGCTAATAAAGGCTTACAAACCTGGACACACGTCTCGGAAAATACCCGCGAATACCTTGCCCAGGTGCCATGGATCCGAGAAAAGGTGCAGCCTCAAGATAAAGATGTGAATGCTTTAGATGGTGCCGGCATTTGGTCAGAAAGTCCGGAAACCACACGAGTCGACGGTGATGGTGATATGGATTCTATCAACTTGGACGATAGCATCCCAGACTTTTCCATTCGTAAAACGGATACAAATGAGGCAGTGAAAGAGCCTATTGGAGAGGTTCTCAATGAAGTCAGAGAGACTTTAAGGTCTATGAAGGTCTGTTCTTCAAACTCACATGTGTTCATCGCAGAATCATAACTCTTGGCACATTTAGGAAGCAATTCAAACTCGACGATCAGCTACAGACCCCGGATTGGGTATGCTACAGCATGAACTCGCCGTACATTTTGAGGGGAGTAAAACTGGTGGGTCCGTGCGGCAACACTTTCAGAATAATTCAATCCAGCCGTCAGTCTATACTCGAGCTATAGCGAGTGGTGCTTCATCGAGCTCTGTTAAGGAAAATGAATATTCAAAAGATGCTCGGCTTTTCAACCAATTAGTACGCCACCCAAAGATGCTAGATCGCGCAGGAAAACTATCGTGGGTTCCTCGTCGAAAATCGGGTCACGAGCATGACAGCACGTTAGAATTTCAACTGTTCCCTACAGAAATTGTGACAGATGATAATAAAGAAGAGATTAGGAAAAGAATTCCAGAATCAATCCGGAATCAATGTACCTTCAAGGATCGATTTTGGTGGTATCATGGAGACCCTGCAAATCTATCAGGACTCACCAAAAGTGTCAAATCAGAGAGTGAGAAATCAAGACTCTCGTCAAAAGCTATTCAGCCCGTGATCCAGAGAGGCTCTATTACGATAGCTGGGAGACCACTTCTGATTGAGGATTGTTTCTACCGGTCAAGTAACGCGTGGACCTGTGTTCCTGATGTCAACTTAATGCAGGATACACCAATACCTCAATATAAGGATGGGGAAACAGTAGTTGTACCCCTTGACTCTGTCAAAGAACCATCAAACATCAAATGGTCACAAAAAGACCCCCTCAGCCCAAGAATCATTAATCCTCAGACGTACACCAGACAAGACTTCTACGATATCGCCGAGGTTGTGTGGCCTCATGAATTCTGTTTATGGTTGGATGGCACCTTGCAAGTAATGCTGAGTAAGAAGGATTTCAAAAAGAAAATGATGGTATTCCCAGAGCAAATCGGAGGATTGAGGGTCGAATTTGCTCATGGATTCGCATCAAGTGTACAACTACCACAGTCAAGGTCGAGCATTTCCAGTTACGCGTTGAACTCTGATGCATCAATGCGCTCACGCTCATCTTCACATAAGAGCAGATTTTGCAGACGAAATTCTAGTAGCCTGAATCGTGCTGTTAGTGCCAAAGATTCTGAGGGACAACACAAGCTATCAATCACTAATGGAGGCGGTGTCTGCGGATCAATAACTACAAAAGAACAAAACTTATATGATAAGGGAGCTAAAATTGGCTCTGGACAATCTTCAATCGCTTCGACTTCCGCGAATCAATTAAAGCCTAGCCAAAACGGACATGCAATAATTAGTGGGTTATCAGTTGGATCATGCAGGATTAGTGGCAGTCAAGAAGATGTCAACCCTACTTTGGCTGCTGCTACAATATCCCCGCCAGCTCAAAGAGCCCATGTGCCTTGCGAGGTGATCGTCGGAGTATCAATCGAACTTGGAGTTCCGTGCTTTGTTGGTGTCAAGGTGCGTGACAGAGCTGCCGACCAAAGACCGAGAATCACTGTTCCGACATCTGCAGCACTAGAAGCCGCCTGTAAAGCTCACAAATCTACCGGCCATATGAAAAGAATCCTGAAGCGGATTTGTGGAAAGGATTCAATCGAGGTAATAGGACTCAGCGTCTGGATGAAATCAACCCACGAGAAGATTGGAACAATAACGCGTTGTTACGATCCTCTACTCTACACACATAGTAAACACCCAGATGACTTCCAACATGACATCTGTCTCGTCGAAGGCGAAACAGAAAACTCCTTTGACGACATCACCTCACCTTCCCCTCAATGGTGGAACCAAGCTAATAGTACCGAGCCTACTCAAATCGTTCAACATACACGTCTCCATATTGTCTGTCCAACCCAAAACGATTTAAGTGATAACGCACTTGCAATAGATGGAAAAGAGCTCGCCCACTTCGCTTTTAATCTTCCTGACAGATCACCCAATGTAGTTTACCAAGGCATTCGTGGTGTTCCTCACATAAGAGCTAAGGTCAAGCCTTTTTCTTACCATAGACCTTCATTCGAGCATGTGTTTTCGAAAGATGTCCTTGCTACAAGCACGTTGTATAGATTTGAAGGCGTGATTAACAGTTGGGATCGGTTCCGCGGAGCAGCCGTTGTACACGTAGGAGACGAGGGCAGCTGGGAGAGCGTCTTTGGATTACATAGTTTCGAGTATTTGGCAGGAGAAGGAAACATCGCAACGAAGTTGGGTTGGGATATGGCGAAGAAGGAGATGAAGAGAGGGACATTGAGTGTCTGGGGATGTAGACATTTGCCTGAAGAGTTGACGAGAATGGAACTCTGTACTTAATAACTAGGGATATTTATACATAATCATTTCCTTTAGCAGAAGAGATAAGAAGAGACACGCAGATATTCTGATGCGTGTTGAATCCTTACAATTATGAACAAGTGCAATATCCTATTACAGACTAATATCCGCACGTACGGTAGCGAGAAAAGCGTCAACGACGAACTTTGTTTCGCAATCAAATGCCACCGGTCCTGGCCAGAGCCTGGTCCTAGGTAGACGCCAATCCCAATAAACCTCTGAAAATTGCATGTCTTTGTTCAGGCAGTTTTAACAGTGACAGGTAGTGGCGCACAAATATGGCGGTTTTACGTTCATTTTCTCATTATTATATACTATGGCTTTAAAAATAATATCTCGCCATTATTCACCGCTACGAGTTAGGAAACCGTGAAGATTTCTATCTCGGGGGAAAGTAGCAATATTCCCGAAGACATGCCTGACATTCTTTCGGCAGCTTTTGTCCCGTCTTCATCATCAATCCACAGCCTAAACATGTCGCCCAGCCCGATTTTCCACCTTGAGTCACTACTTGTACACCATTTTTGATCATAGCCTCAGTTTGTGACTTGTGGTAAATCAGCTGTGCTGTAGAAACATTACTCGCGGTGGAGTACGCAACATTAGGAATATAAATAATTGTGACCTTGCTAGTGTCATTACATCCGAAAAAGCTTGCCTTTTTATCCAATCCCTCAGCGAGGAATGTTTTTACAGGTGGGATAAACGGCATGCGTGTGAGGTTCTGGTTGAAGGATTGCACGTATGTTGTTAGGATTTCTGTACCGTTAGGAAAATTGATCTTCGTGTCGGCTGAATTGTCGTTTACAATTATGGCAGAGATATTGCGCGCCGGTTGTAACAGTGGGAAGAGAGGATTATTTTGCAACGCCTCTCCGCCATCCACCAGCCTCAGCGTGTCTTGTGCTTGTACATTGTTTGCTGGGTTAGAAATTGCGGATTTTGATTTGTAATTCTTAAATGGATTCTTGTATATTCCGTATTCATCACTAGTAGTAATTTCATGGACATAGCTCAGAGTCTTAGCTGATGTCTCTGCTAGAGAGGTTGTTGAGTTCCTTGGGGTGGGAATGGCAGAACAGAGATTGTTGAATAGGTTGCTCGAGGTGCCCATGACATAACCCAAGTTGTCATAGTCTACAGTACACTTGAGAGGTCCACTTCGGCTCGGTTTCCCCTGGTCCATGGGTGTTCCAAGATATTTGATTTGAGTAAAAGCGCTAACATCATTGTCCCAGCTTCCAAATTCGAAGGGGTTGAATTCATACGTCGTTGCATTTGGCCCTGGAAGACACTGCCCCTCCCATGTCTTCACCCCTAGTGCTGTGATTATTGGGAAAGGGACATTGCGGGATGTGAAGTTTGACATTGATGTGAGAAATGACATGGTAGTGTCGGCATCGCCATCAAAATCAAGTAACTGGTATGACAAAAGTCTCCCGTAAACATCAACTAGAGTTGTATCAAAACCCGATAGCTCCTTCAAGCCTACGTCTTTCACAATCTCAAAGTATGGACCAATAGAGAGAAAGATACCAGGATCTAGGAGACTCTCTTGGAAGTTTTTCTTCCAGAGCTTCTCTGCCAAAAAGCTGATCGTAGGGTAATTATTTCCAGCTATAGATGAAAGTAACCAACCCCCACCGGAAAGCCCAGCTTGATAACTCATGGCTTGGTATAGACCACTGGTGCTGACATTGCTATCACGGCTATCAAGTCCTTGGATAACGCCTGCGCCTGTAAGGAGGGATCTATAACCACCACCACTTATGCTAAGAGCAACCTAATAGATTTTGAGATTATACCCAGAAAAGCATTTTAATCGATACATACGACTGGTAAGTTCCCGGTTCCAAAACTTGGATTGGTCTTAAGTAACCATTTCTTCAAAGCTGCATCCGCAGATAATTTCCGTCCATGCTGATACGCGGTTTCTTTCACCGAAAGGCCAATTGCAGGCCTGACTAACAAATCTCCTGATGGGCAAAAGGCAGATTTTGGGACATAGCTTGACCATGCGCAAGTTGAAAAGAGCAGGACAAGAAGAAATAGAGGGGTAGACATGATTGAAAAGATCTTTTTGAGGTGGACTGTTTCACTGGAGAGTTGCGAATAATCTTGAGATGAGAACGACAAAGAAACTCTACTCATTGAGAGACAAACAAGAACGAGATACAGCCCCTCTAGTTGCTCTTTGATAGAAGAACACACACCGGGGTCACTCATATATGGACAATTTCAGGGTGGACGAGATCTTAGCTTCGTCCCGTGCTCTGTATTGTCAAGGCATTTCACAACATACCTAATAAGTAGTGGCTACATTCAATGTGGCAATTGATCGACATGAGAAATGAGCCTCTACCTCTTTTGAGTTCGGGTCGTTCCTGTACATCGTCAATGATGGGGTTAGGTTGCTCGCCAAGACTATAATGCTATTGTTGTTCTGAGACTACCAGCTCGTAAATCCGATCAAAATCTGGCAGATCCGCTCCGTTGGTACACGACTTTCATAAAGTTTAGTAATCACTAAATATACCCGTAACGGTCATCTACCAAAGCTTATTGATATATGACCATGATGCCGTTAACCTTGCCCAATATAGCGTAGCCTTGTTTACACTGCTGGAGGCTGTCACACACAGTCTAACAGCCTATTATGACTTCACGTGCGCATTTTGCATCAAAACAATCCAAATCAAAAGTCGGAACACCGAAAAACGTGTTCACCTGGAGGGTTTATTCGAGATAAGACTGCGATAACCAAACAATTTTGAAGCACAGCAAAAGATCTAGGATAGCTTATCAGCTCTGTTTGGTTTTCCGATGGTGATTAATTAAGCTCAAGCCACCCAAACTCTACTATAGATCTTGGCCGTGTATTGACTACCTAGCCACAATCATACGTACGACATAACATGCGTTTTCAGACAACACACGATCGAGTTACACAACCATATATGGCAAACCATCATATAATAGCTCAAAATCTCATTTATCAAGATCGGTTTTTGATTTTACAGGACTAGTCATACGAATGAAGACTCAGGTAACACAAATTCCCTGTGTCAGGTGATCCTAGCAGCTTCTGGCTGCCAGAACTCTTGGCTTGCTTTAGACCTGTACAGTACTTCTAAACCATAGTTTATATTTGGCGCAGCTAAATCGTCGCTGCCTCCAAGCTAGTTCCCAGAGCCAAGGCCAATGTATCCAGCTTTCAAGTGCACACCTATCTAAGAATATCATACAAGACGACAGGATTTTGGAATGAGAAATTAGGCGAAACTTGGTTAAATATCTTTCTTCTTGCGTGAAACTGGCTCATTACAATATGCGCGGTTATCAAAAGCCTTCTGTCATGAATTAGCTACTACAAAACGTATAAGCGCTGGTGATTAAGATTTATCTTTCCAAAATGCTAGTGTAATTCCATTGCTCTAGAGTGATGATATTTATAATCTACCATTTCTACTTGGCATTTTTTAGACTTTTGACTCAGGTAGAAAAACTTAGATTATATCTTGACAAAGTTTTATGATATACTCTTTTGTCATAGAGCGATTTGTTCTATCACAGTTAGTTTTCCCTTGTATTGCTCATAGAATCAAACACAGCTGAACAACTGAAACTCAACCACTAATCTACTAAGCATTGTCTTCTGATACTTCTCTTATCTTTTCCTAAAGTTGTTATGTATTTCGCGAGACGCAACTGAATTCTTGTTACACAATTCTAGCTGACGAGTACGTATCAGCCCGGGACTTCTCAGAACTTAAGATCTTCAAAATACAGAGCAATTTAGACATGCTTTTATTACGATAGCTACCAGCAATAGGTGGCTCTCATTCTTTTCCAAAGTAGTATGTAGGCTCAAAAAAGGTGATGAGAATTTTTAACGTTGCAAACAGAAATTGGGAGGTTGAATACTTGATTTTGGTAGATTTAGGGAATATTAAAGTTGGATAAGAAGAATTTGTGTCAGAATGCCACGTGGAACTTCTTCTCTTTACTCAGTTTATGATTCACCTTGAGTGGATGAGGTGCCTGACATCTAAGGTAAGATCGCTTTACAATTCGGGATAAAAGGGGGTTAAAGTTGTCATGTGAAAAGTTATAGGATGGCCCGAGCTTTGTTTAGTTCGGTTAATTATCTTGAAAGCTTTAGAGTTCTTTTCTTGACATATAAAACCAAGTCCGAACACCAACTCAAAACACCAACTCCTTGCACCAGTTCCCAACAACTTTGAACATAGACCGAATAAGCCCAACTCGGCACATAAACAATGCGTACATGCCATAAAAAAAGCTTGGCAACTAACTCAATGCGGAAATGTTTCAGTTCAATGCCAAATAAGCCTCTCCAACGATCTACTAGCGTCTTTGCAACGTGAGTAACTCATCGAGTCTTTTTTTTTTGGTAAAATCAGATCTTTTTAACTCCACTACATACACAAGCTCCTCCCACGAAACTACTTCAGTAGAACCAATTTCACAAAACAACTGCTGTTATTACTACAACTAGTACCAATATGGCATCCCGCTTCTTTGCAGAGCAGACATTTTCAATGGCCGGAAAGCTGATAACTAGTCCTAGTACATGGCCCACCGCTATCATCACTGGTGCTTTAGTATACTGTGCTTGGGATTCTCTCATTACCAAATATACCAACATGGAGATCAAATCTCAGGAGACTCAGGCTACGTCAAGCATTCTAATTGCTGAGATTCAAGCTTTGGCAAGCATTCGAGTTGCTGAGATTCTGGCAGAGGCAAACGGTAGTGACATGAAGACTCAAGCAGATGCTCGCACTCGCATTACCAATAACCCTACAGAGTTTAATCGGATGTGGACCATCATGGCTCGTGGAATGTTCAACAACACCGAAAACGCCAAGCCAAAAGTCCTCAAGGAAGTTCTCAAGCGCGGACCTGTAGATTTTCACACCTCTGTGGGAGAGCATGAAGAGTACACCAAGAACACCTCGGAAGCTGACAGCGATTGTCAAGTCAACAATGAGGACGTTTGATTTCTTTTGCCGTTGAGGAAGCTCGGGTGTAAGTACATTTGCTCTTGCTTTACGCTACCCTCTAATTTACGACGATAATTAATAGGTTATACAGGGTGCAGCACGCTTTTCCTTTTCATAATACGACGCAATATCCGCCAGTTCCCTCATACGATTTTGATCCTACAGATCCTCTCTTTTATGGGTATCACTTCCGTCCCTCAGCATCTCCACTCGTTACCCCAGGTTCTCACTCAACACTGGAACGTTGGTTAAGGGATTTATATCAACAAGATGGAGTTTTATGGCTTTTTAATGAGGTTCTGCGTTGGTTTCATCGC
>Ga0247807_10001746_pt1 | contig 12472 bp, 7 predicted proteins | sample UWRJL074202C1_FD_179931 | JGI IMG/M metagenome (GOLD analysis project Ga0247807, IMG submission 179931) | Plant litter microbial communities from Arlington Agricultural Research Station in Wisconsin, United States - UWRJ-L074-202C-1 | ecosystem: Environmental > Terrestrial > Plant litter >...
CAAAGCAATTCAACTACATTAGCGTAATCTACAACCCCTAGAGAGCATTTCTTGTTACCCTGTGCATTGAACTTCGAGATACAAGACATTTATAGCAAAGGGCCAGACATTGACAACGCTATGCTCTCGGTGACATAACGACGTTGTCTAGAACGGGATTAGACACACATTTTAGCTTTGCTGCAAGCAGAAGCAGTCCCTATTTTCGGTAATTTTCGGTCGTTCTTTTATTCCACTCTTAAGAAGCTGGAACGCACAGCCTAAGTCAACCATCCTTTGAAGCACTGGCTCGGCTTGCTAGAGATCAAGATCGTTGCCCATAGGAGCTAACGCAGGAGTATGACCATCGCATGCGGGATTGATAGTCTATCTGTATAAAACTAGCTTGGGGGTGTCCATTATTACCCATATAATCTACCCCGAATCTGATGTTCACCAAAGTCCATTCCCCTCTTTGGACCTGAGCAGAGTCCTGCGCCCTGAGCACGCTACTAAGTCAGCTAGATTATGCTCAAGGGATCCTGTGTTGCAAATCGGCTATACTTTTCCATAATATTTAAATATAGAACTTGCTGAGGTGTCAAGGACCTCTACTCACGATATGGGCAACAAGAGAGGTTCCTCAGCGTTAACGTTTGTTGAGGTTCTTGTATTGTGATAAGTCTAGGGAAGGAAGCTCTCCGTAGGGAGAGATTCTAGGTATAGCTAACTACTGGGGAGGTGGTTGCCTGAGGCCGCAACAGGTGATCAACCTGGTCTATCTTGTATAGCTGGGAAATTTATACACAGGCAGGACCTCAGCTGTGATGTATCCAGTGGTAGAATATCGACAAGAGGGGGGGGATACAATTTGGTCTTATACAGCAGGGTCTAAACTAAGGCAAGGCAGAATCATATCTATGGGATAGTTGAATGGGTCAGTAGGATTTGGGATTGGGTATATAAGTGTAAGAGAATCTGTGGTGATTTCCGGCCCGTCTTGTCGCAGCATTTGATTACAAGTGATCTATCGAAGTTAGCTGGGAGTGTTGTGGTAGCATTAATTTTGGTCTTTGAGAAGTTAAGCCAGAATGGAGAGAGTATCCGACAGTTCTTGGTATCGCTAATACAATGCGCATCATTATTTTCGTTCAACTTCATAGCAGATTATTCCGCAGTATTCAGGAATACCTGTATCAGCGGATTGAGGACAGATAAGCTTTACCTGCTAGAGAGCTACGCCTCTCACCTCAAACACAAGAGTCCTAGGTCAGCGATTCTTCTTGGTTCAAGCTTCCATCGAGAGGAATTCTCAGCGTCGACCAATCTACTGGAAGTGTATCAAAAGAGCCTAAGTGAGGCTATTTTAGACATGACAAGACTTGCTTGCTGAATTAGTCGTGACGTCATGACAAGTTGGGAGCTGTGACATGAGTTGGGTTCATTTGTGATTTTCTCATCATACCCGCCTTTGTTAGCTCAATCTAGGCTTCAGATTCTTGTGGCTGGTGTAGCTCTACAGGTCTGATCCTTTTCCTTGATCTCTTCGACATTTTCCCTTCGACTAGTTCAGTTACAGAAGTGTATGGGCTGATATCTCGTGAAGAAACAAGGCTTGATTGACTACCCTTTTCTTCCGCCACAGATGCAGCATCTTGGCTCGAGTCGTCAGCAATATGATAAAGTCCGAAACCTTGTGAAAGTCCGGATTCTCCTGTCTCGGATTACTGCGAGACCTCAAAGTTCACGTTCTGCGGTAATTTATCGATGACTGAACGTATTCTCTTTAAATGATCTGGCATCCATATATCATAGATGTTTTTTGTGAATTTGTATGCTGTCCATTTCTCTCCACCATCTAAGGCTGAGAAATTGAATTCATGAATCGGATGACGATAGAATGTCGTTTTTCCCTTTTCAATTACAGGATAATGACCGTAAATCCTCACTGTCCGATGATCATGTGATATTGAGAAGGCGATTATCTGCCGGTGAAGCTCCTTTTCACGTTTCACAAGCCTGAAGAGCTCTACTATTCCTCTTACTGCCAGTGTCATACTGTGTGCATTCTGTCGGTCGGCAATGTCGAGAGCCGCGGCACCGCACTTGACTTCGCACGTCAAAAATGGCAGGTGCATCTGCCAAGTGGCCATAAAATAAGACGTGGAGGTGTCTGTAACTTCGCCAATGAAAGGCGTAAGCTTTTTGAGCTGATCTTCCGTGAATGCGGATCATCCAAACCCTACAGAATAATCAGGCTGTGGATGAGGACCGTAACAAGGTATAGAACAATTCCACCCTTCATTAACACTTTCATTCAAAGATCCGAGATGCTTGTCACCATATATCCACAAGATTTGGGCAGACGGACATATCAGTGGGGAAATGTCTCGAACAACAATAGCTTCATTTCTTGCTCGCACACTTTCGCAAGTTTTCTCAAATATATCCTGACGAAACAGTGTATCTTTAGGGATTGTTTGTTTGGCCTCAAGTAAAGCTAGACAGAGTTCCTTACTCTCGTCTGTGATGCCCAGTTCAGACCTGCCCATAAAGCTACCCTTTGTTGCAAGAACAGTCTCATAGCTCGGACGCGCATAAAGGGAACTTTTGGCTTCCCTCGGCTTTTGATCACTAGGTGTGGTAGAGCTAGGTGCGATAGAGCCGGATTCCGACTGTTTTCCACGAAGAGATGAAGAAGATTTTTTCTTCGCGAGCAGGTGATTCATGTTTTCCTCGGATTCAAAGTATTTCTCAGGCCAGTGCTGATTGACTATCCAGTGTTGAAGTGGGTTAATCTCCATCCCACTGACACCCACCACTGCCTCCGTGCCGATTATGGTTTCGAGAGTAGATCGCGGAGGAGATGTGCGCGGTCGTTTTTGAGAAGGGATAGGACTTTCTCCTTGCACTCGTTTTCGTTTTCGATATTCATGTTGTAAAGACTGAGCTGGAGTTAGCTTAGCTTTCACGGCATAATAGAAAGAGAGTGACACACCTCTTCCTGCGGAGTGTTATCATTAGTCAGAGGGAGAAGTACTTTTTTGGGTCCCGCACTCGTGTCCCTTCGTTCTCTAAGGCGTGCGCTTTTGCGACAAGGACTTTGTGGTCGTTGCTCTTTGATAGATTGCGGTCGCGCTTTCATGAACAATCAGTCGAAGTACACAACGGGAGTGAATGGCGCTTACTTACTTTCGTTCTTTGGCATCAAGCGTTGCCGCCCAACTTTCTGGGTGTTTCGTCTTGCGTGACGTGAGGTCATATCGACTCACAGGAGAAGGACGAGGCAGAGTGTCGATTTACATTGCCGCTGCGTTTTATACGACCAAAGGTGGCCAGAGGATATGGTGGGTAGCTGATTAGAATGCCAGCGCTGGTCGAGTTTGCCGCTTTGCTCGAAGCAATTGCTGTGAAATGATTTATTGGTGAAGGTTGCCCATTGCACCGTGACATTACTCGTTTGGCCTACCGCTTAATGCGGTAATGGCTCAGGCTGGATGAGTTAAGCCACAGCTACCTCGCCGACCATGTTGATTGGTTCAAATGCCAGCCGTTAACTCAGCTGTGGCTCAAGCATGTACCCGCCAAAGAAGCGGGGAAAGCCAATGATAGTGGGGCCGATACCAGACTAGTGCTCGCACCAAGCACGGTGGTGGAGCTTGAGTTTTATTAGTCAGCATGGGAGATGTCCCTCCCGCTGGCCGAGCTACTCACACTTCACTTCACGATGTCACCAAATCCGATTTTCTGTCTTGAATAAAGAGTATATAGATGGTACGGTGAATGTCGCATCTTTAAGGTAGACTTTTCGAACGGAGAAAGCTGGTCTGTACGCATACAGAGCAATGCCCAAGATATTATTATAAACATTCTTCAAAGCGAACAGGATATTTTTGAAGAGGTTGGCGTAACAGACTTTCTTTGGAGTCCAAAACACCAAGAATCCAGCTTTACATTTGAGAACTTGGTGGGATGCCCATTTATAGTATTGTCGTGGATTGAAGGTTTACTGCTTTTCTGGACTGCCAATTATCCGTCGAGATTTATTCAAAATAAGTTCCTTAGTCAGATTGCTGAAATATAGATGCGTCTTATTGAATGCATCATGGAGAATAGTATGTTTGGCAATCTCCTTCAAGGTACAGATACCTACTGATCAATATAGAGGGAACCGCCATAGAATACTTCTCCAGAATAATAGATAACAAGTTACGCCGAGTTCGTAATGGCCCACTTCTCTTAATATCTGAACAGTACTGTCTCGACCAAAAGAGGCTTCTCTCTGAAGTACTTCATCCAGAGCTAGAGAACACGCCATTCGCTATAGATCATGGCGATCTATCACCGCGAAATATAATAGTGGATTCTGAATACAATGTCACCGGGTAATCAGGCGTTAACCCTTAATATCGTTTATTATTAACTATATCATCGATTGGGGATACGCTGCAAAGATTTTAGTCCAACTAGCTGGTCGCTTTCCTCGATTTCTTCAACTCCAGGAACTTGTCATGCCCCCAAGCCCAGTTTTACAAGAGGATCGAAAGACCTATGTTGCTCTGCCCGTGTCTCAGTCTTCGCAAGCGGCTTCTTGGATGTCGCTTATATATTCATCTGAACTTTCGTCATTGCTTTCTAGAGTCGACAATCAGCAAGGGTATGCATTATTCTCTGGCAGTACTAGGATCGAAGCTGCCCTATTCAAAAAGATTGCGGATCAAACCAAGAGCGGCTGCCGAAGAGGAGAAGGACAATGTTATTACCGATGCCTCTGACTATTGTGGTTGAAGTATGGGTGTATCTCTGCGAGTGTTCTTCGTTCTTGGTGACCTTGTTAGCTGTGATTTATGAGACTGACAGCCACAGTTATAAATTCATATATACAAACGATGGAGAAGAGTAGACATCGGGATAGAAAAGCTGATGAATAAAGATTAAAGCTCGGATTATTTACGCGTGTATCCACTCAACAACCCAACTTTTCAAGCCCTGCTTACATGCCCGATCATACACGTGACCAAGGTAGAGAGATTGCAGACGATATATATGTGGGCGGCCACCCTTTCAAGGAGATTAGACTATCTTTTTCTTCCCCCATTCTCTACAAATGCTCGAACAAATCCGAAAGATATAATAACAAGTAAGAAGTAGGAAAGAAAGGGATTAGTGATGCAACTACCTTGGAATCCGTTATATGTAAGTAAGTGATGTCAAAATGTCTGGCTGAATAGAAGGATTCCGTGAAAAGCTTCAAACACAGATTTGTGATTCTCAAGAAAATCATGGCATTGGGTGAATCGTGTAAGAGTGATTCCGTTACAAGTCAAGCAAGTAGAATGTATTTCAAGACTATCATAATATAAGCACGAACGCCTAAGAAAGGAAAAAAATCATTCGCAAAATTATCCTATAGAATATGGCTCTTAGCCTTATCGCCCTCTTGGCTGTTATCCCCAGTCTTGTCGACTACGTGCACGGGCTAATTAGCTTCGAGCTATCTCTATGAGTGAGTTGAACTCACATTGGCCTCGGATAATGTTTGACCAGATATACAGATAAAGTATGCAGCGGCCTATATTTGGTTCTTTCGATGGGTACTCCTGCAAACTACAACAAGCTCCAATTCCAATACAGACTCTACCTTCGCAGCCTCTACTCCAGATCCTTCAGCATCCGAAGAAGCACTATACAAGGGACTAGAAATCAGAAAGCCATCACCAGTCTATTCCCGTATGCAAAGCATCACGCCTCCTTAACGCGAAGCCAAAGGTAGATGTTTGGATTGGATCTCTTTCTCTGAATTGGGCGGATGGTGGATGCTGAAATATTGTACTTGTAATTACTACGAACGCATTTGATGCTCATGAGTTCAGGGTAAACTTCTACCGTAACAGCCTATGAGTTCCAAAATACTATGTCTAAACAAACAGAATTATGATCTTACAGCCAGACCAGCAGACAATCGTATTTTTCTAAATTATCAGATACTAGAATATCTCCACACCATACGATTTCATTATCTTTTACGAAGCAGATCCTAAGCCTCACAAAGAACACCATCAACTAGCTTCCATCCTTCATTTCCAACACAGGGAGTACACCAAAGAACATCAGTAGGATCATATTCTCTCTTGATTTTTAGAAGACGCGCATAGTTTGCCCCCCAAAACGCTTGTTGGAAGTTTGGCTCATTAACATCAGCCTAATTAGTCAGCATATTATTTGATTGAAATGAGGGTAAGCAGCTATTGCTATGAATTTCAATCAATCATACCTCATTTATATATGAACCTGTGTGAGGGGCAAGATCTCGTAAGGCTTTGACCCAAACGTTTGTCATTCTGTTTTGCAATGCCCCTATCTTCTCTTCACTGTCGAATGGGTCCCAAGAGGCCGTAGTAACTGTAATAATTAGCAGGTTAACAAAAAGTGGTCGATACTACCACTTACGTGAGTGTACATAAGCGCTCCTCCAGCTAGGGTTTACAGAATTACTGCCACCTCTCATAGCAGAATTCCAAACCCCCTTTCCACCTACTAGAAACAAAGCTGCAAGTGCACCATCCGACGTTAAAGTCTTGTATGCTTTTTTTAACCCTTCGCGATCGACCAAAGCTTTTTTATCTAGTAACCTTGAACCCAAAACTTGGTCTTTACCAGCATCCAACGGACCGTTGTGAATTTTGTACCAGTCCCAAAAGCTATCGTGAGTTGTTACAACTACACTAGAAAGGAACTCTCCAGGATGCAGCGCAGTGGCTTCGTCGAAAACTTTGTTAAGGGAAGCTGCAAGGGAATCCGAGGAGTTAGTGGGGTGTAAGAGTGGGAGCATGAAAGTCCCGGTCATCCCACTGGTTGGGACCGTAAGGTTCAGCAATTCTGTGACATTGGTTCCAAAGCCGCTGTATGCAGAAATACCTTGATCACTAAGCTCGGGATAACGAGAGATAACATAAGTTAGGGTATCCCAGAAGGCATCTTCTGTGCTGGTAGAGGTACCTAAGAAAATACTAGCTGTAGCGAATTTTGTAGATGGGAAAGCACGGATGGTGACTGAAGTTATCACACCAAATGTTGAGCCACCGCCCTGGTCGTGTTAGAATATAACTTTTGGATTTGAAGCTGAATGATAATGTGAATATTGGAACTTACTCCGCGAAAGGCCCAAAAGAGGTCTGTATTCTGACACTCGTTAATTGTCAGGATTTCCCCTCCTGGTGTTACAATCTCCATTTCAAGAACTTGATCAGCTCCCATTCCATAGGTGGAACTTAATGCCGCATGCCCTCCTCCGGTCAAATAGCCTCCAACTCCCACAGTTTCTGCTCCACCACTTACAATTGTCAAGTTTCGTGAATGAGCTTGTTGATTAATCTCTAGCATTTGAGACCCAGCTGAAGCAGTAATTGCGTGGCCATCAATCGATTTTCGACATTTTTTAGGCTTGAAATCTTCATGAAAGGTAAGGCCTCTCATGTAGTGAGTCCATATCGATAAGGAATTGGGACCCGATGATCTATCAAATTGATTAGTCTTTCAGCTAAATTTGGCGATGTAAGTCTTACCTCCCAAGAAAGTCATGACCAGTCCCCTTGACAACTAAACGAATCTGATGTTTTCTTGCGAAATCCACTCCCCTTTTCACATATTCGGGACGAGTAGCATTGACAACGTAGACTGGATATCCATCCCCACTACAAGGAAGTGTTGGTACTGGAAGACAGGTGTTATTGTTCCAGTTGTTAGCAACAGAACTCACGGGATCGTCCGTGTGCCATTTTGTAGTGAGCCAACCAGCTTGTACAGAGGGACAAGCGAGGGCATTGAAAGTTGGCTGAGTAGGATGACATACGGCACCTGGTGGAGTAGTTTTGATAAGATGTCCAGAGAGTGACCGATTCAAGGACGCCCATTCGTCAACACTAGGCCATGATTTTGTTCCAGGTGTAGCTTTGCACCTCGGAGTATGGTTGAAAGCAGAGGCCAGGCTTAGGATTTGGAAAGCGTATGTAAGCATAGAGAGAGACGTTAAATTAAGCATGATTCATAGATAGCGAATGTCTTTGAGGAGTTATATACAGAAAGATTCTTATCTGACCTACAAAGTTCGCTAGCCTTATATATACGTATTTCTGTCCAAGAATTTGAAAACCCATCAGGTTACATTGACTTTACAAGTTACAAGGAAAAGTATCAATATATCCGAGCACTATATATATTGTGGGTAGGCTGCAGCTCTCGGCCAATGTTTCCATACGCGTATTCGCCAAGTTCATATTTTTCGGACTTCTCTTAGTTGACCTAATTGATATTACATGCAACAGAACATGGCGCAGCCTAGAAGTCACCTTCTGGTTAGGGCCGATTAAGATGTTTGCATGAGTCTTGTGACTCGGAGGAACATTCGTGCCGCTGAACTACAGAGAAATGAGCATACTCACGTGATATCAATGTTCTTGAGAAACATCCCTTAGCCTGTGGTCAACACGCACCCCAAGAAGAGATCTCTTACTTTCGTCCACTTTATATCTCCACTTTATATCCGCGGAGAAATTAGTACAACAGATTTCATCAGATTTGAAGCATAATCATCGATGGACTTTGAGTGGTAGATCGGATCATTGACTGCCTGTTTTTATACAGTTGCGGATTAGCAGTATGACGCCAAAAAGCTTACATTCCTGCAATTCATCTAGATTGATACAAAGGCCTTTTTCAAGCGTGACTAGCGGAGTTATAGAGAACGCGTATGCCAAGGTTTTGAGTTTGACTTATTAGCTAGTGTTAAGTACCTGTACTCACGATATGACGAAAGGAGAGGTTCCTCAGGATATAACGTGTGTTAAGTTTTTGGATTTTGATAAGTCTAGGGAGGAAGCACCCCGTGGGGAGAGATTCTAGGTATAGCCTAATTAATGGGGATTAGGGTGCCTGAGGCCACAACAGCTGGTAACTGTAATTTGAAATGCAGTACTTCTGAGTTAGGGTAAACGGAGCAATATTAAAACAATGTGTCACTTCCCTTTGATCAGTTCACTTCTATTTAGGCCAGTAGTTCAAAGCATTAGTTGATTTCATCTATAATTAATTTACAATCTCTTCCAAATTGCCTTGATTAATTAGAGATTAAGGATCTAGAGCATAACAAATTTCCAGGTTTACACAATGTTTTGCTCCCCGAGTCCCACCCATTACTCAGGTTCCTGCTATCCTTATATTACCCAATTACTATGTGCTTATTTTCAGCTCGACCTTCCGCATGTTGTCAACTCTACATGACTGTGTTGGGAGGTAGGAAATTGGCACCTAGGAAGCCTAGATAGGATCTCATCAAAAAAACATTTTTCACACTCAAGGCAAGGTCTTCTTTCTTGCATGACAAAATTCTTTCAAACTACTTCCTACCTCTCTACATCTTTGCTCTTTAGTATACCTTCTTCTTTCTAACTTTACTCCTTCCATCCCTCCAGTTATATATATATTTTATCTGTACCAGCATGAGCTATTACGTGCTACAGCGAAATAATATGGGCGGGTGTGTGATATTTTGATCACAACTAACATATAGGCCTGCTACAAAGAAGAATATAGAGAGAAAGGAGAAGGGTCTAAAGTGGAGGTAGTGGTTATCCTTAATGGGTGATTGCTGTCTTGAGTACACTATAGGCAATGTACTAAAAACATTTTACATATTAAATCAAGCTACCATTTTTTTTTCTTGATCGCTAAACCACGCCGTAACGCCAAACCCACGCACCCAGTTATCCTTCTATATACGTGGAAGATCGTGGAAAAAGTTACTAAGCAGTTTCAATATAATTCTGAGCCATCAAAAAAGAATTCGCCGTGATTGTAGTTACAATTACTCGCATCCCTAGCTGCTAAATCCTGCATCGACCGGACCGTACTCTGCGTAAGAATGGCTAGATAGACAGTAAAAGCTAAAATAGACTAAATATAGCCTGAACGATCCTAAAATTAATTAAGTGCAGAATACTTGGATAATTCATTGTATCAGACTTACTGATTCTCGAGAATCATAATCTTAGCTTGAAAAGGGTCTAGAATTCCGACCTGAATTGAAAGGTACTCAGGAAGAGATTTTGGAAGCTGGAAAGAACCAGCTACACCACCAACCCCCAATAAATGACCCAGCCCCACCTTTGCAGTTCTGTAAGTGTTTGCTATTTGTCACAAATGATATGGCTTCACCAGTATTTCCCTATTGCCCTTCTCATGGACGACTTTGTCAGACTTTCCCTCGTTAGAATAGGCAAACCTGCTGAAGATTCACATGAATAGACGACACGAAAATCACCCCCCAATGTTAAAGTAAGGGTCTACACAACTAAAGTAAAACTGAATGCTCCGATGCCGATTGGTGTGTTTGGCCATGGGGGTTGCTACTGTGGTGGCGATCTGAACTCAGACGACAGCACTACGAGATACATGGCAGAAAATTTGCCGTGCATTTTCATCAGCATAGACTATCAATTGGGTCCTAATCACAAGTTCCCGACTATGCTCAATGATCTTGAGACTTGGTTCAACTGGGTAAACTCAAGGAGAAGACTGTTGAAAGCCTAGAACAACAGTTCTGTCAAGGACCTGGACTCACGATGAAGGCGATAGGAGAGGTTCCTGTGCGTAAACGTGTGATAAGGTTCTTGGTTTGGTAAAGTCTAGGGAAGGAAGCTCTCCGTTAGGAGAGGTTCTAGGTATAGCTAACTACTGGGGATGTGGGTGCCTGAGGCCACAACAAGTTCGTGGAATGTTTTTCACATAGATTGGGCTGGCGACCAACGAAAGGTTTTCGCCTGGGGAATCTCTGCTGCGGGAAATTTATCTTGTGGCCTGGCGGAGAGATTCGTCGAGAAGGGACAAAAACACAAACTGGCTGGTATCATGAATATTGCTGGGGGGAACGATGCACCCTGACAATGTCCCTGACCGCCTTAAAGACCAGTACCGATCAATGTGCGAGAATGCAGTGGGCGTTCCCATCATTAGTCAGGAAGTTATAAATAATTCCAATAAAAAGTCAGCATCAGAGCCAACAGCACTAAAACCTCAGCATCGAATCAATCATGAACTTTGGACAACAGTAGCAAAACAATTTAGAGGCTACCGATGTAAATCCTTATGGCTTGGACTATGTCGCGGCTTTATTTGAAGACATGAAGGAATTTCTTAAATTGTATTGAGTGGCCTGTGGACTCGACCAAATGCGCGATGAATAGTAATCATGGATAGCGAGTTGAAGAAAGCAGGGGTGAAAATTATGACAAATGTCTATCCTGGGTTGCCACATGTCTTCTGGGTGTTTTTCTAACTGCCCAGTAGCCCGATTTTCCAGAAGAATCTAGTAGAAGGCGCAAAATTTATTCTTTCATAGGTGTTTGTAAAGATTTGATTTGTAGAGAATGGAACGAAGTATTTCGTCTAAGCTAAATAGCTTTTTTATAAGAATAATTATCATCATAATAATCAGTACTACGTATTGAGTCATTAAGAACATGCATATTTTGATTAAATAGTGGGTATGTTTCCAAGAAAGAGTGTTAAGTATAAGATAAGACTTTAGTGAGTTACTAAATATGGGATACCTATGGACAGCTGAGCATTGTCAGAATTCGGGGTCAGCGATTCGGAAACTCCGTACAGTAGGGTGCAAAATTATGGGGAATGAGATTAATACTTTTTGCACCTTACTATACGGAATTTCCGACTGGCTGACCCCGCATTCTCCATAGGGTTGCTGTATAGTTTTGTTTCTATTTCATATATATATATCCAACTATACTCTCAATATGGTGATAGAATCTTTTTGGAGATTGCATACGAACCGTTGTCTGTTTCACTCTTTTCAAAATGCTTCCCTATAACATCAACGAAAGCATCCTGCTTTCGAAAAGCCAGCTTGTTCTCTACTCTTCACTTCTCATTACAATATGCTACATCGTCTATGCAAGATTCCTGCATCCAATCGCAAAATATCCTGGACCCTTCCTGGCCTCCTTGACAAACTTCTATAAGTGCTTCTATATATATGATCTATCGTTTCATGAGAAGTTAGTCGAGTTACATGAACAGTATGGCCCTGTTGTCAGAGTTGGGCCAAATCACCTGCATTTTTGGAATGCTGAAGCGATTGCGCCCATCTACAAGAGCGGGAAATCAGTCGGGAAGACTGAGTTTTATGATGCCTTTACGACATACAACCCAAACCTCTTTGGTGGCCGTGATGAAGGAGTAGGGTTGTCAATCTCACCACTTTTGGAAGGGAAAAAAATAAGAAATGCTGTAGACTAACGTCCAAATAGATTCACTCAATGCGCCGCCGCCAGCTTTCTCACGGATTTTCTCCGGCATCTATCGAAAAGTTACAACCTATTATTGAAGAGCAGATGGCAAAATTGATCGCTACACTTCAAGAATATGCTAAAACTGGACAATCGTTTGATATGAAAAACCTCATTTCATGTTTTGTCTT
>Ga0247807_10001750_pt1 | contig 12463 bp, 11 predicted proteins | sample UWRJL074202C1_FD_179931 | JGI IMG/M metagenome (GOLD analysis project Ga0247807, IMG submission 179931) | Plant litter microbial communities from Arlington Agricultural Research Station in Wisconsin, United States - UWRJ-L074-202C-1 | ecosystem: Environmental > Terrestrial > Plant litter >...
CGGTCGATCATGGTGCTCGAGACCAGGGTCTTGCCGATGGCGGCATCCGCCCGCCACTGCGGCCGGTGCGTATAGAGGTACTGGATGGCCACGGCCAGGAAGTGGTTGGGATTCAGCAGGCCGCCATCCGGTGTGACGATTCCGTGACGGTCCGCGTCAGCGTCGTTGCCCGTGACGATGTCGAACTCGTTCTGGTGCCGCACCACCGACGCCATGACGGACGGCGACGACGGGTCCATGCGGATCTTCTCGTCCCAGTCGAGCGTCATGAACCCCCACTGCGGGTCGACGCCGGAGCCGAGCACGGTCAGGGTCGAGGGCGTTCCGGTGAAGTACTTCTCGGCGATGAGCTTCCAGTAGCCGACGCTCGCACCGCCCAGCGGATCCGCGCCGATGCGGATGCCGGCGGCCGCGATCGCGGGGAAGTCGATGATGTTCGCGAGGTCGTCGACGTAGGCACCGCGGTAGTCGTAGGTGTCGACGGCGGACGGCTCGGCGCGCAGCACGCCCCGGTTGCCGTCGGCGATGAGCTCGTTGGCACGGTTGGCGATCCAGCCGGTGGCGTCCGAGTCGGCCGGCCCGCCGTGCGGCGGGTTGTACTTGAAGCCGCCGTCGCGGGGCGGGTTGTGCGAGGGGGTGATGACGATGCCGTCGGCGAGATCCGATTCCCGCCCGCGGTTGTAGGTGATGATCGCGAGGCTGAGCGCGGGGGTCGGCACATAGTCGTCGAACTCGTCGACGAGAGCGTGCACGCCGTTCGCCTCCAGCACCTCGAGCGCGGTCGTCTCGGCGGGCCGGGAGAGGCCGTGCGTGTCGCGCCCGATGAACAGCGGTCCGGTTGTGCCCTGCGACGCGCGGTACTCGACGATCGCCTGCGTGATAGCGGCGATGTGCGTCTCGTTGAACGCCGCGTCGAGCGATGAGCCACGGTGCCCGCTCGTGCCGAAGACGACCTTCTGGTCGGGGTTCGTGACATCCGGAACCAGCGAGTAGTACGCCGAGACGAGGTCGTGGACGTTGATGAGATCGGTTTCCTGGGCGTCTGTGCCCGCGCGCGTGGTCATGGCCCCAGTCTCCCAGTTCATATCCTCCTCGGGGAGTCCTTTCATCACTCTCTGTGCTGACGCGTCGCCTGTATGCGCTGCGTACCGTCGGGGGTGTGGATGACCGCTCGCGCCGCACAGCCAGCCGTCTGCTGGCGACCCTCGGGTTCTTCGTGGGCCTCGCCGCGTGGTCGCTGTCGGCGGGTGTCTTCTTCGGCAACCACCTGTTCACACTCGACGAGGCCGAGGACTGCCGCATGGCCACCGGATACGCCAGTTCCCGGTGGGTGGGTACCGTCTTCGCCCCGCAGGCGACCTGTGTCTGGTTCGGCGGCGCGATCGAGCTGGTGTCGCGCAGCCAGATCGCGCCGGTCGCGATCCTCTGGGCGCTGTCGTTCGGGATGCTGCTCGCCGCCCTGATCCTTCGCGGCCTGCGGGGTCTCGAGACGGCCTGGCTCCCGTTCCTCGTGGTGCCGCTGCTGTTCGGCGCAGGGCTCTTCACCTGGACGACCGGCACCGCCTGGCTCGGCCCGATTGCGGAGTACACGGCGGAAGAGCGACCGGTCGTGCCCACTCGCGAACCGACCTGGGAGGAACGCGACGGCTGGTCGTTCGTCATCCCGGTCCCCGCCTCGACGGCGAACGGCAGCTATGCCGACAGCCTCGCGGCGATCGGCCCGGTGGTGGACAGCACGATGGAGGCCGTCGGCCCGATCCCGCACCCCTGGGATCCGGAGCACGAACCGGTCTTCCCGACCTCGCCCGTGCCGTGCGACGGCGTCGCCGAGCGACCGGTCTTCGAAGCGAGCTTCACCGCCGAGGACAACGCGGGTGCGGTGCTCCGGGCCCGTGAGCTGTGGCAGGAGCTCGGATACGAGATCGACGACCGGAGCACCGCGTCGCATGTTGTGGCCGTCGATCCGACCCCGGTGACTGGCACCGTGCTGTCCATCGAGCACTACGACAAGCTGCTGCGCGTTCAGGTCAGCGGCGTCTGCGGCGACTAGTAGGTGTTGTCGCCCGACGAGACGCCATCGCTCGGCAGCTCGAGCTGCGCCACGACGAGGGCCGCGAGGTCGACGAGGCTGTCCATGTCCTCGGGCTTCGGCTTGTGCGAGCTCGTGTTGATCACGGAGATCGTGCCGATGACCGTGCCATCGCTGAGCTTGAGCGGGGCACCCGCGTAGAACCGCATCCCGAGCGGGCCCTTGACCAGCCGGCTGTCCTTCGAGCGCGGGTCCTTGCGGGCATCGGTGATGAGCACCGGCTCGGGGGAGGGCGGGCGGTTATTCGACAGGTCGATGTCGTCGCCGATGGTCTCCACGTCGTCGCCGAAGTGCGAGACGAGTCGGGTGACGCCGTTCTCGACCAGGCTCACCGCGGAGATCGGCGCCGAGAACAATCGTGCAGCCATGGCCGTCACCCGGTGCAGCACCTCGTCGGGGATGGTGTCGATGAGGGTGGTCGGGCCGCCACCCTCGCTCGCCGGCACAACGGTCGGCGTGGGTGCGTCGGACGGGTCCTTGTGGCGCCCGCTCTCGGCGATGACGATCTGGCGCAGCACCGAGACGAGCTCGCGCCCGGCCGGGCGACGGGCGGGATCGCGGCTGAGCATGGCGGCGAAGAGCTGCTTCCAGTGCGCGGGCAGGTAATCCGGCACCACCGGGTCGCGCGAGAGGCGCGCGATGGCCGACTCGACGATGGTTCCCGGGAATTCGATGGACCGCGTGAAGCACTGCAGCAGCACGAGTCCGAGCGAGTAGACGTCGCTCGCGGTGCCGATCTCCTTGCCCGCCGCCTGCTCGGGGCTGAGGTAGGCGGCCGTGCCGGTGGTCTGCCCGTCGAGGGTGAGCCGCTCGACGCTGTCGGAGAGGGCGATGCCGAAGTCGGTGAGCCGGGCGCGGGCACGCCGGGCGCGCAGTCCGTAATCCACCAGCATGATGTTCGACGGCTTGATGTCGCGGTGGATGACGTTGCGCGAGTGCACGTACTCGAGGGCCTCCGCCATGTCGTAACCGATCTCGGCGATATTGCGTGCGGCGATGCGGGGCCCGCGCAGGCGGTCGCGCAGGTTGCTGCCGTTCACGAGGGCCATGACCAGGAAGCGGTTGGAGCGGCGGGAGGCGTCCTCCGAGATGCCGGCGTCGAGCAGGGTGACGAGCGAGTGGTGGTCGAGGCTCGCCAGCACGGAGAGCTCGCCCTCCTGGCGGGCCTCCTCGGCCGCGTTGGCGTCGTACAGCTTCACCGCGACGTCGCGCTGCAGGTGTTCGTCGCGCGCACGGAAGACCGTGGACATACCCCCGGTACCGATCACTTGCTCGAGGCGGTAACGGCCCCCGAGAACAAGAGCCGGCGTCTGGACTGTTTCAGGCAGGCTCATCGTTCTCCGTTTCTTTCTGAATCCTATGGGTGAGCACCCCGGGGACCACTGTCGGGCCGACCCCTTGACACGGGTTCCGCCGTATGTAGTGCGCAGCCCATAAACTCGGAGCCATGTCAGCAGCCGAAACGCCCCCCGAGTCCTACAGCTACCTGGGCCCGGCCGGAACGTTCACGGAGGCCGCGCTCAAGCAGGTTCCCGAGGCGGCCGGCAAGACCTGGCACTCGGTCAACAATGTGGGCGAGGCACTGGATGACGTCGTCTCCGGCCGCAGTCTTGCCGCGATGATCGCCATCGAGAACTCGGTCGAGGGCGGTGTGAGTGCCACGCAGGACGCGCTCGCGAACATTCCGGGCCTCCGCATCATCGGCGAGTACCTGGTTCCCGTGAACTTCGAGCTCGTCGCCCGGCCCGGTACGACTCTTGCCGACGTGACGGTCATCAACGCGCATCCCGTCGCTTACGGGCAGACGCACCTCTGGCTGGATCGCACCCTGCCGACGCACGGGCACATCCCGGCCACCTCGAATGTCGCCGCGGCCGCGTCCCTGCTCACCGACAGCACGGCAAACGCCGCTATCGCCCCGACCGGCATCACCGATCACCACGACCTCGTGGTGCTCGCCACCGACATCGGCGACAACCCGAACGCCGTCACCCGCTTCGTGCTCGTCAGTCGCACCGTCGCCGTGCCGGACCGCACCGGCAGCGACAAGACCAGCATCATCGCCGAGCTTCCGGATGACCGTGCCGGTGGCCTTCTCGACATGCTCGAGCAGTTCGCCACCCGTGGTGTGAACATGAGCCTGCTCGAATCGCGACCGATCGGCGACGCCATGGGGCGGTACCGCTTCGTGATCGACCTCGACGGGCACATCCTCGATGAGCGGGTGGCGGATGCGCTGCTCGGCCTCAAGCGCTTCTCGCCGAACGTGATCTTCCTCGGCAGCTACCCGCGCGCCGACCAGCTGCAGATCGCGGTCACGCAGCGGTACGGCGACGACTCCTTCATCGAGGCGCGCGACTGGCTGCGTGGGCTCATCTCAGGCGAGCACTAGACGCCGACGGGGTCCTTCACGCGCAGCGAGCGCTCCTCGACCCACGCCTTCATGGCCACGACTTCGCCGTACTCGTCGCCGTCGAGCTCGAACTCCTGGGCGGGGGTGACCTCGAGGGTGAGCTCGCGACCGCGGAACGACATGACGTCCTTGACGTCCTTCGACAGGTCGATGATCTTGCGGCCCACGGCGCTCTTGCGGAGCACGCCGTTCTCCCAGGCGACCTTGTTCCACACCCGCAGCCAGCCGAACCGGCCCTGGGGGCGCATGGCGACGATGTCGAGGATGCCGTCATCCGGCGTCGCGTCGGGCATGACCATCAGGCCACCGGGCAGCTTGCCGCAGTTGCCGATGAGGATGGTGTGCACGCTCGCGGTCTTCGAGTCCTTCTTGTCGACCGTGTAGTTGAGGCGCATCGGCTTCAGCTCGGCGACGGACCGCACTCCGGCGTCGACGTAGGCGAGCCAGCCGACGGCCTTCTTGAGCTGCGGGTTCGTGTTGGCCATCATCTTGGCGTCGAGGCCGAGGCCTGCCATCACGAGGAACGCGTGCGTCTCCTTCTCGCCGGACTCGCGCGTGACCTCGACGAGCCCGAGGTCCACCCGGCGCTCGCCGTCTGTGAAAGCGCTGCGGATCGCGCCCTCGAGGTCGGTGACGTCGAGATCGAGGTTGCGGGCGAGCAGGTTTCCGGTGCCCGAGGGCAACAGGGCGATGGGCACGTCGGAACCGCGCAGGCCCTCAGCGACCGCTCTCACCGTGCCGTCGCCACCGGCCGCGAGCACCACATCGGCGCCACGGCGCAGGGCGCTGGCGGTGGCGCGCTGGCCCGCTTCTTCCTCGGTGGTGGCGAACCACATCGACGTGCCCCAGCCGGCTTCGGTCGCCGCCGCGTTGACGAGCTCCTTGAGGTTCTCAAGGTCGACCTTGATCGGGTTGTATACGACGGCCGCCTGGCGGGAATGGTTGCTCACGATCCCGAGAGTACGGCACCGTGGCTGTTAAGCCCCAAAGTAGAATGGGGCTTGTGATCGACCCTCAATTGCTGCGAGACAACCCCGACCTGCTCCGACGCTCACAGGAGGCGCGTGGTTCCTCCGTTGCCCTGGTCGACGATGCGATCGCGGCGGATGCGCAGCGCCGCTCGGCGATCCAGGCGTTCGAGAAGCTCCGGGCGGAGCAGAACGCCTTCGGTCGCACTGTCGCAACGGCACCCAAGGAGGCCAAGAAGGCCCTCGTGCTGCAGGCCCAGGCGCTCGCCTCGCAGGTGAAGGAGGCGCAGCAGGTCTCGATCGACGCGGAGAGCGCGTTCGCGCGGATCGTGGGCGCCATCCAGAACCCGATCATCAACGGTGTTCCCGCCGGTGGTGAGGAGAACTTCGTCACCCTGCGCGAGGTGGGGGAGAAGGCGACCTTCGACTTCGAGCCGCGCGACCACGCCGAGCTCGGAGAACTGCTCGGTGCGATCGACATCACCCGCGGCGTCAAGGTGAGCGGCAGCCGCTTCTACTTCCTCAAGGGGGTCGGCGCGCGCCTCGAGATCGCGCTGATGAACATGGCGCTCGACAAGGCGCTGAGCGAGGACTTCGTGCCGCTCATCACCCCGACGCTCGTGCGGCCCGAGATCATGGCCGGCACCGGCTTCCTCGGTGAGCACGCCGACGAGATCTACTACCTGCCGGCCGACGACCTCTACCTGACCGGGACGAGCGAGGTCGCGCTCGCCGGTTTCCACTCGGACGAGATCATCGACGTGGAGAAGGCCCCGCTGCGCTACGCGGGCTGGTCGACGTGCTACCGCCGTGAAGCGGGATCCGCGGGCAAGGACAATCGCGGAATCCTGCGCGTGCACCAGTTCAACAAGCTCGAGATGTTCAGCTATGTGCTGCCCGAGAACGCCGAGGCCGAGCACGACCGCCTCGTGTCCTTCCAGGAGGCGATGCTGCAGGCCTGCGAGCTCAGCTACCGCGTGATCGACGTCGCCGCGGGCGACCTCGGTTCGAGCGCTGCGCGAAAGTACGACATCGAGGCGTGGGTTCCGACCCAGGGCGCCTACCGCGAGCTCACCAGCACGAGCAACTGCACGACGTACCAGGCGCGCCGGCTCGACATCCGCCACCGCGGCGAGTCCGGCAAGACCACGCCGGTCGCCACGCTCAACGGCACCCTCGCCACTACGCGCTGGATCGTCGCCATCCTGGAAACGCACCAGCAGGCCGACGGCTCGGTGCGCATCCCGAAGGCACTTCAGCCGTACCTCGGTGGACTCGAGACGTTCGAGCCGATCCAGTGAGCGACCGCCTGCTCATCGCCCTCGACATCGACGGCACCGTTCTCCACGAGGACGGCACCCTGAGCGACGCGGTGATCCGTGAGGTGCAGCGGGTGCGCGATCTCGGCCACGAGGTGATGATCGCCACCGGTCGCTCGGTCGCCATGACGCTGCCGATCCTCGAGCGCTTGTCCATCACGCCGCAGTACGTGGTCTGCTCGAACGGTGCGATCACGCTCGGTCGCGACGCGGATGCCCCCACCGGCTACAGCCGCGTATTCGTGGAGAGCTTCGACCCCAGCGAGGTGCTGGCCACGATCAAGGCGAGCCTCGCCGACGCGAACTACGCGGTCGAGGACGAGACCGGTCTCTACCGCTACACCGGCTGGTTCCCCGATGGCGCGCTCGGAGCTTCGAGCGAGAAGGTCGAGTTCGAGCAGCTCTCCGCCCACAAGGCCACCCGACTCGTGGTGATCTCGCCCGATCACGCCATGGAGGACTTCCTCGCGGTCGTCGAGCGCATGGGCCTGCACCGGGTGAGCTACAACGTCGGCTGGACGGCCTGGCTCGACATCGCGCCCGACGGCGTGAACAAGGCCACGGCGCTCGAGCGGGTGCGCGGGTTGCTGGACATCCCGCGCCATTCGGTCATCGCCGTGGGCGACGGACGCAACGACATCGAGATGCTCGAGTGGGCGGCGGCCGAGGGTCGCGGCGTGTCGATGGGGCAGGCCCCGGATGAGGTCACCGCTGCCGCCAATGAGTCGACCGGCACCGACCTCGACGACGGTGTAGCCCAGCTCTTCGCCGGTATCTGAGCGGGATCGCGGCGCGCCCCCCCGAACGAGGGGCAGTGCTGAGGCGGAGTCACGTCCGGGGTCGATCTACAGGATCAGCACGCCGTTCTCGGTTACACTCAGACCTTGGTTTCCTTATGGAGGGCTGTCCGAGCGGCCGATGGAGCCAGTCTTGAAAACTGGTGATGTGAAAGCATTCGTGGGTTCGAATCCCACGCCCTCCGCTCCCCTGCACAACAATCGAAGGGATCTCCGATGAGCGAACTCCGCCCGCGTTCGGATAGATCAGTAGTCAAGACCAGCGGCATCGCCCGCCACGGTCGCCTGCGCAAGGCCGGCCCGTGGGGCGCGGTGCTCGCCTTCATCGGTGCATCACTCGCGGTCGTTCTGGTCAGCAGCGCCGCTCTCGCCGGCATCGTCGTCAACCAGCTGAACAACAACCTCAAGCCGGGCGTTGTGCTCGTGCAGCCCACGGACGCCCCGCCGCCCAGCGTGGGCGCCTACCCCGGTGGCTTCAACCTGCTCATCGTCGGCAGCGACAAGTGCGAGGACGACTCCGGCTGCGCCGGGCGTGGCTCCGCGAACCTGAACGACGTCACGATGCTCCTGCACGTCTCCGCGGACGGCACCAACGCCACGGCCGTCAGCTTCCCCCGCGACCTGGTCGTGCCGATTCCCTCCTGCCCCCGCGTCGACAAGAACGGCAACCCGACCGGCAAGATGAGCGCCGCGATGTCGGGTCGTCCGATCAACGAGACCCTGTACTACGGCGGACTCGCCTGCACCGTGCTCACGGTCGAAGCCCTCAGTGGACTCAAGATCCAGTTCGCGGGTCTCATCACCTTCAGCGGCGTCATCAAGATGTCGAACGCCGTCGGCGGCGTGCCGGTCTGCTTCGCCGGACCGGTCAAGGACAACAAGACCGGCCTCGACGTGCCCGCAGGAAACGTGAACCTGAAGGGTTGGAAGGCGCTCGCTTTCCTCCGCTCCCGTCACGGCGTGGGCGACGGCAGTGACCTGACCCGCATCAGCTCGCAGCAGGTGTTCCTCTCCTCGCTGGTTCGCCAGCTCAAGGACAAGGACACCCTGGGCGACCCGCTCAAGGTCTACGCGCTCGCCCAGGCGGCGACCCAGTCGATGGAGCTCTCGAGCGGCCTGCGCCAGCCCGACAACATGCTGTCCATCGCTGCCAAGCTCAAGAACATCCCGCTCGAGGCCGTGACCTTCGTGCAGTTCCCGGGCACCACCGGCCAGGGCGGCATCTACCAGGGCAAGGTCGCACCCGTGCAGTACAAGGTCGACCAGCTGTTCTCGAAGATCCGCGCAGATACGCCGTTCGCTCTCGCCTCCGTGGGTGACGGCAACGGCTCTGCGCCCGACCCGAACGCGCCCGTCGCGACGCCGGACCCGAACGCGACCGCGGGAGCCCCGCTGGACAAGCTCGATATCTCCGGTCAGACGGCCGCGGACTACACCTGCTCGCAGCCCAACTAGTCGACGCGGGTGGGTGCAGCCTCATCCACCCGTTCGTCGGTCCGTCGCTGATCGGCTACGATTACTGACGGAACTGCCTTCACCGGCAGCACCTGGAGACGTCGCATAGTTCGGCCTAGTGCACCACCCTGCTAAGGTGGAGTACCCTAACGGGTACCGAGGGTTCAAATCCCTCCGTCTCCGCTCTCGTCGAAAAGCCCCGGTCTGACCGGGGCTTTTTGCGTTCCGCCGGTTGGTTCCGCACGATCCGGAGCGGCGTGAGGGATGACGTTCCGCGCGAGCCGGAGTACAACTGGAGGGTATGAGAAGGCTCGTCGCCGTTGTGCTGCTGGCGCTGCTCGCGGGGTGCGCCGCGCCGCCGGAGAAGGAAGCGGAGACGCCGGTCCCGACATCCACGCCGGTCACCTTCAACCAGGAGCTGCACGACGAACTGATCGGCATGCTCGAGCGCGACCAGGCCGGCCGCACCGGCGGCGTCGACAACGAGGGCGACCAGGCCCGCACCAACCGGCTGACCGAGATCATGGACGAGTTCGGCTGGCCGACCTTCGACCTCGTGGGCGAGGACGGCGAGGACGCCGCGTGGGCGATTGCGCAGCACTCCGACCTGCAGCCGCAGGTGCAGGTGCGCGCGCTCGAACTGCTCGAGGAGGCCGTCGCGCGCGACCAGGCCTCGCCCGGCAACCTCGCCTACCTGACCGACCGGGTCGCGGTCGCGGCGGGCAAGCAGCAGACCTATGGCACGCAGGTCGGGTGTGGGCCCGACGGTCCCGAGCCCGCGACCCCGATCAAGGACGCGGACGACGTCGAGGCCCGACGAGCGGCGGCCGACCTCGAGCCGCTCGCCGACTACCTCGAGGAGATGGCGGCGATCTGCGCGGAGGGCTGAGCGCGTCGCCGGGAGAGCGCTATCGCGCCCGCGCCGGCCGCCCCGAGCCCCAGGGCGAGCAGCAACGGCTGCAGGTCGGCGCCGGTGCGCACGAGCTCGGTCGGTTCGGCGCGCGGTGCGATCTCGACGCCCACGACAACCGAGCCGTCGGTCGCCGCCATCGCCGGGTACGGGATGACGATCCACGCCGCAGCGAGCAGCACGACGGCAAGGGTCGCCCGCCTCACTCTGACACCGCCTGCGCGCGCCCCTCGGCGCGGGCCTCCTCGAGCATGCGGTCGACGCGTGCCCTGCCCCGGCGGCGGGACAGCACGAGCAGCACGATCGTCGCGATGACGAGGGCGAGGGTGGCGAGGTGCAGCCACGGAACCGCCCAGACCACAACGGTCTGCGTGACGGGTGCGACGGCAAGAGTGTCATCGCTCGGAACCGAGGACTCGAGCACTACGTCGACCGACACGAGCCCGAGCGGCCAGACGGTGACGGGTGCGGCGGTCACGGCGCGCTTCTCGCCGGGGAACAGGTCCCCGCGTTCGCTCGTCTCTCCCGAGATCGCGTCGCCGAAGCTCAGTTGGGTGTTGCCCGCGTTCTCCGCCACGTAGCTGATGCTGAGCTCGCTGGGCGTGAACAGGTTCCACGACGGGCGGTAGTCGCCGACCAGGTCACCGAGTTCGAGCGCGGGGGCCAGTTCGCCGGTGACCTGGGTCATCACGCGGAAGCCCACCCGGCTGTTGACGCCGATCTGCGCGCCGTCGTCCGTGGTGCCGAGGGTCGAGATCGAGGCGGCGATACCCGCGGCGTGGTCGCCGGGGGTCGCGTTGTCCGGCACCCTGATGGTGAACGGGATGACGGCCGTGGCTCCCGGTTCGACGGTGACGTCATCCGGTGCGGAGATCCACGTGCCGGCGTCCACGGACTCCTGCCCCGCCTGCAGCATGTTGAATCGACCCGTCTCGGTGAAGTAACCGTCGGCCGCGACGAGGGCGAAGGTGGCCGTCTCCTTGCCGAGGTTGCGCACGGCGAGGTGCTCCGTCACGGTTTCGCCGGGGTCGGCCTTCTGCTCAACCCACGAGCGGCCGTCGGGACCGTCGGCCGTCGCGGGAGAGACCGACCAGGTGACGGATGACTCCTCGGGTGAGGCGGCGAGGGCTGGAGCCGCCGCCGCCGACCCTGCGGCCGCCAGGGCGGCGACCGCAAGGAGGGCGCGTACGTTCATCGAGCCCTACTCGAAGAGCGAGAGGGTGAGCGTTGCCGTGTACTGGCCGGGGGCGACGGTCGCGGCGGTGAGCAGCTTGAGGTCGGCGCGTGCGGACCAGGAGGTTCCGTTGGCCAGGATGTCTCCGGAGTCGTAGGCCATCGAGAGCATCTCGGGGTCGATGAATCCGTCGCCCGGCTCGACCTCGCTGCCGGCCGAGACGTCGCCGGGGTCGCCGGTGACGAGCTCGGGCGTCCAGCCGAAGGATTCGGAGGAGTCGATGGCGGGCTGGCCACCGGTCGCGGTGAAGTCGGTGATCGAGCCGAGCACGTACCAGAACGCGCCGGCCGGGATGTCGGCGGGGTTGCGGGAATCGGTCACGGTGACGAGGGGGAGGCTGCCGGTGAACTGGCGCTCGGTGGCCGTCGACCCGTTCTCGACGAGGGTGGAGGAACCGCCGGCGACGGTCATGGCGAGGGCGCCGGGGCCGACCACGGGGGCGATGTCGACCGAGACGGCGACGTCATCGTCTCCGTAGGGGTCGTCTGCGGCGAGGGCGATTCCGCTGGCACCGATGACAGCGAGGGCCATTGCTCCTACGACCGCGGTGGTGGCGCGGTATCCGAATGCACGAGTGTTCAAGGTCTTACTCCAGGGTATGTCCGCCTGAGCGGAGAGCAGCCGCAGTGGCGTGCGCGTGAGGCCTGAGAAGAGCTGTTCGTGGCTTCACTGACACGAGCGTGCGGGTAAATAGGAGACTCGGGTGAGCCGGGGGCTGGCCCGTGCACATCGGGTGGATTCACTCGAAGCAACGGCCCACGAGGACTATACGGGTAAGTGAGGAGATTTGTCGAGCAACATCAAAAAGTTGTAGACCGCGACGACAAAAGGTGCCTAGACTGACGATCCTTGACGCCGACAGGATGCATGGACGCTTCCGCCTGGCTCGAAACAAGGAGCAATGGTGCCCACTAACATTCCCCCGACGGAGAGACGTACCCGGTCTCGACGACGCTCCGCCAGCATCCTGGCGGGCTCGATCGTCAGCCTTCTCGCCCTCACCGGATGGGCTCCGACCGCCATGGCGGCCGAGCCCGAGCAGGAGCCGGGCGTGACCCTCCGCTCCTACCAACTGCCCCCTGGCCTGCAGGACTTCTGCACCCTGAAGTCCGCTACTACCCCCAACGTCGACAAGCTGACCCCGACCATCGACTACACGACAACGACCCACTTCGGGCTGTCGGACAACTTCCTGTCGATCGTCACCGCCAACCTCACCATCGCGACCCAGGGCGTCTACACGTTCCGTCTCATCAGCGATGACGGCTCCAAGCTGAC
>Ga0247807_10001751_pt1 | contig 12458 bp, 11 predicted proteins | sample UWRJL074202C1_FD_179931 | JGI IMG/M metagenome (GOLD analysis project Ga0247807, IMG submission 179931) | Plant litter microbial communities from Arlington Agricultural Research Station in Wisconsin, United States - UWRJ-L074-202C-1 | ecosystem: Environmental > Terrestrial > Plant litter >...
CACAGTGTGCAATCATTTTATAATCAGCCGTTGCTTTACTGATAAATTCTTTGAAGCTTACCGCTTCATTTAACACCGGATGGTAAGCTTGCAAAGATTGTTTTACTGCAGAAGTTATCACCTTATTCAAACGGTCCTCTTTCACGATTTTACGTTCTGAACGTTCACAGATCAGCGGGGTAATGATATCGATTCCAATCTCTGTTGCTTTCTCCAGGAACCACTCGAGTCTGTCTATGTTTTTAGTTGGTGCTACAGCAATGTGAAGACCATGATTTCTTTTTTGATATGCCCTGGTAGTTTTCAGTACACGCAGAGTAACATTCCGTTTAGACTCAGCAATAATTTCTGCCTCATATAAACCGCCATGTCCATCAATCAGATGAACAATGTCACCGATCACCAGGCGCAGCACTTTCATACAGTGCCGGCTCTCTTCTTCATTTAAGATATATTCGTCAGTGGTAATATCTGGCGTATAAAAAACATGCATCCCGTGAAATTTTAGTGATTATCTACCAGATCATCATTACTTATTACCAATTCAAGCTTGATAGTTTCAATATTCTGCTCTGTCTTTTTAAGGATGGTAAACAAATAGCCATAACACTCTTCGCTGTCTCCAACATCAGGGATTTTACCAAAAGCATGTGAGACCAAACCTCCAACAGTATCAAAGTCAAGATCCTCAGGTAAGTCGTGCGGAAGATGTTCATTTACATCATAAACCGTTGCATAAGCATTGATTACAAATTCTGTATCGGATATTTTCTCTACTGTAGGTTTCTCTTCATCATACTCATCCTGAATTTCACCTACAATCTCTTCTACGATATCTTCAAGAGTTACCATACCAGCAGTCCCCCCGAATTCATCAATGACAATGGCAATCTGAATACGTTTCTGCTGAAGCTCACTCAGCAAGTCATTAATCTTTTTTGTCTCAGGGACAAAATAAGGCTTTCTGATAATATCTTTTAATGACCATTCTTTATTTCCTGCCAGCAGAGGCAGAACATCTTTAGCATGTATAATACCTATGATCTTATCAATAATATCATCATATACCGGCATCCTTGAATATCCTTCAGCGATAATCAGCGTAATCACTTCTTCTTTTGGCGTAGACAGTTCGATACCAGAAATTTTGGTTCTTGGTACCATAATATTTTTTACCACACGTTCATTGAAATCAAAAACGTTGCGGATGAGTTCGTGCTCGTTATTATCCAAAGCACCGCTCTCTCTTCCCTGGTCTAACAGGTAATATAATTCTTCTGTACTGTGTACCGCTTCGTGTCCGCCAACTGTCGAAATACCAAAAGCTTTCAGAATGATATTTGCAAACCCGTTCAGCAACCAGATAAATGGCCTGAATACTACATAGAAAATCTGTAACGGAACAGATATAAAAAGTGTTGTGGCAACGGGACGCTGAATTGCTATTGATTTTGGTGCAAGCTCTCCGAATACGATGTGCATAATCGTAATAAAACTAAATGCTATGATAGGGGAAGCAGTTTTGGAGAAAGAATCAATAAATGCAGGGGACTGGTTTAATGAGGTTAATAAATTGTGTAACAGATGTTCCATTACTGATTCTCCAACCCAGCCTAATCCCAGTGATGCTAATGTAATACCCAGCTGCGTTGCAGCCAGGTATCCATCAAGATGTTGTGTAATATATTTAGCAATATTAGCTACTCTATTACCAGATTTAGCCTTAATTTCTATTTGCGACGCTCTGACTTTAACGATTGCAAACTCTGCTGCAACGAAAAAGCCGTTTAAGACGACTAAGAAAAAGGTTAAGAATATTTGAAAGCCCATTAAGAGTTGTTTCTAAATGTACTATTATAAAGTTCAATACTTTCTTCAATCACTTTATAAGCATAAGTTACGCCCATCAATTTTTCGATAGTTACGTTCTTTTCTTCTAAAGCCTTGTAATCCTGGAAGAATCTTACAATTTCTTTCATCTGGTGCGGTGGCAATTCAGAAATATCATTGATATAATTTACTGACATATCATTTTTTGCAACAGCAATGATTTTATCGTCCTGTTCACCATTGTCTACCATGTGCATTACACCAATAACTTTTGCCTCAACAATAGATAAAGGATAAACATCAACAGAACACAAAACAAGAATATCTAATGGGTCATTATCATCACAGTATGTCTGGGGAATGAAACCATAATTTGCAGGATACATAACAGAAGAAAACAGGACACGATCCAATTTAATCAAATGAGAGTCTTTATCTATTTCGTATTTAGCTTTTGATCCTTTAGGAATTTCAATAATAGCATTTACCGATTCTGGTAAATTTGCACCTGGAGAAACACTGTGCCAGGGATGTTTTGTGTCTATTTGCATTTTTTTTTAATGTTGTTATTTATTCTCTTCGTTTGTATGTACCCGCTTCTTCAAAAAAGTATAGAGCAGCGGGATAGTAGTTATAACCATGAAACCTACAATAATATAAAGCAGGTAAGCGTTGATTTCCTTTTCAAATTTCCTGCCAAGAAAATAGCCCAGCAAAGTTAAAGATGTTATCCATAAAAAAGCACCACAAATATTATATAGTGCAAATTTCTTAAAATCAAGTTTAACTACCCCGGCAATAATTGGGGCAAAAGTTCTGACAATAGGAACAAATCTTCCCATGATTAAAGCAAAAGCACCTTGTTTGTGATAGTAAGCCTCTGCAGCTTTAAGATAACGCTTCTTGAAGAAAAAAGTATCTTTACGATCATATAAAACCGGGCCGGTTTTCTTGCCAAACCAATAACCGGTAAAATTACCTGAAATTGCTGAAACAATCAGACCAAATATGAGGACATAAATATTTACGTCCAGTTTACCGGTCGCCACAAACATACCGGCTAAAAACAATAAGTAATCGCCTGGTAAGAAAAATCCAAAAAATAGTCCTGTCTCAGCAAAAATTACGAATATCAGGACATAAAAACCACCTTCTTTAAGTAATTTCTCAGGATCAATAAAATGATGTACAGAGGTCCAGAAATCGTGCATAGTTCAAGTAATCGTAAAATTACAAATAATTTCCTGAGAAATGCCTATATCAGATTTAATATTATAGTTGGATAAACTCCTAAGAATATCGTGATGATTACAGATAAAATTAAAACAACTTTATATTGAACCGGCGTTTCTAAAACGATGTCAGCCCCTTCTTTAAAGTACATGGCTACAATTACTCTTAAGTAATAGTAAAATCCTACAAGGGCATTTAAAATAGCAAATGCAACCAGATAAATCTGATATTCATTCATTACGTTTAAGAACATCAGGTATTTCCCTATAAAACCAGCAGTAAGTGGTATCCCTGCAAGAGAAAGCATCGCAATAGTTAATGCCAGCGCAACTAAAGGATTACGTTTTCCTAATCCGTTGAAACTTTCAAAGTTATCATGTCCTGTTTTCTGTTTCACTAAAATCAATACCGCGAAAGCAATAATGCTGGCAAAAGTATAGGCTGCGGCATACACCATTACATTGTTAGCCGAATTAGCTGTCAAAGTAACTAAAGAAAACAACAGATATCCTGCATGAGAGATACTCGAATAAGCAAGCATCCTTTTGAAGTTTTTTTGAAAAAGGGCTGTAACGTTACCAATAAAAAGGGTAATACATACAATAGCCATCAATGGTGGCATCCAGAAATCGTGAAGTGGTGCGAAAGTACCAGCAAAAAGACGCAGGAAAGCCGCAAAACCAGCAGTTTTCACTACTGTAGACATGAATGCTGTAATTAAAGATGGCGCCCCTTCATATACATCCGGAGTCCAGAAGTGGAATGGTGCAGCACCAATTTTAAAACACAGGCCTACCATAATCAGGATTACTCCAGGATAGAACAAAGGAGATACCGCCTGGTAGTTTCCAATCAGGTATTGATTAATAGCGTGCAGACTGAATGAACCGGTTGCACCATAAACTAAAGTAATCCCGAATAAAAGGAAACCTGTAGAAAAGGCTCCCATCAGGAAGTATTTTAAAGAGGCCTCATTAGAAGCAAAATTACTTTTTCTGATACCTGCAAGGATATACAAGGCGACAGACATAATTTCTATTCCAATAAATAACATGGACATGTTAGTATAAGAAACCATGATCACGATCCCCGCAAGGGCGAATAAGATCAGGGTATAGTACTCAGCAACATTTTCACTGTCTTTGGAGAAGTAATTCTGCGTCAGTAAAAAGATAAAAATAGTCCCTAAAATAGTAAGAGATGAAAATGCTAATGCAAAATTATCCATCTCCATCATTCCATAATACACTGTATCAGAATTCCAGGAAGTAACGGCAAAGGCCAGAGAGATCAGTAACCCCACAAGAGTTAGTGGTAACAAAGCCTTCTTCGCTTTGAATAAACCTGCATAAAGCACCGCTAAAGCTGTAACAACAATTGTTATAATGATATTCATTTCCTTATTTTACCGATGTTAATTTTTGATTTACCTGTTCTAATAATTGTTGTACCGAAGCTTCTGATAAATGCAGAACTGGTTTGGGATATACTCCCAATACGATAATCAACGCACAAATTATAAACAATACGATTTGTTCTGTTCCTTTAATGTCTGCAAATCCTGCAGTAAGATCATTCGTTTTACCTAACATGATATTCTGGTACAGGCGGAACATATATACCGCACCAAAGATAACCGTGAGACCTGCAAATACAACAGCCCAGATATTATACTGGTAAATACCGATCAGCAATAGAAACTCTCCAATAAATCCATTTGTTCCTGGTAAAGCTACCGTTCCCAGCACAATGATCAGAAATGCGATGGCTAATTTTGGTGCCGATTTTGCAATACCACCCAGTTCAGCAATCGTATTCGTTTTTACTCTGGAGAAAATAAGATCAAGAACAAAGAATAAACCGATTACATTCACCCCATGGCTTAACATCTGAATCATTGCTCCCTGTAAACCCTGCATGTTTAAAGCAAAGATACCTGCAGAGATCAATCCTACGTGAGCTATAGAAGAATAAGCAATCAGTTTTTTTGCATCTTTTTGTTTAAAAGCAATCAGAGATGCATATACAATACCGATGATAGATAATATGATCACTGTATTACCCCACTCCTGAACACCTGCCGGTACAATCGGCAATAACCATCTGATTACTCCGTAAATACCCATTTTCAGCATAATACCCGAAAGTAACATAGTACCTGCTGCCGGTGCCTCAGTATAAGTATCCGGCTGCCAGGTATGGAATGGGAAAATTGGCATTTTAATCGCAAAAGCAATAAAGAATGACCAGAATATCCATCCCTGCTGAACAGGATCTAAATGAAGCTGATAAAATGCCTGTATATCAAAGTTATGTGCAGGGTTCTGCAAATACAGATAAATGATGCCTAATAACATGAACAAAGAACCGGCAATGGTATAAACAAAAAACTTCATGTTTATTTTAATGCGGTCTTTGCCTCCCCAGATCGCACAGATAAAGTAGATCGGGATTAAAGCCGCTTCCCATCCGATATAGAATAAGAAGGCATCCATTGCTGTAAATACAACAAGCAGGCCTGCCTGCATAAATAGGATTAAAGCAAAAAATCCGGCTGGAGATTTATAATCATGCTGATAACTTGCCAGGATAATGACAGGTACCAATACATTGGTCAGCAATACGGTGATTAAGCTGATGCCGTCAATACCTGCATGGAAATGAATGCCAAGATCCTGAATCCAGGGTAAATTAATGACAAACTGTGTGCTTGCGTCCGGAATAAACTGTCCGGCAACAACAGCTGTTAATGCCAGTGAAGCAACAGCGAAAGCCAGGGCAACATGTTTAGCGGCATTGCCGGTAAATGCTGTAACCAGTGCACCAATTACTGGCAGAAATATTAGAAGTATTAAAAGTTGTTCCATTATGTTTTCTTGGACGATCTTTTACAGAGATAAATAAGTATACAATAACAACGAGATGATCCCGGCCACCATCATAAAAATATAGAAACCAACATTACCTGATTGTAATAATCTGACTCCTTTACTTGCTTCTGATGTGCTCCATCCCAAACCATTGACAATTCCGTCAATAATCTTTTTATCAAATACCTTATAAAAGAATACTGAAACAGCATCCAGAGGTTTTCTGATCAAAGTATCATAGATCTCATCAATATAGAATTTATGATAAGATATTTTTGCCAGTGCGGAACGTTGTCCTTCGTCTGCAACAGGGATATGATTTTGCTTCACATATTTGCCATAAGCAAATGCGATAGAAATCAGCACACCCACAACCGAAACAGCCATTAAAATATATTCAGTAGCATGATCCGGCGCTTCTCCATGATGCTGGATAACCGGTGCAAGCCAATGTGATAACCAATGAGAACCACCCAGTGATTCAGGAATACCAATTGCACCGCCGATAGCAGAAAGCACGGCAAGAACAATTAGTGGTATAGTCATACTCTTTGGTGACTCGTGAATTTTTTCTTCAGCATGGTGTGTCCCTCTGTATTTCCCAAAAAAAGTAAGGAACAGCATTCTGAACATATAGAATGCAGTTAAAAAGGCAGTAAATACACCAATTGCCCACATTACTTTGTTATACTCAAATACATGAGCAAGAATTTCGTCTTTCGAAAAGAAACCTGAGAACGGAGGCAAGCCAGAAATAGCTATGGTACCAATCAGCATAGTTAAGAAAGTAACCGGAAGCTTTTTACGTAAACCACCCATATGCCTCATATCCTGTTCATGGTGCATCGCATGAATAACAGATCCAGCACATAAGAACAATAATGCTTTAAAGAAAGCATGTGTAATAACGTGGAAGAAAGAACCGTTATAAGCACCAACACCTAACCCCAAGAACATATACCCCAATTGAGATACCGTAGAATAAGCCAGTACTTTTTTAATATCTGTTTGTGTAAGGGCAACCAATGCACCCATTACAGCTGTTGCCAGACCAATAATTGCAATTAAGTGCTGTACTACAGGAGCAAGATCAAATATTACATTTGAACGTGCAATCATATAGATACCCGCTGTTACCATTGTTGCCGCGTGAATCAGAGCTGAAACAGGTGTTGGCCCTGCCATCGCATCCGGTAACCAGGTAAATAATGGAATCTGTGCAGATTTACCGCATGCACCCACAAATAACAACAAAGCAATTAATGCAATGGTTGAATTTCCAGGGAGCATATTTCCTGCCAGAGGGAATATTTTAGAGAACTCCACACTACCAAAAGTAGTGAAGATCAGGAACACTGCAATCAAAAAGCCAAGGTCACCAATACGGTTCATTACAAATGCTTTTTTAGCTGCTGTAGCATAACTGCTGTTGGTAAACCAGAAGCCTATCAATAGATAAGAGCATAAACCTACACCCTCCCATCCAATAAACATCACGATATAGTTTGATCCGAGAACCAGTAATAACATGAAAAAGATAAACAAGTTTAAATAGCTGAAAAATTTACCAAATCCTTCATCATCATGCATATACCCTATAGAGTATACATGAATCAGGAATCCGATTCCGGTAATGATCAGTAACATGATTGAACTCAGCGGATCTACCAGGAAGGAAACAGGAATTTTTAATGCTCCTGCACTGATCCAGTCAAACAAGAAAATCTCATGCGATTTCACAGCATCATTGCCTAAAGCTAAAAAGATGCCGATACTAATCACAAAAGATATGAATATCACGCTACTCCCAATAAAACCTATCAGGTTTTTGGATAATGTATTTCTCCCAAGACCGTTGATGATAAAGCCTAAAAGAGGAATTAACGGAACCAGCCAAACTAAATTTATCATTTTATAATTTATTCTTAATAATTACCACTTAAGGCGATTCAATACATTAATATCTGTAGACTGCGTATTTCTGTAAACCATTACAATAATACTTAAGCCCACTGCTACTTCAGCCGCTGCCAGAGCCATGATGAAAAATACAAACACCTGTCCCGAAGGATCGTTGCTGTGTACAGAGAAAGCGGTAAGTAATAAATTAACAGCATTCAGCATCAATTCTACCGACATAAAAATTACGATAGCATTTCTGCGGGTCAGTACGCCTATTACACCAATGGTGAAAATAATAGCACTTAACCATATATAATGATTAAGCGGTACACCCTGTAAGGTTTGAGTAAGATTATCCACTATACTTTTTCTTTTTTAGTTAATAATACGGCTCCCACCATAGCTGTAAGCAATAGAATTGAAGACAATTCGAAAGGCAGCATAAACGGACCGAACAATTCTTTACCCAGGTTTTTAACCAGACCTAAGTTTGGATTCTGCAATACCAGAGGATCAGACACAGCTGTTGCTTTTAAAGAGCCGATCAGCGTCACAACCAGACAACATCCGGCTACGATACCTACAACTTTTACCAAACCTGACTTTAATGGCTCGTTCTCTTTATTGAGATTGAGCAGCATCAGAACAAACAGGAATAAAACCATAATTGCCCCCATGTACACAATAAAGTTTACTACTGCCAGAAACTGGGCATTGAGCAAAATGTAATGGACTGTGAACGTAAAAAACGTTACGATCAGATAAAGTACACTATGCACCGGGTTCTTCGCGAAAATCACCATCAGTGAAAAGAAAATACTTAAAAAAGCGACCAAATAGAATACTGATGTACCCATTTATTATTTTTGTTTTAAAGCCGTGTGAACGGCAAATGTATAAACTGTTTATATCAAGAAGTGCGTGAACGCTTCAATTTCATTATTTTTTTACCAGAGGTTCTTCTACCAGTTTATCTTTACCGTAAATAAAATCTTTACGTAAATAATCCGAAGGAACTATTGGCCCGTCAAGATAAATTGCCTCTTTCGGACAAGCTTCTTCACATAAACCACAGAAAATACAACGCAGCATATTGATTTCATATACGGCAGCGTATTTCTCTTCTCTATATAAATCCTTTTCTTCTGGCTTGCGTTCAGCAGCAATCATAGTGATTGCTTCCGCAGGGCAAGATAATGCACATAATCCACATGCCGTACAGCGTTCTTTGCCGTCCTCATCTCTTTTAAGAGAATGCATCCCTCTCCAGTTGATAGACATTTCACGCTGAACTTCAGGATACCTGATTGTCGCCTCTTTTTTGAAGAAGTGACTAATCGTGATAGCCAGTCCCTTTCCCAATGCAGGCAGATACATGCGCTCCGCAAAATTAAGTGGCTTTTGTATTAATATTTTCTTTTTACTGGTTAATGGTTCCATTAAACCTCCTTTTATATTCCGCTGAGCGGATAGTTAAAACTTTTCTACTATTGCAATCACAATACCTGTGACAATTACATTCGCTATGGCAATTGGAATTAATACTTTCCAACCCAAATGCATCAGCTGATCGTAACGGAAACGTGGAATTGTCCACCTTACCCACATAAAGAAAAATATAAATGCGAATATTTTAGCGAACAATACTGCTGTTCCAATTAATGGGGCGATCACAGGCCCCGCCATGGTCAGTACCCAATCCATACCCGGATAATTATATCCTCCGAAATATAATGTAGCCATAACTGCCGAAGACACAAACATATTGATATATTCAGCGAAAAGGTAAAAACCTAATTTCATCGAAGAATACTCTGTATGGTATCCACCAATTAATTCAGTTTCACATTCCGGTAAATCAAATGGTGCTCTGTTGGTTTCAGCAAATGCACAAATGATAAATAACAGGAAACCTAAAGGTTGATAAAGCACATTCCAGTGCCATCCATGCTGCATTTCTACAATTTCTTTCAGACTCATTGTATTAGTCACCAGTAATAAAGCGATAATAGATAGTCCCATAGCCACTTCATAACTGATATTCTGCGAAGCTGCGCGGATAGCACTTAAAAGTGAATATTTGTTATTGGAAGCCCAGCCACCGATCATTACTCCATATACACTCAGAGAAACAACTCCAAAGATGTATAAAACACCAACATTAATATCAGTAACCTGCAAAGGGATAATCCTTCCGGCTGCCGTAGTAATCGGGCTTCCCCACGGGATAACCGCAGTTCCGATACAGGCAGTCAGCATGGCTAAACCAGGACCAACCATAAACAGCCATTTATTGGCATGAGTAGGAATAATTTCCTCTTTCATAAACATTTTCAGCCCGTCTGCCAATGGCTGCAGGATACCGAAAGGGCCTGCGCGGTCTGGTCCAAGCCTATCCTGCAAAAAAGCAGCGACTTTTCTTTCCGCATATGTAGAATACATTGCGATAACTAAACTTATACCAAAAATGATAGCTACAAGTACAAATTTTTCTATGACGAATGAGATATCCATTAGAATTTAGCGGTTTTTTCCAGTTCAACTTTATTAGCTTCCTGCAAACGAAGATCTTCCTGGATTACAGGCAATGGAATCATCGTTTCATAATGATTAGAAGAGATTACGGAAGTATCACTGATGTGTGTAGGATGCTCAATAGTCCAGTCTGCTGTTTTCTTTTTGTCGAAACGGCAGGTGTTACAAATGAACTCTTCAACTTCTCCATAAATATCTTTACGGGCAGTTATCCTTAAAACATCTTCTCCTTTATACCATAAAGTTACTTTACCACTACAAGAAGGGCAGTCTCTATGTGCGTCGACAGGTTTTGTAAACCAAACCCTGTTTTTGAAACGGAAAGTTTTATCAGTTAAAGCACCAACAGGGCAAACATCAATCACGTTTCCGGAGAAATCATTATCAACAGCAGTCTGGATATAAGTAGAAATTTCTGAGTGATCACCTCTGTTTAAGATACCATGAACACGCTTATTGGTGATCTGATCCGCTGTAAACACACAACGGTAGCATAAAATGCACCTGTTCATATGTAACTGGATCTTATCACCTATATCGATGCGCTCAAAAGTACGGCGCTCAAATTCATAACGCGTTTTCTGTAAACCATGCTCATAACCCAGATTCTGCAAGTCACATTCTCCGGCCTGGTCACATACAGGACAATCAAGCGGGTGGTTAATTAACAGCATTTCTACCACACCACTCCGGGCTTCAATTACTTCAGGAGAAGTAATATTCTGCACTTCCATCCCGTCCATTACTGTAGTACGGCAAGAAGCAACCAGTTTAGGCATTGGTCTTGGATCCTTTTCAGACCCCTTGCTTACTTTTACGATACAAGTACGGCATTTACCTCCGCTACCTTCCAATTTGGAATAGTAGCACATTGCAGGAGGCACAATGTCTCCTCCTATTTGCCTTGCAGCATTCAGGATTGTTGTACCGGGCTCTACTTCGACGGTTATCCCGTCTATGGTTACCTTAACTTTTTCACTCATTGTTAAATGATATTCTTTTATCATTCCTGTGCCTTTAATTAAACACAGGTCAGACAGTTAATTTTCCTGTTTTACTTCTGCTTTAGCAATAGGTACTGCGTAATTAGCGATACCATAATTTCCCTGAAGACTTTTTATAGGCTCTTTCACATGCCATTCAAACTCATCTCTGAAATGTCTGATTGCACTTGCCACAGGCCATGCAGCAGCATCCCCTAAAGGACAAATCGTATTACCTTCGATCTTTTTAGACACATCAACCAATAAGTCAATATCACTCATTTTACCATGCCCGTGCTCCAGTCTGTGTAATACTTTTTCCATCCACCCGGTACCTTCACGGCAGGGAGAACATTGTCCACAACTTTCATGGTGATAAAAGCGGGAGAAGTTCCAGGTGTTTCGTACGATACACTGATCTTCATCAAAAGCGATAAAACCACCTGAACCTAACATGGTTCCGGTAGCAAATCCACCTTCAGAAAGAGACTCATAACTCATTAAACGTGGTTCACCGTTTGCTAATTTAAGCGTCAGGTTAGCAGGCAATACCGGAACAGAAGAACCTCCGGCAACAGTAGCCTTTAATCTTTTGCCATTAGCAATACCACCACAATATTCATCCGAATAAATGAACTCTTCTACCGGAAGACCTAATTCTATCTCGTATACACCTGGTCTGACCAGATTTCCAGAAGCAGAAATTAATTTCGTTCCGGTACTGCGTCCGATACCGATTTTCATATATTCATCACCACCTTCGTTAATAATAGGCACAACAGCGGCAATAGATTCAACATTGTTCACTACTGTAGGACAGCCATATAAACCAGCAATAGCCGGGAATGGCGGTTTAATCCTTGGATTACCCCTTTTACCTTCCAGTGATTCTAATAAAGCAGTTTCTTCCCCGCAGATATAAGCCCCGCCACCCGGCTGAACATAAATCTCCAGGTCATAACCTGATCCTAAAATGTTTTTTCCTAAAAAGCCAGCAGCTTTTGCTTCTGCAATTGCTCTCTCCAGAATCCTGATTTGCGGCATCATCTCTCCACGTACGTAGATATATGATGTTTTAGCGCCTAATGCATAACTTGACACAATC
>Ga0247807_10001764_pt1 | contig 12410 bp, 14 predicted proteins | sample UWRJL074202C1_FD_179931 | JGI IMG/M metagenome (GOLD analysis project Ga0247807, IMG submission 179931) | Plant litter microbial communities from Arlington Agricultural Research Station in Wisconsin, United States - UWRJ-L074-202C-1 | ecosystem: Environmental > Terrestrial > Plant litter >...
TACGCTGCGGTTGCCGAGCCCAGCTGTGTCATGATGCAATTTGACTGAGATTTGATATAACTAGCCCAGCTTTCCTCGTCGAATAGAGCCGAGCACTGTAAACTAAGCTTATGTACTCTATCACGAAATCCATAGCTAAACGCAAACTATCTATTGCACCATCGCGGTGCCGCAAATACACAAAGACAACCTAGTCCCCCCTCTGCTTGTCTGCTTCCTCGTTCCAAATACCATCCATTCATTCAATCATTCATTCATTCACTTGAAACCAAAAGATATACATCACTTTTACCACTACCACTTGCTCAGCGCGGCTGTCGTCAAGCACCGCCCAACGCCTCTACAGTGTTCTGAGATAACGACATTCGCCAAACCTTCCACGCAGTACCAATAACCACTATCAAGTACCAGTACCTGTGAAACCACCACCACACCACACACACCTCTGTCGGTCCTTTGTCATCGTAATACACCTGATCTTTCGTCATCGGCAAAACTTCATCTCGGTTTCGCAATTACACAGAAACAGCCTCCTCTCTTTGACTCATCTCATCCCTCTTTTGGCGGGGCTATTCTTTATCAGTGTCGGTGTCAGTCAGCTCTCCAGGAAAAAGTCTGTCCGTTATCGCAACCGCCGAATCCGCCCACACCAACCTTCCCTATCACGAGGAACGCGCATAGATATCACTCCGCACTTAAAAGGGCGAGACATCTTCCCGGGAAAGTCACAGGAACAATTTCCCCTGTTCGCGCTGCTCTCACGGCTCAATCTATATCTGGTGTCTCTCTCCCGCTGTCGATTTCCTCATCGATTGTCGAACTGCGAGTCGGGGATCTAGGAGGAAACCGCCAAACTGGCACAACAACGCCCCACTATCCGTACGCACCACGGCGCCGTGTCCCCTCCTCCCCTCTCGCCGAGAACCACCAGCGAGAAGCATCATCCAGAGAAGAAAGGCCACAGCAGAAGGAAGAGCGGCGGCCATGGCCACGACAGGAAGGGAAGCCGACCAGCACCGTTGACAAGACGAACTACCCCGCAATATGTCTCCAGGGCCAGCGCGGGGCGTACAAGGGACTACGAAGACTCCGCGAGGGACAGCGGCGAGAGCTTCCCACAGTACTGGTACGTTTTTGCTTTTTTGTTCCGTGTCCAGAAGAGGGGGAATGGGGGCGAGGAACCACGGCGCATGGGAGCAGGATGTGGGGTGCATTTAAACCAAATCATGAGACATCGGCTGACGAATTGCACGATAGTATGAGTTGCGAAAAGCAATTCCTACCTGCGAATAACACCATCATATATTGTTCGGAAGAGTAAGCAATCCCCCTCATCATACATCACCATTACTCACCGCCCGCGCCTTTGATTGCGTACCAATATTAACAAGCACTTCTGCAGGTGTAAATTACACGACCATGCTCCTGCATACACCCGATCACAATCGTACTCGTCTTATACACCAACCACACATTCCCCGCCACAGTCTCCCTACGCAAGAAACTTTGCGACCCCAAGCGCATATGACGATGGTGGTCCAGATATCATCCCCAGATTTTCTCCAACGCAATCGAGACCGAGGTCATACTTCAACTCGGATCCTTACCCGCAGTCGTATGCTGCGCCATCTACGATTCCCATTAGCCTCGAGCCGAGCAAGATTCATATCAATTCCCGATCTAGCACGGCACTTGCAAGCTTAAGGGAGTTGGCTACTACGTTGCCCAAAACCACCAGAAGGGGAGAGGATAGCCCACCGAAGAGCGCAGCTAGTAGCATCTCGAGAACTGGGTCTGGAGTGTGGAATTACATGCCGTTCACAGCCAAAACCACAGAACCGACGCCCGACAGTTCTTATAGTCAAATGGGATATGCTAGTCAGAGTTATGGCGCGCATTCGAGTAACGCATATGCAAGGAAAGAAGAGACCAGTACCAAGGGCTACTTATATGCCATCACTCCCTCCGTAGGAGGATATGGAAACACTGGCGGTATGGGCATGGACCGTCCCTTGCCCCCAAGAAGCGGGCCTGGAGGTTATGGTCATCGGCCAAGGAGTATTGATTTAGTGACGCCTTTTTCAGGAGCGTCATAATCCCACCGGCTACACCAGTGACCTGGGATCAAGAGCGTAAAGAGATTGAGCGATCCAAAAAAGTTTTGATACATATTAGGGTGGAGTACATGCATTTAAATCGGCGTTCAGATAGATGGTTTCTATACATGCTCGAGGATAGTATCGGAGCCATACAATATTCACTTGACATTTGAAAGCATAACAACGGGTATCAGCGACTATATAGCATTTAAGTACGTAATATGGAATATAAATACACTCTTATCTCTAGTCTCTATCTTCTCGCTGCTTCTAATAAAGTTGTTCATATCTTTGCCATCTTCTCTGATGCATATCTCAAGAGTCAGACCCGTGCCACTGGCAGGTTAGAAGCTCGATCAATATGAATGATATCATCGCATCCGACTGAATCACGTCGCAGCTGGTAAAGTTTAAATAAGTAGCACATGACAACCTCAAAGCCCTCCCTGTCTGCGCGCGACTGTCGAGATTAGCAGCAGACGCAGGGGAGGAGCGTGGGGGATCGTGGTCAGGAACCTCCACATGTTGCTAAACTTGTCATTCCGCATGGGGTTAGGTAGGTCAGCTACCGGATTTGCGGATGCTTCATATTCTAGCCCTCTTGCTGCTATCATGCTCAATATGATCTTGTTCTATTGTGAGACTGTTGGCGTTGAGAGAGAGAGAATAACCAGACGAGACAATATAATGCAATAGATCTCTTGAATAAAGACAAGCGGTACAAATATAGAAGCTGTACAAGGAGGCTGGAATTCCCTTTTGCATACTCCCATTATGTACATGCGTGCCATTGCGTGTCTGCTGATAATACTGCTGTCAGATATCCTACCCCGCCCCCTTTCCTAAGCCCTTTCTTTAGCGAGATTGAGAGGAGGAGCTGAGTCACGTGTCGTGCGTTGTTTGTTTTATGATCTTTGTAGTTGTAGGCTACGAGATGTTGCCGAGTATAGCTTGGGCGGATGGTTGGGTAATGGTTCACGGTCTGCTTGGTCTCTTGGTTCCATGCTCGTTTTCGGTTGGGGTGGAAATCTGGTGAATGAATTGATATATGAGATAGCTAAGAGCTGGCATAAAGCTGCCTATAGGAAGCTGTGCTGTATTCGTTCAAGCCTCGTCGAAGAGAGCTTAGATCTGGGGGCTATGACCGCTTTTGAATCATCTCGAAAGGCTATGGAAGGTCGTATAAGTTATCCAGCATCCATATAATCTAAAGTAGGAAAATTAGAAGCAACTGACGTACAAGTTTAAATTATTGGATAATTATAAAACAAGTTCTAAGAACTTTATTGACTTCTTGCTAACTTGTATGAAAACAAGAGTCATAATAAATTACATTAAGAAAAAGTAGGAATAAGTGCCAGTCCGTATGTGGCTTCCTGACGTTCGGATGCTAAATCAAGCTTCAGGTTATGTCAACTGGAGCAAGACGGCAAAAAATGTCTTTTGCATTGGTATATTTGAGATGTTACGTTAGTCAACTATCCTACTTTTGTGTCTGCATATACCAACTTCATATGCAGCATAGTAGCCATGATCTTTACTCTCGCCATTTCACAAATGCATTTCACAACCTGACACACCAAATTTAACACCATGTTAAATTCCTCCCTGAACACATCACAAATTTATCTGTTATAATGGTCTTATTGGATCGTTCCACTGACAAAAACCTGAACATTACCCTCTGGCTCACAAATCTCGCTTAGTAAAGGGGCAGTCAGGTGCCAAGTCTGCATCAAGCTCGAGTTTCAAATATCCATTACGCGAAGTGTCGAGGAAATCAGTTCAGCAAGCAAATCTTTGTAGATTTCTCATTTTTAGATCTTGCCTGTGCAGAGTGCCTTGAGACCCGGGATAGTGTTGTAAAAAGTCAGAATGATTGGCTGCGGCTGCCTAAACCTGCCTAGCCAAGACCTTCAGCCTCGTCAACGACACTCCTTCGAAGTAACTACGGATGAAGATTCACATCTCATTTTCCTTCCTCTCATATATACAAGAGAAAGGCCATTCGGATCGCGGGCACTTGTGAATTGTATTGAAACATCGCTAGAAACTCTGCTCGCCCAACTAAGGTCATTTCTAGATATCGCGGCGCCATTGGTGATTGCTTGGCGCAAGCCATTCACACAAGACTCTGCTGGATTTATACCAAATGTCTAGTGAACCGGGAGTCCCGAGTCATAGAACCATATAAACACTGGATGTTCAGTTCCTACCGAGTGACAACCTCACAGTACGATTACCGAGTATCAGAAACCTGCGAGTTACCTTGGTGCACACCTCATTGTATTACTCAATATACCACCATACCAAGCCGCGACTTCAACAGTCCTCAATATTCTGTCTTCTCTACGAAAGTGATTGCACCTATTAAAAGATCAAACACTAGACATTATCTGACTCAGGATGGCGGCTAATGATGGAAAACGACTGACAGTCTTTGGACTTGGTTTCAGAGATCATGACAATCGCCAAATGCAGCAGATCCTACGCCACTACGACAAACTCCCTACAGAAATCAACAGAACCACTCTCTATGTAGCTCTAACGCTATTAGCCAAGGAAGTGAACGAAGAAGACTCCCAAAAGCTAACCGTCTGGTTGATGAATGGCGCAAAAGCCGACGAGTTCCCGTTCGGACAAGCACCTCCACCGGCTTTGGCGCCCCAAACTCCTAGACTTCATAATCCAGTCAATCCGGGTCACAATCATCACCCAGGCTATGGTGGAACACCACAACTTGGCCATCCATATGGCCAGGGTGCTCATCATGGTGGTAACAACTTTGATGCCAGCGGCTACCTTCCTTATAACCCAATATTCAGCGGCCGTGGACGTACCATTGAGGACGTAGGCCTTTCTGGTTCAGATAATGAGCCCGGCGGTAATACCAATACTATAAACAGAAGAGAACCTGGAGATTTCGACCCAGCTTTGTTCGAAGCTATTGGTGGCGAGAGAAGTTATGAAGAGATAAGGATAGCTGAAAGCGCGGATCTCTTTGGTCTAAGAAATGCCACTGACAGAAATAATGTGCACGGGTTAGAGGATCAAGAGATGGACAACGAAGATGATGACTCGGATTCATTTGGTTCTATTGATGATCCTAGAAAGTCCGAAGATGAAAACGATGAAAATGAAGACATGTCGGTGATGGATACGGATGATACTTCTACAGAATTGGAATGCTTGGTTTGTTATGAGACACTGCCATCTTCGGACTTTCCTCTAGGTAGGATTACTGATGGATGTCGACATAAAACAAAAGCCTGCTTTGCCTGCATCAACTCTTCGATTCAAGAGCCGCTTGCTCGGGGTGCATTGCATCTGATTGTCTGTCCTCTATGCCCTGAGAAGTTGGAGCGTTCCGAGATCAAAATCTTTGCTAAGGAGGATGTTTTTAATCGGTAAGCAACCTTCACCTCCACTTCGAACAATTTACCACTAACACAAATACTTAGTTACGAATACCTCTACCAACGTTCTCAGATGCCAGACACTTTTATCATGTGCTTAAGTGCCAATTGTGATGCTGGTCAGGTCCACGAAGGAGATGATCCGATGATGGTTTGCAATTTCTGCCAGTTCAAGACTTGTGTTCGCCATAAGCTACCGTGGCATGAAGGACAGACTTGCGCTGAGTTTAATTTGGATGATGCTCAGCTGGAGAGACTCGAGGATGAAGAAGCTAGCGCAAAAATGTTGGCCACTATTACCAGCGTGTGCCCAAAATGTAAACAAGGTGTGATCAAGTCAGATGGGTGTGATCATATGTCCTGTGAGTTCTTCAAAAAGTGAGTTTAATATTTTCACTAATGGTAAATAGGCGTTTGCGGGAATGCTTGGTGTTTCATCTGTATGGCGGAATGGGAGAACATCATCCGACTGGGCGATACAGCCCATGCATCGTGGTGCAATAACCACCCTAACAGAGTGGCCAAAACCAGTCGTCAGCGGGAAGCAGATAAGAACCGTATGACGGAACTTTTGCATGGGAGACCTATCACACAGGAAGAAAGGGCCGCCAGAGAAGATTTGCAGGCGAAGCGAGTGGAGAAGATACGACCGTTGGTGGTTGAAGCGGCGGAAAGACGCATGCAGGCTGCGAAAGAACAGCAGGAGAGGCTGATGAAACAGATGACTGGTAGCCCTGTGGCGAAGCAGCCAGTAAAGAAGAAAACGAAATTGATTGCACCCTGGGAGGAAGGAGGGACGAAGAGGAAGCCGCTATAACTGGCTTTGTTTCGTTGGCTGGTTAATTGGCCAACAAGGTTCCGAAACCTGTGAAGAATAACGTTACAAGAACAGAAAGTCGATCTCTGTAAATGGAGGATCTCGCCGGGGCACAGGCTAGAATTCACATATACTGAAAGCCTCAAGCTCTAATAGGAGCGCTGATTGCTCCAGTGCCCTTGCGAGATATAGGTCAAAGCATAATGATGGTTTGAGCTTTCTTATAATAATGCAGCGATACGAGCATAATGATAAGATACCATATAACATTTTCCAGCAGTGTAACATTCAAGAAATTTGATTGGATGGAAGGAAGGATACTATCATTTATTTCCAACTCAGAGGCGCAGATATGTTGCACGCACAGGATAACCGATTCTCTAAGAGCGCTCGATCTCTAACGTTGAAACTTTTAACACGTGCAAAATAAAGTCGTAGCTTTTTTCTCTCTAAGAATGTATATAAACATATATCCACGATGCTAGGCAGAGTGCCCGTGGTTTCGATCATGTACCTTTTTACTATCGCTATTAGCTCTAGGAATAGCGTAGCGAATACATTGTAAATACCCCCAAACGATCCTAGTGTTCTTGATGAGGAATGTGTTGTGTACATGGTAGTCATTGCAGTATGTGAACTATATATATTATACTTCGGTAAAAAGGTAAATCTGGCCAACGATGTGAAAGTCAGAACAAGTCAGGTAGCAATATCCAGGCGTCACTCATAAGACCCCTCGGGGGGTAGGGTAGTTGTCAGGACACTTTTGATACATATAGCGAGCTTTCCTTATTTAAGCTAGCGAAAATGGTTTCAACAATTAATCTCGCCTCACCCTGCGTGACTGTCGTTTTCTAGCTTTATAAGATATGACAAAGCATTTTTGTCTGGATGGTCACAGAGGGGTAAAGTATATCTATATAGTTGAGTTGGTTCGCAGTTCGTATATTTAATAATTGTAATGTCATTGCCGTCTTCAGCGACTAAATATACATTGCTGGGCGTGTACGGTACATATATACAAATTATCTTCATCACTGGAAATCCAGGAGGCTTCTTTACTTCGTTATGTGGGTATCTAATGCTTCTATGACAACTCCTCCAATGTCGCTGGCGTCGGGTATCCTAAAGGTCTCGTTTGGTCACTCAGCTCAAAATACTTCAGTCCCGAGACAACGGGCGGAATGTTCACCCCTTTGTGCTCCTGCATCGCAGCCGCTATTTCCGATGCATACCACCCATTGCTCGGGCATTCAACAGGCGGTATCCCCGACCTGCCGAGCAGCAGGGTCCACAAGAGCAAATCCGGAACAGCATCAATCACTGATGTCATATCCACCAGGCCAAGTCCGGACATGATCCTCGTTGATAAAGTCATACAAACATTCGTCCATCTGGGACATGTTCGGAGAGCTTCATAGATATATATGAGAGCGGCATTGAAGAAGGCGGTAAAGAAGGCAACGGATTTGCAATTGGCAAGTTGCTTGGAGTGGATAAGGGATAGGATATGGCGTTCGAGGAAATCCAGTTTGTCACTGAAAAAACAGTCGTCTATTGTATGGTCGGGAACATTGTTGAAAAACTCGGTTAGGTAACGTAGGCGCAGCCACACGTAGAGAACATCCGCTGCTAGCTCTTCGCTGTCAATAATAGGCATGAGCCGTTCTCTTAGATCCCCAATATCGAACCGGCAGGTGAAGACTGATTCGCCCGCATGGGGTACTAGCTTGGGGTGGAGCGTTGGCAATGTACGTTGAAATATCGAACAACATGTGTCCGCCCTGTTGAAAGGCATTCGTTAGTTACTAGTAATGATAATCAGGAGTCTGCTTACCAGGAGATACATCTTTCAGCACCGCCATCAAAGCCTAAATTTCTAAGACCACCTCTTTTTTGTAACATTAATTGAAGTCCTTTTCTGTGTATTGCACACTCCTTGGGGGATCCTGCAAGACACTGTAATCGAGTTATTAGCTCAGGCCAATTCCTTAAAACACGGTCAACCAGTGGTTCATACCTCTAAAATGGTCATTACAGCTACGCTGACCATCACATAATCGCTGATATCAGCGTTAGGCTTCTGTAGAGTGTTGTTGATGTTGCGAATGGCCAAAATCTTTTGTGACATACAAGATGGTGGCGCTTTTGCGCCTCGGCAAAAGAAATAGTGCGAAGTGGAACAATAAGTACTATCTTCTATTCAATTCAAGATCTCTGTTTAGGGCAGGAAGATTACTTACGTTACGGAGAGGAGGGTCTTGTCTGAGAGATTAATTTTAACCCAGTTTTTCCTGGGTGTAAGCGGCATCCGGGTATTCTGGAAGACCGTCGTCCCTAGACAACAATTAGTATCATCTTCAACCACGACAGCTCTAGTCAATGCTGTAACCGCACTCACAGTGATGAAGAGCACGATTCGTTTTATTATCGTTCGGAAGCCCCAGTGCATTAAAGGGATCTGCCCCGCCAAGTAGATGCGGACTGGTAATGCTAGTTGGACTCAATAATTTGGGACTGCCTTTGGCTATCACAATTGCACGTTAGCTGAGGCCTACCGAGTGGGAAAGTCACCTACACTCCGGTTTGATCTCTTCGATCTCGGTGTTGTCGTGCCATCGTTTGGTCTTGCCGTGATATATGCGATGAAAGCGGATGGGCTTCTGTTTTTTGGGTGGGACCTTGATCTGCTTCTGTTTCTTGTGACGACTTCTCGCCGGGGAAACTAGAGCATCCTGGGATACCGTTAGCCTAGTCCAGCACGAATCCTCGACGATGGTACGGTGTTGTGGGAGTTACCTCATCATCTGGCTCGCTGGTTTTCCTCCGGTTCGACCACAGAGGAACGGTTCTCGGACTCAAGCTCGGCGTTGGGCTGGGGGTCTCCATGACCTGTCACGAAGTATCTGGCTCTCTCGCTCCGTGACAGTGGCGGGCAAATTCAAGTGGTGAGAAGGAGGCAACACGGGAAGAAGCAGAATCACGGGCCCGCGGACAGGATATCAGAGTTAGATGTAGTTAGATACAGCAGTCGGAGTGGTGACTGGCAAACAAAAGGTGGAAGTTTCAAGGTGGGGTCTGGTGTTGGTGCTGGGCTGGCTCGTCCCGCCGGAGGTCTTGGTGTCAATAACGCAAATTGACTTATTCCCGCTATCAATCAAGCTAGACAAGATGCAAGATGCCTGTCAGTCGTGTTGGTGCTGGTGCTCCACGGACGCTGGATCCGTAGAGTCTAATATGGCGCAGTATATGGACGGATAGAGTAGTATAGAGTAGAGTGGTATAGAGTAGTATGGTATGGTATGGTATAGTATAGTATAGTTTGATGTACGGGATGGATGGCTTGCACACAGCTCAGCTTGGTTCGTCCAGGAGTCCAGGAGCACGCTTGTCTGAGCTTGGCAAGTAACAAGCACACGGATCCGCAAATTACGCTGCTGATTGGCCCAGTTTACACTTGGCGGCTATATATATCCACTTTACATGTCGTAAACCCGTTACGCTAGCGCCTTTTCGGCCGGCTCATTGATAATACCGTAATTAGTGCTTCACCACGCATCCTTCCCTCGTTCCATCTCTTCCATCTCCTCCATCTCTTGCGTTGCGTGACATCCGCATCCTGACCACCGGGCGCATCCAGGGTCGCATTGGGGTGGAGGTGGTGGTGGTGCTGCATCTAGTGACAGCAGCAAGCAAAGTTGAGTGCGCTACTGTTGATCATACCGCAATTGGACTGTGTCGCAGACTACAATTACGCTTCAAGCATGAGTATGGTCTGCAACGAACACCAACTTAAACTCAGCTAATCCTTCATCTAGTACAATACAATCAATACGATACAACACAATCTGAAGATCGTTCTCCAGCTCTAACCGAGACGTTGCTAATTTGGGGTTATCCACTCCACTCCACTCCACTCCTGTCGCCGTCTGGTGACGGCTGCAGCACATGAAGATCTCCTCCATCATCCTTTCGGCTGAGCTGCAGAAGCATGCAGAGCCGAGTACGCAGGTACGCACCTGAGAAGCCTCGGATCCAGATACCGTTCTATCTACCAGTCAGATATTCATTCGTAACCCTGCTCGAGTTTATAGATGTTCCTCTGATCTGCATAACTTCAAGCTTGCTTGGCCAGACATACCACTGCTGTTCAGGAAGGTAAGCAAGCAGCTAAGCCTGGAAACGAGTTGGCCCAATTACCTGGAGCGAGTTGCGATAACTTGCATGAAAAAATAAACGGGCCCTGGGCAGTAATCTACCAAGATGTGGGCATGGTTGGTGAACACTGTCGAGGTGGTTCGCCCAGCAAATATAGACACCGCATCTTCTGTCATGGCTGCCCAGTATCTAAATATCGAGAGATGCGCGATTGCCCATGCTCTGAGTGTTTATGCTTCAGCGCCCCCCGCATTACCGAAGGACTACCACCCATCCCTCCAAACACACCTCCCCCCTTTCAACGGCGCAGCGCATGCCATGTGGTGGTAAGGATCACTCGTTCCGTCAGCAAAACGCCTCATCTGCTATTTAAGGCCTCCCGCGTCCCCGGTGAGATGAAAACCACTGATTAACCTGGAAGGGCTTCAGCCATCATCCGCTTATCTTTACCTTTTCTTTCTTTACAGGTCAGAAGCTGAAACGCATATCATTTATATCTACTCCAGATTGCGGGTGACGTTGAGTCACTGAGCCTGAATGCTAGTACTAATTACTAGGGCTCTTGTGTAACGTGACACGTCCTCGGGACGAATAGCAATTCAGGTTTCATTTAGTATATATTCATGTGTACTAGTCAAGTACACGTGCTATCTACGATACCATGAGTACTTCATTAACTGAACATCGAGTAGGATCTAGTTTGCTTTATTTTCGGCTATCTCGATATCGAAATCGGTTTCGGGGGCTAAATTTAGAATCTCCATAATCCCACTAGCCACAGTGCATACCACTGTCACTGACACATTGGGGGCCATAGCCATCACCACAAATCGAGTGTAAATATGCAAAGTCCATCATCATTGCCCTAGCTCATGACCATCTAAACCTTCCTAGCAAAAGCTCAGCTTTCCCCCTGCCACAATACCGTACAGTATAAGCAAGTTTCACACAAACTCCGGTCGTCTCACGAGCGTGACGGCCAGACCAATACTCTGGTACCAAGCAGTCATCCTCTCCCACGTGGCAATGGCTTGATATTTATACGAGGTGGGTGAGCCGAGTACACTCTTCTTCTGCATTTGGCTGTTGCTCAGATTTATACATCCTCTCAACCCCGGTTCCTACAGTATTGCCCATGGGGGATATATGAACTGGTCTTACTCCCCAGAAGTTTAATCATACGGGATATTCCCATCTGCGTTTGATCACCGACAGGCATATTGGGCATACGGTAAGCTAGGTTCAAGATGCTAGATGACTAGAAAGTTGGGTTCTGATACGTGTGCATGCGAAGAATGGTTTTGGAGCATTTACCCTTAAAATACAAACGAGGAGACGGGGAGATTTGTAAGTGCATTTATTAGAAAAGGGACTTTTGAAGGTGGCTTTTGGGGACTAGGGTTCGCTATACCCGGGGCGCGGACGGTGAGGGTAAGATGCACGCCATGTGGAGTCTTTGGGGACATGGTTTTGGGTGATAATAATCGGTACAAATGTAGCTCGTCTCGCATATTCCCCAATAAGTGAGCCCTGATTAGTTTCTCGTTGTCTGAGTGTATCAAGAGGAGTCGAGATGATGTGTTGATAGCCGACGTTTAACAAATTTGCACGGCAAACTCCAGCCTCTTTGACTGGCTTCGGCTAGTTTGGTTTGGTGAAGCGCGTTTTCATTGCTTACTTGACTTGCTTTGCTATTTCATAATCATCCATCGTGTTCAATCATTCGCTACGACTGTTTATGACAACCAGCCTTTGAATAGCTCCAGCCTCGCCCTACCCGAGAAGAATGTATTGAGTGGATAAGCGATATGGTTTCTCCTTTGCCCGGCGACGAACATAGACAATTTCTCCGTAGCCAAAGACATTTCCATCACTCTGAAACATTGTAAAATATTGTTACACAAGGTATTACGCAATAGA
>Ga0247807_10001765_pt1 | contig 12409 bp, 13 predicted proteins | sample UWRJL074202C1_FD_179931 | JGI IMG/M metagenome (GOLD analysis project Ga0247807, IMG submission 179931) | Plant litter microbial communities from Arlington Agricultural Research Station in Wisconsin, United States - UWRJ-L074-202C-1 | ecosystem: Environmental > Terrestrial > Plant litter >...
TGAAATAATTTCATGGCTGACAATTCTCGGTGTCGCTTCATTTCATCCATTGTAATTGGTTCCTTAAATGTTGAGACATATGCAACATCAACGCATTCCCAGATGGGTTTTTCAGGAGTCGATCTATCGTCATAATGTTCATCACGTTTATCGAAAGCCGTTTGATCAGGATGCGCTTCTTTTGTAACTCGAGCTAATCCATATACACCAATCGGCTTAGTACTTGAATGATAAAATAACACCATGTCGCCCACCTTCATTTCTTTCATATAATTACGAGCTTGGAAATTCCGTACGCCTGACCACGGAGTCGTCTTATCTTCTTGGAGTTGTGATATCGGATAGCAATCTCCTTCTGATTTCATAAGCCAATAGTTTGTGTCTGGATTCATGGTTTGATTTTAGTATATATACAAAATAAAACAACCCGCTCTGGACGAATCCATTGCGGGTTTGGGTTTGGTTTTTTTGTCTCTTAACCCTACACGGGTTTGAATTTAAGGAAAATAGTGCTTGTTGGCCATTTGACTTTTTTTCCATTTATTCCAGCGGGTAGGAAATAAAGTACAGGTTGTTTGATGAGAATTCCGGCAGCTACATAGTATGGTCTCCCTTGAATCATCATCAATTTACACCCTACCACCTGATGACCCTCAATTTGAGAGTGACCTTCGGGTGTAGAAATATAGGCCGCCATTTCAAGCAAGCCGGCATAATGCTCGCCGCTAGTTAAGATCGGGAGCTCAGAAAGACTGGTCTCCTTTTCAAGCTGCTGATCATCAAAAACTATTTCTCTTCCCCCATAATCAGAGCGGATTCTTTCAATTTCACGTCCACCCCCCTCAGGCAAATGAAGTATTTCTGAAAATATTTTCCTGAGTTCAGGCATGGTGAGTGAATGCTGTACAGTTACATACTGCGGTATTATCATAATGAATGTTCTTTTGTTTTTTTCTTCGCACAACTGTGTGCTTCAGAGGCCTCTATTTAAACATACGATGCGGTGAAAATCAACAAGTCCTATAACGCCTCGTTCAAAAAACTTGTCACCTCATCAGCATTCTCCATTGCCATAATACTCTCGCGAATCTCCTTCGCATCATCAAAACCATTCATATACGTTTTAAAAAATTTTTTCATTACGGCAAATGATTTTACATCCCCCAATTCCCTGTTAAATACTTCAACTTGTCTGATTAATGTCTTAATTCGATCTTCCCTTGTTGGCGTAAACTTTGCATCAATATCTTTAAAGAACCACGGATTACCAAACATGGCACGTCCTATCATGGCACCGTCTGCATTAAAATTTTTACATTTATCCAATCCGTCCTCAACACTTACAACATCTCCATTTCCAAAAATAAGCGGAGCAGTTTTTCCCGGATTGTTTGCTACCCACTCATCGCGCATCTTGACAACGGTCTTGACATAATCCCAATTCGCTTCGACTTTCGACATTTCCTTTCGAGTTCGAGCGTGGATGGTTATCAGATCAACTTCTTGCTCAAGAAGTAATGGAATCCATGAATCTAATTCAACAGCATTGTATCCTACTCTAGTTTTTACAGATACGGAAAAATCCGGTGTTCCAAAATCCCGTCGTGCATCTTTACACGCCTTAATTACCCCAACCGCCAAATCAGGATTTTTAATCATGGCCGCCCCACACTTTTGTTTCTCGATAGATTTGTCAGGACAACCCATATTGATATCCACCCCATCAAAACCAAGTTCAATACAAAGCTTTGTCGCTTCATACATGTATTGATAGGTAGATGAAAATAATTGAACGATAATTGGTCTTTGTTTTTCTGTATCAAATAGCAAATCTTTCTTGAGTTTATATTTCCCGATCTCAGTCGCTCGAATCAATCCATCAGCCGAAACGAATTCAGTCCAAAATATGTCCGGTGATTTTGCTTCAGCAATAACCGTACGAAAAGCCACATCCGTTACATCGGCCATCGGAGCCAACACAAAGAGTGGTCTATTAAGTTTTTGTTGTAACGTTTGAATGAAAGACATAGTATTATAATCCGGTTCCAAGTTGCATAAGTGTTCCGTTCGGGGTCGGTCCATTTCCACAAGTAGTTCCATACAAGATGGAACATGTACCTCCGGGAATATATTGTCCCAGCGTATTTACTCCTACCATAGGAGTATACATTCGATACAGCAACGTTACCCCAGGCTGGTACATCAGTGGTGTCGGAGTCTTGGTTCGAACATCGGTTATATACAGCAAGAAGTTCAAACTACAAATACATGGAATGATTGTAACAATTGGACCGCCAATGTTGAACACACCCTTTGATACGTTCGATGCCGCAACAGCTGCTACCACTCCGGCAACTACAGCAGCCGCTCCGATGATGAGACCCGCATTCGATGAACCGTCACTCGATAATGCGCGATTACCCGATGTTCCTTCGATAATCTCAGATACCAGCCCTCCCTTTGGATAGATGAATGATGCCATCTCATTTCGATATTCCAAAACATTGTTTTGTGCCGTGGTTGAAGTCGAGAATAATTTTGTCGTAGTTCCATTTTGAACCTGAATTTGTGCATCGGCATAAATGATAACCAGCTTATTCAGCACACCTCGAGTAAACAAGTCTGCCTTTGAAGCTCTTCGTATATAATTATTTTTTTCGGTTGATGTAGAATTTCGATATTCAAAATTTATATCTTCATCAAATACATTTTGAAATCTTCCAACCGCACTTTGAGTCTTGTCCGCATAATTTGAAGTCAGTCTTTCATTCGAACCATTCCCCGTCAAAGCCACCCGAGTTGATGTCGACATGTTTAACAAATTTTGCAAATAGAACAAATCAGAGTCAACCGGCATTCCCCGATACAAATCTTTCTCAAATCTAAAACCGCGAGGAACCTTAAAGTCCGCCAGTGAAGCTGCTTGTGCCACTGGAACATAAAAAGCCCCCTGAAGCACAATTAAACATAGTAAGATACTGCCTGTAAATCTCTTGAACATATGAATCTATGATATCATGTATTAATCATTATATAAATAAATAAAAATTCATGAAATCAAACACACAATCATCTTTAACGATAAAAAACATTATAGGCCGCGAAATCCTGGACTCTCGAGGAAACCCGACTGTCGAGGTTGACGTGATACTGAAAGACGGATCTTTCGGTCGAGCTGCGGTTCCATCAGGGGCTTCAACTGGATCATATGAAGCGATCGAGCTTCGAGACGGTGACAAAAAAAGATACCTTGGAAAAGGTGTGTTGAAAGCCGTTGCAAATGTTAATGTAAAAATTAAAAAAGCATTGGTTGGAAAAACATTTGACCAAGCATCAATCGATGCTGCCATGATCAAGCTTGATGGCACAACGACTAAGTCAAACCTTGGAGCAAACGCTATCCTTGGTGTTTCAATGGCTTTCTCTCATGCTGCCGCTGCATCACAAAATAAACCTCTGTACAAATATTTTGCTGATATCGCAAAAACAGGAAAGAAAATGTCTCTTCCACTTCCAATGATGAACATCCTAAACGGTGGACAACATGCAACAAACTCAACTGATTTCCAAGAGTTTATGATTATGCCAATCGGAGCAAAGTCATTCAGTGAGGCACTTCGAATGGGAGCTGAGATTTTCCATCACCTAAAGAAGATGTTGAAAGATCAAGGTATGACTACAACTACAGGAGATGAAGGTGGATACGCCCCATCACTTCCATCAAACGAAGCCGCAATTGAAATCATTTCACAAGCGGTTAAAGTTGCTGGATATAAACTTGGAAAAGATGTTGGCATCGCTATGGATGTTGCCGCATCTGAGCTATACAAAGAAGGAATGTATGATCTAGAGCGAGAAGGCAAAAAAATGTCATCAGCTGAAATGGTTCAACTATATAAAACATGGTGTAAAAAATATCCAATTCTATCTATCGAAGATGGATTTGCTGAAGATGACTGGGAGGGATATCAAGAGTTTACAAAGGCTATGGGATCAAAGGTTCAAGTTGTTGGTGACGATCTATTCGTAACAAACATCGAGCGACTTCAAAAAGGTATTGACATCAAAGCTGGTAACTCAATCCTAATCAAGCTAAATCAAATCGGAACAGTGTCTGAAACTATCCAAGCAGTTAAGATGGCTCATAAAGCCGGAATGACAGCCATCATCTCACACCGATCTGGCGAGACTGAGGATACGACTATTTCACACTTTGTGGTTGGAACAGGATGTGGTCAAATCAAGACTGGATCATTGTGTCGAACTGACAGAGTTGCGAAGTATAACGAGTTGCTTCGAATCGAGGAGCAATTGGGAAAGAAGGCGGTGTTTGCTGGGGTGAAGGCACTCAATAAATAAACCTCCAAAGAAAATGACGTACACGAAAAAGTGTACGTCATTTTGCTTTTCAGGTTTAGGGGCAGCGACCTATTTGACATAAAACTACAGAGGAGTATTATATTTTTTGTAATTGAACCAAAACCAAAAATGAAAACCATCAGAAAGATTCTCAGAACACGCAGGCTTGCCCGAAAGAACAGAACCTTCAGCAACTTCATTTCCCTGATCTTCGGGTACACTTTCGGCAATCCGAAGCTGACAGAAGATCAGGAGCAGCTCCTGAATTTTTGGTTGAGCAAGATCCGTGACACCAAAGACATGACCATCCATACGGCGGTAAGCATTGCCCGATGGATCAACACCGAAGTAACCGGATTCAAGGGAGCTATCGAGTGCGACTTCTTCGAGAAGGTGCCGGCCTAGGCCAACATTTCATGCCACTCCGTCCGAACTACATGTTCGCCGGGGTGGTTTTATTTGACAGAAAATTACAGAGGAGTATTATATTTTTTGTAACCGAACCAAATAAAAACCATGAAATTCACCCTTGAAATTACCTTTGCTTCTGTCGCCGAGGTTGACCGAAACAGTGAAGCCTTTGAGGCATTTATCGAAATGACTTTTCGTCACATCGCTTTTCCAGACGCGCTGCCGTCCCGGGAACAGACACAACTTCTTCGGCACACCCTGATGACGATTAAGCAATCCGACCTGACCGAGGAAAATGCAATTCGTCTCGCCCGGTGGATCAATAGCGAAATTGGATCATCAGACGATCGTGAAATCATCGAATTCGAGCTTGAGGAAGCTGCATAATCCTCTCGGCCACCTCCCCGTTATGTAACGGCCGAGGTGGTTTTTTTATTGAAATTTGCTATTGTACAAATAGTAACACCTTACCCATATGAAAACCCGTAAACTACTGGATGCCTTGTGCGTGAGATATCAAGCGGTTCTTCCTCACGATTTTATACTCTTCCTCATTTATAATGTTCAAGACCGCATCTCAAAAACTTCTATGCTAGAGGGGCGTGACTGTGCCGACAATATAGCCGAACTACTCTATGACGTTATGCTCAGCGAAGATTACGGTGACATCAATGCTGAACGAGTCGCGAAAATGATTGAGGATGAAACCAAAAAAGAACGTCCCAATGTGAGGCAGTTACTTGGTCACATTTCCAAGCATGCTCACAATCCAACAACGGCATTCAAATTGTTCATCTTCAATCTGCACAACAGACTTGATGAAAAACTGACCATTCCCCTGGTCTTCGAGAAAAAATTTACCAGCATGATACTGAAGCAAAGATCCTTCGAACAATTCCCTGAAGAAAAATTGCGCGCATTTACGTCCATCATCGAAGATATTGCAAAAACCCCCTCGTAAACAATTCTGTTTGCGGGGGATTTTAATTATGTTTTCTTGAAGGTTTATTTAACCAAATATGGTGCCAACTCATCCCACTTCAAAGTCACCTCCTGCATACCAGCCGCATACGGACCAACTTGATATTGCCCAAAGATAAATTTTATTCCCTCATCCAGAATCACGAAATTATCAAAGTTAGATCTGAAATCAAATCCGTCACTTTTTGTCTTATCAAAAGTCCCGTCAGCTTTCAAAAATGCCAATCCCAATCCTTCGTTCAGCATTTCCTCATTATGCAATTCACCAAGTTGGCCTTCAAGCTTTGATTCAAGCAATCGAGTCATCGCTACATTATTCTGAAATGTAAAGTTAAGTATCGTCGCCAAATCAACCAAACCATTTTCATTAAAGGTATACGTTTTCAAACCAGTCCCGCCATGCGCTCCTCCCGTAAATTCATAATTTTTAAATACGTATGACACGGTTCCCTTTGCATTTGATTCATATTTGTCATATTGAATATCAAGCTCGTATTGCATTGCCGGTCGATCAGGATACTGCTGAGAGATATTTTGCTCTTCGTTGTACAGCGCCCCGCCAACTTTCCATTGTTCTTTTTTATTGTTAATGATGTCCGTTGCCGTCGTAAACATGATATTGTCCTTATCCTTAGGTTCAGTTGGAATCTCCGCCTTGATAGAGTAAAAATCATTCGACTCGTTCACAATCACATCAGTTGATGTGGCTATTGGAGCACGTGCAGCGTCATTATCCCTTCGTTTTGAAATGCCGACTAATGTGGCAAGAATTACGAGTATGATTACAATGATGATTTTGTGGTTCTTATTCATGTCTCTATTATACCATACATAAAAAAAACACCTCCCGAAGGAGATGGCTGGTTCTTTGGAGTACCAGCGAACATTGTTAATTGGATGGATCTTCTGTGATGCTGAACTGAGTCTTCTCACCGAGGGTGCTTCGTACGTGAATATACACGTGATAATTTTCATCGTCGCAATCATACGTCCAAGTACGATCACGGATTCCCGCTGACCCAACAGCCGGATCGGTGAATTTCCTCTTCTCAGGATCGAGATCCAGTTTATTGAGGTCTGCGAACCAGTCATCAATCAGTTCATCCCTGCCACCCTCCTTACCATCAAAAGGGAGCTGAACGATGTTCTGGAAATTCGTCACGAATGGCGAAATAAGGTTTCTGGCATTTTTGGTCATGTAGTAGTCAATTGAAGGTTAACGTATATATTATAGCATTATTCACCAAAATAGTCAAACAAAAGACCTCCCGAAGGAGGCTGACAGATATGGGTTTGAGTCTGTCACTCAAGGTGCCTCGTGAGGCAGTTTATGCGCGAATTTTACAAATTCATGTTTGTCTCCCGTTGTCGAAATGACAACAAAGACATGATACAGCCTCTCGAAGCACGTGGCCTCAAATAGACGTATTTTTGCACCATCGACATTTGTACCGTTAATGGACAAAAGTGCGCCTACGGGCTCAATTTCAAGGTACAGGGAGTCAGCTGGAAACTCTATTTGATAGGCTTTGGCCCGGTCAAAGAAGTTGGACAGCATAAGGTTACAGTCATCAGGCGTTTCGGCTATCAGGCAGTTTTGAGCCTCCATGAGGAGGTAGATCAAGGCCTGCAGGTCATTCATTTCTTTCATAGGTATATTCAGAGTGGTCTTTAAGGGTACCATTAGCCGAAAGGTTGGTCAAAGGTGGATATTCTTCAGTTCCCTTCTGATCTCGATATGGTTTGGAATTGTTTTGGCGACGAGATCCCAGAATTTTTGAGAATGGTTAAATTGCCCGAGGTGGCAGAGCTCGTGGACGACGATGTAGTTTATGAGGGCGTCTGGGAGGAGAATGATTTTATAGTTGAAGTTGAGGTTGCCTGTGTGTGAGCATGATCCCCAGCGGGTTTTGGTGTTTTTTATGGAAATGTTTTTGTAGGTGAAGTTGTAGAATTGGTTGAAGTATTTTAGTTTTTCGGTGACGAGGTGGAGGGCTTGGGGTTTGAGTTTGAGGTAGTCTCGACGGGTGAGTTTTGGAGTTGGGGGTTGGTTAGGTTGCGGCGGGTTTTTGGATTGTGCGGATTTTATTTTTGCGAGGGTGGTGTTTATCCAGTCGGATTTTGATAGGAGGAAATCTTCCATCTGGGCTATGGAAATGTGGCGAGGTTTGGTAACTTTGACGACGCCGTCGTGGGTTATGGTGATGCGGAGTTGTTTGGTTGAGTGACGGGGTGGGTTGAGGGTGTAATCGGTTTTTGAAAAAATAGGCAGAATCATTTTTATACAATAATTGTTTTTAGTTTTCTTTTGATATCCCCAGTAGTATTGTCTGCCAAAAATGTAATAAGCGATTTATTTATAAAATAAATTATATTATAACTAGATTCATAAAACTTATTCAACTCAGCATCGTTCAGCGGGTCATTTAGTTCCAGATACGAAAACCCTTGGTAATTGAACTTTTCTCTATAACTTATAGCTAAATTAAAAAATGAATATTTTTTTTGACGTTTCTCTTTAATCTTGGAGCCATCATATTTAAATGATTTTTTCACCGATAACTTATACAAATTCTCATTAAAAATACTTATATTCTTCAAATTCTCATGATCTTTGGTTGCAAACTTTTCCAACTCGCCTCCCAAATAGAAGTTATTCAAATATTGAACATTAAATGGTTTTTGAACTAGAATTTCGTTAATTAAATTTAATATTTTTGAATGGGCATTATATTTCTTATCCAGGACATACCTTGAATCTTTTTTTTCATACGAAATAATTATGGAAAACAAATGAAAGAAGCAGTAGTAGCCTTTTATCCATAGCCAAGATGTTGTTAGATTCCTAAACTCTTCGTCTTTTTTTGCAATGTCATGTTCTTCTTTCATCGTTCTTAATGTATGTGAGATTATGCCTACTTTTTTCCCAATTTGTTCATTTTCTTTAGGTGCAAAATCTAAGTATTTTTTATTATACAAATTAAAAAACAAGTCATCGCTTAGACCCAAAGATATATTTCTAACATAACGAGTATGTGTTCTTAGGCCATTATCAATATTATTAAAATTTTTAGCAATTAACATAATAATTGTATGCTAACAAACATTAAAAGCTTCTCTTAAATATGCATTTTCAAGACTTTTAAAATCCGCAAGCTGTGATTGTTGTATTATCTTTAACAGTTTTATCTTGTCAACAAGGTTGTCAAGTTGTTTCACTATTTTCTCTTGTTCTTTCAAGGTTGGTAACAGGAAATCTATATTTTTAATAATTTTCATGTTTAAACCTTTTCTGCTATCATCTCCCGCCATGCTTCTAATTTTTTTATATTGAAAAAAAAGACAATAATACAGATATTCTACCTTAACATCATCCTTTGGGATAATGGCAACCAAAGACTGATTGCATGTCGCTTCTACTCTCAGAATCGCTACGGTACCCTTCGTTTTTCCTTGACCATTAAGCGCTATAAGTAGCGAGTTTTTTGGTATAGACTTAATATTTGCACTTTTTACACCAATATCTGTAATTCTTTTTTTACAATCAAATATCTCTTTATTATGTATGTCGCCAGAAACTAACCACTTAACGGTACCGCCATAATACTCCTTGTTTGAAGTATTTGGTGTTGTTCCTGTCATCAAATGCGAAACTTCGCCAATTTTTTTGCTTTGCCAGCCACCTTTTTTACCATTTTCAAATATTTGATACAATCTTTGTGATAAGATTTTTTCAGTGTCATAAATCGACTCTGAGTGACAATCTCTTATCATACTTAGCACGTGAATCTTGTGATTAATAATTTTTGCGGTTTCTTTTTGTTCTGAAAGCGTCGGTAGGGAGATTTCAAGGTCTTTAAACCCATCAATATACAAATTTCTTTGTGCCTGTCCTCTTCCCAGGTCATAGATCAAATCTTGTGATTTATATAAAAATAAATCTAAAAAATCCTGATGTAGAATATCTTTATTTTTTGTGGAAACAGACAAACCTGAATCATTCAAGAAAAACCTTCCACTTACTTTACGAACACATTTTTTAGACATAGCAAATCTTGAGACAATCGTACAGTCCTCCCTGTTATATTCATTTGTGGTAAATGTTTTTCCTCCCCCTCCGTATACAAAATATTTACCGGCAATATTTCTAGATCTGACTATACGAGTTCCATAATCAATATTACAGACATCTACTAATTTTTGAACAAGTAATTTATTTTTCATAATTATTTGATAAATAAAACAACATTAAAGTTTTTTAATCAACCTGTTAATTTCCCCCATCCTTTCTATCACCCTTTCTATTAACTCATCTGAGCTCAATTCAACCTCAGTCTCATCTACATGAGGATTTTTTGAATCCAAATTCCAATTCTTTTTCTCTATCTCTTTTATTGAAACCTTCCAAGCATTCTTATTTTCTTTTCTGTTACCCCACCATTTCTTAACAACCACAAATTCATCATCCGTAATAGGCCTATTCTTTGTATACTGCTTAACACCTTCCGGCAACTTCATCTGATAGTACCAAACTTCTTTCGTAGGTTTTCCTTTTGTAAAAAATATGAGATTCGTATTAACGCCAGCATATGGTTGAAAGACACCCTGAGGTAATCTTATTATTGTATGAACATCACATTCCGCAAGAAGATGCTCTTTTATTTTTGATCCCACACCTTCTCCAAATAATGATCCGTCCGGCAGAACTATTCCGGCTCTTCCTTCATTTTTTAACAAATGTACAAATAAAACCAAAAATAGTTCAGCCGTACTTTTTGTTTTAAATTGTGATGGGAAGTTTAATTCTGTTCCATCTATCACCATTCCCCCGAATGGCGGGTTTGCAAGTATCACATCAACCCTATCTTTTGGACCATAATCATTGTAAGGACGAGATAGCATGTCGCCTCGAAGTATCGTTGAAGGGTCTTCCACGCCGTGTAAAATCATGTTTGTGATGGCAAGCATGTGCGGCAAAGGTTTCAATTCTGTGCCATGTATGCTCCCGTGAAGTTTCTTTTCATCAGCTGCTGTATTCACTTCTTTTCTTATATACTCCAATGCGTTTGTAAGAAAACCTCCAGTACCGCAAGCAGGATCTAATATTTTATCGCCCAATTTTGGATCAACCATTTCAACCACGAATTTTGTTAAAGGTCTTGGCGTATAAAATTCTCCAGCATTACCAGCATTTTGCAAATCTTTCAATATTTTTTCATATAAATCCCCAAAAGCATGTCTATCATCCTTTTTATTAAAGTTGATTTCATTTACCTTATTAAACACTCTACGTAGTAAAACTCCATCTCGCATATAATTATAAGTATCCGAGAAAATGGTTTTTATTATCAACCCCCTAGGGTCAACTGTTGACAGATCCTTTAGCGCCGGAAACAATTCTTTATCAATAAAGTTATACAACTCCTGACCTGTTATCCCTGAATCATTCTTAGCCCAATTTCTATATCTAAATTTTTCTGGAATAGGTGATTTATATGAAGCATCTATCATTTCCAAACCCTCCTCCCTGTCATCAAATATTTTTAAGAACAACATCCATACAAGCTGGGCAATCCGTTGAGCATCACCATCCACACCAGCATCCTGGCGCATTATTTTTTGAATATTAGTTACTATTGATTGTACTTCTGACATATTAATTATTATATAAGCTTAATTGAATATTTTTAATCATTTCCATATATAAGTCCCTCCCTCCGAAAATATCATTTACAATCTCGACAGGTGTTCCAAAATCAGCAAATGGTGATACCACTAAATCACCAATATCATCAATTGCTGTTATACCGTTATCGGCATATTTTTCAAATAATAGTTCAATTATGTCTCGTGCCTTTCCTTCGTATTTAGAAAAATAATCTGTAGCTTTTGCTTTAGAGATTCTTTCTGTTCTTGTTAAAGGTTTTTTACCGTATGCGACATGAAGAATTAGGTCAAAGACGTCCAAATCTTTACCCACCTCTTTTCTTAACTCTTCAAAAGCTACGCCTCTATCTAATAGCTCATTTATGATAACGTCCTTACGGTTTGATTCCTTCCATTTAGTAAGAAAATCATCAATGGATGCATATTCATTTATAATAGTTTTCTTTGAAAAATCTTTTAATGATTCTGTTATTAACTTTCCAGTTGCAGGGTCTATATATTTAACTTCTTGATGTATCGGATAAAAATCGACACCATCTTTTATACGAATCTTTTTCGGTTTTTCTTCAGTATTAGTTCCATCTATAAGAATATCTACTTGTGGGTTATATTCTTTTATCTCAGCCTCTGATTTAGTTTCAGTTTCGATAAGATTTGCCACATTGAATGATTCATTACCATCAGCCTCATAAGCTTTCATTGGATCACCATCAAATGCCGGGTCAGCGAATAATCTTGTCACATTTCTAAAATCCATAATAGTAAAATAATACTTACCATACTGTTCTTCAACCCGAGTTCCACGACCTATTATTTGTTTAAACTCAGTCATCGAATTCATCGGTGAATCCAGAACTATCAACTTAACAGTCTTCGTATCAACACCGGTAGATAAAAGTTTTGATGTTGTGGCAATAACAGGATATCTTGATTCTGGATTCGTAAAATTCTCTATTTCCATTTTTCCATACTCATCATCACCAGTTATCTT
>Ga0247807_10001767_pt1 | contig 12402 bp, 11 predicted proteins | sample UWRJL074202C1_FD_179931 | JGI IMG/M metagenome (GOLD analysis project Ga0247807, IMG submission 179931) | Plant litter microbial communities from Arlington Agricultural Research Station in Wisconsin, United States - UWRJ-L074-202C-1 | ecosystem: Environmental > Terrestrial > Plant litter >...
ACGCTCGACCACTTCGTCCAATTCTTGATGACTGAATCCACGAAACATGCGGTCCATCTCAACAATTTTTTCTTCAGAAGGGTGTTTCATGAACCTAGGCACATTTCATTCAGATAATAATTTCGATTCAAATCTTGAGTCATGGGATGGGGCGTGCTTAGACTCCCGGTATGATTGAGAGAAATACGACATACCGGCGAATAAAGCATCACGAATACACCATCCGTCCCATGGCCATCCACGAGAATATCGAGCTTCCTAACATGGATCACCTCCGTACTGAGAATAATGAATGTAGATTTAGTCTCCAGAGATTCATTTTAGACTCCATTATATGCTCTATGCTTTACTATATGCTGGGCACCTCTCGGAGAAGCCATGGACCGCAACTTGGCCCGTTCATCTCGGGAAGACAACGGCAACTATGCAATTGGACAAAATTTCCTCTCTGTATTCCACAATAAATCAGAACTCAAACTTTAGGAATGGCACAATGTTTTTGAAGAAGAGTTCATGAGATAGTGGCCCAGTATAAATGACTGGAAATGATATATATAATATGCGGCAATAACCGCGAAGGTAGCGACAGGACAACTGGGCTGGTTCAACTCTATTTTATGTGGATTTTGAAATCCGATTCGATTTGTACACCGTTTTCGCACTACAAGGGCACGCAGGAACATGATTGTGCAGAAATATTTTGAGTTCCACCGAAAGTGGTGGTAACATAAGATACTACTTTACCCCTGAAATAGCCGAACTAGGCTACTCAACTCCATGGGAGAGCTCTCACCGAGGAGCCGAGGCGCTGCTGTGCAAGCGCTTCAAGCAAGTAATACAGCATATCTCAGATTCCTATGTGACCATGATCGATGCTACCCTCTTATGATCTTGGTAGACAGCGGTAAATAAGGCTAATTTATTCGGCTCCGTAAACGGCTATTGTTGACGTAGTTAACCTACCCCGCAAGCTCGGTGCATTGCACCACGGCGAAATGAATTTCCATTACTAGGTCCAACTTCGTAAACCATGAAAACTCGTGATTCGAGGGGGAGACTGTGCATTTGAGCATGTCGACCATGTCATTAATTCCAAAATAAAGTGGACCTAGGATCAGAGATGGGATTATTTTCAGCGCTCGACGTTGAGAGCATTGTCGCAACTCACGATTCTAGCTAATTTGAAGTCAATTCGTGTTGAAGATGCAGATATTCAATGCTTTCTTCCCAGTGCTTGCTTTGTCGACAGCTCTTGCTGCAGTTGTCGCCCAAGGGAATGGGACGGAATGGCCATTGCATGACAATGGCTTGACGAAACTTGTTGAGTGGTTCGTATCTCCTCCACAGGTTAATCGTTCAACATGAACTTTTAGCTAATTCACTGTCTCTAGGGATCACTACAGCTTTCTTGTCAACGGGCAAAGGCTATTTGTTTTCTCCGGAGAGGCAAGTTACCAAACCAAATATTTGCCTGTAACGTACTAATTCCACATAGTTTCACTACTGGCGATATCCTGTGCCTGACTTATGGAAGGATTTGCTCGAAAAGATCAAAGCAGCAGGGTAATTCCCCACTAATCCTCACGGAGAGAATTTGGATTGACAAGTTGCTTAGTTTCAATGCTTTCTCCATTTACAATCACTGGGGATATCATGCCCCAACGCGAGATTCCTTGGATTTCACAACTGGAGCTCATAATTTCACCGCGATCATGACCCTTGCCAAAGAAGTCGGGCTATATATGATTATTAGACCTGGGCCATACGTCAACGCAGAAGCTAATGCTGGAGGGTTTCCTCTATGGGTTACAACTGGTGAGTATGGGGGGCTTCGAAACAATGATTCAAGGTATACAGAGGCGTGGACTCCATACATGACCGAGGTTTCTAAACTCATCAAACCTCACCTCATCACAAATGGTGGAAATGTTGTGATGTTCCAAATTGAGAATGAACTGGGAACTCAGTGGAAGAACATCCCAAAAAGAATCGGAGACGAAGCTTCGCAGCAGTACATGGCAATGCTGCAGGAAAATGCAAGAGACAATGGAATTGATGTTCCCTTAACACACAACTCCCCAAATATGGTGAGTTGAAGAAAGGAATCTTATATATTGCACGCTAATTCATGTTTAGAATGGATACTCGTGGTCCAAAGACTTTTCAAATGCAACTGGAAATGTTGATGTAGTAGGTCTAGATAGCTATCCTTCGTGTTGGAGCTGTAATGTTAGTGAGTGTACTGGGACCAATGGAAAATATGTTGCATATGTAAGAATGTCTTAATCAAACAAAGAGATCGTCACACTAACTATCAACAGCAAAACCTAAACTATTACGAGTAAGTCTCAAATATTCAAAAGAATGATTGGGTGCTTTGCTAAATTTACCTTAGTTACTTTACAGTTCAATCTCCGTAAGCAATTTCGCTCATGTATCCAAATTTCTCTAACATTCTCCAGTACCCAACCAAACTTCATGCCCGAATTTCAAGGAGGCTCGTACAATCCTTGGGGTGGACCTCAGGGTGGATGTCCGACAGATATTGGAGCAGACTATGCCAATATGTATTATCGAGATCTCATCTACCAGAGAGTAAGCGCTATATCTTTGTATATGCTATTCGGTGGCACGAGTTGGGGCTGGATAGCCGCTCCTGTCGTAGCAACGAGTTATGACTACTCTTCACCCATCTCGGAGAATCGAATCATCGGAAATAAGTATTATGAGACGAAGCTTTTGACACAATTCACACGCGGTATGTCTAAGTCTTGCCTGTGCTAAAATCAATGACTAACATTTTCAAGTCGCTAAGGATTTGGCAATTACGGATAGGCTGGGTAATGTAAGACTTACTCTTTGATTTATCCGAAATAAAGCTAACGATAGATTACAGAGCACGTCCTACACAACTAATCCAGCTATCACTGCTGCAGAGCTGCGAAACCCTGAGACCGATGCTGCTTTTTACGTTACAAGACATCTATATACTCCAACATCAACGCTCGACACGTTCAAACTCAAAATAAAAACATCAGCTGGAGAACGTAAGTTACCGCTCTCATTTGCCTCATACAATTACTCAACTATTTTCAGTAACTGTACCACAATACGGCACCGACATAGCCTTGAATGGACATCAATCCAAGATCATCGTAACGGATTTTAAGTTCGGAAGCAAGACGCTGTTGTACTCAACAGCTGAAGTGCTCACCTACTCTATCATCGATGGTAAGACTGTTCTAGCGTTGTGGGTTCCCACTGGAGAGTCAGGCGAATTCACTATCAATGGTGTGAACTCTGCAAAACTTGCCTCATGTGGAGGTTGTGCGAATGTCAAAGTGTATCCTGGAAAGAACAACGTCACAGTTTCGTTCATGCAAAATGCTGGAATGAGTGTGGTTGAACTTGGGGATGGTTCACGTGTGGTGCTCCTTGATCGCTCAGCCGCGTACAAATTCTGGTCTCCAGCGTTGGACAATGATCCTCTAACTGCTGAAAATAATACAGGTGAGCTACATTTTCGGAACTTCTTGACTACTTGTTAGATACTAATACAGATCAGTATTCGTGCAGGGACCATATCTGGTCCGCTCTGCTATTGCAACAAAGAAGGGCTTGGAGCTGACTGGTGATATTGCGAATGCCACAACTATCAGTATTTTTGCACCAAAATCATCGTGTTCGTCTTCGATTAAGTGGAATGGGAAATCATTGAAGTTAAAACAAGAAAAAGGAGGCGTGTGTACTGCTCAGTTGGATAAAGCACGAAAATTCTCCCTTCCAGCCCTTGGTGGGTGGAAGTACACAGATGGTTTGCCCGAGATACAGACAACGTACGCTGCTACCAGTAGTGCATGGATCGGTAAGTCGATTTATTCTATATCAGTACACAGATGTTGACTAATTTATCAAGCTGCAAAAAACACCAATACGTCGAATCCAAAAGTTCCTGCACTCAACAACCCAGTGCTTTACGTTGATGACTATCATATTCATGTGGGAAATCACATTTACCGCGCAACATTTCCTACGTCCTCAGCACCGCCAACTGGCGTCTTTCTCGACATTATTGGAGGGACCGCATTCGGATATTCCGTGTGGCTAAACTCGAAATTCATCGGATCATGGCTTGGTAACTCATACACCGACAGCAAAGCAGCCACATTTTCGTTCTCAAACGCTACGCTCAGCACAAGCGGCGATAATATCCTCACTATCCTGATGGATAACTCAGGCCACGACCAGCGGTCCGCAGCTCTGAACCCGCGTGGAATTAGCAATGCGACACTCGTAGGCCCCGGTAGCTATTCCTTCAGCGAGTGGAAGATTGCGGGTACCGCTGGACGCGAGGATGTCCTTGATCCTCTTCGTGGTCCACTCAACGAGGGTGGTCTGTTCGCCGAGAGAGTAGGAATGCACCTCCCTGGCTTCAATGACAAGAAGTGGTTAGCCAAGCCCAAAGGCTCAACGCTTTCAGTGCCGGGTGCTGGTCTTCGCGTTTTCCGCACCGTTGTTCCTTTGAAAGTGCCGTCCGGCCTTGATGCTTCCATCTCTTTCCGACTCACGGCGCCATCGCATCCAACTTACCAAGCCGCTGGCAATGCCACGAACCAGCTACGGGCCTTGTTGTTCGTCAATGGCTACCAATACGGCCGCTTCAATCCTTACATCGGAAACCAAATTGACTTCCCTATCCCGCCTGGGGTTCTGAATTATAACGGGGATAACACATTTGCCGTGACGGTATGGAGTCAAACTGCCGAGGGTAGTGAGATGAAAGTTGAGTGGAACGTTGACTATGCGCATGAGAGTAGCTATGATATGAGGTTTGATGCGGAATACCTGAGGCCAGCTTGGACCAAGGAGAGATTAGAGTACGCGTAAGACCAGAGAATCCATTCGAGGTATAAACTCGACGCGTAAAAGTTGATAATACAAGCAATTAATTAATCTATGAATCTTATTTATTATTCCGTGATGCAGCATCTAGTCTTCCAGGAAAATGATGCAAAGCAGTAGAACCTAGAATAGATATCTCCCTGATTATAAATTTCCCGGATAGTCTTGTTACCTTATATATCTTCTAAAAGACTATACTTTGACACTTGAATCAATTTACGGATGTGATCTTTTACCCTGAACAGGAGGATATACCAGTAGATAGAAGCATATTTAGACAAACATGAGATCCACTTGCAACCATCAGGCGTAATAATGAAATATAAAGTATATGCCATATCCACCCACTGAAGCTTGAACCACTCCCCGAACTCAGCATGTATAATACACACCATCCTGCAAGTTTCACAGCAACAAACTAAGAAACAAAGCGTGTCTTAATTACCATGATAAGATTGACACGTCAATGTTCCCACATTCAGGCGGCGGCGTAGGTACGAAAACACATCACGCAGCTGTCCCAAAACGGTACATGAGTCGTAGATATATCGAATCGGTTGTTATTATCACTGCAAAGATCGGCTCATTTTTTTTCCTCATCTATGAGAGGACATTGGCATTCCGACCGAATAGTAGTTATTGGTCGAATCACATGTCGATTGATATACTATGGGACAGCTTTCGCAAATTGAGTGCCGAGGATAGCTGATCTTTTGCAAGTAGATATGTATATGCTATGACGAGTGTGTGGAGGCTGAACAGCCTTTTGTTACCTACTCTTTCCTTTAATTTGTTTCTGTCAACATCAGGTTTGGAGAATCACTTCATTTAACAATATGATATGTTGAGACGAATGCGACGATATCCATGTGAATTTTAAGCAGAAAATACAGAATAGCGAAGTGAATGAAGTAGGCTTTATTGTGAATTGTATTTGTTTGAGATTATGGTTGTAATTCTTCCTTCCTTCTCGTACGTTCAATTGATTGAATATGGGGTATCGTATCTCTTCTGCAAACCATCACCACCTGGGTCTTAATGGTATGTCATCTAGCCCGTTATTCACAGTCTATAATTAATAAATTTCCCCTCTGTTTATAGTAGCAGCATTCGTCCTACGTATCTTCTCCCTATTTACCAGATCCTCAACATCATCTAAGCACTATCCTTCAAGATCTGCTCGACGTTCAAATCAAGATACAACACATTTCCCGCCAATGCCTTCTCGTAATAGGTTAGATGTTGGCCGTTGTAAACACTGCTGTTACCGGTGATAGTCAGGTTGACATGGCCGTCGACGAGAGCGGACAAAATCTTGGCAGTCTCAACAATAGAGTTGATGGGGAAATGGTTGTCTCCTGGCTGGAGAGTCAGGTTGTCGATGGTGGAATTGCCAATGATGCCCTGGCCTTCAATGGAGAGAACGAGGGTTACATTGCCCATGGCTACGGTAAGCACAGATGGGTTGGGAATGAAGGCGATTCCTTTGAGATTGGGAGTTCCTGGGGCAGCGGTCACATTGACGCGTGAATCAGTGACATTGAAACCAGCGAGCCCATTAAGGCCTGGAGGGTGTTAGTCACGTGGTCATAAGTATCAGGGGAGAAAACACATACCTTTGTAGGTGAGAGTGGTGTTGTACTTGATGTTTGTTACTGGCAAAGCTCCCAAATGCAACTTGGTCTTTCCAACGAGAGCCGAAGTCACATACTCCTGCTGCAAGGTGGCAGCGACATAGGCATCAACCTCGTCATGGCTGAGGATAGTATATCGTTGTGGTTCAAGTGTCGCGTTTGATTTAGGGTGCTCGGCATGGATCTTAGGCATCTGCAATCCAACCAGTGCTGCTGGGCCGTACTCTCCTGTCGCGTTCCGGACGAAGTAGTTCTCCGCAATAAACGAATCGAGCGATGGGGTGAACAAGCTCGGATTGTGGAGGGTGGCTGATTGGGTGATAACCAGGGAGTCGGGGGTTGGGTCCAGAAACTTGAGGTCAAGCAGCTCGAGTTTGGTCTTTTCGACATCATGCTGGGCAATCCGGGGAAGGCCAACATAAACCCTTTGGATAGAACATTAGTCACCTGGCTGCCGTGCTGCGTAAGCGGACATATACTTACAGGCAAAGAGCAACGATCAGGAAGATAACGCAGAATATGATCAGGTGAATCCACCAGAATCGTGCGCAGTGTCTCTTGACTTTTGATCCAAAGCCCTTCTTGCGCGGAGGCGCACCATTGGGGCTGGTTGTGCTGTGGTTGGTCTCGACATAATTCGACTCCAATGCCTTCTCCGACATGTGATCATTCTTGCGCCCGACGGAGTCTCCCGTCTGCGTCTGGGCTAGAGGAACACCCATTTCTTTGGTCGTATCGTTTTGGTATTGGAAATGGTGTTGTGGGATAAGAGAGTGTGAGATTCGTCTCAGACAGTAGCAACCTGGACGGAGAGGAGAAGAAAAAAGGGAAATCTCGACGAGGGAGCTGTGGGGTTTTGAGGAATATAATCTGGGGGTGAAGTGTTGGATGACCAGGTAGGTTAAGACTATATTATTAGTCGCTCCTCATAAACCGGCCGGCCATGCCAGTCATGAACGTTGTTGGAGTAGCATCCTTTCTCGCTTCTAGGAAGGCAAACCAAACTCGGGCTGTGCTCCGGGTCCACATGTCATATTAAGCGAACAAGGGACGAGGGGATCGCCGTCAAACCAGCGCAGATTCACATTCCAAGTCATTTAGTGGAAAGGTAGAATTTCCGGGGAGACGAGCACGAGAGCACCAAGAGAGCACCAAGAGAACTGGAGCACTTGCTGAGCCACTGGAGCTGCTATGGTGTAGTTGTCATGCTGGCAGACTGCAAATGGCTGTGGATATATGGTGGAACAAAGGGTTTTCCAGTCCACAATAATAGTACGAAACATGCCAACACAAGCATTGCTGCTCAACATATACTAACATGACACTACGATATAAGCCCGTTACAGAAGCTTTTGGGGCCAGACTCAAGTTTCAAGGTTCCAATTTTCAGCGCGACAACACCAATACCAACAACACCAAGACTGCGTGAAGCCATTCACAGGATCACGATCGATGTCAAGACAAGTGTACCCCAGGATGTTACACCCTGGCTGAAGGCTGAGAGGCGCCTGTGGCAACGTTAACGCCGCATCGGATCTGTTCACAACTCGAGGCAGCGCACTTGACTCTTGTCAGCCAGAGCTGGATGTTCTCTCCCGTAATGGAGCAGTTTAGCTCAACGCCTCACGAATTCTAGCTGAACCAAACCGCACCACTCCAACTAGGCCAGCTCAACCAAACGGACGGTCAACTGAAGATAATCTATTTCGGTGTAATTTCCAACTTCAAAGCCAGGACCGTTTCCCGCCTGGTTTCGGAATAGCGCGTCAATCTGTTTTCTGGCTAGGGTACCCTTCAACTTTCAAGCCTTCAGTAGCGGAAGAGCCCCACGATTTGTACTACGTAAAGGAGGCCGGCATGTCCGTAATAATGATTGGTGAGGAAGGGTTTTGCTGGGCCCCCTGTGCCCTTTGGATCTGAATACGGGTAGCATGGGTGGTGTATTGCAGTCTGTGAAGACCTGGGAGCAATTACGCACCCTTACTTAGAACAATGGCATATTAGGTAGGCTAAGGAGCGGTGGCCACATTGAAGCCTGCGCGGCGATTCATCCTCAGATAGGGGTAGGTTACAAATATGCTCCTGTGTCCTGCACCTGGACGCATCTTACCACGATCGTTCGCTGAGCGAATCGAGAAGCATGCTGTACAATGTTGTTCTTACGAGTTGGAAGGATGTTCGGCATGCTGTACCTGCAGTCCACTGCTGTGCTTACAGCGCTTCTGCGGACCATCAAAAGTCTGTTCGCCCGCGATTCTCCCGGTTGGTACCAAGTGGCGCCGCCACCAGCTGCATCAACAGGGCTCTTGCAGCATCGATTCCCACATTCATATCCGGCTGCTCAATTACAATGTCTTGATTCCTCTTCGTGTTAGTTGGTAGCATTACATTTCGAGATTTACAAGCCCACCGAGGGTCTAAGGCGTAGTCTTTCCACAACTACAATCTGGAGTGCTTCGAACAAACAACTTAGCGCATAGAGGGCGCGGCAACCTTCTGTTTCGATATATCCACGTGATCTGCATCATACCTTGGATGAATAGTGGCTGGCATTAAAGATCCTTCTTTCCTTCTCCCGTTCCGAAAGCCGAAGGAAGTGGTCTGTCATGAACATCAAAGCAATACTAACATGATCAAACCTCTTTCATCTTCACCCTCCGGGGCAGTGTCTGCAACGAGACAAGCGCTCAACTCCAACATCTGCAAAACGCAATTGATCAGATTGATCTACCACAAATTAACCCTTAGCCTCTGCTGATAATCTGGAGAAAGCATAGTGTTCGGGTCGGCATTAGAGACTTTCACATGGTTTCCCCTCCAGCAACGCACACCTCGACCTCACCGCGACACCTCCTCCACATTCTCCTCCTTTTTCTTTCCTGCTTCATTGTTCTTGGGATCGCGGGGTCCCGAGGTCAGCATTACCTCTTCCCCACACTCCACAGTCCAGCTTGTGATATTCCAAGCTGCGCTGATTACTTGCGAGCTGACTAGTGGCGGTAAGATCACTATTCTAACCTCATTTCAGAACCTCATACCGTTTGGTGTCTTGCGAACAACAACTGGGCTCCTCCTCGTATCAGGTCATTGGCCCCTGTGATTTATTAGTTACTAATGTGGACGAGCTTGCCTAATAGGAATCCCTTGGCCCTAATATTTATTGATTTCTCATGCGCCTATGTGGTGTTAAAAGCCAAGCTTCAGCCCTCCTTCTCTGAGGATTTCTTGATTTATTCTCCTTTACGTACGCAGGCATGTGATGGTTGATGAGACCCTCAGATCGAAGCATTCTTCTAGAATGAGTGATGGTTGCAATACCGGAAATATCACCCAGCTTAGCGTGAACTTAAATGGAAGCATGATGCGTTATAAATTGGTGTGTCGCGTTGCACGGCATTTGCAGCATGTGAATGGTTTTAGCGAGTTCATACTCAACGTGGGCGTTCTGAGGAATCGTCGCAAAGATCCTGTGAAAGACATTGCGATGTGTGGTTTCGATGTTTCACCAATTCCCTATTGATAGTTCATGATGGATGATCTCACATGTGCGAGGAGTTTTGGCGGTTTGTGTTTTGGAGATGTGTAATTTTACATCAAAAGGACGGATTGTACCACGGCAATTCCTGGGATACTGTTTAGGCAGGACATCTTGAAACTCGCTGCCGGACTTTGGCCTAGAAGTAGAAACGAAACAAAAATAAGAACAATACACATACGACACCTTTTGGCATGCAGTTGAACTAGGATATGAAGCAAGTTTCTTTCACACATCGTCTCAAGTAAACAAATTAACAAATTATTTGAAATCTCAAGATCTAATCCGTCTCACAACTTCTCCCTCGACCTAGGCTCCAAATCCCCCACAATCCTCTCCATCATCCCTAACAAAGCTTCTTCTCGATATCTTCTAGTCACTAACTGCAAGCTTACCGGGGCAGCTTCATATTTTCTCGCTCCGTCGTCCCCGAAATATTTCTCGAACCTCGAATCCTCCTCCCCCATCACGGCTTTGAATCTGGGATATTTCATCCATGAATCGTCTTCCTTTACACTACCTACTGGAAACGCAGCAGCGCTGTAGTCTAGGATGTTGAAAGCTGACGAGTAACCCCAATACGTGCTTTCCCCATGAGCACTCGCCGCAGCAGGGTTCATCGGACACAGCAGAACATCTATTCCTGCTTCATTCCATTGTGCCGCATATTCGATTTGCAGCGTATTTCGCAGGGCGTTTATCTTCCAGCTTTCGGCTACAGTATGTGTTTTGTTTTTGGTACCATCAATGAGCCATTGCATCAATGGAGCCGCTGGTTCGTTGCCAGCTTTTAGTATGTCCAAGTACTCTTGCCCAGCATCTAGTAGGTACATCTTGTTGATACAGTCTGAGAGATTACGATGGAGTTTAGGGTCCCAGGAGATAATGGTGTGGCCAGCTCGTCGTAGTGAAGCGACTGTTTCCTGAAGACATCTGGTAACGGGCGGGTGTGGATGGACTACTCCATCGTCCCACATAACTCCTATTATTAGTGACTTGGGAGTTTCGATGGATGTTTTCCAAGGGATTTCAACCAAAGAAGGCTCTTGTAGCCATGGGCTTGATTTCAAGGCAACCTGGTGCAAGATTAGTATCTTGGAACTTAGAAAACTAATATGCACTTACATGGCAAAACAACTTTAAATCTTCCAGACAAGTCGCCAGCGGGCCAACACACCCGATGATACTCTCCATTCCTCCATGAGCCCCGCTGAGGCCACCATGGGGTAGTCTGGCCACGCTAGGTTTCAAGCCATAGAGACCGCAAAATGCAGCTGGAACTCGGATTGAGCCTCCAATATCAGTTCCGATGCCCAGAAGACTTCCTCTCATAGCAATGAGCGCAGACTCTCCACCTGAGCTTCCACCTGAAGTCAGCTTATCGTTGAAGGGATTTGTCGTTGTTCCGTATAGGTTGCTAACAGTTTCTAAAGCCATCAGACCTTGAGGATTTGTGGTTTTCACGTGAAACACTGCACCAGCATCTCGGAGGACTTTCACAATGAGTGCGTCCGCTGGGCTGATATCATCTGCCCAGGCAACAAACCCAGATGTTGCAGGAGTACCTGCAAAGTAAACATGTTCTTTGACTGAGATTGGAAGACCGTGTAGCGGTCCTATCGGTCTACCATTTACTTTGATAAATTCATCTAGCTCTCGTGCTGCCGCAAGTGCTTCTTCAAACATTATTAATGCGAGACAGTTTGTCTATAAAAGTGTCAGTATCTTTACAAATCAAGCTTCAAGATATCCTTACTGCTTGGTGGGCAATTGCTGCACTCTTGCAAAACGCAGTTGTCACCTCCACGGCCGTTAGCTTCCTGCTGTGCATTGACTTTAAGAGCGCAACGGCCGTAGAGTTGACTATCATTAGTTCTCGAGTCGTGAGTATTCCACATGTCTGAACTAAATTTGATAGATTGGCTGGCTTTAGTGATGCTGGCGATACAAGATATTCGGCTGGGATCTTGCTGAAGATCTCATGTCGCCGCCTTGCCGCCACTATCTTCCAATCTGTTAAAACATTTGCTACTGTAGAGGTTTTAATGCCAGTTGAGCTTAGCAACTCTGACATCTCAGCTTTCAAATTGCTGAGTTCTAGAGGCCGTACGAGAAAGAAGGCGCAAGAATATGTGAGGCGAAGAAAAGAACAAGCTGCATCAACCCTTAAAATTTAGCCGTAGACGTTCTAAAACACAGAGAAAACGGGTTTTTCGAAACATTCGATCTTGATAAAATATACTTCTCTAAAATACATTTTATAGCGGACATCGCATCTTCGTCTCCAGCTGCCGCTCTCTCCCACTCTTGTAGCACACCTATGGCAGGCTA
>Ga0247807_10001769_pt1 | contig 12400 bp, 11 predicted proteins | sample UWRJL074202C1_FD_179931 | JGI IMG/M metagenome (GOLD analysis project Ga0247807, IMG submission 179931) | Plant litter microbial communities from Arlington Agricultural Research Station in Wisconsin, United States - UWRJ-L074-202C-1 | ecosystem: Environmental > Terrestrial > Plant litter >...
CAAGCTTTTTAATCAGAATTAGATGAGTATTTAAAATTTAATTACTAACTTTATTTAAAATTAGATTGTTAATTTTAATTAGTACTCGACTATGAAAACTTTAAAAAAGACCTGCACCATATTGATGCTTTTATTTTCAATTTTAAACTTTGCCCAAAATAAACTCGACAAAATAATAAAAAAAGATTACCAGATTATTGATTGCAAAATCTCCAAAATGTCTGATAGTACAGTAGAATACTCCTTGCCGGGAGAAACCATGCAGATTTCTATAGACATAAACAAAATTGCACGAATTGATTTTGCAAGTGGCAGGTCGCAAACTTTTGATACCAGTTCTCCTGCAGACAACCCTGCTCCTGCTGCGTCATCTCAGGTTATCGAAAATGCTCCAATGAAAACAAATACAATTGCTGTACTTCCAATACCTTATTTGAATTCAGATAATTTACAAAGTTCTGAAGAGATGTCAAAATTTGCTCAAAATGATATCTACAACAAATTAATTGATAAATCATCCAATATTTTCCCTTTGACTGTACAGGATTTAAGGGTAACCAACAGCCTTTTGCATAAAGCAGGAATCAACAGTGCTACTATTGATGATACACCAATTGAAGATCTTCAAAAAATTTTAGGAGTCGACAACATTGTTGCTGCCAAAATTTCGTATACGATAACCGAGGGGCAAACTACTTCAACCTACAATTCCGGAACAGCCAAAGTAAATGACAGCTATACCAAAGCCAAAACCAACAACAGTTCGGTGACAACGGCTAATACTCAAATGTATTATCATTATACTGTTTATTTTGATATGTATAAAAACGGAACAAAGATATATACCCAGACCAGAAAACCATTTCTGAATTTAAAAGACAGCTGGATAGATTCTATCACTTACTTATTAAAAAGAAGCCCTATTTACGTGAAGAAATAACATTTCCTTATCTAACAAATGAATCCAGGGGTTACTAGTTTCTTAAATAAACCGTTTTCAGACTTTCACAAAATTTGTATTCCCATCTAAAAAATAGTTTTATTACTTTGGATATTGTACTGAAAAATTGCATAATATTTGTGACTAAAAAAACGAACACTTTATAAACACTAGATTTCTAATTTATACACCTGCGCATACATGATTGTACAAGATTTAATTGGTAATTATTCCATTTCCGGGAGTAATCAGGATGAGACTAACCACGCAACTTACAAAGGTGTTCTAAGCTTATCTCTCGATGAAAACAATCGAATTATTGCACAGTGGCTTATTAACAATACCCAACAACAAAAGGGTTATGGTTTCTTTAAAGACAATATTCTGGTTATTAATTTTAGTTATAAAGGAGATGAAAATAAAACCTACAAAGGGGTTGCCGTCTATAAATGCATTACCAAGGATATACTGGAAGGCTTTTGGTCTGAAAAACATGGAAATCCACTTTATTTAGGAACAGAACATTGCTTACGAATGAAAAGTAGCCACTTAAACTAACCTCCATTTTAAAATAATCTAAAACTGTAGTGAAAAACCAACCTGATTACCGCATTTTTAATTACTCTAAAAAATAAAATTTTGTTCTAAGAACGGGGTTTAGGCAAATTTCTGTCGTACATCACAATAGTTCCTGCCACCGCCACATTTAAGCTTTTTACTGATTTAAATTTCACTAAATGATGGCATTTATCGATTGCTTTAAGCGATAAGCCATGATCTTCTGCTCCCAATAAATAAACACAACGTCTTGGATGCTCAAAAGTTTCTAAATCAGATGCTTTGTCATCTAATTCAACACCAACCAGCCGTGCTCCTTTGGGTAAATTTGCATAAAAATCTTCAAAATTCTCATAATGAAAATAAGGAATTGCTTTTACGGCATCATGCGTATCACAGGCTTGTTTGGCATATCGATTCCCTATGGTAAAAATAAAAGTAGCGCCCAGGTTTTGAGCAGATCGCCACAAAACGCCTAAGTTTTCAGGTGTTTTACCATTTTGTATGCCTATCCCGAAATATTCATTTATAAAGTTATCATTCATAAGCGCAAAAGTACAAACTGTAAGTACATGAGTCAATATTTTAATTGAACTGTAACAAAGCGCGTTTTAAGATTACTATAACGAACTACCTTAAATAAAAGTTATATTTTGAATAATTACGCTTAAATGAATAATTTTTCATTTAACTTTACTGTATGAGACCATTAGATCCTGATAAAAGAGAAAAAATTTTAAAGTCTGTGTATGTACTTACCGGTAAACAGGGATTAGCCAGTGTTAACATTTCAGGCATTAGTAAAACAGCCGGAATTGCAGCCGGAACCTTGTACACTTATTTCAAAAATAAAGAAGAAGTTATACAATTGGCGTATCTAGCGGTTGAGGATAAAATGACACAGGAAATGTACCGCGATTTTGATATTAATGTTCCGGTGAGGCAATCGTTGAAGCGTATTTACATCAATATGCTGAACTACAGACTTGAGCATTATGACGAAACGGTATTTATCGATCAGTATCAGCAGTCCGGTTACATACAGTTAAATTTCGAAAAACAACTGGCGGAGTACGAAAAGCAGAATAAACCGTTATATGATCTTTTAGAAAAAGGACAGCAGGAAGGCATTATAAAAACACTGGATGCTATTGTATTGATCAGCTTTTTTGATGGTGCGGTACGCTCCTGCTCTACGGGTATCATACAAAAGTTATTTCCATTAAATCAGCAACTCATCGATGATGGGTTTGATATGATCTGGAGAGGAATGAATCAATAATTTGAATTTTAAATGAATAATTTTTCAACTAACATATTTTAATACTACATATCATGAACATATTTAAAGACAAAACAATCATTATTACCGGAGCCGCTATGGGTCTTGGACTTGCAGCAAGTAAAGCCGTAGCGCTAAAAGGAGCTAACCTGTCTATTGTAGATTACAATGCCGAAGCACTCGAAAAAGCAAAAGCAGAAATCCAGTCAATTGCACCAAATGCAAAAATTATAACGATAGTCGCTGACGTTTCAGACGAAGAGGCTGTAAAAAATTATGTAGACAAAACGGTTCAGGAATTTAACCGTATCGATGGATTCTACAACAATGCAGGTATCGAAGGAAAACAGGCACCATTGGTTGATTACGACATCAATGTATTTAAAAAAGTAATCGACATCAATCTTATGGGTGTGTATTACGGTCTGAAATATGTGATTCCGGTAATGCAGAAACAAGGAGGAGGAAAAATTGTAAACGTAGCTTCTGTAGGCGGAATCAGAGGTGTTATTAATCAGATGCCGTATGTAGCAAGTAAGCATGCCGTTTCGGGTATGACCAAAAATGCCGCTATAGAATATGGTAAAGACGGAATCTATACCAATGCAATCGCACCCGGAGCGATCCTTACGCCAATGGTGGCAGAAGCGTTTAAACAAGTAAATCCTGAAGATCCAAAAGCAGCCGAAACTACTTATGCACAAAGAAACCCTACCAGACAGTTAGGTAAACCGGAAGATGTGGGTAACCTTGTTGCTTTCCTTCTTAGCGATGAATGTCAGTACGTAAATGGGCAAACCATTGCTATTGATGGTGGAGAATCAAACTTGTATGGTAATTCATAAAGGAACCAATTTTATTAAAAAAACGGATGATGGCATACGCTATCATCCGTTTTTTATATAATCCAATTCAATCTCTCTAAATTGACCAAATAAAAGCAGTTGCTTCTTATTTTTTTGTATTAAAAACTTTAAAACACACAAAAAGAATACCCAGCCAAATAGGAATCAATTCTACGGATAACTTCATATTTGTGATCCACATAATGGATAAAATACCCAATAAAAACACAAAACAAATGTAGTTACTTACAGGATAAAATATTGAAGCAAACTTGGTTTTTATATTTTCCTTGTCTTTCGAACGTCTAAATTGTAGATGCGTATACGAAATCATAACCCAATTAATAATTAGACAAGATACCACTAAAGACATTAAAATACTAAAAGCGTCTTTTGGCATTATTTTATTTATGATAATACAAATAGCTGCAAAGCAGGATGAAATTAAAATAGCATTAATAGGCACGGATTGCTTATTAAGTTTCTTTAAAAACTTAGGCGCATTGCCTTGATCTGCTAAACCATACAACATACGCGAGTTACTATACACACTGCTATTATAAACGGATAATGCTGCGGTTAACACAATTAAATTTAGCACATTAGCAATAAGGCGGGTAAAAAATATTTTGTTGCCAAACAACTCAAATTCCATTCCGTTTAAATTTTGAAAAACCATAACAAACGGGCTGCTGTCTGTAGTAATTTGTCTCCAAGGTGATAAAGCAAATAAAATTACCAAAGCACCAACATAAAAGATAAGGATTCTGTAAATAACCTGATTGGTTGCTTTTGGAATGTTCTTTTCCGGATTTTCTGCCTCAGCAGCGGTAATTCCAATTAATTCTAAACCCCCAAAGGAGAACATAATTAGCGCCATTGCAGCCAATAAACCCTGAAAATCACCAGTAGCTGTTTTTTCAAAGAAACCTTTTGGAAAGAAACCTCCATCGTTATATAAATTATGAATTGTAGCATGCTCCCCTCCTGTACCACTTACAAGCAAGTAAGTACCAAACAAAATCATGGCAATAATTGCGGCAACTTTTATGATAGAAAACCAAAATTCAGTTTCTCCATAAACTTTTACAGAGGCAAAATTCAAAGCATTAATAACCAGGAAGAAAAATAAACTAGATGCCCAAAGCGGAATTTCAGGCCACCAAAATTGTACATAAACACCAATGGCTGTAAGTTCAGCCATACTCACTAAAATATATAAAATCCAATAATTCCAGCCTGATGCAAAACCGGCAAAGGAACCACAATATTTGTAGGCAAAGTAACTAAAACTTCCTGATACAGGTTCTTCAACAACCATTTCACCAAGTTGTCTCATTATAAAAAAAGCGATAATTCCGGCAAGAGCATATCCTAAAATAACAGATGGCCCTGCTAATACAGCTGCTGGACCAATACCAAGGAAAAGTCCCGTTCCTATTGATCCGCCTAAAGCAATTAATTGAATGTGGCGATTGGTCAGCCCACGTTTAAGCTGATTTTCTTGTACGTCTTCCTGTTTCTTTTTCACAAATCAGATTTTTAAATGAGTTATAATGTACTCATATTATTGTATAGACAGCGAAGATATGTTAAAAAAGGAATAACACAAAGCATGCACTAAGCGAAAAAAGAATTTCCTTAACAAATCAGCAACAGACGATATTCTCCCTCATTTTCTATTGGCGCTCTGTGAATACAGGGCAATACTTCTTGTTTTGGATGATCTACAGCCAGTCGCCAAAGATGTCCTAATCCTAAATTAACAGGTTCTGCATCCGTATGTATCTGATAATGCAAATCAAAATAATTTTCTTTCAAAAAGTCTTCGAATCCTTCCGATGGTCCATCATACAGTTTTTTTAGCTTTGCTCTGATTTCCGGAATTAAAATTTTCTGTTCTGCCTGCGAATTAGAAACGATATCACTTGCCGCTCCGTGATAGGTACACAAAAAAGTATCTGTTGCAATGGGCGAACGATCCACATGAAACGAATACACATCAGTCGATATGAAATCAAATTCATCATCTCGATCGTAACACTTCAACAAATTAAGCGATGGCGAAGCTCCAAAATCAGCTAGTGATTGTAAATCATTTAAGATTATATTCCTTGCTATATTTCCTTTTTCGGACAGTTGAAGTGTAATCAGATCTTTAGGAAAGACTTCAGTTATATTTTCTTCTAAACGTAACTGCGCCACAATTTCATTAAAATCACCATCCAGATTTCTGTGCCAGCATAACGCATTCATTTCTCCCTTGAAATTGGTACTTACCAGTTCCGAAAAAGTAGAAACTATTCCGATTTGGTTGCTTTCAGAAAATATATTGCTCATAGTACATTATTAAAGAAGGTAGTTACCTCACTACAAAATTATGTAATAGTCGATAGTTGTGATGTATTATTGCTACTATTTTTTTGAATTTATTATACACAATCAGGATCAACGATTAAATTATTGGTGTCTTACTATTACGCTGCAAGTTCATACGATTTTACAATCAAATAATTACTGCAATATGTTCCTTCGATAAAATCTGTCATGATTCAATTTTCGTATATAATAAGATATAATAGTAAAACTAATTATCATGGAGACATTACCAATCTTTGTTATAAGAGTTCTGCAGCTTCTTGCAGACAGATACGGTATGAGTTGTAGTTTAGAAGAACTAACAAGTCTTCTAACTTCAGTTTTTAATACCCCCACACCATTATTATGTAATGAAAGTGAATCCGATAAAAAGGAAAATGAGGATAGAGTGCTGGATGTTTTAATATTTTTGAGTAACGAAGGACATATCTTTTTAAACTCAGAAACCGGCGAAAGCTGTATTAACATAAAAGGTCTTATTTTAGTAAACAATAAGGTATTATGTAATTAAGTTCTCACTCTTTTTTACATCTTTTCAAAATTTGCAGGTTTAAAAAAAGTAAATTCAAGGCGAAATAAGTAAGAATTCAATGCTTAATATTTATATTTTTTACATTTAAATTACACTATAAGCCTCAGAACGGCTATAACTGTTAAAATTTGCATGAACAAATGTTAAATATGAGTAAATATACCTGTTACGTCAAACATTTTTAGTTATTTTGTAAAAAGGCATATCAAGAATTGTTCTTTACGTTTATTATCAACTTTTAATTGTAAATAGTTGTTTTAAATTCCAGTACTTTTCGAGACTGTCTAAAAGAATGTATAAGCCCTAAAGCCCCATAATTATGAAAAAAATTACTTTATTGATTTGTTTGCTTCTAGTTGCTGCAACAAACGTAAATGCGCAACAGGAAAAAGGAATTATCGGATACACCAACTGGTTAGACAACTGGACAGAATTTAAACCTCATAAATCTGACAGTAGAGAAGCAAATCAAATTTTAGCTGGAAACATTGGTGTAAATACAAAATTACTTAAAAGAAATGTATACGTTCTTCAGGGAAATGTTTATGTAACTAACAATGCAGTTCTGACAATTGAACCTGGTACAGTAATTATTGGAGACTCTAATACAAAAGGTACATTAGTTATTACAAAAGGAGCTCAAATCATGGCGGAAGGTCAGGAAACTGATCCTATTATTTTTACTTCAAATAATAGTATGAAAAAAGCCGGTGACTGGGGAGGACTTGTAATTCTTGGTGATGCACCTATAAATAAATTTGGAAGCGTTGGATCTTACAACTTAGATCTTGATCCTGCACTTACTGTGTACGGTGGAAATAACGTAGCAAGCAATTCTGGTATTTTAAAATATGTGAGAATCGAATTTGCTGGTAAAAAAGTAAAAGGGTTTGATACTTTTAACGCATTAACTGTTGCAGGTGTTGGAAACAAAACCATTTTAGAAAATGTAATGGTAAGCTACTCAGGTGGTGATGCTTTTGCTTTCTACGGAGGTGACGTTAATGCTTCTCAATTGGTTTCATACAAATCAAGTAATGATGACTTTAAATTCACACAAGGCATTCAATGTCGTTTATTCAACTCTTTAGCAGTAAGATCTTCTTATTTGACAAGTAACAAAGACGGTTCAAGATGTATTGAAGTTAAATCTTACGAAAAGAAAAGTGAAACTGACTTTACAAAAAAATCAACTTTAGTTACTGCTACAAACATTACAATGTTAAATGATAGTGAGAACATCAAAGCTGATATTCAGTCAGGTTTAATTAAAGAGGCTGTTTATGTAGCTGAAAATGCATCTTTCGAATTAAAAAGAAGTGTTGTTTCAGGATTTAATCCAGCAGTTTTACTAGACAGCAAAACAGAAGTAAATGGAGCTAATCTAAAGAAAATCAAATTTGAAGAGATGTTCTTTAACCAATGTAGTGGTAACATCTTTACAGAAAACATAGCTGACAACACTGATTTGGAGAGCTGGTATGGTAACACTATCTTCGGTAATGTTTATTCTAAAACAGATAACAAAGAAACTTTTGTTGATGTATACAACGCAAGAAGACCTGACTTCAGACTTCAATTAGGAAAAATTACTGCTTCAAGCGGTAGATAAATATAGCTTTTCAAAAGCAACAAAAAAGGAAACAGAAATTTAAATCTTCTGTTTCCTTTTTTTGTTTACAGATCTTACTACTTTTTGTTCTAGTTCTTCTATTAGTTCAATGTTTGTAATAAATAATTTTAGTATATTTTTATTTATAAAAAAAGACCAGCTCTCTACAAACCGGTCTTTTCTTACTAACTAAAACTAACTTAAAAAACTAACTAAATAAAATCTTTTCAGTGATCTGATCACTTTATATATCTCAACTATATTTTTCTATATCTGTAAAACATTATAATTCTTTATCTACTTTTATTATTATTCGATAAAAAAGAATTGTTACCAAAAATCTACATTACAAAGAGACGAATAATCTGCTAAAGAATACATTCACATTATGTCATTTTAAGACAAACTTATTATTATCAGCTTTTTTTAGAACGGGCAGCACAAAAAAAGCTCAACTGTATCAGTTGAGCCTTTTCTACTTTAAGCGAAAATTATATTTTACTTTACTTGAATTGTAAAATCAATCTGAGACTAAGCCTGCAAAGTCAAAGACTTCGATTTACCAATAATCTACTCTCTTAAGTTCACATCTTTTTTCTCGCCATCCTTATCTATCGTTACACGTTTCTCAACATTGGCTTTATCGTTATAAGACTGTCTTGCTGAACCGTAATTTGTTGTAGAACCTGTATAACCAAAATAATTATAATGATTAGTGTAACCTGACACATAAGAGTAATTATAAGAGTTAGTAAAATCAAAGCTGGCCATAATAACATATGTCCCCGGCATTAAGTCCGCAAACTCAAAATGTCCCTGATCATCGTATACTTTGGCTTTTTTTACACCATAACCAAAATCAGCATCCAAAGGAACTTCTGCAACTAATTTCTTTTTACGGATTTTCTTGTTGACTTCTTCCCACTCGTCATAGTAAGCTGAACTTGGAAAAATTGTAATTTCAGTACCCTTAGGAGCATACTGTTTCTTAGCGGTATTGACCAAACCACCCAATCTCTTGCCAGTATCTGCTTTTGCATAGGCTGTACCAACTATAACACTATTACCTTTATAAATTTGTTGAGAAACGCGATCTTTATCAAATTTGTTTTTTATAGGCTGATAATCCAGCTCCTCATTGGTTGTAATTTCCCACATACCACCCATAGACATTTCACGTTGCCATAGACGGTGATCCTTTTTATCAATGATGTAATTATACATAGCACCAGTGGCTTCTTCTACAACATACACAACCCATGAATCGTGTTTACCTGTTCTCGGAGAGTTATAGACATAACTTTTTACCTCCTTAATCGTATAATATTCTACAAGTACATTCGGCGACTCATCATTGTAATAAAACTGCGGGACACGCGCTTTGTAACCTACATCTAATGGTAATGTTGTAAGTAGAAAATCAAACCAGGTAAAGTCTACAAAGTCTTCTTTGGGCTGTAATTTCAGCTTTTTATCTTTTTTGGTTTTCTTAGAATAGAAATTACCTGTAGTAATTTGAGCAAAATTCAGCGTTAGCTTTGAATCCTTGCCTTCTCCGAAATAACTAATCGGCTTTAGTGTCTGCGCATCTGCTACACTGTTTCGCGTACGAGAGCTGGTTTTTGTATTGTCATTTGGAGTAAAGTAATCTGATAAACTAAACTGATTATTAGCTAAAGTGATATCATAATTTACGGTCCCCATTTTTTTCCAGTCCGTATCTTTGACATAATATACAGTATAAAGTGATTTTTCAGGTTTGATATACTTGGTGTTGATATCCTTGCTGCCGGGTGCAACTGTCTTTTGACAAAATGCAGCAAATGGAAGCAGATTTACTGCTAAAACAAGTGCGAATAATTTCATAAGAATAAGACGAAGGTTAAAGAAAAATAAATTGATTTTATTTGTTAAATATGAAATTCAAAAATAGCAAAAAAGTTTTTATTAACTCGCAGAAACAAAGTGGTTTTACCCCTAAAAAACCTACCTGATTAGAGGTAAATTTGATAGTGATCGATGCCCGACATCCTAAATTAGTACAAATCATTCTCCCTATCAGATGTTAATCTGACAAGAAAAAAGATTTATTGTATAACCTTTAAAAAAATATAAAATCTAATTTTGACCTTTAGATTAGAGCTAGATGTTTTACTTAATATCGTGAATACTTATGCAATTGATAAAGCATTATTTTACTATAAATACATTATTTTAAGATATTCCAGTTAATTAACCTAAATTCGTTCCAAATAAAAAAAATCTAAGTTTTCTATTAAGATTTCCTTTTTAGATAAATATTAAAATATAGGTGCTTTTCCAGCAAATTACTGCCATTATTTTTTTCAAACACAACTTCGCTTTATGAGCATCAAAGAAAAAAATGGCGATACGGAAACGGTCCTGTCCCATCAGGAAGAGATCATTAAATGCCTTGAAGAAAAACTTCTTGCAAAGCAACAACAACTAAGAAATCAAATCAATGCTATTGACACTACAAACGCAACTATTGAATTTGACCTCGACGGTAATATACTAAGTGCCAACAAGAATTTCATCAAAATTATGGGATACACCGCCAAAGATTTGATTGGAAAACATCACAGCCTTTTGGTTGATCCTGTTTATGCGAATTCAAATGCCTATCAATTTTTCTGGAACAATCTAAGAAAAGGAATCTATCAAAAAGATGAATTCATTACGGTTGCCAAAAACGGCAAATTAATATGGTTTTTAGGCAGTTACAATCCTATTTTTGATACTTCTGGCAAACCTTACGGAATACTGAAAATAGCTACTGATATTACGCTTGCCAAGACACAATTTTCACAATTGGCGGTTCAGGCGCAGGAAAAAGAAAAAAGAGCGTCTGAACTCATTATTGCCAATAAGGAGCTTGCCTTTCAGAACAAGGAAAAAGAAAATCGTGCTGCAGAATTGATTATCGCCAATAAAGAATTAAAATTTCAGAATGAACAAAAAGAAAAAAGAGCATCTGAATTAATTATCGCCAATAAAGAGCTTGCCATTCAGAGTAAAGAGAAAGAAAAACGAGCTGCTGAGCTTATAATTGCCAATAAAAAACTTGCTTCTGAAAATATCCTGAAGGAAAAAAGAAAAGTAGAAAAGTTAAAACGGGCAGCAGAATTGATCGTGACCAATCAGGAACTTGCTTTTCAGGAAAAACGAAGTACCGAACTTACTCTGGCCAATGACGAATTAAAAAAAGCGAAAGAGGAATTAGGATCATTCTCCTACTCTGTTTCTCATGATCTGCGTGCTCCAATCCGGGCGATCAATGGTTATACGCAAATCCTGATAGAGGATCATGCCGATTCGATAGATGATGATGGAAAAAAAATCATACAATCCATCATTAACAATTCTGCTAAAATGGGCGTTTTGATAGATGACTTACTTGCTTTTAGTAAATTAGGACGAAAAGAGGTATCTTCTGTTAATATCAATATGACAGCACTTGTAAATGGAGTTGTAAGCGAGATAACCATTGAAAAAGGTGAAAAGATTCCCCTGTTTGAAATTGAGGAACTTGCTCATTCGCACGGAGATCCTTCGCTAATTAAACAAGTTTGGATCAATCTGATATCGAATGCTATTAAATATTCAAAATATAAATCAGAAATCAGAATTAAAATTACTTCGACAACACAAAACGACAAAATCATATACAGTGTAAAAGACTGGGGCGCAGGATTCGATATGGCATACTATGATAAATTGTTTGGTGTATTTCAGCGTCTGCACTCACAAGAGGAATTTACAGGAACAGGAATTGGACTGGCTATCGTACAAAAAATAGTCAACCGCCATAGGGGAGCCGTTTGGGCAGAATCAAAACCAGATGCAGGTGCTACATTTTTCTTTAGCCTGCCGAATATTAAATATTAAACATTAAAAATAAAAAAAATGGATTACGAAGATATTGAAATTTTATTTGCCGAAGACAGTATGGAAGATGCCATGCTAACAATACGCGCCCTTAATAAAAGCGGTTTTACCAACAAACTTTTACATGTAAAGGATGGTGCCGAAGCGCTTGATTTTTTATACTGCAGGGGAATCTATTCCGAAAGAAATCCAAAATCACATCCAAAGTTGCTGCTCCTGGATTTAAAAATGCCAAAGATGTCCGGAATGCAGGTGCTTGAAAAAGTTAAAAGTGACGAAAGTCTAAAATCTATTCCAATTGTGATACTTACTTCCTCACAGGAAGATCCTGATATTGTAAAAT
>Ga0247807_10001770_pt1 | contig 12392 bp, 8 predicted proteins | sample UWRJL074202C1_FD_179931 | JGI IMG/M metagenome (GOLD analysis project Ga0247807, IMG submission 179931) | Plant litter microbial communities from Arlington Agricultural Research Station in Wisconsin, United States - UWRJ-L074-202C-1 | ecosystem: Environmental > Terrestrial > Plant litter >...
GCTTTTTATAACTGATAAATAAAAGGATCAATTATAGCTATATAGTCTTTTAACTAATCTTAAACTGTCTCAATTAGATTTAAATCTGATAAAAAAGAAGGCTATTTAATTATTGAAATATCAGTATATATAAAGGCAAAAGTTATACTAGCTGCTGTATGAGCTTTAGCATTATCTTGCTGAAATTGTAGGCCAGGATACAAATTTATATAGTCTGAGATCTTTGAAAGAAGATAATTGCAGTATAACTGACTATTAATATTTTTCTAATCCTTCTTTCAAAATAAGCCTTCCTCTTTGCTATACCGACTACTTATAGAGCTTCAGAACATTCAGCCAATTTGTTATTGTCAGTATAGCTTTATACAGTCAGAATGAAATAGTTCTGAAAGTCTAATTTTTCGCGTTACCTTTGTTTTCTTATGCTTTCCAGGCTTAGCCCAGATTTTGTCAGACTATAGTATATTAGCCCATTGCTCGTCAGTCCAGTTTATATATATCTCTGCAAACTCAAGCCGAAGAATGCGATTAATTGAAGAAATGGAAAAGCAAGTACAAATATTGTAATATGCAAATCCCTCTTTTTTAAAAGCAACTGCAATAGCTTTATATCTAATTGGCCATTTAAATATAGCTAGTATTTCATTTTATAGTATATATCTATTAATCTTAGAATTGCAGATCCAGTCAATGAGGAATTTGTACTGTAATATATTAATGAATAGTTTCCGGCCGCAGAGCTTCTTTTTAGAAGTTAGAGGTTGTCTCTCAGCTAAGGCGTATTGTACCTGTCGCTCAGTTAGATTCAGCTATAGTATAATCTGTGCAACTGTAAAGCTTGCATAATTGTGGAGGGTTTGTATACATAGACTGTCATTATGACTAATGGGCTTTTTTACTTGCTTGGGAGTAGGAACGTTGAGAATAAGGTGAAGATCCATAATATTGTCAGTCAGTCAGTCAGTACAGTACAGTACAATACTGAAGGGAATATTAAAACAGCATATAAAATCATGTAATTTAAAGCTCGTTGTATGGGGCAACAGTGGCTTACTAGGGGGGTCATTTTTGACCCACTTACATTTATTTCCCTTGAGACGTTGTATTTTATCATCCGCCAACCTAATGTTCTGTGCCGCTGCAGTAGCGCAAGCCGGATCGAGGCTCGCCAGGTTCATCCTTGTATTATGGGGGTTACATGGTCTTCAAGGTCTCGTATTTTATTGAAATTTCGGTGATATAGTGGCCGAGTTGTCTCGCTTAGCTTTAAGGTCCCGTTAAAAATCTCTCCCCTGGAATACCCCTGAAAACATCAACCCTGATCCAATCTAAGTATTCGCCCTAACCGACAGTTCCTATTACCTCTACATTATCTCCTTCTGCTTCGGAAGTGCTTAACTTGATATCATTAACTTGGTTCTAAATCAATCATTTAAAACCTGTGAGCTAAGCTTATCAGCTTTATTTCCTAGATCAAAAGATTATTTCGGCGCGCTCGAGCGAGTGTCAAGCAAAAATGGCACCACCAACACTTGCACCGCAAACACACGTCACAGCTCTACCACGCGGTTTCATCATTGTCCGAATTCTACAATTTCTCTTCACGCTCGTTGCGGTTGCACTGTCCATATTTCTTCTAAAAGTAAGAGGGACATTCGATCAAATTATCGTCACAGTTACCGTATGACCCCAATAGCCGGAATATTACTGAAATTTACACAATCTGGAATTTACTAACAATCTCTCCAGGCGTGTGCGGCACTGGTAATTTTTACTTGGATCATCATTGCTAGTTATTTGGTTCCCCGGATTTACAACTATTGGGCCATCCTGGCGATGGAAATTCTATTTTTTCTCGCTTGGTTGGACGCCTTTGTATTTTCCCTACCTGGCGCATTCGCCTCAGACCCTGGATGCGGCTATGGGTTGATAGATTCTACGCAAACCTACGAATACTCATGCGATAGAGACTTCAATTCAACCCGTTATCTCGCCGTGACGAACTCATCCTTCGTTCTCATCGGTCTCGCGGGTAGTCTGGTGATCCTTTCGTTCGTATCTTTGATTGTTACAGGCGTCTTTATTACTCGCCATAGAAATTCAGGGGGCCATAATAAAATCGGTGTTCATGCACCAGGGGTCTAGCGATTTTATTATATGGTTTCTTACAGCTTTGACTATCCAAGTCTAATTGTCTTGGCTACAATCCTTTTACTTAAGGACTTGACACAACATTTATGCTGCGCTCCTAATGATGCGCTCATGTCATTGACTAATTAGTTTTCATACATCTCGATCATCCGGGAAATCATGAGCCAACTTTGTAGACACGGAGGGTGTGCTTATAAAGTAGAGAGAATATTTGCCTGAGCTAAATTTGCTGGATCTGTCGCGTTTGGGCTTTAGATTGAGATATAATGTGGCCTCAGGCACCCACATCCCTAGTAGTTAGCTATACCTAGAATCTATCCCTACGGAGAGCTTCCTTCCTTAGACTTATCAGAATACAAGAGCCTTATCACAAGTTTACGCAGAGAAACCTCTCCTTTTGTACCTATAGTGAGTAGAGGATCTTGACAATTACCCACCGTAAGCTATTTTTAAACCAGAACCACTCCTGTACTACAGCCCAAAATTAAATGTCTCATGGGGCTTTCCCAGAAATAAATTGTTAGTCAGTACAACCACACTATATCATACTAGATATAGAGGGAGCCTTGCGATGCCGCCCTAGCTACAAGATTTTTGGAAACGCCCAGCACCATTCCCAGGGGTCAGAGGCGGAGGCATACACTCACCACAATCAAGATGACTTTTCTGTAGCCTCATCGAATATATGCGTGCGTATTAGGGTCTCGAACTTACACAGACTGTTGTGGATATCAAAATTAAGAGCAAAGAATACTGCTTCAATAGAGATATGTTTGTGAAAAGTCCGGTGTATTATTCTCGATATCTAAATAAGGTAATCGTACGAGACACAACGGATAAAGACAGAATTATCGAATTTCAAAAACTTAAAATACATTCAGCAAAATCGCGAGAGTTGTCTTCGAACCTCGAACGTTGCACAAGGCAGAATATGCTGGTGCCTAGAGAACCCAGATGAACTATGCAGCAATTTTATCCTATAGCGTTGTGGCACATCACCTGCAGTCGTTGATCTCGCCATTTAGTCACAACTGATCCAGTATCTACTAAATCTGCTCGTGTGGATTTATGAGTGTTAATATAAAAGCGCTTCCCTGATACTGTTCATCGATTTTAGAACAGGCTATAGCGTTGCTGGAGATTCGATTTTGTGTACTTGAAATGCATCATTAATTCAACATGGAAGGTCTTTCAACTGCCGCTAGTAGTAAGGTTAACAATCTTTTCCATATACCCTCGCTAATACCCACAGCCATTGCCATCGTGTCCATTGCTGCTGATTTACTGACTGGGCTTACTAAACTACATGCGCTTTATCAATCGATTCAGGATGCACCACAAGAAATTGATTCCACAATTCGCGATATTCAGCAACTTTGCACCGTGATAGAGTGTATTGAACAACAGCAACAAAGATTTGCAGAGCCTAGCCTAGCAGCGCCGCTCCTGAGTTGCTCGGACAAAATTGCATATCTTCAAAATGCGGCCGAAAGTATTTCGTCGGGGCTCAATTCGGCCAAAAGGTGGGAAAGGTTATGGAACGCATTTACTTCCTCACAGAAGAAAGATCACTTCAGTAGACTTCGGCAATCGTTAGAAGAAACCAAAAGCACGCTGATCTTAGTGCTTCACTTATGCCAAAGGTAGGAAATCTTGCTACCAAGCTTTTAAGTTACTAACATGTAAGTTTCAAAGAGACTTATTATCTTTACTCCACACCCATGAAATCAATACTTTGCAAAATATTACATCACAGGTTCAAGATGTAAAAGATCACCAAACATTGCTACTGACTCGAGTTGAAAGTATGTCGCAGAAACTGACCAGTCTAAATTAATTTACACTGCTACTCTGAACACACAAAAACACCCTTGAATACCGCACACTTGGAGCGCGATTGTCACAATAATTGTAGGAACAGCAATATTCCCGAAGTGAACTATATTCCTGCAGGATATTTGGACAATAACCAAACCAAGTCTCAGCTCATTTCAAGTATATCTGAGCTTCACCAAAGGCCAAAGAATATCCAGCTAAAAACTCTCTCATATTTAAGAACCTTTTTCGGCTCGGTCGTTTGCCGCCTGGAGAAGAGAAATACATTAGATGCAAGCTGCCAGACCCCGCAGCCCCAGACAACGTTTTCAATAATCCTGCATCCCACACTGTGGAATATCAGATGGGCACTCAAGTTTGAACTCGAATTGATTCTCTCAATGTCATTAATCGGATGGAAATATGTCGTATTGCCAGTGAGAACAGTCTGTGATAACAGCCCGTTATTTCAGTTTTGTAAGGCTGGCAACCTCAATGCGGTACGCGGGTTATTTTCAAAAGGCAATGCATCTATTCTAGACACGAATTCACATGGGTGCCAACCCTTACATGTTAGTACTCTTTTTTCTTTTTATATATATTCTTTCTTACATTTAGCGTCATCAAAGTAATTTTAAATTGGCGGCTAATTCATCTTTGTACTGCGTTATGTTTTAATGAAGCGTGTATTCATTCTAACTCTGTTTCCTATTTGTGTCATGACCGCAAGTTATTGACAAGGTGATACTTTAGTACGCTGTGATGAATAGAGATATACAGATGAGCAAGTTCTTGATTGAGCAAGGTGCCAATAAGTGCTCGACTACCTACAGTGGCGAGTAAGTCCCACCCAGTTCTCTACTTACAAATAGCGTCTAATACTCTCTACTAAAGACTACCTTTGGGGTTCATATCTCTGGCTTCTTCTGAGTGGATGGCATTCGTTCGTTTGTTTGATGATGTCATTGACTTCTCTACACCTATGTCCTGTGGATGGCAGCTGTTATGGTCGTTTGAAGTTTTAGATTATGGATCTACTCTATCATCTTGCCTGGAATGGTTGTTTCGCCAGTACCTGGATTCAACTTTCGATCAATATGATAATTATGCATTGTACCATGCATACTTTGGATCAGTGATGCGTAACGATTTCAAAGCAGCTTCAATGATTGTCAAGTTGTGCCCTGAGATCAGCAAACACCATGGAAGATTAGTACCGATACTATCCCTTCTTCCATACCATTTGGTCGGTAGTTCAAACACATTTGAGGTCATCATTAACTCTGGGGTGGACTTTCATCAGATATGGTTCAACGAGACAGCAACATCTAGAGCAATGAGATACTGGAAATTCTTTCGATTTTGGAGGTATCAACTTGCAACTCATTTTAATGACGCACATGAAATTTGCATGGGTGAGACTGATGCTCCCTGGAAACCCTTGAGATGTCAAGGTTGGACATATAATACTCTTCAACGGCTTTTTGCCCTACCACTTCGAGTTGCGAACTCCGGCCTACCTGATCCACTATCTTGCAATCACTGCGAGATAAACATTCGTCGCTGGGACCGCAGTGATATTCTCGTTGACCCTTGGTGGGAGCACCTGAATCGTCGCATTAAGATGGATCAATGTGTGTGCCTATGTCTCAAAAAATTCCCAGAATGTATTGAGCTACCTGCCCGCGCCACAACAGCAGACTTTTGCAAGCTACACGATCGACTTCCAGCCGATGTATCATTAGATGCAATAGCTAGCCAGAATTCTGCAAATCTAAGCGTAGATTGCAACATCTGCAGTATTGTAGGTGTCGTCCATGGACTAGATCCTGAATCCGATACTACATCAATCTCTCCGAAAGCTTCTCTGAGGGGCGAATCTTATATAATAATATCTGAAACGGGACTAAGTGAAGGATTTCACGGAGATAGACCACAAAAAAATAACTCGCAGCATGGCAGAGAGTTTAATAAGCTTAATCTTGGTTCCCGAAAGAACCTTACAACTTTGGATTGGGAATGCTTCACTGGCAGCAAGTTTCCCCGGCGTAACGACATAATGAACCAATTCGTACTCCATGATGGCTGGAAAAAATGTTATGTGCCTGGTCAGCTTTATTGTTTCGAGTGTATGAGCATGTTTGAGGGCTGGACAGATGATGAAAACTATGATACTGAGCATGTAAGAAAGCCAGCAAAGGAAAAGATGCCGGGGTCCTTTCCACTATAGGTTTGTACATTTCGTGCCTTCTCATCGAGAGAGTCCCATAGATTTCTTTTATATATTATGTGATCTCGGTAGGGTATTGAATGCGATGTGTTTCTTCATGAAGAAATTATCTCAACAATTATAAGTCTGAAGAGCTTGGTTAGTCCTCGTTATATTTGAACACTTCCTCTGACAAAACGCCTTCAACATAAGCTACTCTACAATTTATATCTACCCCCAAAATAGCCCATAATCCGTTCAAAAATGAGTTCGGTCGTCCAATGTGAACATCATTAACAAGACTTACGGCAGATGGTATGTCATTTGCGCTGATTATGGAAAGTTTGTAAGAAAATGAATTGAGGTGGTTTCTACTTTGATCCGGAACTCGTGCGAATCCCAATAATAGACGAGATATGATATAACATAGTTTAGATCGAAGTATTTCTTGATTCTATCTAATATTTTGCAGGGCCTGTTGGCTACTTAAGCGACGGCTAACACGGGTGGGCGGGTACCTTACCTATATGTGTCAAACCCCCACATAGGGGCACCATGACTGAGCATTAAGCATACACGAGAAACACGAGGCTTTCATAGCACTCAATTGGCTAGCAAAGCAGATTCGTTCTTAGTGAAAGTTTTCAAGGCGTTTTTAGCCATAAGTCCGGCTTGTTCATCTTGCTAACGCAAATTGGAAAATGTTGAGTCCTTCAAGGCAATTACTGATGTCGTATTGCCGACGTGATGGCATAGTGCTAGTGCTTTGGGTCTGACAAGCTTTTTGAAGTAAATCTTAATTTAGATCTTTAGTTTTTAATGATTTATATAAAGGGTTCGACTTCTGTGTTGTTAATAATTCTAAAATTCATCATCATTTCCATCCTCATACTTCCCGCCCTACGATTCCATAGTTACCCGATCAATTGTCTAACAAGATTCAAGATGTCTCCTACCAAATCAACCATGCTCTCTATTCTAGTTGCTACTTGCTCAATCTCCCGAGCTATTGCCTTGCCAACCGCTTCACCACAAGCACCATCCTGCGTTCCATCCTCGACATTCTCTCTCCAAGCTGTGTCTCCAGATCCCACTATAAACGACGTCTATATTTCTATCGGTGCCAGCAACGCAGCTTTTCTCAACCATACCAATCCCGAGACAACCACCTTCTTTAAGAATGATGCCACCCATCTATCTGCATATGTGCTTGAAGAACAGGGTCCAACAGGGGAAGATGGCACGGCAGTGGAATTGAGGAGAGAATTTGCGTACAACAGTGGTCCAGTCTTTTCACTGGTCACGGATCAGGCTGTGTTTTACGGAGACTATGTGGCGAGTGATGTTGTGTTCCCTAAACCACAGGGCAAATTGGGGTTTGAGCCTGAGGGAAATGACGGTATGCTAATTTGCAGTCTCACATTTGTTCAATCAAGTTTGAGCGTATATTCTTGCTTGAAGACTCACTGACTTTGAACAGGCACTGCTCTTGGAGGATGGTGGGCTTGTCCATACACGACTATCACCGGAAGCTATTACGCCGTGATGAATGGCGCACCTGGTTTTGATGGTAGCTACAACTTTGGCCTTGGGAAGGTGACATGTACAGAGTTTGAAGTGCAGATTAAGCCGATTGATAATGTGCTCTGCTAAATAATTCGATTCAAAACATGAATTATGATAGAAGATGCTATAGGGGTTAATTTTAATTTGTTATAACTAGCAACTGTACAATAGTTGCAGTACTTGTCTTCAATGGAGCTGTCAAGAAGTTTACCTAGGTTCTACCTATGAACAGCTGAACACCTAGCATATTTCGTGCATTGCAAGTACAGTCCCCCTTGTTGCTTTGACAAATTGAAGTGTTTGATACAATGCAGTGTCTTTGGCCAGATTGATATTGTATCTAATCACTACCACATAATGCCACAGAAGCCTTTACAAATCCCCTAGGAGAAGCTTGATTTCATGCTCAGGCTTGACTTTACAAATTGAATTAAATTCAACATACGTCACATATTGACTACTGAAAGCGCAAATTATGATGAATGAATTTTGATATTCTATTCTCGTGTATGATCGTGCTGTCTTGTTCAAAAAAGACAGATAACAGTCCACTGATACGGACTGTTCTGGCGTTGCTCGATTTACTCCACCCGTTTTTGTAATGCTGGACCTTGTTATCCGATTCAGCAAGCTTTCGTCATATGTAATTTGCTTCAACGGAGTAACCTGTCACAATTGATCAATACTTTATGTCTTGATAAACCAGGCGAGTCTTTCTTCATGTTACCTGCTTATCTTGCGCATATCTCGCGCATTAGAGCTGTTTGTTCAATCGACTTTGGGGTGTCCTCTTATTCCTCGAGTTATTTTTCTTGTATTGATAGTCTTTTCCGCATAATGAACCTAAAATTAAAAATGAGCCAGTAGATTCTCAAGTTAGTTCTCAACACACTCGTAAAGGCTTTTATGTCATAGGGAGTTCAGTTACTGGCTATTTTTGAGAGCAACAAAATCCATCATTTTAAAATCAATGTGTATATATAGCTAATATGAATAATGATTTGGATACCATAAGGAAATTTCTTACAAGTCATATTATCACAGCCACCACTCTTCTCAATGGTGACTCCACAACTTGGACATGTGTGTGTAGTCGAGTGGATCATCTTGCGAGTATCTTCATCCATTTCAACCCCCTTATTTCTTTGAGCATACCTGCAAGGCATAGATGGATGGTCTAGTGTTTTGCAAGCAGTACAGGTATCGTAACCACACTTGTAGCAAGTCATGACTCGATGTGCGGAGGCATGAACCTGGCCCGAGCCACATTGCCCGTTTCCGCACCAGTAAAAGTTGATAAGCCCAGAGATATGATGTTGCCATGTATTCTCGATAACTATCAATTGGTAAGTTTGAATTCTTAGTGAGGTCTGTGTAAATACATACTTGTCGTAGATCTTTGATGAGGAGAAGTAACGGACTGTGTCTAGAGGGAGTCGTGTCCGACAATTGTAACAATGGAGATTGTGCCATGGTTGCTCCAACATATGCTCTCTGAGCCAAATCTTTGTACACTCTATGCAAGATTGAGGACATTGACCTCGGCATCCAGGCGCCAGAGATACTGAGCGAAATGAGCTCAAAGGTTGGCTCTCACAGCAGATGTTACACACATAATATACAGGAGAGATATTGTTAATAGTGTTTCCAGTCATATTCTGGATCACGTCTGTGCGAGTACGAGAGATGTGGGTGGCTTCCTCTAAATGAGTTGTTGCGTTTGGAGGTTGCAAAAATTGCCTGTCACGATTATGCCACTAGGTATAACAGTATCACCCCGAACTTGTGTGGATCGGGCGATTTGGAAGAAGCGCTTTGTATTATGTTGTTACTGTGCAGCGACCTTGGAGTTTATTTGTGAGAAAGATGTAGATGTTAAGTTAAGAGGAATTTTGAAACTCATGGCAATGAAATAGTGGTTGTTTGGGCAAGAGGTATAGGCACGTTAATGTGAAGATCACGTGCAGGTAACAATAGTTCTGGGTTATCTATGGACTTCCACTATTTTTATCACGAGTTCATTGACGCTTGCCAAATCTAGTTATGTAGTATAAATATGAAAGAGTGAACCGCTTTAAGCTAGGATAGTTTAGCACTGAGCTACCTCGTACAGTAAACTGCGCTTAATATTTACATACCAGTAACTCAAAAAGTAAAAGGTTTGGTGTAAAAGAGTTCAAATCCAAAGAGCATTTAAAGAAACATATTGTCCCTGAGGAGAACAAAAAATTGCTGATATGCTAACAGTGAAAATATACAAATGAGGCGTAGGATCAGCAGTTTCAATGGTAACATAAACAAGATGCTGCCCATTATTTTCAAACTTATAGTAGCTTCATGGCAAATAAGTGCAGATTGGACGTTGATTGATCGTAGATATTTAGCTTTTCCCCTGTACCTAGGCATGAAAGGGGGTTACTCGGTTAATTTAGCTCGTCTCCTATTCATCGCCAAGCTTGTTTTCAGGACAATCTAAAACTCCAGGTGCGTACGTCATCGGTCATCCAGGCTCAAAACACACCAGGCAGCTACGTTTGCACTAGCGCCAACCCCTCATCCTGCGTACTCTTTATAAGCCATCGTCTCTTTCCCATCATCACAAACCGTCAATACACAATCCCATCCTAATCAAATACATTTTCCCTCAAAAAAGCCTAACCAATTTAACAAGCACTGTAATCATGCAAACCGCCTTCGCTCTCTTCTTGCAGTTTGCCCTGCTCTCCTTCGCTTTCGCCGAGGAGACCGTCTCTGCCACTGCTCATGGCAATGCATGGAAATACGGTAGCGGTGGTGGTATAATCGGATTCATTGTTTTGATTTTGGATATTGTCGTTGCTCGTAAGCCATAGCTTCATTTTACATCTACACTTGCTAACATACCCTACAGTCGAAGTCCTGAAATCTAGCCGCCCAGTCTCACACAAGATCCTCTGGCTTCTTGTAGTCTTCCTTTTCCCAATCCTCGGCATAATCCTCTACTACCTCTTCTCCAACCGCGCCAGCCACACTGGAAGCGGAGGATACGAAAGCATTGCATAGATGCAGACCATCATGAGTGGTGGAAATGACGTCAGTCTTACGGTAGAATGGACCAATGGATACTGCACATCAACTTCAGGAAGGACTTTTCTTTTTGTAGATGGAGTATGGAGCACATTGTTATGACACACGAGATGAGCTATGATTTCTTGAAAGCATGGTCTGGCTGAGGCCGGGGGGTGACTGGTGGAGTTATTTTACTTGAACAATGCAGAATGACTTTGAAATGCGACATTGTGCTGCTTATACCTATATTTCAGACTTTTTGACACTTTCAACTTTGTGACCATGAATGAAAAAGACTATATAAGCCACAATAGAGCTCTGGCATAGCCTTGCAATTGCTCGATGAACAAGAACCGAGCAAGAACCGAGACTAGGGTCTGCGCTCTGTTTGGATTTCAACGTAGGGTGTGAATTGAGGCTTACTCTTTTGTTCTTACAGACTCTTATTTGACGCCTCAATCTATTTGGGGGAAAATGCTATAAGAGCACAGGCAAAGAGATTAGCGGCAATGTGATCCATCTGCTAAAGTGCGAAGAAACTTCGATACTCTGAGCTCCCAACTTTATTTTACCACCCTCAGCGGACCAATACATCTACCTACAAGATCTTTCATAGGTCCCAATCAAGGTATTCTGCCACGTAAAGATATATCACCCCCACTTTTATGCTCAACTTCATGTCACACTATAACGGTCACTTTGACAAACCGGAGACTCTGTATTTTGATAAGCTAGAGCATTTCTTCGTTTTGACAATTGATAAGAAGTATCATATACTACTGAACATAAATTGTATTCCCGTAAAGGTTCTTACGGGAACTAGAGGCTGACAAAGAAACTCAAGATCGGCTAGTACGAGATGTCGAATATGTGGTTTGTAGGTGCATATATTGCGTGCTTCCGGCCAAGCGAATCTGTACTTTGGACGTCACACGCCTTGAGAAAAGTGGGAGCGGCAGCTGCATGAGGATTTCCCATTCTTTATCTTTTAGACGTAGACTTTTAATAATAGCAGACTGAGGAATTTGGGAATCATGTCTTCTGAAGTAGGATCGCGACCGATGGGTCAGTCACCTAGAAGTATTGAGAATGGAGGTGTACAGGATGAAAACTCAACATGGGACGAATCATCTGCCCTTCTCCCTGGCCGAGAAATCTCTGATACTGTGAATCCATGGTCCAAACGCTCTCTTGCTCCTGGTTTTTTCTGGATCGAGACAGGTACTGTATCCTGTTCCCCTGTATCCAATCGCAAGACTCCAAACGAACTTAATGAATTAGTCACTAATGAAACCACCGTAGCAATCTTCTGCAACGTCTTCCTTTCTGGCTTTGATGGCACTATAACCGCTTCAACCTACGCCGTAATCGGCTCATCCTTCAATGCCGCGAATACAATCTCATGGCTCACAACCGCTTACCTCATCACCACCACCGCCTTCCAGCCTCTCTACGGACGCTTTTCCGATATTCTCGGTCGCCGTGCCATGTTCTTTACCGCCACCATCACATTCTCTCTCGGCTGCCTAGGTTGCGGATTAGCTCCTAACATAGTGTTTTTGAATCTGATGAGGGGTTTGACAGGCCTTGGGGGTGGAGGCTT
>Ga0247807_10001771_pt1 | contig 12390 bp, 6 predicted proteins | sample UWRJL074202C1_FD_179931 | JGI IMG/M metagenome (GOLD analysis project Ga0247807, IMG submission 179931) | Plant litter microbial communities from Arlington Agricultural Research Station in Wisconsin, United States - UWRJ-L074-202C-1 | ecosystem: Environmental > Terrestrial > Plant litter >...
AGCTGCGAAAAGAACAGAAAAAGAAGCTTCGGGAGTTAGCAGCCCAGAACAGCGCCGAAAAAGATGCTAGAACAGAAAAAGAGAAGCCTAAGAAGAAGCCAAAGCAGAAGGCCCCTGAGGCAGAACCTGCTTGGTTGAGTAACACTGCTGAGGTGGATACCCAGGAAGAGATTGACAACCGGGCGTTTGCTAGACAGTTATCAAGTGTAAAGGCTGGAACTACACTTAAATCCACTGCCACAGTTGGTGGACGGCAAAAATCAGTGAAGCAATCAAGAGCACAAGAGAAGCCAGTTGTTGAAAGCTCGGATAACACAGCTCCCTCTTCGAACGCAGGCGGTGATGCCGATGATGACCAATCTCCGATCAACTCTCCTGAACTTGGTGCAACTGATAACCATACACCAGTTCGAGGAGGTGTTTCCGATATGCTCGAAGCTCCAGCTGCTGGCCCCAGCGTTTTGAGAGTTACATCGCCAACCAATTCGGCTCCAGCAAAGAAGCCAAAAACCACAGCACCTGTAGTACCTGCCGAAACTAAGAAGCAAAGACAAAATAGAAAAAAGAATGAGGAACAGAGCGCTGCCAAATTAGAGTCTGAGAAGGCACGGAAGGGACTAGAGGAGAAGCAACGACGCACAGCTAGAGAGGCAGAAGGTCGTGCTGCAAAGGATGGTTCGTCATTCTTGGCTGGAAAGGCTCCAGCAAACTCCGCATGGACTCCAGCGTCGACAAACGGAACACCAAAGGCTGAGATTAATCTTCTTGATACCTATGAGCCAGCTCCCAAAAAGCCGGTCACTGCTAGTAAGACAGAGAGCGAGCAAACTGATGAGTGGCAGAACTTACCATCAGAGGAGGAGCAATTTAAGCGTGCAATGGAGGAATCCTCCGACAACTGGCAGACAGTTTCCACGCAAAAGAAGAAGAAGAAGACCAAGCCGGTAGCAGGAGAAGAGAACAAAGCTCTACAGGAAAAGTCCAGCTCGGAGGGCGAGAAGGTGTATGAGAAGCCCACGAAGATTGCCCCAACAGGACCAGGCCAGTCTTGGAAGGTCGATCGTGTTCAGCACATTGAAGGGAAAGAGGTCCACTCTACTTCGCGTGTCCAGGATTCGGAGTGGGAGGTCTGAGAGAACATAGATTGGATGATCATTCTATCTTGGTAGAACGTCAGAGGGGTTTGATATGATCCACGGCTCCACGGCAACTCTCCAGCCACTAAACTCTCTTCATTGCATTTCTGGGGGTTGCGGTTTCCTTAGCTGTACATTGCACATCACATTATCCATCTCATTGGGGCTCTCCGGACATGGACAGCTTGCATAAAAGGGGAGCATGACATCATTGTATTTTCGTTTTTATTCACTTTGCGCCGTAAGACACCAGTATACCCACATGAGTGGTGGAGGAGAATGTCTGGTACGGCTCGGCCCAAAAGTTGCTGCTTATTGGGAAGAATCAGGTCACCCTGTTGTTTTGAAGACTTCTTTAACCAAGTCCTGTACTATCATATCCCATTCTGCGAAAGTGAAACTGGCAGAGTTCCCATTATCAATAAAAGAAACAATTACTCAATCAGAAGCACTTCTCAAAATGGTCCTTCACAGCCAAATATTGCTATGTGATGTGGCACCTAATAGGTTTTCTTTGTAGATCGGTCATAGTTGAACGCCGAAGGATTATCTAATCAACATGTAGGTCATGCCAAATTTACACCGACTTACTGAGTGCAGCATCACGACGATCAGGAACAACTTATACACTGACATGGATTAGCGTCTTACAAGCTCGTATCCGATCAAGGGGATTGGCAAGGCGGCTTGACCCCGACACAGCGTGCATCTTTGAATTAGATTGAATGTTACATTGAAGCTTACATACTGTTTCATTTTATCAATTTCACACGGCGCTAATGATAAAATCATGTCGCCTTACACTCCATTATTCTCTTTTAATGACGTCGTACTTCCCTTCAAGTTTCCGTACATGTTGTTTCTCTCTGCTCAATTGTTTCTATAATCAAATGTGGTTATTCAGGTCCGATTCGGCACCAAAATCAGGACAGAGAGATGTCCCAGATCCGTTTCTGTCCAAACTCCACCAACGCTCGCAGATCATAAATTCTCTCAAATTTCTTCTACCTATCAATCTACTTCTATTTGCATGCATCTACTACTTCTATTCGCAAATCTCCCGGCGTTCTCCCCAACCCGATTCGATATTGCAAAATCAAAAATTGATCGACAAGGCTGCGTTCATACAAGATGTAGTGGGATCAGAAATAGATGGGCCACATAACAATGCCCCCCTCACTGCGCTTTGCACCCAAGGAACATGGATAGAAGGCCTCATATTCAAGTGTGCAGCTGCTATTGGTGGTGTAGGAAATGTTCGAAACATATTTCTGAATTGCGTTCGATATGCAATTGAAGCGGGTGGTTTGTCACCTCTTAATAATAAAATTGTTTTCGCCTTGTTGATTCCAGAGTAACAGCAACAGCAATAATTCTTCCCGAGATGGCAGCACGAGGAGACGATATGATGGCTATAAAAGATGGTGACAAACACTTGCCATTCGGATATCTTTTCGACGTCAACTACTTCTCCCAGGCGCTCAAAACTTCGTGTCCTCGCATACGCATCATTACCTCATTAGAAGATATCGATGGGCGAACTACCTCGAATTACACCCATCTTGAACCGAAAACGCTAGCAGCGTCTCTTGCGCGGGATTATTTCCCTATTTGCATTAACCCCAGTGGCTGGGCCACGAACTTCCACTCCTTTCTTGCGGGCTTTACACCCAGTGTGTCAGCACAGAACCCAAGAGTAATTGACCTAGAAGTTCATTACTTCGAATGGCCACTCAGCTTTGACAGCCCAGCTTTTGTAGCAACGTTTGGGCGCATAATACAATTTACTTCAGATATCAAAACTGTTGCTGCTGCAGTTTTGTACGGAATCGCTACTAAATACGCGCCATCTATCACCCCTTCGGCAGGTATCCAAAATGGCACGTTCTATGGCGCTCACTTACGCACTGCAAAAGATGCCACGCTCTCTGGGTGGAGAACATACGATGAGCAAAGCTCTGACTACCTTACGGAGGCCTCTTCTCACAATCTTTCTCTCATTTACCTCTCCTCAGGAAATCCAAATGACACGTCGAGATTTATTCAAACTGCGCTAACAAAAAACATCACCGTAATGACTAAAGAGCAAATTCTTGCTCTGCCGGGTTTCGAGACAGAGAAACAAGCTATGGATGCCATGTCATGGGACCAAAAAGCCATGTTAGATTATGAGATTATGTTGCGGGCGAGTATTTTTGGTGGAACTTTTGAGACAAGCTTTGGGTGGAACATCGCGCTGAAAAGACATATTGTTGTTGGAGGTGGAACTTGGGTGGCGGGATCAGACAGACCGGAGGCTGAAGGGGGTGTCAAGTTTGACGATGGGAGGAGCAAGATGTTTGGGCGCAAGGGAAAGATGGACTTTTTCCCGAGGACTTTGTGGCCTTGAGTGGAGGGATCGAAGAGTTGGCGTGCAGGTCCGGCACCTAATATACAAATGAATAAATATCAACGAAGCACAGAAATTGGAGTATTCTAGGCGGTTGGAGAATTATAATGCAGTAAGTTCAAAGCTACAAATCAAAGACGATGCTACACAACGGAGCTTTTTCATAGGGTCATAATTGAGAAGTTCACCAACTCCAAAGTCTTCAATGATGACTATTACTTGCGAAAACTTATGGAAAGGGAATCAGCTAATGCTAGAATTTCTTTCTTTCCATGCGCTATTGCTATCCAACTCTACATTTTATCAATCTATCTGATCTTTTTACCATAAGCTCTCGCTAACAGTTCTAGAACTACTCTCTTTCTACACTACAATATCTCTAGGTACTAGCTACATTACGAGAATAGTGATCATACCCGCGTCATAGATAGTATCTAATCAGGTTGTCCATGTTGCTCAGGGGATCTAGCGAGGTTGGTAAATATCGATTGGTCACGTGAGATTCTTGGATTCGACAGACCCGAGGTAAATCAGCTTGCGTATCAGCTTCACCAAAAGTTGTTTGTGGCAATTTCTCTATTCGTCAATTCTGTTCTTAGACCGTAGCTAGACTATTGATCCAATTGCTGTGCATGACGCAATTATGTAGGATGTTCGAAACAAGCCATCGTGACTATCTCCCGCTTCCCGTTCGATGAAGATGCGAGGTGTTGGTTGCGCTACGCCCCTTTATCGATAGGACTGCGCCCCGATCCCCAAGACCATATCAGTTCCAACATCACCTCCTACAAGCAACGACAGATACGACAAACAACGGCATAACCCTCTTTGCTCTGGGCTCATCGACCTGGTTGCTCTATAGGTCTTTTCTTAGGAAGCCATTGCTAGAAGTATTGGCTGTGTTGGATCTCAGTTGTGATCTGAGCGGAGTAGCTGGAATACCCCTCAGCGGACCAACAAAGGCAATTGACTGCCAACTTAGGATAACGGGATCGCAGAACATTTTGGATATACTGTAGGTCTTACGACTAGCTACAATCTTCGTCTTGGCCAGTACCCATACCAAGTGTGCGCTTCTCTGCGACGCCAAGTTGGAAACGAAACGAGCGAGGGGACAACGTCCAGTCTCCCTCCCATCGAGCAACCTACCCAACCGGCCACCGAGTCAATCTACCTCTATCACTCTTACGGAATCTTCGGCATATGCACAAGTAGCATACACCCTCCAACAGACTTTAACCATCCTTATGCATTCCTAAACACCCCTCCCTCACCAACCCCCCCACCTCTTTCCGCCGGTTTTACAAAAATGTCCCTCCCTGTTGCTATTCAATCAGTACTCTACTACATTCTTTCCTGCAGCACATGCAATAAAGTAATCCACAGGCGAAAGGCCAAGGTCCAAGCCCAAAGAGACCGTGCCGAGAAATCAAAGATTGAAGACGAGCAGCCGGGCCTCTACCGACATCCCTCACCCTTTCGCACAAACCCTTATTGGGACGAAGAGATCGCTCTCGGTCCGAACCCTGCGCGTAAGAAAACCGGCAAAGACTGCAAGACTGAGAGTACAAAAGCACTAAATGGAACAGCCACTGGGAATGGAAGTAGTATAACAAGTAGTGGAGCAATAAGTCTATCGGGAGGAAGTCCAACAAACACTACAACAGAAGGATCAAGGATTAGCGGTGAAGGATGGAACCGGAAGCTATACCAACGGGAGAACGAACCACTATGGGGTTTCGATACCCCTGGCCCCGGACAAAGAATCAAGGATGCAATTGCGCGGGCTGGATCGACAGCTGGCCGGTTGTTTGAAGGGAAATTGACGAGTAAGGACGATAGCGAAGATTCCGAGGATGAGCAGAAACCGGATGTCAGGAATTACTATGTAGGCCGGAATCCTCCAGTAAACGATCTCCATCCACCAGTGGTGACAACAACACCAACAGGTCCCGCAGAGACTAGTTGGATGTTACAGCCTCCCCCATCGGCAAAGGTTATGGAAGGAAAAGAGCGCGTGGGTTCTCTACGGAGCAGAGCAGATAGCAATGGCAGCAGTCGACGAGGTGGCGATGATATTCCGCTTTCACGAAAAGTTACGGAAAAGCTCGCAGCTTCAAAGTTACGAAATGGTGGGCAAGAATTCCCAGAACTACGTCCAAGCTCCTCGCGCCGTTCATCTCGACCAGTCACACAGGCTTCAGTCAAAAAGCAGAGGAGGAGCAGTAGCACCAGCACCGACGAAGAAGATAGCATTGTCTCCCGTCGAAGACAAAAGTCCTTATCTCTTGCGATACCACCTCCAATTATGCCATCAAAAGCTATTCTCAAAGGCTCTGAAATGCGTGAACTTCCATCTCGTCCAACGTTAGGAACTATTCTTAGTTCCTCGACACAAATCCCGCAAACCCAACCACCGTCGAAGGAGAACAAAAAAGTATTAGACCAAACGTCAGAAATCACGCTAGGTTCTCGCTCCGCAAGTCCCGCTGCGAGATTGAGTCCTAGTGCGAACTCAATGCCTGCCACTTTGCCTAGCAAGTCGAAGTTTCCTGGTGCAGATAATTTTGTTTTCCCTAGAAAAGAGAAAGAAAACCAGGAGCCGATGAAGATAGCATGAGCTTTCGATAATACGTCACTCATTATAAAACCAAGCAATATCTTTTACAGTCCGACATATAGTCACACACATGCAACAAACCACAACCTGACCACAGCCTGGCAGTTTTTCCTTTATTTCCTTTAGTTATGTCTTTTTGGGTTGTTGAAAAATTGGAATTGGGATTGGGAGGTGTTCTGGCGCTCAAGGTATGCATCGCTAGGGGACGAAAGCATGGCGTTTTGGTTCTACATTCTTAAACTGGTTGGGCAAACAGACTGTTTCTGTTCGGGTTTTTGTTTTGAAAAGGAAATGGGCATGAGTGCACTCATACAGTGGTGGCTGTTTTTTATGTAAAATACTACAAGTCAAAGTTGCTGTGTAGAAAGTCTAGACACAAATATACTTTATCATGAAGAGACTGATTCAGTGTGGATTGAGGTCTAGTGCATATTCTCATGAGTACGAAACTGCAAAATCGGTAATAATCACTCAGTTGATTCTATTTGCATCGCAACTTCTGAGCTCTAGCCCACTATCCCTGGTGTAAACGAGATGGGTGAGGGAATCGTCGCAATCTCACGCAATATATCGAGAAAAGTTGTGAGCAGCACGGGAACTGATTTGAGAACAGGAAAGAAATTCCCAAAAGAGAAAACAGTACACTGGCAAGGTTATTGCTTGATTGACGCCAAGCTTGGTGAATGCTTGTGGTAGACTTGAATATGGTTCTAGCGCACCTGCACTTCAAGAGCCTTACGAATCTTTGGGGTCAGCATCCTGCGAAAAGAAACTCTCGGAGTGTTGATGTGCAGTGTCTTGTTGCAATGGAATCATGCCGAAGCTAATTTTCAAACCTCCATATCCATTGGAATTTCTAGTCAACTGCATATGCGACATCCCCGGATCTTTCCCGGATGCAACCTTCTTCTATAACTCCCAGTGGCCAGTAAGTGATTGCAATGCCTCCCCTCCGGTAATTGCTTACCATTTCCCCTCCTCACAAATGCATCTCACCAAAAAAGACCTCAATATCTTTCAACGGTGACAAATCTCAGTTACACCTGATGACAAATTGCAAAAACCATTGATGAACCGGGTCTTTTAAGCTTAAAAGGATCTGCATGTATAGATTAATGAAATGCATCCTATATTGCGCAGCCATGGAAGTCGTATATCTCGGTACATAGCTCCGTCATTATGGCCAATCAGAGTGCCATTCGATTATCTCGGACCTGGCTCTGATCTTCTTTCTGCTGTGTAAATGGTCGGTACCATACTCTTGGTATACTGGATCCTATGCAACCAATAGCGTTTTGAGCCTTTGCATTGCTTTGCTACAGGCTAACTTTTGTGCATACGTGCATCACCTGAGTATGTCATAGAGCTGGTAGGAATGAAACCTTTGATCGGTTCGAAATTCATTGGGTATACCTACTGGGACGAGTTAGCTGAGCAATGAATGGTACCACCGCAGGTCACTTGGGGGGGTGATAAGTGAGGGTGGGATTCCAAATACTTGCAAACAATTTAGCACAAGATAATCACCGGTATGTATAGACTCTTTATTAAGACAACAGTGCTTTTCTTATATCTTAGGTTTTCGCTCTTGAGTATTCAATACTGCTAACCTTGATCATAATCATGAAATATCTTTCATTGACGGTTCTATTAGGACTTCCTTTGATTCAAGCAGTTCCATCAACACGCTCTACAGCACAGGACAAATACAATGACTATCGATCGCGAGCGTCTGCAAACCAAATAGCTATCTTACAGTCTCGCGAGACTGGCTGTAACTTGGATACGATTATTGTCCGAAAAGAGTGGTAAGTGTTCCCATTCGGACTTTTCAGGACTGATAGGAACTATAGGAGCACACTTTCATTAGATGAACGCAAAGATTATACAGATTCGGTCATCTGTCTGAGCAATAGCACTTCAATCAAGCCCGAAGATGTTATTGCTCCAGGGATAAGAAATCGATATGATGATTTTCACGCCAATCATATCAATCAAACTGTATTTATTCATTTCTCGGTATGTACTTAGAAGCCCACAGGAAATTACCTGCTAGATCGAGCATAGGCATATTTCTTACCATGGCACCGCTACTTTCTGCACGCTTTCGAAAAAGCTCTTCGAGACGAGTGCAATTACAAAGGCGCCCAACCATATTGGGACTGGTCTGCCGGCGACGTAACACCAGCCTCGAACGCTTTGTTTTCAGGTGGCGAAGGATCTATTGGCGGAAATGGTGAATCAATTCCTCATGAAGGCCCAATAACTATGGTACCGACTACTCCCCCGATCGTCAGTCGAGGAAGTCCTGGTACCGGCGGTGGGTGTGTTCTTGATGGTCCTTTCGTAAATTTGACAAATAATATTGGACCTTATGGGCCGTGAGTCTTTCTTACTTTATCCCACCTACTCCTCTTCTATCTCAATAACTAAATCATGACATAGGCCTCAAGTTTTGACCGCATTCGAATACAACCCACGGTGCATTAAACGAGACTTCCGCCCAAATGGTACGAGAGTCAGCTTGACCTACGAGAAAGTCGTTGCTGTGCTTGATCAAGGCAACCTCGATGGGTTTCAGGCAGTTCTTGAAAGTAGTGTGCATCCGGGGGGTCATGTTGGTATTGGTGGACAGCAGGACGACTTATATTCTGGAAATGGTGATCCTGCATTTTATTTTCATCATGCACAAGTTGATCATTTATGGAACATGTAAGATTTTGACCGGCGTAATCTTAATCTGGTAACTCGTTTCATCATAGGCTGACTATAGTTGCGTTAGATGGCAAGCTCAAGACTTCGCAACTCGTGTTCCCCAAGTATCTGGAACTGTGACAATCCGCAATAGTACGTGCATCGTCCTTTGACAGGTTCGAAAGATAACGGGATACGTTACTAACATCTGCGGCTGGAAACAGCCCCTCCAAGCGAGAATGGCACTCTGGATACAAGTTTGGACTTAGGTTACAATGGACAAACTTATACAATCGGGGACTTGGTGAGCACTATTGATGGTCCTCTCTGTTATATTTATGAGTAGTGATTTATTAAGTTTCTACTTGTTTGCCGCTCTGAAAATGATTAACAAGACTTCATTCATCCCGTCTGCTATCGTTTGAACTTCTAATATATTTATAAAATACACCTTACAGCGAATCTTCTTTTATTGCGCTTGTCTCGGAACCATGGAAATAATAGTCTTGCAGTCTCTATAGGCCTTAATACCCTTTTTTCCGTTCTGAACGACAGCACCGAGCACATTTTCATCACAGTTCAAACCCTTGTATATAAGTCCTCGATATTTCAAATCTCTCTTTTACATGCTTGCTTGATTTAGTCATAGAATCAGCCGAAGATCACGTATCACAATTCAAGCATTGTGGAGGTGCTGATTATCATCAGCCGAGTAGGTTTTCAGAGTACGAAGATGTGATGGGCTGAGTAAGCCCTGTGGGAGAAGAACTATGGTTGAAGATGGTATAAGCGCTCGAAGAGCTGATCTCAGCGGAGTAACTATGGTAGAGCAAACGGTATTGGATTTTACGTGTATCATACAAAGTGATTTGTTGTAAAGGAAAGTATATATAGATTAAAGTAATGAGGCTGGAAAAGGACTTATTAGTGACCACATTACAAATAATCTAGTATAGTCATCTGTTGTTTAGTTACGGAATCTGATTCGCTACGACAAAGTAGAGAAAGTATACAAAATAGCGTTCTTCTTCTCAGACATGGTTTCTGAGTAGGAATAGCACTACCTGCCTCGCACTTAACGGGCTATCAAATCGCATCAGCTTGGTTGAAAGAAGGTTAGCGAGATGAAAAGTTTGGGGGCGTGGGATTAAAAGAAGTACTTCAGCGTCAAGTTTTCTTTCACATTTTTAGCATGAGTGTGTGGTGACCTTATGACTTAGGTATTCGGAAGTCAGCATGTGAATTCAATGTGTAAATGGTCAAATCGACTTAAGGAGGTAGGTCCGATAATGCTCGTACTACCTCGAAATTCATGCTTACTAGGCGCACATACTTTACCAGTGGGCTCGTCATCTGTTGGAAAAAAGTAAGACCTTTATACAGGACCTAAGATTTGGTATTTGCTGTTGTGGCCTGAGGCACACACCCTCATTAGCTAGCATACTTAGACCTCTCCCGTACGGAGAGCTTCCTTCCCTAGACTTTACCAAAACAAGAAACCTTTACACACTTTTTACGCACAGGAACCTCTCCTCCGCTTTCATCGTGAGTCCAGGTCTATGACATTGCACGAGGGCAACTTTTCGTAATCGACCAAAGCTTACATCTTGGCGTCCCCCCCCCCTTTTCCCGTGACCAGAAACGGTGATACGAGGTATGCGTGAATGAGAGTGCCTTAAGCATAGACTTTACTTCGATTTCCATAGGTGCATGTATTACTACTTATGAGTAATCGAAGTCTCACCGAATAAGAGGCGATCGAAGCTGCTCAGTTTTGTATCTGTAAAATCTTCTTGGCGAGTACTGCCCAGGATGTGCCACTGGAGAGGAGCGCGTAGATGTGGTTAGATCCTGTCTATTATTACATAACTACGACCGTTAGCAGTCACAAGATGGATTACACCACTTCCTAGGACAAAACAAAAACTGGTTATTTCAAAAAGAATATATAGTTAGTCTCCCAACTTAGCCACAAAGAGTAACCCGAGCCGCAACGTGTTTGACTGGCAGACCATCCAACGAGATTGTGGACTCAGTCGCTTCTCACACTCGTATCTATCAAACTTAGTGAAAGTATCCTCAAGTTCTTAATTCATAAAACGTTTATGTATTTTTTCCAACTTCGTTTAGGTTAATAATGGATTTTTCATCTTACACAACATAAGCTTAGTTAGTTTCTTGATATCACGTAATGCTGTACGAGTATACTTGAAGTCACAATCACAATGAAGATGAAATAGTTCACCACCTGACAGCCTGACATGCTAGCATAGCCAGGCTTCACTGTGATAGAGCTCTCTAGACTCATCTTAATGATGTTATTCTCAAGTAATAGCTAATGACTAACTCGAGAGCTTCTTCGCCAGACATATAGCGCCTCGCCATTTTGAGATAACCATTTGATAGTTTTTCCCGTTGCGAATTTGTGTCCACAACTATGTAAGTCATGCGAGTAAATAAAAGGTGGCTGATTGAGATGGCAGAATTCAATCGAACTCATTTATTGACAGAATCACAGAATCTGCGTTTGTGTGGTATATCCAACATACCTGGTTGTCTGACTTCATGAATTGAGTATTACGAAGCATGGCTTGTTTCTCTGATGTCAATTGCTTACTGCAAGAGCCACGAAATCGGAGACTGAGGAATAGACTTTCCAACAATGCGTATTTTGAGAAATTCTCATAATGAGATCTCACACGGTCAGCAGCCGAGCGGCTGTGTAGAAAACAGATTCTTGATGTCGGGTGACAATACTAAAGACATGCTATTGGCAAAGTTCGAATTGGTGTTGTTATTGGAGCCTGACAATTGATGATGGCTGATAAATTCAAGGAGAGTAGACTTCTTAGAATGTCTATATAAGCTCTAAATTCCTCTCCATAGAATATCAGAAGTGTCACACAACAAACGCATCCTACCAGAATAAATAAGAAACATCACCTAATATAATCACTCAATTAAATCAAAATGTTCACAACAATCAAAAACGCCTCTGTCTTGATTACCGCCCTGCTGGCGGCTGTAGGATATGCTGCTCCCGGTGCCTTAGATACCCGTCAAGCACCCTCAGTCGTTTTAGATTTCACACTCTACAACCCTTTAGAAATCGGAAATGTGAGAGAATGTTTTAATTCACTCGGAGATCGTCACATTGCACCATCTGAACTCACAGTCACTACTTCTGAAGGCGAGCGCGCAACTACCTGCAGAAACGAAACTTTCCGGACTGTGCGACTTGATAACAACCGACATCTTACTCCGCCATGTCGCAGTAAGTCAATTTTAAACAGCCTTCCAAAGGATTTAGGGTGAGGAGCTTACTAACAGTATAACAGTCGAGGTCTGGCAGGACGCCAACTGTCCTGATTTCAGTCTTAATGTTTCGGATAGTTGGACCGATGAAAATGTCTGCCATCATGCTGAGAATACAAACGGGGTGCCTGTTGAGTTGCACTCTTGGAGAGTCGTCTGCCCTGGGGCATAATTCGAAGTTTCAGATAAGGTAGAAGCTTAGGTTGGCAACAGAGAGCGGTGTTCACATATCTTTC
>Ga0247807_10001773_pt1 | contig 12380 bp, 3 predicted proteins | sample UWRJL074202C1_FD_179931 | JGI IMG/M metagenome (GOLD analysis project Ga0247807, IMG submission 179931) | Plant litter microbial communities from Arlington Agricultural Research Station in Wisconsin, United States - UWRJ-L074-202C-1 | ecosystem: Environmental > Terrestrial > Plant litter >...
CCCGAGATGACTTCCCACTCTCCGGCGGCACCGAGCGAACGCTGCCAGTTGTAGCCGAACGTCAGGCCGTCACGGTTCCAGACGCCGTTGGAGACGGCCAGGGTCGAGCACTCCTTCGCGAGGCCGGTCACCTTGCCGCCGAGGACGGCGGTGGTGGTCGGCGCTGCACCGAGCTTGACGGTGACGTCCTCGACGCTGATCGACTTGGTCTGCCAGCCGGTCTTGGTCGCGGTCACCGTGGCGGTGAACACGTCGCCCAGGTGGCTGCCGAGAAGCGTGATGCTGGATGACGTTGCACCCGGAACGAGCACGCCGTTACGGAACCACTGGTAGCTCAGCGTGGGAGCGTCGTTGACGGTTCCCGCGTTGATGGACAGCACGGTCCCGGCAGCACCGGATCCAACGAGACTCGGCGCGACCGACCAGGTGAACTCACCCGATCCGACGAACCCGGCTCCGGCGAACTGCTGGTTGGTTGCGTAGCCGACGCGGGTGTAGGTCGTCTGCACAAGCAGGAAGGAACCGATGTCGGCGGGCTGGATCAGGTACGTCGCCTTCGTCGCTCCGACGATCTTGACCGGTGCACCGAGGAAGGGTGCGCGGTACCAGGCGTAGGTCACGGCGTAGCCGGGCTGCACGGAGATCTGGCTCGCCGTTGCCGTCGCGCCGGGCGTGATGCTCGGGGCGGTGACCACGGTCAGGTGCTCGGCGGCGGCACCGGCCGTCACGACGACCGGAGCCGAGGCGAAGGTCGCTGTAGCGGCGAGCTGCGACGTGGCCGTTGCACGGACGGTCAGTGCCTTGCCCAGATGGGCGGGCAGCGGCGTGTACGACGACTGGGTCGCACCCTTGATCGCGACGTTGGCGAGGTACCACTGGAACGTCACATTCGGGATGTGCGCGAACGAGTAGACGACCTCGAACTCGCCGACCGAGGCGGGGGCTCCCACCTTCGGCGCGCTGATGGTCAGCGGCGTGGAGAGGGTCGGCGCGGCGAGCTTCTGGGCGAAGACCGGGACGGAGACCGACTCGTAGCCGGGCACCGTTCGGGTGACCAGCACGCCGAGCCACTGTCCGTTGTCCTCTGCGGTGCGGTTCCACACTGCGGTCGTGGCGGACTCACTGATGACGCCGTTGCGAACCCACTCGTAGGTCGTGGTGCCCGCTGCCGGGAGCCAGGTTCCACCGACGACCGTGTAGGCGCCGGCGGTGACCTTGATGGTCGGTGCGACCTTCGTGACGAGCGTTCCGCGGCCGACCTGCAGGCCATCGGACACCGACGTGGTGACGAGGGCGCCCTTCTTGATGGTCTCCACGAGGCGGATCTGCACCTCACCCGAACCGTAGTTCGCGCCGGTCGGCGTGTAGCTGATCAGGTTCGCACCGGTCGCAGCCGCGGGCAGCCACTCGGCCTGGTCGACACCGAAGTCGCGGACCTGCCACTGGTAGGTGCGCACGACGCCGGGAAGGTCGACCGTGGCCGCCTTGCCCGTCAGCTTGACGCCGACCTTTGCGGAGTCGCTCACGGTGGTGGTCGGGACGGTGACGGTGATCTTCGTTGCAGCGACGACGGCGAGCTCGTTGCTGTACTGCACGGCCGAGGTGTAACCGGCCTTGCTCGACGTGACGCGCAACTGGATGTTCTTGCCCACCTGTGCGGCGGTCGGGATGAACGTCGTCGCGGTCGCCTTGGGGATCGCTACCCAGGTCGGCTCAGCCTCGCCGACCGCGGGAACCGCGACACCCCACTGGTACGCGTTGACAACACCGGCGATCGGCCAGGCGCTGACAGCCGATGTGGTGGTGGATGTCACGGCTCCCGTTCCGGAGATCGTGAGGGTCGCCTTCGAAGCGGCGTTGTAGATGTCCGGGTTCAGGATTCCGACACCCGCCGCGACCGTCTGCTTGACCGGCGTGTAGTACGGGTGGGTTGCGGTGATGGTGACCCGCAGTGACTTCGCGACATCGAGGGTGGTCACCGTGTAGCTGGCGGCGGTCGCCTTGGCGATGGCCGTCCACTTGGTGCCGACGAGGCGCTCCCACTGGTAGGAGTACTTCGTGGTGCCGAACGGCATGTCGACGTCGAAGTTGGTGTCCGTCTCGAGCGTCGTACCGACCTCGAGCTGCGTGTCAGCCGCAACGGGGTTGCCCATTCCGAAGTACACGGTGGCGTCCGTGATGTCCGGGCCGACCGTTCCCTTCTTGGCGAGCACCTGGACGGTGCCGGGGTGGTAGCCGTTCTTCGACGCGTTGACGGTCACCGAGACGGCACCGGTCGTTGCGGTCGGAGCGACGAACACCTGCGTGGCCGACTCCTGCAGCTCGCCGTTGATGTACCAGGCGTACGAGGGGGTGGTTCCCGCGAGCGACCAGGTTCCGGGGGTCACCGTGTACTTGGTGTTGCCGGCGATCTGGCCGACGGTGGTCCCCGTCACAACGGGTGCCTTGACGACCTTGGGAGCCGCGCCGGGCTCGATGAACAGGATGTTGCTGAACGCGGTCTCGGAGACGTAGCCCGGCTTGACGCCGGTGACCGTGACGGCGATCGGCAGGGCCAGCTGGGCGGCGGTGACCGTGAACGTCTTGCCGGTGGCGCCGGAGATGGGACCGAGCGGGGTTTCCCACTGGTACTCGAAGCGCGTAGCCGGAACGGTCCAGGTACCCGGGTTCGCCGTGAGCACGCTGCCGACGACGGGCGTCGCCGCACTCGAGGTGATGGCCGGCGCCGTGATGGACGCGAGGCTCGTGTTGGCGACGACCGTGACGCCCTCGGAGGTCGCCGTGACGGACCGGCGGTCCTCGTAGTAGTCGTTGTCGAAGCTCTGGTAGGTGACGCGAGCCGCGATGACGGTGTTCACGTCCCCGCCGGAGACGGTGTAGCTGCTGCTCTTCGCACCGAAGATGGAGATTCCATCACGCGTCCACTGGTAGGTGGCGTAACCGCGTGTCGCGTCGAAACCGGCACCGACCGTGAGCACATCGCCGGGTGACCGGCTGCCCTCACCTTCGATGAGCGGGTTCGAGCTGAACGTGAACGAGCTGTCCTTTGCTTCGATCGGGATGACGATGGGCTCGTTCTCGTTGCCCGCGACGACGGTGATCGTGCCGGACTTGGAGCGGTAGGTGGAACGGACCAGCCAGTCGTCAGACTCACCGGGGAATGCCTGCCAGGTGTAGCGACCGGGAGTCAGGTTTCCGCTGAAGCTTCCATCGGCGTCGAGCCACAGTGTGGTCTCCAGACCGCCCGTGTCGGGGGTGAACTCGATGTCGCCGTACTCGTTGTCCAGGGGGACGGAGGTGAATCCGGTGACGTAACCGGTCGCGGTCTGGGAGCTGCGCTGCAGCGGAAGGAGGCCGCTCGCCGCCGTGGTCGCCGTGCCGGCAACGGTGAAGGTCCTGTTGGCGTCGACCGGGTACGGAAGGGGGAGGGACTTGAAGGAGTCAGTGAGGAGGTTCTGCTCGTTCCAGTTGTAGTCCTTGAAGCTCAGCGAGTAGGTACCGGGTGCGAGGCCCTGGATCAGGAACTTGCCCGTCGCGGTGGTCATCGTGCTTCCGGCGTTCCAGTCGATCTCGGTGTCGACGACCATGCCGTCTTCGATGGTGAGCTTGACCGGGTTGACGACGATGCCGGACTGGGGGGTGGCGACTGTCGCGATGACGTCTTCTCCACCTTCGACCCACTCGCCGTTGTCGTCTTCGTAGCCGTAGTTGTGGGTCACCTTGAAGCCGGTGACGACTCCGGAGATCTTGCCGCCGAGAGCGAGCGTGCCATTGATGACGGCATTAGCGCCGGGGGCGACGACTGCGGCCTGCTTGGGGAGGTCCTGCGACTGGACGTAGGCGCCGTACGACACGAAGCCCACCGCATAGTTGCCCGGGCGCACGTTCGGGAACGTGTAGGCGCCCGTGGCGCTGGTGTAGGCCTCCTGGGCGACCTGGGTGTAGTCGGTGCCGTCGAACTCGTAGAGGGTGACCTGGACGTTCTTGATGGCTACCTTGGTGGTCGACTTGACCACACCGGATACCTTGCTCGGAGCGAAGAGCGAGATGTCCAGGGTGCTGGGGCCGGAGGAGCGGTTGATGGTCCTGGCGTCACCGAGGGCCGCGGATCCGTAGGGTGTGGACCCGCCCAGCAGCTGTCCGTAGGTCACCGTGGTGAAGATCTCGAAGGTGTAGTCCTGGCCGGCCTCGAGGGAGAAGGACCACTGCCCGTTCTTGACGAACGTTCCGTTCACCGGCGGCTTGTCCTGGATGTATGCGCCGTTGTCGAGCGGCACGGCAGCGAAGTAAATCATCTGCGCCTTGGTGATCGCGGCACCGGTCGGGCCGGCGACGTTGACCGTGACGGTCGAGACACCCTGCTCGGCGGGGGCCACGACGGCCGTGACCTGGGGAGCGGAGGCGGGGAGCGCGGTGGCCGAGGCCGCCGAGGTCATTCCCGTTGCGAGAAGGCCGCCGAGTACGAGGGCGACGACGCCGCCCGTCGCTAGCTGGCGCAAACGCGTCATCGCTGATGTACGCAGGTCTGAAAAGGTCACAAGGTGCTCCTGAGCCGAAGGTTAACAAACTACAAAAATGAGTCTGTCGTTGTGGCACCCGGGGGTACTCAGGGTAAAACCCCTAACCCCGCACCCGTTTTGGGCCGTTTTTGTCCCACCGCCCCAAAAGGCGCCCATTTTCACCCCCGTACGCGGGGCCGGGATGACGTCATCCCGAACAGGATCGGGTCGCGGCGCGGCAGGGGACCTTCGGCGGCTCCCCCGCGGACTACGGGCCGGTGAGAACGCGTGAATCGAGCAACTGCACCCACGGCTGGTAGCCGGGCGACCGCGCGGTGATCTCGGCGGCGATCGAATCACCGGCCTGCCCTGCGGAGGTCACGTAGGTCGCGGCCGTCGCACCCGGTATCGGGATGCCGTTCCGCAGCCAGCGGTACCCCAGCGTGATCCCGGTCGTGGTGAAGCTCGGCGCGGTGACGGCGAGGGTCGTACCGGCGACCGCGGTGCCGGAGAGCGTCGGGAGCAGAACTGCCGCGAGCGGGCCGGAATCCCCCACGACGACGGGAACGGAGATCGCGGATCCGACCGCGTAACCGGTGCGCTTCGCCGAGACGACGACCCGCAGCGACCGACCGATGTCCGCGACGGTCGGTCGATAGGTCTTCGCCGTCGCCTTCGCGATGGAGGTGAACGCGCCGCCCGCGCTCGACTGCCACTGGTAGGTGAAGACGAGCCCGCCGACGCCGAATCCACTCGTGTCGGCGGTGAGCACGGCGGCCGGCTTCGGCACACCCGCGACCAGCACACTGCCGGTGTTGGCTCCGAGGGCGACCGTGCGCGGCGCGCTGGTGGTGATCGACGTCAGGTAGTCGGGCTGCGAGGCGACGGTACGCACCGTGAGCTTCTTGCCGAGGTAGGCGGCGCCGGGGGCGAACGTCGCCGCCGTCGCCCCCGTGATGGCCAGGCCGTTGGAGTACCACTGCCGGGTGACGGTCGCGAGCGGCGACACGGGAGCGGTCCAGGCGTCGCCGACGCGTCCCTGGCCGCCGATGGTCGGAACGTGGGCCGGGATGACGCCCTTCGCCGCGAGCAGCACCACCTCGTAGGGCTCCGCGCTGTAGTCGGACGCGCTCGAGGTTGCGCGGACCGTCACGGTCAGCGGAAGGGTGTCGCCGGGTTCGCGCGTGTAGCTGGGCGCGTCCGCCGCACCCTCCCGGTTCCAGAGGTACTCGACCTGCTCCGCGGCGGGGATGTCGACGAGCACGGTGCTGGTGAGCCCCACCGTGGACACGACAGGCGCGGTAGCCGCCACGGGCCTGCCCGCGCCGACAGCGAAGACGTTGCTCTCGCGGGACGCCCGCGCATAGCCGTTCTTGGTGACGGTTTCGATGAGCCGGTACTCGCCGACCGAATCGGGGACGAAAGCGCCTCCGGTCGAGACGGTCGACCAGTCCTGTTCGCCGAGCTTCTGCCACTCGTAGCCGCGGGTGACGGCCGGGATGTTCCATCCCGAAGCCTGCACGGATACGGCGCTGCCCACGGAACCGGGCGCGACGACGGTATCGCCGAGCGAGCCGATGACGCCGGCCGGCCCGATCGGAACGGTCTGCTCGACCACTCCCGCGGCGTAGCCGGCACGGGTCGCGGTGATGCGCACTTTCAGTTCGGAATTCGCGAACGCGACGGGAGGCGTGTAGCTCGCGGCCGTTGCCCGGGCGATTGCGACGCCGTTGCGGTACCACTGGTAGCGCACGGCGGTGGGGGCGACTCCGGTCCAGCTGGCCGCGGCCGAGTGGGCGACGAGCGGCACCCGGGGGCCGGCGATGACAGCGGTTCCGGTGAGCGCGGGGCCGAGTGCCCCGGTGCCCGCGGGGAGCACCCGCACGGCCGAGGTGTAGCGGGGCGAGGTGACCGACAGCACCAGGCGCAGCGGCCTGCCGACGTCGAGCGCGGTCGGCGCGTAGGTCGCTGCCGAGCCGACGGCCGTCCAGCGACGGGATACGTAACGCTGCCACGAGTACACGTAGCCCACGAGCTCCTCCTCGCCGAGGGTCCTCCACTCGGCGAGCTCGACGCCGAGCCGTCCGCCCACGGAGGGGCCGCCCGTGATCGCGGCGTTGCCGGTGGGAGACGTTCCACGCCGGACCAGGATGGTGCGCGTCGCCGGGAGGTATCCCTGCCGGGTCGTGGTGACCGTGACGCTCACAGCGGTGCCCGGCGTGTTCTCCGTGTAGGTCCTGCCGGTCGATTCGTCCGGCCAGGTGTAGCTCGAGGCGGCGGCGGGCGTCCACGTTCCATCGACGACGGTGAACTGCACGGCCCCGAGCGGCAGCGCCTTCGCCGTGATCTTCGGCACGACATTCAGCACGGGAGCCGCGAGCGGCAGCACCGTGACCGCGTCGCTCGACACAGCGATGGCATCGGCATGCCCGACGCGCTTCGGCGTCACGGCCACGCTGAGCTGGTGGCCGGCGTCCGCGACCGTGGCGACGTAGGCCTGGCCGGAGGCGATGAGCGCGCCGTCGCGCAGCCAGGAGTAGCCGTAGTGCAGCGGCGCGATCGACCACGCGCCGGGCTCGGCGACGAGGCGGGTTCCCGGGCGGGGAACGCCGCTGATCGAGAGGGCCGGGGGCGTCACGTTCTCCGGCGCGGCGCCGGTGCCGACGAGAACGGGCGCCGTGGTCTGTGTCAGCGTGAGGCTGTCGAAGAGGTCGGTGATCGTGACCCGCACCGAAAGCTCGGCACCGACATCTCCCCCGCGCGCCGTGTAGTCGGCCGAGCGGGCACCGAAGACCGGGATGCCCGAGCGCAGCCACTGGTAGTCGAGGCGACTCGTGGTCGGGTGGTTCGAGGCGGCCGTGATCGACAGCCTCGAACCCACGATCACCGGCTCGTCGTTGTCCATCTGGAACTGGCTGAAGTCGAGCGGCGGTGTGACGTCGAAGGGGAGGTCGAGCTGCGCCCCGCCGGACGATACGACTGCAGTGCCCCAGACCGGCAGGTAGGCCACGGTCCCCACCCGGTCGAAGTCTGCGCGGTATTCCCACGACCCATCGCCGAGGGCGAGCGAGAACTGTCCTCCGGAGATCCCCGTGGTGCGCGCGGTCGCATCGAAGTCGCCCGGTCGTCCGAAGCTGATCCTCCCGGAGGCGGTGGGATCTCCCCCGCCGACAACCCCGGTCACCGTCGTCGAGACAGCGGCGAGCGAGGTCACCGCTGCGGGAGCCGCTGTCGCCCGACCCGCAGAGACGAGCACCGTCGGCAGCGAGACGGTGAGCGGAGCCGGGTCGCGGTAGGGGTCGCGCCACGCGGCGGATGCACCCGCGGCGGGCTTCAGGCTGAGGGCGTAGTGGCCGGCCGGCAATCCCGAGATCACAAACGAGCCGTTTGCCGTTGACGCGGCCGAGGTGAGCGGCATTACCGCACCTGCGGTCCAGCCGGCTGCCGGCGAACCGGTCAGAGCGACGGCACGAACGGAGACGCCGGCGAGCGGCAGTCCGCCCGCGAGCGCGCGGCCGGTGATGCTGCCGCCGACGGCGAGGCGCGGGCTGTAGACGACGGGGGCTCCCGAGCGCACCACGAAGGCTGCGGCCCGCCCGATAACGGAGGGGACCAGGCTGTTGCCGGTGACGGGGATGCCGCCCGCGAGGATCCCGACGTACGCCTTCTGCACGCGCGTGGTGTCGTACTGGGTCGTGTAGCTGCCCGGCTCGAGCGACGCGAACGCGTAGGCGCCGGTCGCGGAGGTCACCGCGGTCTTGAGCAGCGACCAGGATCCGTTCCACTTATAAAGGTGCACATCGACGTTCGGAAGCGGCTTCTTCAGCGCGCTCTGCACCACACCCGAGACGCTGCCGCCCTGCAGCGCGACGGTGAGCGCGTGTGCGCCCGGCTGCGGCGAGTAGGGCCGCGCCTCCGCCAGCGTGCTCGCGCCGCCCCAGTACTGGATGACGTTGGCCGCCGTCGAGCCCGGCGCGGTGTCGACCCGGATCGCCCAGGTGTAGGCGGAGTCGAGCAGCAGCGGCCCGCCCGGGTTCGCCGGTCGCACGGTGCGCGAGTCGACCGAGAGAGGTCCGTCCTCGATGCGCACCGCGGAGACGCTCGCACCGCTCAGCACCGCACCGGCCACGGTGGTGACCCTGACGGTGAGGCTCGAGTCCCCGGAATCGGCGCGGGCGGCGGGCGTTATCCCGACGATAAGGAGCAGGGCGGCCACGAACGCGGCGAGCGCGAGCGTCGACAGCCTGCGCACGCGCAGCGACGTCGTCAGACCGCCCATCGAATTCCCCGCCCCCGAGATTCGGACGCGCGAATAGACGAGTCCTCCTCGCACCATAACACCGGGCGGACTCGCTGACGAGTCCCCCGTTCTGAGGCTCTAGGCCTGCGCTGCGGCCTCGCGGGCTCCCGCGGCCGAGTGCGCGGCGAGCGCTGCGGCAGCCTTCGCCTTCGCCTGCTCGAGGGTGACCCCCAGCAGTTCGGCGCGCACGTCGGCGAGCGCGGCCGGCGTCATCGACAGGGTCGTCGCTCCGAGACCCACGAGGACAACGGCGAGTTGCGGATCGGCCGCGGCCTCACCGCAGATGCCGACCGGCTTACCGGTCGCCTTGCCGGCGTCACCGAGCAGTTTGACCAGCCGCAGCACTGCGGGGTGCCACGGGTCCTGGTACGAGGCGACGGTCGACAGCATACGGTCGGCGGCGAGCGTGTACTGGGTGAGGTCGTTGGTGCCGATGCTCACGAAGTCGCTGAGTTCGGCGACCTGGTCGGCCATCACGGCGAGCGAGGGCACCTCGGCCATCACGCCGACGGTGCGGAGCCCGAGCTCCTTGCCGAGTGTGACGAAGAAGTCGGTCTCTTCGGAGTCGGAGACCATCGGGGCCATGACCCAGAGGTCGGCCTCCGTCTCGTTCTGCGAGTTCACGAGGGCGGTGAGCTGGTCGCGCAGGATCTCGTCCTTGGCGCGGAGTGCGCGCAGGCCGCGAAGGCCCAGCGCCGGGTTCTCCTCGTGCGCGTCATTGAGGAAGCTGAGCGGCTTGTCCGCCCCCGCGTCGAGCGCGCGCACCACGACCTTCCTCCCCGGGAAGTGCTGCAGCAGTTCGGTGTACTGCTTCTGCTGGTCTTCAACGGTCGGCGCGGTCTTGGAGTCGAGGAAGAGGAACTCGGTGCGGAACAGGCCCACACCCTCCGCGCCGAGGGCGACGGCGTCGGCGGCATCCTTGGGCGAGCCGAGGTTCGCGAGCAGCGGGATCTTCGTCCCGTCGGCCAGCGCACCGTCGGTGATCGGAGCCTGCGCGGCGGCCGCACGCTCGGCGATGCGAGCCCGGGCGTCGGCGATGGCCGCGTCACTGGGGTCGACGTGAACGGTACCGGCAGCGGCATCCGCTATCACCACAGTGCCGTCGGCCAGGTCGAGTGCCCCGGCGACGCTGACCAGTGCGGGAATCGACTTTGAGCGGGCGAGGATCGCGGTGTGGCTGGTCGGCCCACCGTCACGCGTGATGAGACCGAGCACCTTGTCGAGGTCGAGCAGGGCCGTGTCGGCGGGGGCGAGGTCCGGAGCGACGAGAATGAAGGGCTCGTCACTGGTCGGGACGCCGGGCGCGGCCACCCCACGCAGGTGCGCGATGATCCGCTGCGAGACGTCGCCGAGGTCGGTGGCGCGTTCGGCCATGTACCCGCCCATCGCGATGAGGGTCTCCTGGAACTGGGCGAAGGCCTCGAAGACCGCTCGCTCACCGGTCGTGCCGGAATCGATGCGTGCCTTGACGTCGTCGGAGAGCATCGGGTCCTGGGCCATCATGGCCGCGGCCTCGAGCACGCCCTGGGCCTCGCCGCCGGCCTTCTTGCCGCGCGCGAACAGGTCGTCGGCGACCGCGCCGAGTGACGCGGTGACCGTCGCGAACTCCGCGTCCGCGTCGCCAGCGTGGCTGGTCTTCTCTGGTTCGGGGAGCGCGTCAGGCATCCGAAGAATCGGGCCTACGGCAACTCCGCGCCCAACACCAACACCGTGCAAATCCATGGATAGTCCTCTCCGTCGAAGTTGCCTCCGGTCAGCCTACCGGCGGCGACTCGTATCCTTGAACGGTGCCAGCCGACGTCAAGCCTTCCGATAACGAGGATGCCGCGGCGCCCACGCCCCGCGTCGCCGCCCGACTGGCCGCCCTCACCGCCCGCGTGCAGAAGCTGCGACCGGTGCGGGTGTTCCTGCGCTACACGGAGCAGAGGGGGCCGCTGCTCGCCGGCGGGCTCTCGTACCAGGCGATCTTCGCGACGTTCGCGGCCATCTGGGTGTCGTTCTCCGTCGCCGGTTTTGTCATCCAGTCGAACCCCGACCTGCGGGACGCGATCTTCGCGGTGATCTCCTCCGCCGTGCCCGGTCTCATCGACATGGGCGACGGTGAGGGCGCGATCAGCAAGGACCGCCTGCTCGAGGCCGGCATCCTGGGCTGGACGGGCGCGATCGCGGCCGGCGGACTGCTGCTCACCGCCCTCGGCTGGTTGGCATCGGGGCGGGATGCCGTGCGCGCCATGTTCCGCATCGGTCCGCAGCAGGCGAACGTGGTGCTGCTCAAGGTCAAGGATCTCGGCCTCGCTCTCTGCTTCGGCGCCGCCCTGTTGCTCTCGGCGGCACTCTCGGTGCTCAGCACGGCCGCACTCGGCTCGGTGCTCGACTTCTTCTCGATCAGCCACGACTCGCTGGGCGGCATCCTCGCGGCCCGCGGCGTCGGCCTCGCCGCCACCCTCTTGCTGGACACCGTGGTGCTCGCACTGTTCTATCGCTTCGTGTCCGGGATAACGATCCCCTGGCGCAGGCTCGTCGGAGGCTCCCTCATCGGCGCCACCGCGCTCGGTGTGCTCAAGGCCCTCGGATCGACCCTGCTCGGCGGCGCCTCGAGCAACCCCCTGCTCGCATCGTTCGCCGTGATCATCGGTCTGCTCATCTGGTTCAACTTCATCTGCCAGGTGATCCTGCTCGCTGCGGCATGGATCGCGGTCGGCATGGAGGACCGCGGCATCGTCGCCGACCCGCGGCTCGAGGAGGAGCGCCTCGCCGCCCGGTTCGCCGAGGAGGAGCGCATCCGCGAGCAGGTGCTCGGCGAGATCACCGGCGGCCCGCGCAGCTGGATCGCGCGCGTCTTCCGACGCGGGCGCTGAGCGGGCGATCGCCGGTCAGCGTCAGCGGTCGAAGTTAGGATTTAGCCCATGGCTACACCCCTCCGCATCGCAACTGTCAACGTCAACGGTGTGCGCGCCGCCTATAAGAAGGGCATGGCCGAGTGGCTGGCCGAGCGCAACGTCGACATCCTCGCGCTGCAGGAGGTGAGGGCCACGACCGAGATCCTCGAAGACCTGCTGGGGCCGGAGTGGGACATCCTGCACGACGCCGCAACCGCGAAGGGCCGCGCCGGCGTCGCCCTCGCCAGCAGGAACAAGGCGAGCATCCACCGGGTCGCCCTCGGCGCCGACGACTTCGACAGCGCGGGCCGCTGGCTCGAGGCCGACTACGAGGTCGGCAACTCCATCGTCACGGTCGTCAGCACCTACGTGCACTCGGGTGTCGCCGACACCCCTAAGCAGGACGAGAAGTGGAAGTTCCTCGACGCGATGAACGAGCGCCTGCCCGAGCTCGCCGCGCACAATCCGCTCTCCCTGATCGTCGGCGACCTGAACGTCGGCCACCGTGAGATCGACATCCGCAACTGGCGCGGCAACCGCACCAGCGCGGGCTTCCTGCCCCGTGAGCGCGCCTACTTCGACCGGTTCTTCGGCCCCGAGGGCGAAACAGTCACCGGAGTCGACGGCTCGACGGGTCCCGGCCACGGCTGGGTAGATGTGGGGCGCGCCTGGGCAGGCGAGGTGGACGGCCCGTACACCTGG